>Ga0233425_10002519_pt1 | contig 35722 bp, 33 predicted proteins | sample Watercolumn_Towu_2_FD_181712 | JGI IMG/M metagenome (GOLD analysis project Ga0233425, IMG submission 181712) | Freshwater microbial communities from Lake Towuti, South Sulawesi, Indonesia - Watercolumn_Towuti2014_140_MG | ecosystem: Environmental > Aquatic > Freshwater > Lake | place...
AGGCGCGCATTGTCGAAGGCGTGCAGGGGCTGGCCCAGTTCCAGCATGACGTAATTGGTGACATCGACCACGGCGCTGATGGAACGGACGCCGCTGCGCTCCAGGCAGCGCTTCAACCAGTCCGGCGTCGCTGCCCTGGCATCGATGCCGCTGACCACGCGGCCACAATAGCGCGGGCAGGCGGCGGGGGCATCGAGAACGACATCGCGGCGCTTGTCGATGGCGACTTGCGCCTTGCGGATGGCCGGCTGCGTGACCGCCGTTCCGGTCAGGGCGCCGACCTCGCGTGCCACACCCTTCAGGCTGAGGCAGTCGGCGCGGTTGGGTGTGAGCTTCAGGGTAAACAGCTTGTCGTCGAGGGTCAGATAGGCGCGGATGTCCTCGCCCACCGGCGCATCCCCCGGCAGCGCCAGCAGGCCACTGTGATCCTCCGACAAACCGAGTTCCCGTGCCGAGCACAGCATGCCGAACGATTCGACGCCGCGCACCTTGGCCGCCTTGATGCGGATGCCGGGCAGTTCCGCACCGACCAGGGCGCAGGGCACTTTCATGCCGGCGGCAACGTTGGGCGCGCCGCAAACGATCTGCAGGGTCTCCCCCTGTCCCGCATCAACGCGACACAGCTTCAGCTTGTCGGCATCGGGGTGCTTCTCCACCGCCAGAACCTGCGCGACCACCACGCCCGCAAACGCTGGCGCGACATTCTGCAGGGCCTCGACTTCGAGGCCGGCCATGGTGAGGGCATGCGCCAGCTCCGCGCTGGTCAGCGGCGGATTGACGAAACTGCGCAGCCAATGCTCGGAGAATTGCATGCTATTTGAACTGCGAAAGGAAGCGCAGATCGCCGTCGAAGAACAGGCGCAGATCGTTCACCCCGTAGCGCAGCATGGTCAGGCGATCCGGGCCCATGCCGAAGGCGAAGCCGATGTATTTCTCGCTGTCGATACCCACCGCCTTGAGCACGTTCGGGTGCACCATGCCGCTGCCGGCGATTTCCAGCCAGCCGGTGTGGCTGCAGACGCGGCAGCCGTTGCCGTCGCAGAAGACACAACTCATGTCGATCTCCGCCGACGGCTCGGTGAAGGGAAAGAACGAGGGGCGAAAGCGCGTGCGCAGATCGGGCTTCTCGAAGAAGTTGCGCAGGAAATCGGTGAACACGCCCTTCAGATCGGCGAAGCTGACATTCTCGTCGATCCACAGGCCCTCGACCTGATGGAACATGGGCGAATGGGTTGCGTCGGAGTCGACGCGATAGACGCGGCCCGGCGCAATGATGCGGATGGGCGGCTTGTGCGTCTCCATGTAGCGCACCTGGATCGGGCTGGTATGCGTGCGCAGCAGCAGTCCCGGCGCGTTCTCGAGGTAGAAGGTGTCGTGCATCGAACGCGCCGGATGATTCTCCGGCGTGTTGAGCGCCGTAAAGTTGTGGAAATCGTCCTCGATCTCGGGTCCGTCGGCGACGTCGAAGCCGATCGAGCGGAACAGCGCCTCGATGCGCTCGAGCGTGCGCGTGACCGGATGCAACCCGCCCGTCGGTAGTCCGCGCCCGGGCAGGGTGATATCGAGCGCCTCCGCCTTCAGCTGGGCTTCCAGCGTGCAGCGACGGATCGCTTCGCGCCGCTCGTTGAGCGCCGCCTCGATGCGGTCCTTGGCGCCGTTGATGGCGGCGCCAACGCTCTTGCGTTCCTCGGGGGACAGCTTACCCAGGCCTTTCAGCAACTCGGTGATCGAGCCGCTCTTGCCGAGATAACGCGCCTTGGCCTGCTCCAGCGCCGCAGCATCGGCAATGCCGGCGAATTCCGCTGCCGCTTGTGCGACCAGTTGTTGGACGTCGTTCATAGATCAAAAAAAGGGAGGCAGCTGCCTCCCCTTTTTCTCAGTTCCCGGTTTTAGGCGGAGAGGCTGGCCTTGGCCTGGTTCGCGATCTGCGCGAAGGCCGGCTTGTCGAACACCGCAAGATCCGCCAAGACCTTGCGATCGACCTCGATGGACGCCTTCTTCAGGCCGTTCATCAGCACGCTGTAGGTCAGACCCAGCTCGCGCGCAGCGGCATTGATGCGGGCGATCCACAGGGAACGGAACTGGCGCTTGCGCTGGCGACGGTCACGATAGGCATACTGGCCGGCCTTCATCACCGCCTGCTTGGCGATGCGATAGACGCTGCCGCGGCGACCGCGATAGCCCTTGGCCTGGCCGAGAACCTTCTTGTGGCGCGCACGCGCCGTTACACCGCGTTTGACTCGTGGCATGGTGTCCTCTCCTTAGGCGTAGGGCAGCATGGCGCGGACGGATGACACGTCCGAATCATGCACGTTGGCTGCACCGCGCAGATGGCGCTTCGCCTTGGTGGTTTTCTTGGTCAGAATGTGGCGCTTGAAGGCCTGGGAGCGCTTGACGCTTCCCCCCGCCCGCACCTTGAAGCGCTTGGCAGCGCCCGACTTGGTTTTCATCTTAGGCATTGAAATGCTCCATTTAGCATGGTGACGGGTGGCTTCCGATACAGAAGCGCTTCGACAACCCGCAGCCACTTGTGCATGAACCTGTCTAGGCCGGTCCATTCCGCCTTGCACCCCATCGGGCGCTGAGATCTCAGTGCTTCTGCTTCTTCACCGGCGCCAGCACCATGATGAGCTGGCGACCTTCCATCTTCGGAAACTGCTCGACCGTGCCGTAGGCCTCAAGGTCCATCTTCACCCGCTCCAGAAGCCGGATCCCGAATTCCTGGTGAGCCATCTCGCGTCCGCGAAAGCGCAGCGTCACTTTCGTCTTGTCGCCTTCCTGCAGAAAACGGATCAGGTTGCGCAGCTTGATCTGGTAGTCGCCCTCGTCGGTGCCGGGGCGGAACTTTACTTCCTTGACCTGGATCTGCTTCTGTTTCAGCTTGGCTTCGTGCGCCTTCTTGGCTTCGGCATACTTGAACTTGCCGTAATCCATGATGCGGCAGACCGGCGGTTTCGCCAGCGGCGCGATTTCCACCAGATCCACACCCGCTTCCTCTGCCAACTTCAGCGCCGCCTGGACCGTCACAATCCCGACTTGTTCGCCGCTTTCCCCGATCAAGCGTATTTCCGGGGCGTTGATTTCTTCATTCAGGCGCTGCGCCTTCTGCTGTACGATGGTTCGATTCTCCGAAAAATTGAAAATTAGGTCGCCCCTGCCCGCGCTTCGCGTTCTCGCGTCAGGCGTTCGACAAACGTCTCAAGGGACATTTGCCCGAGGTCTTGACCTCCCCGGGCACGCACGGCGACCAACCCCGCTACCTTTTCCTTGTCGCCCACGACGACCTGATAAGGCAGCTTTTGCAAGCTATGTTCGCGTATTTTATAGCTAATTTTCTCGTTGCGCAAATCCGAAACGGCCCGCAAACCGGCCTGGCGTAGCTTTTCCGCAACAGTTTCAGCGTAATCGGCCTGGTGTTCCGAGATATTCATGACTATGACATGAACGGGCGCCAGCCAAAGCGGGAAGGCGCCGGCATGGTGCTCGATCAGGATGCCGATGAAACGCTCCATGGACCCCAGGATGGCCCGATGCAACATCACCGGCTGACGGCGGGTGTTATCCTCGGCCACGTACTCGGCCCCGAGGCGACCTGGCAGTGAGAAATCCAGTTGCAGCGTGCCGCATTGCCAGACCCGGTTCAGACAGTCCTTCAGCGAGAATTCGATCTTCGGTCCGTAGAAAGCCCCTTCGCCTGGCTGCAGGTCATACTTCAGCCCCTTGGCGTCGAGCGCCTGGGCCAGCGCCGCCTCGGCCCGGTCCCAGGTCTCATCGGACCCGATGCGCTTCTCAGGGCGCGTGGACAGCTTGACCAGGATGTCGTTGAAGCCGAAGTCAGCATAGACCTTGCGCAAGAGATCGATGAAAGCCGCCGATTCGGAAAGGATCTGCTCCTCGGTGCAGAAGATGTGCGCGTCGTCTTGCACGAAGCCGCGCACGCGCATTATGCCGTGTAGGGCGCCGGAAGGCTCGTTGCGATGGCAGGAGCCGAATTCGGCCAGCCGCAGCGGCAGGTCGCGGTAGCTCTTGATGCCCTGGTTGAAGATCTGCACGTGGCCGGGGCAGTTCATCGGCTTGACGGCGTAGTCGCGCTCCTCGGCCTTGGTGGTGAACATGTGTTCGGCATAGTTCTCCCAGTGGCCGGACTTCTCCCACAGCACGCGGTCCATCACCTGCGGCGTGCGCACTTCGAGATAGCCGTTTGCCGAGAGCAAGCGGCGCATGTACTGCTCCACCTCCTGCCAGATGACCCAGCCCTTGGGATGCCAGAACACCATGCCGGGCGCCTCATCCTGCAGATGGAACAGGTCGAGCTGGCGGCCAAGCTTGCGATGGTCGCGCTTCTCCGCCTCCTCCAGCATGTGCAGGTAGGCATCGAGCTCGTCCTTCTTGGCCCAGGCGGTGCCATAGATGCGCTGCAGCATCTCGTTGCGCGAGTCGCCGCGCCAGTAGGCGCCAGCCACCTTCATCAGCTTGAAGACCTTCAGCTTGCCGGTGGAAGGCACATGCGGCCCACGGCAGAGGTCAATGAAATCACCCTCCCGATAGAGCGACACGTCTTCGCCGGCGGGAATCGAGGCGATGATCTCGGCCTTGTAGTGTTCGCCGATGGACTTGAAGAAGTCGACGGCCTTGTCGCGCGGCCACACCTCGCGCACGACGGGCAAATCCTTCTTCGCCAGTTCGGCCATGCGCGCCTCGATTCTGGCCAGGTCTTCCGGCGTGAACGGGCGTTTGTAGGAGAAGTCGTAGTAGAAGCCGTTCTCGATCACCGGGCCGATGGTGACCTGGGCGTCGGGAAACAGCTCCTTGACCGCATAAGCCAGCAAGTGGGCGGTCGAATGACGCAGGATATCGACACCATCGGCATCCTTGTCGGTAACGATCGAAAGCGCGCCGTCTCGCTCGATACGGTAGCTGGTATCGACCAGCCGGCCGTCAACCTTGCCGGCCAGCGCCGCCTTGGCCAAGCCGGCGCCGATTGCAGCCGCGACCTCGGCCACCGTCACCGGTTGCGCGAACTCCCGTACCGACCCATCAGGCAGTGTGATTACTGGCATCGCAAAAAGTCGAGGACAGGTGACGGAGGACTTTCCGTCCCCCGTCCTCCGTCCTCTGTTTGGTAGGCGCGATAGGACTCGAACCTACGACCCCCACCATGTCAAGGTGGTGCTCTAACCAGCTGAGCTACGCGCCTGTAAGCGACGCATTGTAGCCGAATCCGCTTGAATTACAAAACTGCTGGCTATTCAAAACCGCTGGCTATTCGCGTCAGGTGAATGGCTTTTCCGGTGCCACTAATTGGTCCAGACACAGTTGCCCTTGCTCTCCTTGCCGATCTCCGCCAGCACCCGGTTATGCTCTGCCAGTTCGTCGACGTTGGCGCGCTGCACGCGCAAGGGCGGCCGATCTCCGACCAATTCCGCCTCGCAGCCAACCACTGGCACCACCTCCAGTTCCATGATGAGACTCTCCTGGCCGCGCGTCATGGCCAGGTAGACCTCCGCCAGCAGTTCGGCATCCAGGAGCGCCCCGTGCAGTGTGCGGCCTGAATTGTCGATGGCGTAGCGTTCGCAGAGGGCGTCGAGGGAATTCCTGCGGCCTGGATGGAGGTCCCGTGCCATTTTCAACGTATCGACAATTCCGGCGCAGGCGTTCTCGAGCGGTGCCTGCCGCTGCAAGGCTAACTCGTTGTTCAGAAAACCGACATCGAAGGCGGCATTATGTATGACCAGCTCCGCGCCCTTGATAAACTCCATGAACTCGGCGACGATCTCACCGAATCTGGGTTTATCCAGAAGAAATTCGTCGGAAAGCCCATGCACCGCCAACGCCCCCGCTTCCACTTCCCGTTCCGGGTTGAGGTAGCGATGGAAGCGCTGGCCGGTCAGCTTGCGGTTAAGCAATTCGACGCAGCCGATCTCAATCACCCGATCGCCGAGCCGATAATCCAGGCCGGTCGTTTCCGTATCGAGGACAACCTGTCTCAAGCCATGGACCCTTTCAAAGATGCGATGCCCTGTCGCGCCAGAACATCGGCGCGCTCATTGTCGGCATGGCCCGCGTGCCCCCTGACCCAGCACCACTCGACGCGGTGGCCGGCTGACAATGCATCGAGTTGTCGCCACAGGTCGGCGTTCTTAACAGGCTGCCTGTCGGCCGTAAGCCAGCCGCGCCTCTTCCAGGCATGTATCCATTCGCTTATGCCTTTTTGCACATACTGTGAATCGGTGTGCACACGGGCGCGCACCGGCCGCTTGAGCGCCTGCAGGGCCTTGATCACTGCGGTGAGTTCCATGCGGTTGTTGGTCGTATCCGGCTCTCCGCCGAAAAGCTCCCTTTCGCACCCACCCATTCGCAGCAGCACCCCCCACCCGCCGGGACCCGGATTGCCGCTGCACGCGCCGTCCGTATAGATTTCCACGACGTCATCCGCAGGCTTCATAGACCATCCTTGCGCGTCTTCTGAACCGCCGGCGCCAGCGCCTTCGCGCGCGCCTTTCGGTCATGCCAGGCGGGCGTCAGGAGACGCAAACCGTGCTGCCTTTTGATGCCTTGCAGCAGATAGACCGCACCGAAAATCGGCCACCAACGGTCGCCGGCCAGTTCCATGAATCCCCAGCGGCGCAGCCATTTTTCCTGGGTCGCGGCAGGCGCGTAGCGGCCGAAGCAGCCCGCCTGCGTTTCGAAGCTAAGCACGCTCAGCCAATCCTTCATGCGCCTCACGCTGAAATACTGCCCGCGCCACGGCATGCCTGCTGCGCGCCCAGCGACACGGCGCTGAGCACCCCAGAGACTGAAAGGATTGAAGCCGGAAATCAGAATCTGTCCTTCCGGCACCAGAATCCGCTCCACCTCGCGCAAGACCTGTTGCGGATTCGCCGCGAATTCCAGTACGTGAGGAAGCACGACGAGATCGACACTGTTGCCTGAAAAAGGCAAGTGATGGCAATCGCTGCGCACGCCGACATCGCCAAAGGAATCCAACACCACGCGCAACGGCATGCGGTTCGCACGCAGACATGGGCATTGGGGCAGACCGATCTGCACGGCGTTGAAGCCGAAAATGTCGGCCACCATTTGATCGAAGCGGGCCTGCTCCCAATCCAGGATGTATTGCCCCTGGGGCGTTTGCAGCCATGCATGGAATTCGGGAATTGACATTTCGCTCCGAAGTCAGAAAATCGCGTCATGAACATCGTTCCCTTGCGCGCTTTCGAGGACAATTATATCTGGCTGCTGGAGCATGAGCGCCAGATAACGGCAGTGGACCCTGGTGACGCAACGCCCGTGTTGGATTATCTGTCCGGCACAGGCGCAGAACTGCGGGCCATCCTGGTCACGCACCATCACGGCGATCACACCGGCGGCATCGACGCTCTGCTTGCACGCTATCCCGTACCGGTGTTCGGACCTGCGCACGAACCGATCCCCGGCCTCAGCGATCCGTTGCACGAGGGCGATAGCGTCGTCCTGCCGGGTTTTTCCGAGTCACTCCAAGTGATCGATGTTCCCGGCCACACGCGCGGCCATATCGCCTATTTCGGCCGTGGCGCGCTGTTTTGCGGCGACACCCTGTTCGGCTGCGGCTGCGGACGCCTGTTCGAAGGTTCGGCCGGGCAGATGTGGGCATCGTTGTGCAAGCTGATGGCCCTCCCGGCCGACACCCGCGTCTACTGCGCGCATGAATACACCCAGTCGAATATACGCTTCGCCCGCGTCGTCGAGCCGGAAAATGCCGCACTGAAATCAAGAGAGGCGCGCGTAATGGAGAAGCGGGCCGACGGACGTGGCACGGTTCCGTTCTCCCTCGGGGAGGAACTGGCGACCAACCCTTTCCTGCGTTGCGCCGAAGCGGCCGTCGCTGCAGCCGCTCAGCACTATGTCGGGCGCCCCTTGGGAGGAGACGTCGAGGTATTCGCCGCCCTTCGGGAATGGAAAAACAACTTCCGATAGGAATCAGTTGTCGTCGCGCGCCGCCGCTTTTGCCTTCGCCGTAGCTTTCGTCATGATCTCTACCACGCGAGCCGTATTGAACGGTTTCAACAGGTAGCCGAATGCGCCCCCGGCGACCGCGGCTTCCACCGTTTGCCGATCCGCATTGCCGCTGATCATCAACACGACGGCCGTGGGCAGGAGCGACCTTATCTCCTGCAATGCCTGCAGCCCATCGGATCTCGGCATCACGATATCCAAGCATACGATGTCGGGCTTCAATTGGCTTGCCATACGCACCGCCGCTGAACCGTCGCCTGCTTCTCCCACCACATCGTAGCCTTCGTCGCGCAGAATGGTCCGCAGCACTGCCCGCATCACGGCATTGTCGTCGGCAATCAGGACGCGCATGGCGGCCCACCGTCCCTTTCCGGCAACAGAGCCGGATCGGCCGCATGCACGCCATTTCGCCCAAGGCGCTTGGCTTCATATAACGCCCAGTCGGCCGCCCCGAGCAGGCGCGACATGCCTTCCACTCTGAACGGTTGCACCGAGGCAACGCCCAGGCTCACGGTGACCACGCCGACCGACGAACCTTCGTGCGGCATGCCGAGGGACTGGATCCCTGCACGCATGGATTCGGCGACCCGCAAGGCGCCTTCCAGTCCGGTATCGGGCAGAATCGCGGCAAACTCCTCGCCACCGTAGCGTGCTACGACATCGGCCGGGCGGCGCAGCTTGTCTTTCAGGGCCGTAGCGACCGCTTTGAGGCACTCATCGCCGGACTGGTGACCATAGCTGTCGTTGTACTGCTTGAACAAATCCACATCGCACATCACCAGCGAAAGCGGCAGCCGTGCCCGCAGGCAGCGCCGCCATTCGCGTGTCAGCGCCTCATCAAACTGCCTGCGGTTGGCGATCCCGGTCAGCCCGTCCACGGCGGACAGCCGGGTCAGCTCCCGGTTGGCGCCATCCAGTTTATTGGCCAGCACCAGCAGGGAAGAGCGCATCTGAATGATGCGCTGCATCGCACGCACCTTCGCACCCAGTACGACCTCGCTGATCGGCTTGAAAATATAGTCGTCTCCGCCCGCCTCGATACCGCGCTCAAGATCTTCGTCTTTGGTCAACGCGGTCAGGAAGATGATGGGCGTCCACTCGCCCGGCTTCTCCATGGCACGAATGCGCCGCGCCACTTCGAATCCGTTGATGTCCGGAAGAATGATGTCCAGCAGAATCAGGTCCGGCAGCTCTTTCGTGAAGGCGGCAATCCCCTCCAGGCCGTCACGTGCCTGGAGCGGGTGTATGCCCATGCGCTCCAGGAGATGGCAGATCAGCGCCTGTCCGGTCGCCGTGTCCTCGATCACCAATGCTCTCATGCGCCATCCGTATATTCCGTCGCTGCTTGTCAAGCATATCCGAATCACGGCATGTTTGTTAGTCGCCGGCAGTTTCTCCGAGTCGCAAATTGACTGCCATCATGGGCGACTGTAGGATTCAACTTTCGCCCCCTCAGGCTCCATGTCCAAACTCAAGCACGCCCTGCCGGGGCTCGCCTTCAGCCTCGCCCTGCTGCTAACACCTGGTGTCGTCTTGGCCTCGGCAGAGGCTGCGGGGCCGTCAGCCGCCCCTGAGACAACCATCGGCACTGTCCCGACTGATCCGGTCCCGGTCGTCGATCTGAGGGAGGATCTGCCGCCCCTGACGACGATCGACCTGACTCTACCACCCGACGATTTGTGGGACCGCATCCGCCGCGGCTTCGGCATGTCCAACCTCGACAGCCCCCTCGTCCTGCAGCAGCAGGCCTGGTACCTTGCCCGGCCGGACTACCTGCGCCGCGTCGTCGAGCGCAGCCGGCGCTACATGCACCACATCGTCGAGGAACTCGAGAAGCGCGGCATGCCGACCGAACTGGCCCTGCTGCCGATCGTCGAAAGCGCCTTCAATCCGATGGCCTACTCGCGCGCCCACGCCTCTGGCATGTGGCAGTTCATCCCGTCCACGGGCAAGAACTATCAACTCGACCAGAACTGGTGGATGGACCAGCGCCGCGACATCATCGCCTCCACCAGCGCGGCACTCGAGTACCTGCAATCGATCTACGAGATGCACGGCGACTGGCATCTGGCGCTGGCCTCCTACAACTGGGGCGAGAACGCCGTAGCGCGCGCCATCAACAAGAACCGCGCGAAGGGGCTGCCGAGCGACTACCTCAGCCTGACCATGCCCAACGAGACGCGCTGGTACGTGCCCAAGCTGCAGGCGCTGAAGAACATCATCGCCCAGCCCAAGCTGTTCAACGTCAGTCTGGATCCGATTCCGAACAAGCCCTATTTTCAGACCATCGAGGTCGCCAGCCACATCGATGTGGCTGTCGCCGCGCGCCTCGCCGAAATGACCATCGAGGAGTTCCTCGCCCTCAACCCCGCCTACAACCGGCCGGTCATCCTGGATAAGGGGGGTACGAACATCGTCCTGCCGGCCGAGAAGGTCGATGTGTTCATGTCCAATCTCGAAGCCCACGACAAGCCGCTGACCAGCTGGCAGGCCTACACCATCAAAAAGGGCGAAAGCCTGGATGTCGTTGCGAAGAAGTTCGGCCTGACCACCGCCCGTCTCCAGCAAGTCAACGGTGTCAGCGCGAAAATGCGCATCGGCCCGGGCCATACCCTGCTGGTGCCGGCGAAGGGCGGCGCAGCGGCCGACAACCTGCTGGCGGTGAATCTGCCGCTGGTCAAGCCGACCATCCGCAAGGCGCCCCCGGCCAAGGGCAGCAAAGCCACCAAGACTGGGAAAAAATCCGTCGCTGCGCAGAAATCGCCGGCCAAGACGACGCCCAAGAAGGTCGCCGCCAAGCGTCCCCCCTCGCGGAACTGACGCTCCCCTACTCGTAGAGGTGGCAGCGCACGCCGCGAGTGCCTGACCGCGTCTCGGGCGGATAGGTCTCGGCGCAGCGTGGCATGGCGCGCGGGCAGCGCGGATGGAAATGACAGCCCGAAGGCGGATGGGCCGGCGAGGGCATGTCGCCCTTGAGCACGATCACTCGGCGCCGCCCCTCGGCGTCGAGTCTCGGCACGGCGGACAGCAACGCTTCCGTGTAGGGGTGTTTCGGCGCGCCGAGAATCTCCTCCACCGTCCCCTGTTCGACGATACGGCCGAGGTACATCACCGCCACCTCGTGCGCCAGGTACTCCACCACGCCGATGTTGTGGGTGATGAAGAGATAGGACAAGCCCAGTGCGTCCTGCAGTTCCTTCAGCAGGTTGAGGATCTGCGCCTGCACCGAAACGTCGAGGGCGCTGGTCGGCTCGTCGCAGACCAGCAGGCGCGGTTCCACCGCCAGCGCGCGAGCGATGGCAATTCTCTGCCGCTGGCCGCCGGAGAATTCGTGCGGATAGCGTCCTCGCATGGCGGCCGACAAACCGACCCGCTCCAGCAGCTCCGCCACGCGTCCTTCGCGGACGGTCCGCTCCGACGCCGTGCCGAGCGCCGTGATGCCTTCCTCGATGATGTCGCCCACCCTCATGCGCGGATCAAGCGAGGCGTAGGGATCCTGGAAGACGATCTGCATCTCGCCGCGCAGCCGGCGCAGCCGCGCTGCCGTCAGCTTCGTCAGTTCCTCGCCTGCAAAACGCACGCTGCCGCCGCTCGGCTTCAGCAACTGCAGGATGCCCTTGCCCGCCGTCGTCTTGCCGCAGCCGGACTCGCCCACCAGCGCGAGGGTGCGCCCGAAAGTCAGTCCCAACGAAACGCCGTCCACCGCCCTGACCTGCCCCACCGTACGCTTGAACAGTCCGCGCCGGATGGGGAAATGCACCTTGAGGTCGGTCACGTCGAGCAGCGTCGCCCCTTCCTCCAGCGTGTTCCCCGTCGCCGCGGACGCGGCGGTCGAAGCGATCCGGAACTCGGATCCATGATCCTTCGTGCCTGACGCCTGATCGTAAAGGTGACAGCGCACGGCATGCCCCGGCCCGGCCTCGTGCCAGCCCGGCGCTTCGCTGCCGCAGCGCGACCAGGCAGCCGGACAACGCTCGGCGAAGCGGCAGCCGACAAACGACGTCGTCAGCGGGGGGACGCTGCCCGGAATGGTTTCCAGCGCGGCTCCGCGCCGCTCCGGTCGCGGCAAAGCGGCGAACAGCTTCTGCGAATAGGGGTGTCTGGGCGTGGCAAAGAAAGTGGTGCGACCGCCGACTTCCACCAGCTCGCCGGCGTACATGACGCCGACGCGCTGCGCGAGTTGACCGACGATGCCCAGATCGTGGGTGATGAGAAGCATGCCCATGCCGCGGCTGCGCTGCAGATCGCCGAGCAGCTCCAGCACCTGCGCCTGGATGGTGACGTCGAGCGCCGTGGTCGGCTCGTCGGCGATCAGCAGGCGAGGATCGCCGGCCAGCGCCATGGCGATCATGACGCGTTGCTTCATACCGCCGGAGAATTGGAACGGGTATTCGTCGAGCCGCCGCGCGGCATCGGGAATGCCCACCGCGTCAAGCAACTCGATGGCGTGCCGCCTCGCCGCATCGCCGCGCAGCGGCGTGTGACGCGCCAGCACCTCGCCGATCTGCTGGCCGACGGTGAGCACGGGGTTCAGGCTGGTGGCCGGTTCCTGGAAGATCATCGCCATCTCGCGGCCGCGCACCTCGCGCATCTCCGATTCCGACAGCGCCAGCAGATCGCGCCCGTCGAGTTGCACGCAGCCGCCGACGATGGCGCCGGCATCGGGCAGCAGGCGCATCAGCGACAGCGCCGTCATCGACTTGCCGCAGCCGGATTCGCCGAGCAACGCGAAGGTCTCGCCGGCGGCGACTTCGAACGAGACATCGTCCACGGCGCGCACCTCGCCCGCGGCGCTCGATAGGATGGTATGCAGGGACTCGACGCGCAGCAGGCTCATGCACCCTTCCTTTGCGTCGCGAAAGCGATGCGACGGCTCGCGACGCGTGGATCGAAGGCGTCGCGCACCGCGTCGGAGAACAGGTTGGCCGCCAGCACTAGCACGAACATGAAGGCGAAGGCGGCCACCAGCGACCACCACACCACCGGTTCGCGCGCCAACTCCAGTCGCGCCGTGTTGATCATGGTGCCGAAACTGATGGTGCTCGGATCGACGCCGATGCCGATATAGGAGAGCACCGCTTCGGCCAGCACCAGGCCGGAGAAGTCCATCACCACGGCGATCAGAACGATATGCATGACGTTAGGTAGGACGTGGCGACCCATGACGCGCGAGGCCGACGCACCGAAAGCCTGTGCCGCCTGCACGTACTCAAGCTCGCGCAGCTTGAGCGTCTCTGCGCGCAGCAGACGGCAAAGCCCCGTCCAATTCGTCACGCCAATAATCAAACACAATGCGAGCAGGCGAGCGTCAGCGCGCTGGGCGGCGGTGGCGAACCAGTCCGGATGCGTGTCGATCGCCACCTGCACCATCAGCACCGAGGCGGCAATAAGCAGCACGTCGGGAATCGAATTCAGTGTCGTGTAGACATACTGGATGACGTCGTCCACCCACCCGCCCAGATAGCCGGCGGCGATGCCCAGGGCCACGGCGAAGGGAAGCATGGCCAGCGTGGTGATGGTGCCGATCACCAGCCCGGTGCGGATGCTCTTCAGGGTGAGGTAGAGCACATCCTGGCCAACCTTGTCGGTGCCGAAGACATGGTAGCCGCCGGCCAACGAGACCACCGGCCCGGCCAGCAACAGGAGCACGCCCAGCATGACCAGCACGGCGTTCCAGGCAAAGTGTGTCTCTCCGCGCCAGATGCGGCGCCAGGCCGCCGGCCAGCCCGTTCCCCAATGCCGCGCCGCCGCCAGCACCGCTAGCGCGGAAAAAGTCAGCCACCCCAGCACGGCGAGCGCGAGCCCGCGCAGGATGCGCAGCGCCACGTCGCGACCCCAACCCGCCTCGACATCCTTGAGATGGGCGCCGCCGTGTTTCAGCCGCGGAAAGAGGCGCGCCTGGCTGCCATCGGGCAATTCCACGGTCTCCTTCGCATACAGGTGGGTGGCGAGCGGCGCCGAATAGGTCCTCTCGGTGGCGGCCTTCAATGGCTGCAGCAGCGCATCCAGCGCGCTGCGTACTTCCGTGCTGTAGCCCGCGGCCGCCTTGCCGCCCACCGCTTCCAGGCGCGCCCGATAGTGGAGGGAATCGAGCAGCCCGACGGCAACGAAGGCCAGCAGCACGGTCAGCGCCGCCATGCCGGCACGGCTTTCTCCGACGCGGCGCCAGGAGGCCAGCAGGTATTCGCGCCGCCTGATGTAGAAGCCGGCACCGACCGCGGCAGCGACGAGGAGGAACACCAGCGCATCGGTCCACAGGACGACGGGCATCATTGCAGCCTCACCCGCGGATCGACCAGCGTGTAGGAGAGATCGGTCAGCAGCAGCCCAACGATGTAAAGCACCGAGCCGATGAAGACCATCGAGCGCACTACGGAGAAGTCCTGCGCCTGTATGGCGTCGATCAGATAGGAGCCGAGGCCGGGAATGCCGAAAAACGATTCCGTAATCAGCGCACCGAGGAAGAGTTGCGGAATGACTACGACCACGCCGGTAAGAATGGGAATCATGGCGTTCTTCAGCACATGGCGGAACATCACCCTCCACTCGGACAAGCCCTTGGCGCGCGCCGTGCGCACGTAGTCCTTGCCGACTTCCTCAAGGAAGATCGTGCGGTACCAGCGCGTCTTGCTGCCAATGCCGGCGATGACGCTGATGATCACCGGCAGCAGCAGGAAGCGCATCGCGTCCAAGCCGCCAGCGTAGCCGGAGATGGGCACCAGGTGCCAGACCTTGCTCACCAGATACTGGCCGCCGATGATGTAGAACAGGCCGGAGATCGACATCATGGCGACGCACGCCACCACGCCCCAAAAGTCGAGATAGGTGGCGCGGAAAAAGGCGAGCAGCAGAGCGAACGACACGGTCACGAACAGCCCGAGCAGGAACGTCGGCACGGCGATGGCCAGGCTCGGCCCCATGCGCGTCCTGATCTCGTGGCCGATATCGCGGCCGTCGTCGGCGCGGCCGAATTCGAAAATGAAAAGCCTCGCTGACTTCTCGAAGAAGATGGTGTTCGTCAATTTCGCCGCGCCCTCGGCGCCCGCGTTGTAAAGCAGCGGCTTGTCGTAGCCGCGCTCCGCCTTCCACTTCTCGATCGCCTCCGGCGTGACGCGCTTGACGCCGAGCTGCATGCGCGCCATGTCGTCCGGCGTGTTCACGACGAAGAACAGCGTGAAGGTAAGGAGATTCACGCCGATCAGGATCGGTATGGCGTAGAGCAGGCGGCGGACGATGTAGGCCAGCATCAGGCGTGCCCTTTCGAACGTTCCCGCCGGCGCCAGCCAATCACCGCCGGCGCGGCGCTCAACGCAATGACCACGGCGGCCAGCCCCAGCGGCCACAGCACCGGCCGGTTCCACTCGGCGCGCATCTTCTCCCGCTGGGCGGCGTCGATGCGGCGGTATTTGAGGCCGTTACGCGCCATGTGGTTGGGCTTGAGGTTCGCCACCCAGCCGTGGATGAGGCCGTAATCCTTCGGGTGGAAGCCGAAAGACCAGGGCGCATCCTCGTGCAGGATGGCCGTCATGCGGTCGATGAGGGCTTGGCGCGCCGGACCGTTCTCCATGTGCTTGACCTGCTCGAAGAGGCGGTCGTATTCGGCGTTGGCGTAGTTGGCGGCGTTCTCGCCCTGGAACTTGGCACGGCTCTGCGCCGAATGGAAGAGAAAGAGGAAATTCTCCGGGTCCGGATAGTCGGCGTTCCAGCCCCAGACGAACATCTGCGCCGCGCCCTTGCGCACCTTCTCCTGGAAGCGGTTGTAATCGGTGCCGCGGATCTCGAGCTGGATCGACAGCCTGGCGAACTGCTTGCGGTACCAGTCGAGGCGCGGCTTGTCGCCGGGCCCGCGGTCGGTGGTATCGAGGTACAACACCAGCGGCTGGCCGCTCTTCGCCTCTCGCCCATCGGGATAGCCGGCCTCGGCGAGCAGCTTCTTCGCCATCTCGATCGGCTTGCGCCGCGGCGCCTCGCCCGCCCAATCATACACAACCGGATTGATGCCGGCCTGGCCGGTGCGATAGCCGAAGATGCCGGGCGGGATCGGGCCCTGCCCAGGAATGCCGCGGCCATTGGCGAAGATGGAGATGAACTCCTCCCAGTCAAGCGCGATGGCGATGGCTTGGCGCAGCTTCTTCGCCCGCTGGCGCTCGCCGGCATCGGCCTGGCCGCCGCCGACAACCGGGTCGAGCCAGTTGAAGGCAAAATAGCGGGTAGCCGTGCCCACCGAGGCCTCCAGCCGGATGCCCTTCCTCGCCATTTCGGGCGACACGGCCGCCTCGCCTTCGACGGAAATCCGCACCGCCTGGTCGAAACTGTCCGAACTGATGCCGGAGGAATCGTAGTAGCCCTGCAGGAACTTGTTCCAGTAGGGAATGCCTTCGCGCTCGCGGGAAAACACCACCTTGTCGATGAAGGGCACGCGTTTTCCCGCGTCGGCGAGCAACCCGACCTCGGCGTCACCTTGCTCACCCTCGGCGGGATAGGCTTCGCCGCGGTAGTTCGGGTTGCGTTCGAGCACCATGCGCGCATTGGGATTGTTCTCGCTCAGCATGTAGGGACCGGTGCCGATCGGGTACCAGTCGAGCGTCAGGTTCTTTTCCGCCATGCCGGGCTGGGCGAAGAAGCGGTCGGCTTCGATCGGCACGGGAGCAAAGAAGTTCATCGCCAGCCAATAGGCGAACTGCGGATAGCGGCCCTTGATGCGGATGCGATAGGCGTACGTGTCGATGGTCTCGACGCCGGCGAGCGGGAACTGCGCGAGATCCAGCCATGCGTTGCGTCGACCGGCAGCCGCCAGCGCCGCGTCCTCCTTCTTCAGTCGCTCGGCGAATTCCTTGAGTCCGACGATATACTCACTCATCAGGCCGAACACCGGCGAGTGCAAACGCGGATGGGCGAGACGCTTGATCTGGTACACGTAATCCGCCGCCGTCAGCTCGCGCGTACCGGTGTGCGGGAAGTCGCGCAGCGTGTAGACGTCGCGCAAATCCTCGCGTTTCAGATCTTGATAGCGCGACCGGCCCGCCTCGTCGCGGGCGAAGGCAGGGTGCGGCTGATAAAGAATGCCGGGCTTGATGCGAATCTCGTAGACCGAAAAGGCCACTGCGGGCGAATCCGCCACGACCGGCCGGCCAGCCGCATCCTCGTAGCGCGGCCGCGGCACCGCCTCGGCCGTCATCGGCACGAGTTCGTAGGGCCGCTTCAGGTAGTGGTACTGCAACGGCGGCTCGTATATCTGCGAATTGAACTCCGCCTCGTCCTCGCTGTAGGACTGCACCGGATCGAGATGCTTGGGCCGCTCGGTGAAAGCGCTGTAGAGGATGTTGCCGCCACCATCCCGTGCCGGATAGGGGTTGTTCCACACCTCGCCGCAGGCGGCAAGGAGCAGCGCGATGAGAGCCAAAGGCCACAGGCGCGGATAGGCGTGCATGGTGGCTGCGAGTGTAACGGATGGGCGAATTGGCGTCATCTACGCCCCTCCGCTATAATCGCGCGGTCATTTTCATGGGTTTCGACGATGGGCTTCCTCGACGGAAAACGCATCCTCATCACCGGCCTGCTATCCAACCGCTCGATCGCCTACGGCATCGCCAAGGCCTGTCATCGCGAAGGGGCGCAGCTCGCCTTCACTTACCAGAACGACCGTTTCCGAGAACGCATCGCCAAATTCGCCGATGAATTCGGCAGCCGGCTGATCTTTCCGTGCGACGTGGCGGAGGATACGCAGATCGATGCGCTATTCGCCGAACTGGGCAAGCATTGGGACGGACTGGACGGGCTGGTGCATTCAATCGCCTTCGCGCCGGGTGACGCCATCGAAGGCGACTTCCTCGAAGGCATCTCGCGGGAGGCGTTCCGCATCGCCCACGACGTTTCCGCCTACAGCTTCCCGGCCCTGGCCAAGGCGGCCCGGCCGCTGCTGCTGAAGGGCAACCATCCCGCGCTGCTCTGTCTCACCTACCTCGGCGCCGAGCGTACGCTGCCCAACTACAACACCATGGGCTTGGCCAAGGCCAGCCTGGAGGCCAGTACGCGCTACCTGGCATTCTGCCTCGGACCGCAAGGCATCCGCGCCAACGCCATTTCGGCCGGTCCGATCAAAACGCTGGCGGCCTCCGGCATCGGCAACTTCGGCAAGCTGCTTGCCTACAATGCCCACCACGCGCCGCTGCGGCGCAACGTCACCATCGAGGAAGTCGGCAACGCCGCCGCCTTCATGCTCTCCGATCTCGCCAGCGGCATTACCGGCGAGATCATGTACGTGGACGGCGGTCTTAACACGACGGCCCTGGGCAACCCGGAACCGCTTCCCCAATAGCAAGAGGGGCTGCCGCGGCAGCCCCTCCCATTCATCGCGACAACCTAGAATTTCCCGCGCGGCCGCGCCGGTGCCGGGGATGCGGGTGCAGGACCTTCATCACTCTTGTTCAAACTGGCAAGGTCCACTTTGACACCGTAGCGCTCCTTCTTGGCCGACAGGTAAGTATTGAAATCCTCCGCGCCGGTCAGCTGCTGCAACACCATGCGCTGCATACGCGCCTGCGGATCGTTCTCGCCTTTCGCCGTACCGGTTCGTGCCTGGGCAATGCGATAGATCACATAGGTCCCGTTCGGCGACTGGTGGCCGACGTAGGTCGGCAGCTTTTCGATCGACGCCTTGAAGATGATGCGCTGGGCATCCGGGTCGAGCCCGCGCATTGGCTGCCGCAAGACCGTCTGCTGAGGCGCCCAGGTCATCGCTGCGGACTCCCCCTTGACGAGTCTGGCAAGCTTCGCCTCGCCATCCTTGCGGGCCAGTTCGGCAGCGGCATCGGCAATCAGCTTCTTTTCGATCTCCGCCTTGACGACATCGAGTTGGCGCAGTTCCGCCGGGCGAATATCCCGCACGCGAGCCGCAACGAGGGTGCTCGGCGCCACTTCGATGGCTTCCGTGTTGCGGCGGTTCTTCAGGGCGTCGTCGGAAAACAGCGCATTGAACAGCTTTTCGTTGCCCGCCAGCGGGCCTGCAGCGGCGCGGTTCGTCTTGTCGAAGAAGCTCGTCTGATGAATCTCCAGCTTGTACTTCTCCGCCGCCGGATTCAGGGCGTCGGGCTGTTCATACACCATATTCGAAAAGGCTTCGGACGCTTCGGCATAAAGTTTCGCCGCAGCCTGACGCTTCATCTCGCGTTCGATCTCGGCACGCGCCTTGACGGCGTCCGCCGGCGCCGCCGGAGCAGTCAGCAGAATGTGGCTGGCACGCCGCTCCTCGCCGGCCTGACCTTTCCGCGTCTCGGCCAGTCGGATGATGTGGAACCCGTATTCCGACTCGACAATGCCGCTTGTCTGGCCCTCCTTCAGCTTGAATACCGCATCCTCGAAAGGCTTGACCATGGCACCGCGAGGAAAGAACCCAAGGTCGCCACCCTTGGCGGCCGAGCCCGGATCCTGTGAATGCGCTTTGGCCAGTTCGGCAAATTTTTCCGGATCCGCTTTTAACTGAAAGAGAATGGCCTCGACCTTCTTGCGCACCTCCTCACGCAGCCTGATCCTCCCGGCCACTTCGTCCTCGAACCGCTTGGCCAATTCCTCCGGCTTGATGACCTGGCCGGCAGCGATGGCCTCCAGGGAGAGAACGACGAATTCGGCGCGAATCTGCTGCGGGATTTCGTACTGCCCGCGGTTGGTTTCGTAGTACGTCCTGACCGCGTCGGCTGACAACTTGACTTGGCCGGCAAATGATTCCGGCCGGATCACAGCCTCGCTCACGTCGCGTTCCTCAAGCTGGACGGCAATCAGGCGCGCGGCGGCGGCAGAAGAAACGATCGACGTGTCGGATACGGCCTGCACCACCTGCTGGATGGTCAAGTCCTGGCGCAGCTTGGCTTCGAATCCCGTCTGGGTCATGCCCTGTGCGCGCAATGCCTGCTCGTAGCGTCGCATCGAAAACTTTCCATCCTCCTGCAGGTTCTGGATCGAACCAATGACCTCGCGCAGCTGCATGTCATGCGCAGCGAGGTTATGCTTGGCGGCATGCAGCAGCAGGACGCGCTGTGCGACCAGCGAATCCAGGATCGCCGCGCGCGCCTCTGGCGTCTCCAGCATGGCAGGATTGAATTCGCGCCCACTCTGGTTGCGCAGGCGCTCCTGCTGCTCGCGCATGGATTGAGCGAAATCCTGCTGCGTGACCCTGCTCCCACCGACATTGGCAAGTTCGTTGCCGCTGGTGCCGCTGCGGAAATACGAATCGACGCCCCAGAAGGCGAAGGGCAGCGTGATCAGGGCGAGAAAGAACTGAACGATCCGCTTGTTGTTGCGAACTGCATCAAACATGTTCTGGCACCGTCATCAAATCGGAGCAGGATAGAAAAAAGGCGAACTTGCGTTCGCCTTTTTTCGCTATTGGCGGAGTGGACGGGACTCGAACCCGCGACCCCCGGCGTGACAGGCCGGTATTCTAACCGACTGAACTACCACTCCTGAATCCGTATTGCCGCCGGCCAGGGTCGTCACAAATCCTGGCTGGTGGGTGCTGACGGGATCGAACCGCCGACATTCGCCTTGTAAGGGCGACGCTCTACCGGCTGAGCTAAGCACCCGCTTATTCATTCCCATCGCCGCGCAGCGGGCGCGGCCAATGAAAGCTTGTTAGTTTACCGCATCCTTTAGTTCTTTTCCAGCGCGGAATTTCGGCACACGTGCCGCCTTGATCTTGATCGTCGCGCCTGTGCGCGGGTTGCGGCCACTGCGCGCCGCACGCTTGCCGACATAGAACGTGCCGAAGCCGACCAACGTGACCATGCCGCCCTTCTTTAGCGAAGTCCTGATCGCTCCGATGGCCGCATCCAGGGCCCGCCCTGCTGCAGCCTTCGAGATGTCCGCCGATTTGGCGATCTGATCGACGAGTTCAGACTTATTCACGATGCCCCCTCAATTTTTGATGATGAATAACAAACGATGCGCGTAAGAAGCGCTTTATAGCAAGGCGAAAAACACCGTGTCAACCAGAAGGCAACACGCAGGGCGCGGCCCGCACGCCGGATCGTCGGACGGACTGCGACAGAACGCGGGGCTCAGTGAGTAATCAGGGGCGACGCCGACGCCGCTTCGCCAGACTGGACCGCCGGCACCTCCGCCGATTCGGAAAGCGGCGCGGGCTTGCGTTCGAGCGCAAGCTCCAAAACCTGGTCGATCCATTTCACCGGAACGATTTCCAGCGTGTTCTTGATGTTCTCCGGTATCTCGGTGAGATCCTTGACGTTTTCCTCGGGGATCAGAGCCGTGCGGATGCCGCCGCGCACCGCCGCCAGCAGCTTCTCCTTGAGTCCGCCGATCGGCAGCACCTCGCCACGCAGCGTGATCTCGCCGGTCATGGCGACATCGGCGCGCACCGGAATGCCGGTCAGGATGGATACGAGGGCCGTTGAGATGGCGATGCCCGCGCTGGGGCCGTCCTTCGGCGTGGCGCCTTCCGGCAGGTGGATGTGGATGTCGCTCTTCTGGTAGAAGTCCTCGGAGATGCCGAGCGCCTTCGAGCGCTTGCGCACCACCGACAATGCGGCCTGGATCGATTCCTGCATCACCTCGCCCAGTTTGCCGGTGGTCATGGTCTTGCCCTTGCCGGGCAGCACCACCGCCTCGATGGTGAGCAACTCGCCGCCTACCTCGGTCCACGCCAGCCCAGTCACCTGGCCAACCTGGTTTTCCTTCTCCGCCATGCCGTACGTGTACTTGCGCACGCCGAGGTACTTGTCGAGATTCTTCGCGTTCACCACCACCTTGCTGTGGCGCTTCTTCAGCACCAGCGCCTTCACCACCTTGCGGCAGATCTTGGAGATTTCCCGTTCCATGCTGCGCACGCCGGCCTCGCGCGTGTAGTAGCGCACGATGTCGCGCAGGGCGTCCTCGGTCACCGACAGCTCTTCCTTCTTCAAGCCATTGTTCTTCATCTGCTTGGGCAGCAGGTAGCGCAGAGCGATGTTGACCTTCTCGTCCTCGGTGTAGCCCGAGAGACGGATCACTTCCATGCGGTCGAGCAGCGGCGCCGGAATGTTCAGGGTATTCGCCGTGGCGACGAACATCACGTCGGAAAGATCGTACTCGACCTCGACGTAGTGGTCGACGAAGGTGCTGTTCTGCTCGGGATCGAGCACCTCGAGCAGAGCCGAGCTCGGATCGCCGCGGAAGTCCTGGCCCATCTTGTCAACTTCGTCCAGCAGGAAGAGCGGGTTCTTCACTGCCACCTTGGTCATGTTCTGCAGGATCTTGCCGGGCATGGAGCCGATGTAGGTGCGCCGGTGGCCGCGGATCTCCGCCTCGTCGCGCACGCCGCCCACCGACATGCGTACGAACTTGCGGTTGGTGGCGCGGGCGATCGACTGGCCGAGCGAGGTCTTGCCTACCCCAGGGGGGCCGACCAGGCAGAGGATCGGCGCCTTCAGCTTGTCGACGCGCTGCTGCACGGCCAGGTATTCGAGGATGCGTTCCTTGACCTTCTCCAGGCCGTAGTGGTCCTTTTCCAGCACTTTCTCGGCGGCAGAGAGGTCCTTGCTGATGCGGCTCTTCTTGCGCCACGGCAGATTCGTCAGCGTCTCGATGTAGTTGCGCACCACCGTCGCCTCGGCCGACATGGGTGACATCAGACGCAGCTTCTTCAGTTCCGACTGGGCCTTGGCCTGGGCTTCCTTGCTCATGCCGGCAGCCTTGATCTTCTTCTCCATCTCGTCGAGGTCGGCGCCCTCTTCGCCCTCGCCAAGCTCTTTCTGAATGGCCTTCACCTGTTCGTTCAGGTAGTACTCGCGCTGGCTCTTTTCCATCTGGCGCTTGACGCGGCCGCGGATGCGCTTCTCCACCTGCAGGATGTCGAGTTCGGCCTCCAACTGCGACAGGAGTTTTTCCAGGCGGGTGCCAACGTCGAAGATGTCGAGGATTTCCTGTTTTTGCTCGAGTTTGAGCGGCAAGTGAGCGGCGATCGTATCCGCCAGACGCCCGGCCTCCTCGATACCGGCGAGCGAGGTCAGAATCTCGGGCGGGATCTTCTTGTTCAGCTTCACGTACTGGTCGAACTGGGCAATGATGGCCCGGCGCATCGCCTCGACCTCGTGCGTGGCGCGCTCATTTGCAGGAATCGGCAGGACGATGGCGGAGAACATCACCCGCTGGTCGCTGATTCGCTCGATGCGGGCGCGTTGTCCGCCCTCGACCAGCACCTTCACCGTGCCGTCAGGCAGCTTCAGCAACTGCAGGATGTTGGCGACACAGCCGATTTCGTACATGTCCTCGGCGCCAGGCTCGTCCTTCGCCGCCGATTTCTGCGCGACGAGAAGGATGCTCTTGCCGGCCTCCATGGCGGTTTCCAAGGCCTTGATCGACTTCGGGCGCCCGACGAACAGCGGGATCACCATGTGGGGGAAAACCACTACGTCCCGCAAGGGGAGCAGGGGCAGTTCGATTCTTTCCGCGGGGAGGTCAAGCGCGCTTGACATGATCGTTATCCTTTGTAGAGACGGCCGTTGTGCCTAGTTTGGGTCAACGGCGGGAAATTCAAGAAGTTCAGTCCGGAAAAAGATCCGGACGAATCAATCAGTTGGAACCTGCCACCTTGGGCTGGTCGGCGTAGATGAGGATAGGCTTGGAGGCACCCTCGATCATGCCCTCGTCGACCACCACTTTCGAGACATTCTCCATGTTGGGAAGTTCATACATGGTGTCGAGCAGCACGGACTCGAGGATGGAGCGCAGACCGCGCGCCCCCGTCTTGCGCTTGAGCGCCTTGCGCGCGATGGCCTGCAGGGCCTGCGGGCGCACCTCCAACTCGGCGCCCTCCATGGCGAAGAGCTTCTGGTACTGCTTGATGAGGGCATTCTTCGGTTCGACGAGGATCTCCATCAGGGCGGCCTCGTCCAACTCGTGCAGCGTGGCGACCACCGGCAGGCGGCCGACGAACTCCGGGATGAGGCCGAACTTGATCAGATCCTCCGGCTCGACCATGCGCAGGGTCTCGGTGACGTCCTTGCTGTCACGGCTCTTCACCTCGGCGCCGAAGCCAATGCCCCCCTGCTCGGTGCGGTTGCGGATGACCTTGTCGAGGCCATCGAAGGCACCGCCGCAGACGAAGAGGATGTTGGTGGTATCCACCTGGACGAAATCCTGATTGGGATGCTTGCGACCGCCTTGCGGCGGCACCGAGGCGATGGTGCCCTCGATCAGCTTCAGCAGGGCCTGCTGCACGCCCTCGCCGGACACGTCGCGCGTAATCGATGGGTTATCGCTCTTGCGCGAGATCTTGTCGATCTCATCGATGTACACGATGCCCTGCTGCGCCTTCTCCACCTCGTAGTCGCACTTCTGCAGCAGCTTCTGGATGATGTTCTCGACGTCCTCGCCGACGTAGCCGGCCTCGGTCAGGGTCGTCGCGTCGGCCATGACGAAGGGCACGTTGAGCAGGCGCGCCAGGGTCTGTGCCAGCAGGGTCTTGCCGGAACCGGTCGGACCGATGAGCAGGATGTTGCTCTTGGCCAGTTCCACCTCATCGCTCTTTGACAGGTGCTTGAGGCGCTTGTAGTGGTTGTACACCGCCACGGCAAGGATGCGTTTGGCCTGCTCCTGACCGATGACATACTGGTCTAGGATGGTACAGATTTCCTTCGGCGTCGGCAGATCGCCCTTGGCACCCTTGCCGCCATGGTCGGAGGCGATCTCGTCGCGGATGATGTCGTTGCACAGCTCGATGCACTCGTCGCAGATGAAGACGGACGGCCCGGCGATGAGCTTGCGCACCTCGTGCTGGCTCTTGCCGCAGAAGGAGCAGTAAAGCAATTTCTCGCCGCCGGTCTTTTTGTCCGTCATCTGCGTCTCCGTATTCCTATGCCGCCGTCTCCGCGCGGTTGGTCAGCACCCGGTCCACCAGGCCGTAGTCAACCGCCTCTGCGCCCGAGAGGAAATTATCGCGATCGGTGTCCCGCTCGATGCGCTCGATCGGCTGGCCGGTGTGTTTCGCCATGATTTCGTTGAGCTTCGCGCGCAGGTAGAGGATTTCCTTGGCGTGGATCTCGATGTCCGACGCCTGCCCCTGGAAGCCACCCATCGGCTGGTGAATCATCACGCGCGAATTGGGCAGGCAGTAGCGCTTGCCCTTGGCCCCTGCCGCCAGCAGGAAGGCGCCCATGCTCGCCGCCTGGCCGACGCAGAGCGTCGACACGTCCGGCTTGATGAACTGCATGGTGTCGTAGATTGCCAGCCCCGCCGAAACGGAACCGCCCGGCGAGTTGATATAGAAGTAGATGTCCTTGTCGGGGTTTTCCGACTCGAGGAAGAGCAACTGGGCGACGACCAGATTGGCCGTGGCGTCGTTCACCGGGCCGACCAGGAACACCACGCGCTCCTTGAGCAGCCGGGAATAGATGTCGTAGGCGCGCTCGCCGCGACCGCTCTGCTCGATCACCATCGGGATCAGGCCGAGGCCGACCGGATCCCAGGGTTCCTTGTGGACTGAATGCATCATGCTCTGTGCCGGCATCATGCCGCATTTCCCATGAGTTCGTCAAAAGCGATGGCCTTGTCCGTGGCCTTCGCGTTGGCCACCACCCAGTTCACCACATTCTCCTCGATGGCCAGCGCCTCGACCTGGGCCAGGCGCTGCGGCTGCGAATAGTACCAGCGCACCACCTCATCCGGCTGCTCGTAGGACTGCGCCTGCTCGTCGATGAGCGCGCGCACCTGCTCCGGCCTGGCGTGCAGGGCGTGTTGCTTCACCGCCTCGGCAATGATCAGGCCCAGCTTGACACGACGCTCGGCCTGGGCCGCGAACCAGGAGGCGTCGACCGGCATGTTCTTGACATCTACGCCGCGGTTGGCCAGATCCTGACGCGCCGCCTCGGCCATCTGCTCGGCTTCCTGGTCGACCAGCACGCGCGGCACCTCGACAGGATTGGCGTCGAGCAGCGCCTGCATGGCCTGCTCCTTGATGCGACCCTTTATGCGCTTGGTCACCTCGCTCTCGAGATTGGAACGGATCTCTGCGCGCATTTTCGCCACATCGCCGTCGGCGATGCCGAGAGACATGGCGAAAGCCGCGTCGATCTGCGGCAGCTGCGGCATCTCGACGCCTTTCAGGGTGACTTCGAAGCTGACCTGTTTGCCGGCTAGTTCGGTCGCCTGGTAGTCGCCCGGAAACGTCAGGTCGAAGGTGTGGCTCTCGCCGACATTCAGGCCGACGATGCCCTTCTCGAAATCCGGCAGCATGCGTCCTTCGCCCAGCACCACCGGATAATCGGTGGCCTGGCCGCCCTGGAACACCTCTCCGTTCAGCCTGCCAGTAAAGTCGATAGTCACGCGGTCGCCGCTGGCGGCGGCGCGCTCGATCTTGCTGTAGCTAGTGCGCTGCTTGCGCAGGACCTCGATCGTCTTATCCACTTCGGCTTCGCCGACTTCCAGCTGCGGGCGCTCGATCGCCTTGTCGCCGACCCCGTTCAACTGGATTTCAGGATAGACCTCAAACGTCGCCGAGAATTCCAGCCTGCTTTTGTCCTCGCCGCCCTTCGGCTCGATACGCGGATAACCGGCCACGCGCAGGTTCTGGCTGCGCACGGCCTCGCCGAAAGCCTTCTCGACCGCCTCGCCGATAGCCTCATTGCGGGCTTGGGCGCCGTAATGCTGCTGCACCATCTTGAACGGCACTTTGCCAGGACGAAAACCGGACATCTTGACCGTGCGCGCCATCTTCCTCAGTCGCTGCTCGACGTCCTTCTCGATATCCGCCATCTGCACCGCCATGTCGATACGGCGTTCGAGGGAGCTTGTTGCGGGTTGCTGGTTGGTCTGCATGAAAAATCCCAGGTTGAATCAGTTGGTTGGACAATGGCTGGTGCGAAGGGCGGGACTTGAACCCGCACGCCTCGCGGCGCTGGAACCTAAATCCAGTGCGTCTGCCAATTCCGCCACCTTCGCGTGCTGTGATTTTAACCTATTACCCCCTATACTGGCGACCCCTGTTTGTGAGCCAAGTGCCCGCCAAATCGGCATTTTTGCCATGTCGGTCGATCACTACGAGAATTTCCCGGTGGCCTCCTGGCTGCTGCCCGCACGGCTGCGCGAACCTGTGAAGGCCATCTATGCCTTTGCCCGCAGCGCCGACGACATTGCAGACGAAGGCGAACTCAGCGATGCCGACCGCCTGGCCGGCCTCGACCGCTACCGTGCCGAGCTGGATGCCATCGAAGCAGGCCGCCCGACGCAGGACCCGGTTTTCCTGCGCCTGCGGCCGGTCGTCGCCGAATACCGACTGCCCCTGCAGCTCTTCCGCGACCTGCTCGACGCCTTCCGCCAGGACGTGACGAAAAAGCGCTATGCGACCTTCGCCGAACTGATGGACTACTGCCGCCGTTCGGCCGATCCCGTCGGCCGCCTGCTGCTGCATCTGTTTGGTCACGACGATCCGAAAAGTCAGTCCCTGTCGGACGGCGTCTGCAGCAGCCTGCAGCTCATCAACCACTGGCAGGACATCGCCATCGACTGGAGGAAGGGCCGGGTCTATCTGCCGCAGGACGAACTGGCGCGCTTCGGCATCCGCGAAAGCCAGATCGCGGAGGGACGCTGGGACGCGGCCTGGGCCGCCATGATGGATTTCCAGATCGACCGCGCGCGCGCCCTGATGGCTAGCGGCAGCCCGCTGGTGCACACATTGCCCGGCCGCATCGGCCTCGAGCTGCGCCTCATCGTCGCCAGCGGCTTCCGCATGCTGGACAAGCTGCAGCGGGTGCGCGGCGACGTTTTCCGCCGACGGCCCGTCATCAGCGGGCGCGACTGGCCCGGGATTGTTCTGCATGCGGCCCTCGGATAGCGCCATGACGCCGGAGGAATACTGTCAGCAGAAAGCGGCAGCCAGCGGCTCCAGCTTCTATTACAGCTTCCTTTTCCTGCCGCCTGAACGCCGCCGCGCCATCACCGCCCTCTACGCCTTTTGTCGCGAGGTGGACGACGTCGTCGACGAGTGCAGCGACGCCCAACTGGCCCACGCCAAGCTCGCCTGGTGGCGGTCGGAACTGGCGCAGGCGTACGAAGGGCGCCCGAGCCATCCCGTCGCGCTGGCCCTCGCCGATGCCGTTTCCCGGTTCAATTTGCCGCAGGAACTGCTCGCCGAAATCATCGACGGCATGGAAATGGATCTCACCCAGACCCGCTACCCGGACTTCAAGGCGCTGCATCTGTACTGCTACCGCGTTGCCAGCGTGGTGGGGCTGCTTGCGGCCGAGATCTTCGGCTACGAGGACCGGCGCACCCTGAAGTACGCCCACGATCTGGGCCTTGCCTTCCAGCTCACCAATATCATCCGCGACGTCGGCGAGGACGCTCGTCGGGGCCGCATCTACCTTCCGTCGGAGGAATTGGCGCAATTCGGCGTCGGCGCGGAAGATATTCTTCACGCCCGCCACAGCGAAGCCTTCCATCGTCTGATGCTCTTCCAGATCGAGCGCGCCGAACGATACTATGATCAGGCCCTCGCCCAGCTGCCGAAGCAGGACCGCAAGGCGCAGCGGCCGGGGCTGGTCATGGCCGCGATCTATCGCACCCTGCTCGACGAGATCCGTCGCGACGGCTGCCGCGCGCTCGAGCGGCGAATCGCCCTGACGCCGCTGCGCAAGCTGTGGATTGCCTGGCGGACCTGGGTGCGCGGCTGAAGGTGCGCTGACATGCACGTTGCGGTCGTTGGCGCGGGCTATGCCGGCATGGCAGCGGCGACCGAACTGGCTGCGCGCGGCGTGCGCGTCTCGGTCTTCGAAACGTCGCGCACCCTCGGTGGCCGCGCGCGGCGCATCGAATCCCATGGCCATCCCCTCGACAATGGCCAGCACATCCTGGTCGGCGCCTATGCCGAGTTGCTGCGCCTCATGCGCGTCGTCGGCGCCGCTCCCGAAGCGCTGCTCGAACGCCTGCCGCTCGCGCTGAACTACCCGGGACGGATGGCGCTGCGCGCGCCGCGCCTGCCCGCGCCGCTGCATCTGGCGGCCGCCCTGCTGACGGCGCGCGGCCTGCCCTTCGCCGCGCGCCTGGCGGCGGTGCACTTCATGCGCCAGATGCAGCTGGACGGCTTCCGCCTCGGTCAGGACATGAGCTTCAGCGATCTCATGGCGCGGCATGGCCAGGACGAAGCCGCGGTCCGCTACCTGTGGCAGCCGCTCTGCGTTTCCGCGCTCAACACGCCGCCGCAGGAAGCGTCGGCGCAGATCTTCCTCAACGTCCTGCGCGACAGTCTGGCGGCCAGACGCGAAGCAAGCGACCTGCTCATCGCGCGAACGGATTTCTCCGCCCTGTTTCCAGAACCGGCGGAGCGATTCATCCTTGCCCGGGGCGGCGAGCTGCTGCGCGGCTGCACCATCCGTTCGATCAGCCGCGACCCCTACGGCTTCCGCCTCGAAGGCGATCTGAGCGGACGCAATTACTCGCACGCCATCGTGGCAGTGGCGCCCTACCATCTGGCGGCGCTGGCGAAGGGCCTGCCGCGCATCGGGCCGACGCTGGACACCGTTGCACGACTCGACTATGAACCGATCATGACGGCCCACCTCGCCTATCCGCAACCGGTCGTCCTGCCCGGTCCGATGGTCGGCGTCGGCGGCATGGCGCATTTTCTCTTCCCGCGCGGCGGAAACATCGTCGCGGCGGTCGCCAGCGCGCGCGGCCCCCATCTCGACCTGCCCCGCGATGTGCTCGTCGCTCGCATCCACGAGGAGATCGTCGGCGTCGCCGGTCCGTTGCCGTCACCGGAATGGAGCCAGGTGATCGTCGAAAAACGCGCCACCTTCGCCTGCCGGCCGAGCGTGGAACGACCCTCATGCGAAACGCCGCTGGCGAATTTCCTCATCGCCGGCGACTACACAGCGTCGGACTATCCGGCGACGCTGGAAGCCGCCGTGCGCAGCGGCGTCGCCTGCGCCAGGTTGATCAAGTAGCCAGTTCTCCGCTTCTAAGCTTCAGCACACGGCCGCAGCGCCGCGCGATGGCCTCATCGTGCGTGACCAGAACCAGAGTCGTGCCCTGCTCGGCGTTCATGGCGAACATCAGGTCGATGATCGACGCGCCGGTGGCGGCGTCGAGGTTCCCCGTCGGCTCGTCGGCCAGCAGCAGACCCGGCCTGGCGGCGAAGGCGCGGGCGATGGCGACGCGCTGCTGTTCGCCGCCCGAGAGATGCTTGGGGTAGTGGCCGAGGCGGTGCGACAGGCCGACGCGGGCGAGCATCTGCTCGGCGTCGGCGCGCGCGCCCGCACGGCCGGCGAGTTCCAGCGGCAACATGACGTTCTCCAGCGCGGTGAGCGCCGGCAGCAGCTGGAAGGACTGGAAGACGAAGCCAAGCATCTCGCCGCGCAGCGCCGCGCGCGCATCCTCGCCGAGGGAAAACAGGTCGCGCCCGGCCAGCCGCACGCTGCCCTGCGTCGGAACGTCCAGGCCAGCGAGCAGTCCAAGCAGGGTCGATTTGCCCGAGCCGGAGGCGCCGACGATGGCCACCGCTTCGCCGGCCATGACCCGGAAGGAAATCTCGTGCAGAATCACCAGCCGGTCATCGCCGCTCGGTACTTCCTTGCCAAGGGCGACGGCCTCGACCATGACTTGCGAGGAATCGATGTTGAGGTTCATCTCTGCGGGGTTCTTTCTTCTGCTTTCCTTCGCCGTCCACGCGGCAGGCAGCATCCTCGTTGTCGGCGACAGCATCTCGGCCGGCTACGGCCTCGCCCAGGGCCAGTCCTGGCCTGCGCTGCTGGAAAAGCGCCTGCGCGAGCAGCGGTTGGATTATAGCGTCGTCAACGCCAGCATCAGCGGCGACACCACGGCGGGCGGGCGCAGCCGCATCGGCGGCGCGCTCGACCAGGCAAGCCCCGTCATCGTCGTCATCGCGCTGGGCGGCAACGACGGTCTGCGCGGCCTGCCAGTCGCCCAGATGCGCGACAACCTGAAAGCCATGATCGACGCCGCGCGCGCGCGCAAGGCCCGTGTCGTGCTGGTCGGCATGAAGCTACCGCCCAACTACGGCGCCGACTATACGCGCGCCTTCGAGCGGAGTTTTGCCGAACTGGCACACAGCCACAAGGCGGCCCTGGTGCCCTTCCTGCTGGAAGGCGTGGCGGAGCGGCGCGAGCTGTTCCTGCCCGATACCATCCACCCCACCGCCGAAGCGCAGCCGATGATCCTCGACAACGTCTGGAAGGTGCTGCGGCCGCTGCTCAAATGAGCTGCAGCCGCGCGGCGCCCGCCTGGAGGCTTCCGATGACGGCCGCCTCGGCGAAGCCGGCGCCGCGCAGCTCGGCCAGCACCGCCGTCGCCCCCGCCGGCGCGCAGGCGACGAGCAGCCCCCCGCTGGTCTGCGGATCGGTGAGCAGCTTCTGCTGCCATTCGGGTGCGTCCGCCGGCAGCGCTACGTCCGTGCCGTAGCCGTTCCAGTTGCGCGTCGACGCGCCGGTGGAAATGCCTTCCCGCACGAAGCCGACCGCCTCGGGAATCAGGGGAAGATCGGCGAAGCGCACGCTGGCGGACAAGGACGAGCCGCGGCAGATCTCCAGCAGGTGGCCGGCCAGGCCGAAGCCGGTCACGTCGGTGATGGCGTGCACGTCGTCCAGCTCGGCCAGGCGCGCGCCGGGCGTATTGAGCTGCGTCGTGTGGCGGATCATGGTGGCATAGCCGTCGGGCGTGAGCAGGCCCTTCTTCAGCGCCGCCGAGAGGATGCCGACGCCGAGCGGCTTGCCGAGGATCAGCACATCACCCGGCTGGGCGCCACTGTTGCGCTTGACGCGGGCAGGATGCACCAGCCCGAGCGCCACCAGGCCGTAGATCGGCTCCAGCACGTCGATGGAATGCCCACCGGCGATGGGGATGCCCGCCTCGGCGCAGACCGAATCGCCGCCGGCGAGGATCTTGCGGATCACCTCGAGCGGCAGCTTGTCGAGGGGCATGCCGACCACCGCCAGCGCCATGATCGGCCGCCCGCCCATGGCGTAGATGTCGGAAATGGCATTGGTCGCCGCGATGCGGCCGAAGTCGTAGGGGTCGTCGACGATGGGCGTGAAGAAGTCCGTCGTGGCGACGATCGCCTGGCTATCGTTGAGCTGGTACACCGCCGCGTCGTCGCTGGTCTCGGTGCCGACGATGAGTTCCCTCGGCATGACACGCAGCGGCGTGTCGGCCAGCAGCTGGGTCAGCACGGCCGGCGCGATTTTGCAGCCGCATCCGCCGCCATGCGAGAATTGGGTCAGTTTGATGTCCATGAAAATGATGAAAATACAGGGTGTCGCGAACGTAACACAGGCCGGCGAATTTGACGAGATCATCGACGTGCGCTCGCCCGCCGAGTTCGCCGAAGACCACATGCCGGGCGCGGTCAATTGCCCGGTACTCTCCAACGAGGAACGCGCTCGCGTCGGCACGCTCTACAAGCAGGCATCGCCCTTTGCCGCCAAGAAGCTGGGAGCAGCACTCGTCGCCCGCCACATCGCCGAACACATCGAGGCGCGCTTCCTCGACCGACCGCGCGAGTGGAAACCGCTGGTTTACTGCTGGCGCGGCGGCAAGCGCAGCGGCGCCATGACCCACGTGCTGCGCCAGATCGGCTGGCACGCCTGCGCGCTCGAAGGCGGCTACAAGTCCTGGCGCCGCCACGTCGTCGCCGAACTGGCCGAGCTGCCGCGGCGCTTTTCCTTCCGCGTCGTCACCGGCGCCACCGGCAGCGGCAAGAGTCGTCTGCTCGAGACGCTTTCCGCCCAGGGTGCGCAGGTGCTCGACCTCGAGGCGCTCGCCGCGCACAAGGGCTCGGTGCTGGGCGGTCTGCCGGACGCGTCGCAGCCGTCGCAGAAGATGTTCGAGAGCCGCCTGCTCGCCGCGCTGCAGCGACTGACTTTTTCCGAACCGGTATTCGTCGAGGCGGAGAGCCGCAAGATCGGCCAGCTGCAGGTGCCCGATGCTCTGCTCGAGACCATGCGCGCCAGCCCCTGCCTGCGCATCGAGGCCACGGATGCGGCGCGCGTCGCCTTCCTCATCGGCGACTACGACTATTTCCTCGCCGACCCGGCCGCGCTCAAGGAAAAGCTGGCCTGTTTGCGCGAGCTGCAGAGCAATGAAACGCTGACGCGCTGGAACGCGCTCATCGACGCGCGCGACTGGCCGGCGCTGGTGGCCGAGCTGCTGGAACAACACTACGACCCGCTCTACCGGCGCTCGCAAGGCAGGAACTACGTGCGCTTCGCCGAGGCGCCGCGCTTCGCCACCGACGATCTTTCCCCGGCCGGACTGAAAAAGCTGGCCGCCGAAATCCTCGCTACATCTGCCTGAACAGGTGGGCGTAGCTGCGGCTGACCGTGACCGTCTCCGGCCGGTCGCGCAGGCTGAGCAGCACGCGGCCGTTCTCGTCGTGGCGGGCGGCGGTGACGAATTTCGCGTTCACGATGGTGCCGCGGTGCACCTGCCAGAAGGTCTCCGCATCCAGTTGTTCGGCGAGTTCCTTGATCGGCGTGCGGATGAGCAACTCGCCCGAGGCGGTCAGCACCGCGGTGTACTTGTCCGCCGCCTGGAAGCAGCGCACCTCCTCGGTCGACACCAGGCGCACGCTGTCGCCCACCGAGGCGCGAATCCACTTCAGCGGCGCCGGCTTCGCCGGGCCGCCGGGACTGACTTTTCCCATCACCTCGGCCAGCGCCGCGGCAAGGCGGGCGCGCTCCATGTCGGAGGGCGCGCCCAGCGCGCGCCTGAGCCGTTCCACGGTTTTCGCCAGCCGTGCGTCGTCGGCCGGTTTCAGCACGTAGTCGACCGCCGCGCGCTCGAAGGCGTCCACCGCATATTGGTCGTAGGCGGTGACGAAGACGATCTGGCAGGGAAAATCGAGACGCGCCGCCACCTCCAAGCCGGTCAGGCCCGGCATGCGGATGTCGAGAAAAGCGATGTCCGGCTTGTCCCGTTGCAGCGCCTCCAGCGCCGCTACGCCGTCGTGGCAGACGGCGACGATCTCCAGCTCGGACCACAGCGCTTCGAGGCGCCGCCGCAGGTCCTCCGCCAGCAGGGTCTCGTCGTCAGCGAGCAGCGCCCTGGACTTCACGCGGGAAGCTCCAGCGTGGCGGCGACGCCGCCGCCCGGATTGCCGCGCACGTCGAGCGAGGCCGCTTCGCCGAACAGGGCGCGCAGCCGGCTTCGCACGTTCTCCAGGCCGAAGCCCGTGTCCGTGCCACCCTCGCTCAGGCCGGCGCCGGTGTCGGCGACGACCAGGCGCAGCCGGCCGTCTTCCAGCCGGGCGGCAATGCGCACCTCCCCGCCCCCCACCTTCGGCTCGATGCCGTGAGTGATCGCATTCTCCACCAGCGGCTGCAGCAGCAGGAGCGGGAACGGTCGCCCCAGAAGTTCCTCCGGCACGTCGAAGTCGACGCGCAGGCGCGGCCCCAGGCGCAGGCCGAGGATGTCTAGATAGCGTTTCAGCAATTCGATCTCGTCGCCCAGTGTCGACTCGGCCTCGCGCGTGCGCTGCAGGGTGGCGCGCAGATAAGCGATGAGATCGGCGAGCATGCGCTCGGCGCGCGGTGGATCGCTGCGGATCAGCACGGAGAGGTTGGCCAGGGTGTTGAACAGGAAGTGCGGTTCGATCTGCGCCTGCAGCATGCGCAGCTGGGCGTCCACCTGCGCCTTCTCCGCCAGCGCCTGGCGCAGTTCGCGCTCCTTCAGCTCCGTTTCCAGCCGGCCGACGCGCTCGCGCGCATAGAACAGATAGCTCACGCCGACGCCGAACATCAGACCGATGAGCAGGGCCTGCAGCGCATGCTCGGAGGACCATTGCTCCAGGCCATGGCCGGTCAAAGTCAGTCCCAGCGCCACGCCGACGGCGCTGCCGAGCACGACGGCCAACGCCACGCCGGTGACGAGGGCCGTGCGCCCGCGCGCCAGCCGGATCGCCGCCATGCACGGAATGAAGATGGAAAAACCGATGCAGTAGGAAAAGATCAGGTTGGTGGCAAAGTCGCCGCCGACACCGATCGCCGTAAGGAAAGCGGCGATCAGCGTGTTGATCAGCAGGGCGAAGGCGGTCTGGACGGCGAGGCGCGGCATGCGAGTCGGGCGCTATTTCCTGTCCATGATCTCACGGATCTTGCGTTCCTCCCATTCCCGCCCGAGCCAGCGTCCGGCGAGAAACACCGATGCGCCGTGGATGACGATGGCGATGCCCCAGCCGGCCAGCGGCCACACGACCCACAGCCGTCCCGGCGAAGAAAACAGATTGATGAGCAGCAGGCCGGCGTTGACGGCCAGATAGACGGAGAGATGCGAGTAGAAGCCGCGCAGCCGGCGCACTTGGCAGCGTGCCGCCTGATATTCGGGGGATTGCTCGAAGGTCGATTCCATTTGAAGTTCCTTTCAGACGGGTTTGAAAACCATGAAGTAGAGGTTGGCCGCCGGCAGCACGGTGGCGAGGATGCCAACCCACAGCCAGATGCGGTTGAGGCGCCAGTATTCGTCGGGAATCGGGCCGCCGCCGGCGAAACCGCGCGCCAGCCGCGCCAGCTTTATCTGCAAGGGAATCAGGATCGCCACCCAGAGCAGGCCGGAAGCGAAGAACATGACCTGCCCCCAGACGAGCCAGGGCGCGTCGAGCGGCAGGCCGTGCAGGTAGACGTTGGCGTAGGCGCCGACGACGACCAGTCCCGAGCCGCCGAAGGTGAAGATCCAGTCGGTCAGGGTCACCTGGCGCTGGGCGAAGGCGACGATGGCCGGGTGGCGCGTGCGG
>Ga0233425_10002520_pt1 | contig 35701 bp, 27 predicted proteins | sample Watercolumn_Towu_2_FD_181712 | JGI IMG/M metagenome (GOLD analysis project Ga0233425, IMG submission 181712) | Freshwater microbial communities from Lake Towuti, South Sulawesi, Indonesia - Watercolumn_Towuti2014_140_MG | ecosystem: Environmental > Aquatic > Freshwater > Lake | place...
CGCGGCCGCCCGCCAGCAAAGGAAAAGCCCGATCTCCATCACGGCTGATCACCGACACAAACCCTCCCGCCAAACTAGGGAATTTTAGATGCCCACTTTTGCGGAATCTTCGGTGCCCGTTGACAACGCTCACCGCGACCCAGCTGGCGCAGGCCGCAGGTTATGAGGACTATGCCGTCGCCAACCGGCAATATGGTCAGCTCGCGCACGATCTTGCCATGGAAATGGACTGGCGCCCGGTCGAAGAAACGAACGGAGTCACGACCTGGACCTTTACGCTGGCAGATGACGCCGACAAGGATGCCCGCAAGCGCGGTGAAGACGTGCCGGGACCTTGGCGTTGGCGATTGCGTTCGGAGATCATCCAGGCGCTAGGCAGTTGATGCGCGCGAACGATCGCAGCACAGTGGCGCTCATTGGGATGTTATGATGAAAACTGCTCTCAGCAGGAAAGGTTGTGGTACGGCCGCCGACCAAACGACCTCGCTCAACAAGCGCGTGTCTGCGGGCCGGGTCCTTCCGCGGTGAGCCGGATCTTCCGTTATATCCTGGTCCATGACTATGGGATCGCCCCGTGTCCAGCAGACGACTTGCTTACCTTGGCAACGTGCAAGCCGTCGATCCGCCGATCCGCGAAGCCCGGAGACTGGGTGTTGGGCTTCCGGCCGGGCACAGTTGTCCGGGGTGAGATGCTTTGGGGAGGTCGGGTCGCGCGGGTCATGACCCAGGGCGAGTTTGAGCAGGCGTATAGAGGTCGCCCTGATGCCCTGTACCGCCTTGACCGGGAGGGTTCGTTCTCCCGCCTCAATCCCGCCTATCATCCCTCCGAGCGGGAAAAGGCGCGCGACCTCTCCGGACCCGTCCTTCTCTTCGATGAGTCGATAAGTCGCTACTGTTACGGCCAGCCGGTCGCTCTCCCAAGCGAGCTTGCCCACCTCGCGCCAATCGGCCGCGGACACCGTGTCAACGGCGTAAACCAGGGTGACCCAGAGCGTCTGGCAGCATGGCTGACAGCATTACCAAGAACCAAGCCTGTGCGAGAGCTGGCGGAGAGCCTGGGCTGTCATCGAACGTCGTCGTGTGCGATGTCAGCGGCCATGCCAATGGCCGGTTTGTCCCACCGCGTCGCCAGATGCTCAACCACTGCCTCGATGAACTCGGGCGAGGAGAACGGCACCTGCGCATAGATGAGGTCCTGTTCTCCTTCGAGTTTTGCGATGAGATGGCCGCGCCCCAGCAACCGTTCCGCCCCTTTCTCGCCCAGCGCGATTTCGGAGGTGCCTTCGGAATCGACGCGCAGGATAAGACGGTTGCCAAGCTGGGAGCGCAATTGCATCGGCATGACATTCGCCTCGGGCCTTTGCGCCGCGAAGATGAGGTGAATGCCTGCCGCGCGGGCTTTGACGCCCAGGCGGCCGACTGTCGAGGTCACTGCAGCCTTATATTCATCAGTGAGCATCCAGTCCGCGAACTCGTCGTGGATGACCCAGTAGACCGGCAGCCGCTCGTCGTCACTGACCTTGGCGTTATATGCCGCAACACCATTGGCCCGCTGTTCCCGGAACAAGCGATAGCGGCGTTCCATTTCGGCGACCAGAGCTTCAAGGCGCTCGATCGCCCCTTCCTGGGTATCGACGACGCCGCCATCCAGGTGAGGAAGGGCATCAAAGGCAAAATAGTCGACGCCCTGCTTGGGATCGATCAGGATGATACGGGCCTGCTGGGGCGTGTTGGTCGCGGCAAGACCCAGCAGAATAGACTGCATAAGAACCGATTTGCCTGATCCGGTGCTGCCGGCGATCAACGTATGGGGCGCGTGGAGATTGCCGGGGGAGAAGGTGAGGAGCGAGTTGTCCTCCTCCTTGATGCCGATGACAATGTCCTGGTTCGTTCCTTCCTGGACTTGCGGTGCCCAGCGATCCCAAACCTGTTCGATCGTCACCAGACGCCGCTTAGGACGGGCTACGGCCACCGCGACAACGCCAGGCTCTGGGCGAACGGAAATGACGTTCAGACCGAAGGTAGTCAGGAGCTCCGACCGCTTCTTGTTGACCTGATCGACGGTAAGATTTGCGCTCCCGGCAAATCGCAGGATCGCCGAGTTGGGCGTAAGCGTCTGGCCGACAGACTTTGCCTGGAGAGAAAGCTGCTGCAACGCGCTGCGGGTCGCTGCAGCAACCGAGACGAGCCACGCATCGTCCTCCTCCTCCAGCCTGAGTGTGGCACGAACGATCTGCTCGATGCCTTCCGCTTGGGCGGCACCTGAGCCGGGAGGATCCGCCTGGACGAGCGTTGGAGCGGGGTTGGCTTCCGGGTCCGGCGTGCCGGGCTCGTCCGGGACGACCGTTGGCGGGACTACCACGATCGGGGCCAAGACGGGGACGATGCCGACGGACGAGCCGGCGTCGACGCGGATCGGAGTGGGGTCTTCGTCCGCAGCGAAAGCCATTAGGAGCCGCTTGAGATCGGCACGGCCAAACACTTCTTGCTCGCAACCGTCGACCCCGGTGATGGGCGCTACATCGGTGGGACTGGCACCGTCACCGGCTGTCGGCACGAATACGTGGCTGTATCCGCGCACCTGAACGTCACAAGCACCCTCGCGAATGGCGCGCCGCCACGATCCGAGATCGACCGGGCTGGCCGCCGGAATCTGGATACCGTCCAGCACCAGATCAGCCAGACGGGAGCGCCAGGCTTCACGGTCCAGCCGTTCACCCTCGCCCAGTAATGCTTCGCGGATGCGCTTGACGGTGTCTCGCACCTGTCGGGCCGACTCCTTGCGCTTCGTCCCCAGAATGCCCGCGCTGACATATTTGGCTTCCGTCACGAGGATGGTGAGTTCGAGGCGGCCGTCTGCCTTCTCGCGCGGCGCGAGAGCAAGGATATCAGCCTGCGTTTCCTCGCGGGCGCCGAGCCATGCCGCATAGTCATCCAGGAAATACCAGCCCACTTGCCGCTGGGTCCCCAGTTCGCGGTTCGCCAAGTACCGGCTTAGAACGACGCCGATGAGCTCGCTGGCGGCCTCTCCACGCTTGGCTGCGCGCAACACGATATCGCCCGAGACGTCGTTAGCGGCATCGATCAGCTTGTCCGCCAGGGCGCGCAGCGCGTCTTCACCGATGCCAAGATTGAGGTCGGTAAGCCGTGATCGGACCATGGCTCGCAGCAAACCCAGCGGCGCTTGGGAGGAGATGACGACGTTGCGGCCCTGGGTTGCAGACTGCTTGTAGCGAATGACGCGGACATTCTGGTTACGCAACTGCCTCCTGTCCAGGAGCTCGTCATAATTGACTACCCATGCGCCCAGGTCGTGGGTCTCGGAGAAGATACGGGCGGTTTGCGGGTCATGAAAATCGAGTTGGCGCGTAGGGAGAAGTCGCCGGCCCCCATCTTCCAGAAAATCACCCTTAAGGAAGGTGGTGGCAGCCGAGAGGAAGGACCAGCCTTCGACGCTTTGAACCGGGCAGCACAGATAGACGGCGGATTTGAGGTCATCTGCCGAGGCCGGTCGCCGCCGCGACCAGCGCGCGGGCAGCAGCGTCTCCAAATCCGCCGGCCGCGCGTTTTCCGCATGCCATTCGAGAGCCGCGTGCCGGGATATCACGTCCTGACTGAAAACGATGTCATAGGGGCGGCCATCCCGGGGATCGGGCGGCGGTGCTTCGTCGGCGATGACGCTGATACGCAGTCGCGCCATGAAATCCTGCGTGGCCTCAGAAGCCGAGTACGCATCGGCATCCTCGTCATCCATGAGGATCGAGCGGTAGAGTTCGCGCAGCCGCGCCGGATCGACGTGGCGGAGGAGAACCTGGCACCGCACATCTTCCGCGTCATCGTTGATGCCGCCCATGCCCTGGACAACCTGCTGGGGCAGGCGCGCAGAGTCGCAGTTGAAGAGGACAACCGACATGTTGGCCCGTTCATGGGGGTGCAGCGCGAGATAGCGCCGGACCAGGTCCAAAACCGCCTGCGCGCCTTCAGCGGGATCGTCATTGACATCGGCCGAAGCGTCACCGCGCCACACGGGTGTCTCGTGCAGTGAGTAATCCGCCCGGGCATCGATGAGCGACAGGAGCTCTGCTTTGCGTTCAGTCCAGGACACGACCACTTCCGGGTAGAGGGGGTGTGCCAGGTCCGCGGCCAGATCGCGGAAATAGAGTCTGGTGTCGCCTTCCTGGACGCGGCCGGATAGCGCCATCCTTACCACGGATGCCACGAGTTGTGCCTTGCGCCACATGGCTGCCAGCCGCAGCGGGTGCCAGGGCGCCACGATGGCTGCGGGATCGCCGTCATCGACGGCCACTGTCCCCAGTTCCATCAGCGGCCGAAGCAAGGCTTCGCGGTTTCGGTCGCCCGGCGCCAGACGAATCAGAGCGTCCAGCAGCTGGGCATAGTCGGCCGCTTGCCCGCGATTGGCTGGTGCGCCCGGCCCATCGGTGCGGAACCGGGCTATCGCTTCGGCGTAACTGGCTTCGAAGCTCCGGTACCGTTCCTCGATCGTCGCTACATGGGCGGCGCTCACCAGGCCGGCGCGGGCCTGCTCTGCCAGCCGATCGGGCCAGAAGCGGGCAAGGTCGCGTTCCTTCCGGTAGGCGGGCAGCAGAGAGCCACGATCTCTATCATAAGCAGGCACCAAGGTGCGCACGTCGGCCAGATCGATCGCACCGGCGCGTCGCCCTGCAATGGCTGGTTCGCGTGCGGTTCGCCCAGCAGTGAAGGGGTGTGCTTCCAGGCGAGACCAGTCGTCGACGAATTGAGACGATATGGCCTTGGGATCATATCGCCAGATAAGCTGGGTCGACGTGGTTTGGACCGAACCGGTCGCAGTTTCGGTTTCGAAGTCCAAATGGAACCGTAGCTGATAGGCGGCTTTTGCCGTCGAGCGGTTGGGTAGGCCCTTGACCTTGTCACGGCGCCAGCTTTCGACGAGCTCGGGGAAGCTGAGCAAATGCCCGAGTTCCAGTTCAACCTGGGGTCCAAGCAGCCGCTGCAGGCCGGCGTAGCGCAGCGCAAAATACTCGCCTGCATCGACGTTCAGTCCGCGCAGGTCGCGCTTAGTAGCCTTGTCGCAGCGAATTCGGAGCTTTCGGTTCGCGCCAGGCTGCAACGCGAAACTTTCCATGGCAGCGGCAATGCCTGCCAGGAAATCGAGTGTCTCTCGCGCCTTGCCATAGATGAGCTTGTCCCAAGCCGATCTGAGCTTGCGATCGCCGCCAAGTTCCTCGCGATGCGCTTCGTAGAAGTCGATATCGTCTTCGTCGGGTTCTCCAGGATTTCGGATAGCGAGGAGGCGCAGATATTCTTCGTCTTCACTCGAGAGCAGCCCCGGCTCGCCTTCTGCATAGTATCGCAGCGTTTCGGCGCCCAGGTTGAACTTCTCGCGGACCAGCCCCTCGAAAAGCGGTTTTATCTGCTCCCAATCACATTCAGCCAAGGCCGCGGCCGCCTCGTTCCATCCCGGGTGCGCGCCAATGAATCTCTCGACGGCAGCGTGGTGGTCCTCCGGGATGACATCGCGGGATTTTGCAAATGCGGCACGAAGCTCATCTTCGTTGAGAAGGAGCTGAGAGGGCGTCTCCTTCAGCAGATAGCCGCGCCGTCGCCGAAAAAGGTTGGAGAATTCGCGCTGCCACGCCGAAGTGTGGCGCCGTGAGCGTTCCTTGATACCGGCGAAGGCCTTGGGATCGTTTGGAAGCCGCAGGGCGGGCAAAGCTGCGCCAAGCGCATCGATCAAGGGATGGCCTTCGATTTCCACGGCGTGACGAACGCGCAGGGCGTAGGCGGCGAAGCGATCGAGAGAGGTGGCCCGCAACTGCGCCAGGCCGTTAAGCGCGCGTTCGAAAATGATGCGGGCTTCTTCATCGAGCCCCAGCCCCTCGTCGATCGCTTCGACCCAGGCCGCCAACCGCTCCAGCAATTCCGCACCGCCAAGGCGGCTCAGATCCTGGAGCGACTGCCCCTCGCCATCTTCGCCGACGCTGGTGACAAGATAGGCCAGACGGTCGCACTCGGCGTCCCGGAAGACCGTCGCGGGATGCACAGTCAGAATGTCGTCTGGCAGGTTCTCCGCCGCGAAGATGTCGAGGGGCAAGCGGATCGCGACCCGTTCCGCCAGCCAGGTATCGGCCAGAACAGCGCGGGCGACCGCAGCCGTCTGCTCCAAGCCCAGGCCATCGATGACGTAGCGAGCGGTGCCGCCATCCTCGCTACCGGCCAGTTCGCGACGAAGGTAGCTCGCTGCGACACGACCTATGAGTTCGCGGGGCGTCACCTTGCGCTCCTAGTCATGGGGTTTTCGACATAGGCGCAGGCATCCGAAAGGCGGCGCAGCATGCCCAGGGTCCGCAGTCGTCGTTCAAGCCGGGCAGAGTTGGCGGCAAAAGCTTTTTCGTCATAATCATCAGGATCGAGCGCAATTCGTGCCTCTCGTTCGCCGATCACGAGGCCATAGCGCTCGTAGAGCCGCGCCAGGAGCCCGCGATAATCCATCCGCGAACCCACATTGGCCAGAATAAGCGCCTTGAGGAGAGCGTCAGTGGGCGCATAGCGCAGTCTCGTCGTGCCGCGCCGCGACACAAGACCCGCGCCCAGGCCGTAGGAACGGTGGACATTGGCGACATGATTGCGGTGGCGGGCGACGGCGGCCCGGCGAAATTCACCAAGGAGCTGCTCAGGATCGTGAGGACCTTCATAATCCTGCGCGCTCGGCCAGCGGACGCGATCGACCAGGATGCGGCGGCAATCGGTATAAGGCGCCTCGCCAGCCTGCGCGGCTTGCCAATCGGGCTCCTCTGCTATCGCGGCGACGAACCGTTCGACCGCGCGCTCGGGCAGGGCGTTGTTGCGCTGGTAGCTTGTCACCGAAAGCTCGCGCACCAGTGTCTTGCGCGGCGCGACGATCTCGCAAATGAAGCTGGGCGCCGGGCGCTCGGTGATTTGGGCGCTGACAACGAGCTGATAGCGCAACAGGTGTAGCGCGCCCAAAAGGGCCAAATGAGGGTAGGCGTCGAACCGTGGCAGTCCCAGTTCGAGCACAGCGAGCCAATCCCGCCCGAGTTCATCGAAACAGTCGTGGGTTCGGTAAGGCAGAAACGCGTTGCCCCTGGTTTGCCGATCTTCCTCATAGTCGGGTTCCACGAGCGCGAGCAGCCGATCGCAGGGGTCCCCTCCAAAGGCCTTGGACAAGTGCGGGCGCAGGGCGGCGGCAGACGAAGAGCGGCAGAGCATCTGGTAGATGAGTTCGCCGGGCAGTCCGAAGTTGATATATTCGCGCGAAGCGGTGCCGGTCGAAAGATTGAGGTCCTCATAGAGGGCATGCCGACCGAAGGGAAAGACGAAACGGGAACTCCAGCGCTTGTTGCTACCGCTCTCGATCGTCGAAGAGCGCAGCATGCCGACCAGGTTCGCAAAATCGCGGAAGGAGGTGAAGCGGCGGCGAAGATAGCCAAAGTCACGGACAGGAACGCCCTGCGCGCGCTCGTTCATCGTGGCGATCCACTCGTCCCAAGCGGCTGCATCGTTGCCCCCGCGTGCGGCGAGGCGGGTCAGGGACTCACTGTTGTAGAGAATGTTGCGTAGGTAGAGGCGGCGGGCGGGTTTGAACCGCAACGGATAAGGCTGTCCTCCGTCGTCGAGCAGCCGCCCCTCCCGTTCGCAAGCTTCTGCGACGCCCAGAAACTCCAAAAAGATCAGCCAGGGGGTCGTCGAGTCCCAGAGCCTGTGGCCCCAGATCTGTTCGTCCACCCACATGTCGTTGCGCGGATGGTCATGGACCGGCGGGGAAGGCAGGATATCAAGCATCCATGACCTCGATCACTTCGTCTTTTGGCTCGCCAGCCTCGTTCAGGGTCAGAAGCTTGAACACGAGGTCTCCATGATCGTCTGCCGGACGTACTCGCTCGAGCGCCGCCAGTATCGCGCTCTTGAAGGCAAGAATGTCTTCATGGCACTCCCGCGAGAAGCTTCCGGGAAGAGCGCCAGCAGCGACACGCATGAGGAACTCATAGCGGACCAAATCCAACGAAAGGCTGCACTGCAGGGCGTGGTCGAGCTGGACCACCAGCACCGGCTGGTCGTTCTCGAGCGCGACGTCGATGCGTTCGTGACGCTTGGGAGAGACGGATAACCGCTCCTCGAGCAACTGGCTGACGCCAGATCCGGAATAAGAGAGATTGGTTGCCAGCAGCAGCTCCCGTTCGGTCGTGACCAGCATCCCGGTGAACACGCGATTGAGCCCATTGACCAGACGCGCGACGATCCGCCTGGGAACGCGCCCGCTCGCCCGCAGCGGCGCCACAAGGTGTTCGAGATATTCGCCCGCGCGCGAGAAAACGCTTAGGTCCCATGGGCTGAGGTCTTCGATCAGCTCTTCGGGGATGCGAAAGAACATGGCGCGCCGCTGCGCCGCCATGGTCGCTAGAAAAGGATGCGGGCCGTCGGCATCACTGTCGGGGCTTTCCAGATAGGCGGCGCGCGCGGTTCGCAGCTCCGCCAGACGGCGGGATGAAGCATCCTGTTCGACCAGAATGTCAAAGTAGCGGCGCAGCGCCTCGTCTTCCGAACCGAAGAGCAGGATATTGTCGATCCGGTTCGTCGTTTCGTTGCCGATCCCGAAACGGGAAAGGAACTCCATGATCTCAAGGCCGTCGCGGCGAGCCTGGGTAAGATTTTCGCCGAAGACGTTGTCGAAGATATCAGAGCGGTGCGCCGTTCCGGTCGCGATCAGGTGTGCGACGTCGCCGGGCGTCATGAGGCGGTCCTTCACGCCGGGATGACCGAGCAGAATATTGGCGACTAGCAGCAACATGCGCCGGATGGGAACATGGAGGCCGCTGTGATCGAGCAGCTCGAACAGTTCGCGCAGGCGGCGTTGGAACAGCGGTTGGCTGAGGGTTTCATAATTTCGGCGGATAGGACAATCAGGACCAAAGAAGCCGGTTTCAGACGCCTCGTCGTAGCTGGCCTTCCACCCCTCGTGGCCCAGAACGGCCCCCAGGACCAGGTCGAGAATTTGCGCGCCCGGCACCGTGCTCAGATTGTGGAAGGCGACCCCGTCGGAGAGCTGGTCGCGTTCCCCGACAAGGAGATTTTCCAGGAGCGCATGGGCGCGCCGGACATCGGGGTGGTCGAGCCGCCGCCAGGTCTCCATCAACTGCCCGTCGTTGGCGGCAATGATAAAGACATGGTCAGGATCCGCAGCCACGATTGATCGGCTGATCGCGACAAGAAGTGCTTCACGGTCAACATAAGGTCCGAACGAGCCGCCGCGCAGCTTGGTCAGGTCCCGAACCACCCCGACGGTTCGCTCTCGACCGGCGATAATGGCCGAACTTTCATAGAAGACTTGATCTGCTGCCCAGACCTGCTCATCCCCGCCAATGGCAGTCCAGGCGTGGGCGCAGAGCCGGCTCTTGCCATCGCCCGCCGTGCCGGTGAGGACGATGCAGCGGGCTCTTTCTGTCTCCGACGATAGCTGATGTAGTAATTTGGCCTCTACGGGATGCGGGAAGGCGATCGGGCGCACGCCCAGCCGTCGTGCCGACCGCTGGATATGTTCGTCATACATATTCTCATTCTTCGGTGCGGGCCCATAGAGCCGCAAAAACCGAAGCCAGCGTTCTCCAAGACCCGACATCAAACCCCCATCTGCGCACTTCGTTTGATCGCAATCGCCCAGACTTGTCGAGAGAAATGCTCCTTATTGCGCGGTTATCATGCCATTGTTTGTGTTCCCGTCCCGATGAAGGCGCATGTGAACAACCCAAGGGCCGCTTTTTGAGATGAGCGGCCCTTCAGTCGAATGCGGCGCGACATGTCGCAGTCAGGCGGCCAGGGATTCCCGGCTTACCTTCGCGATAGTGAGCAGGCGTTCATGACCATCCCGGTCGGGCCAGAGGATCGACTGTCCGGCGCGCAGGCCGATGAGCCCGGCACCGACCGGGGTAAGGATGGAAATACGTCCTTCGGCGATGTCGGCATCCTTGGGATAGACGAGCTGGTAGCGATGTTCCTTCCCACTCGCCGCGTCCGTGAACTGGACCACGCTGTGCATCGTGACAATGTCGGCGGGAATTCGATCAGCCTTGTGGATGGTGGCGCGTCCCAGTTCTTCCAGCAGCAACTGGCTGACCTGGGGAAGGCGGCTCGCGGCGCTGGTGGCCAGATCGGCCAGAATATCGGCTTCGCTGTCGATCATATGGATGGGCGGCCGGCGGGCCGCTTTGGTCTTGGTCATGGCTATAACTTTCCGGAATAGAGACAAGGCGCACCAATTCTGGTGGTGCGTCACACTGTACTGATCGAGCCCCGGGCTCGGGGGCAGGATGCGCCGGAACCCGGGGCTAATTGCCCGCGAGAAGCTGTCCCCCGTGGTGGCGGAACCGGAAATGATGACGCAGCATCTGCATCGAGCGATGATGTCGCCCTTGCGCGGCCAAGTCAAACCCCATGCCAGCCTTCCGCCGAGATGTCGCTCGCCGACCTTGCGCGTAGCACGGCGCATGGGCAACGTGTGCGGAAGGGGGGGAAGCCGATCGCAACCGTAAGTCCAGACCGCAGCCCAGCTGCCTTGTCCGAGCGCGCCAATCCATTGGCGGCCTTGCCCCCGCGCGCCCATATCGAGCGCATCGCAAGTCGGAAGATCAAGGGTTTCTGCGGCACAATCGACGAGGACGGTGTTTATTACGATCCTGTCCACAAGCAGAACCAGAGCCTGTCCCAGCACATCATCGCAGACTATCACGGCCGCTTCCTGATCGAACTTATCCAGAACGGGCACGACGCGCATGATAAGGCGCGACGGGATGGAGAGATCGCTGTCCTGCTCGCGGGTGATGAAGGCGACAGCGGCACGCTCTATGTCGCCAATCGGGGGCAACCTTTTGCGTCTAGGAATGTCGACGCGCTCTGCGAAATGGGACTTTCAAGCAAGCCGCCGGGCGAGGCGGTCGGCAACAAGGGCCTCGGCTTTCGCAGTGTCCGGCACGTCAGCGATATTCCGCAAATCTACTCGCGCCTGGCTGAAGACAGTGCGGGCGATCTCTTCGACGGCTATCGCTTCACCTTCGCCCGCGGCAGCGAACTTGATCCGCTGCTTCCCGACGAGGCCACGCGGGCACTCGCGCGCACCGACCTTCCAGCCTTTTACATCCCTCGCTGGCTGGACCAGACGCCGGACACGGTGAAGGAATTCGCGCGCAAGGGATTCTCGAGCGTGATCCGATTGCCGCTGCGCAACCAGGCTGCCCTCGATGTGGTTCGCGCCGAGATATTGAGCCTGGCCAAGGCCGAAGCGCCGATGCTGCTGTTCCTGCGCCGAATTGCGACGCTGCGCGCAGAAATCCAGGGCGGCCGGATCAAGGAGGATGCGCTCGATCTGAAACTCACCCGGAGCGAGACGCCGCTCGATGACGCTCAAGGTCCAGCTTTGGTCGATTTGGGCGAAAATGGTTCCTTCTGGGTCGCGCGCGCGGAAATCCCCGAGGGCGACATGCAGGCCGCGGTTGCAGAGGGCCTTGAAAGTGGCGCACTGCCAGAGAGCTGGAACGGGTGGAAAGGCAGCGGCGAAGTGGCCGTCGCCGTCCCGATCGGCGAGACGATGCCGGACTTTCATCCTCGTCTTTACACCTTCCTGCCAATGGGTCGCGGCGCCACGTCTCCCTTCCGCGGCCATTTGCACGGCAGCTTTTTTCCAAGTTCGAACCGGACGAGTCTCGACCCTGCCGTGCGGGTCAATGCCCTGGTGCTCGATCATGCAGTAAAGCTAGCGTCTGCGACGGCGGCCTGGCTGCAGCGACGTGGCTCCGCGCAAATGGAGGCGAAGGTCCCGGTTCTCACCGCTGTGCGGGCAGCTGTCGACCTCTTGCTCTGGAATACGCCGACGAGCCTGCTGCAGGGCGAGAGTGATGGCGAGGGCGAGGAGGCGATTGACCTCGGCACCGCGATGACCGCTGCGATTGTTCGGCAGTGGGGGGCATCCTCGCTGGCGGAGGCGGACTTCGTTCCATGCCTGGCCGAATGGGCCGGGGATGCGCTCGCCCGGCCTCCCTTCGGGCCGGTTGCCTTCATCAGTCCGGCAGGTTCGCGCCGAGTGCAGGCCGCCGACACGTCCTTCTCGCTCGACGTGATCGCGCGGCACGGGCAATCCGCGGGCCTCGCCCCCTTCTGGCCGGGACTTGGCGAGCAGCGGAGCGAGAAGTTGGCGCTGTTTCTGCGCGGCCATGCCGGCGGCTATTTCAAGGATCGCATGACTGCCTCGGAGCGGGCCATCATCGTCGAGGGGCTGGCCAAGGCGATCGCGAGGCCGCGCAGGCCTGATTGGGCGCGCTGGACCGCCTTTTATCGCGACCTGTCCGACTTCATGGGGAACGATTCCTCGGCCCTGGCGGGCAAGGCGATTCTGATTTGCCAGGATGGCTCGCTGCGCGCGACGCGGTCGCAAGCGCGACCCGAGCCGTCGTCGGGGGAGACGCCCAAGCGCCGGACGCGCCGAGCGCCGCGCGAAGCTTCGGTGTTCGTGCCGCCACGGCGCGGCGACGCCGAGGACAGCATCGGCGAGGATTTTTATCCGCCAGCCCCGCTGCGCGAATTCTTCGCCTTTCTGCACGACAGACTGCCCTGGTATGGGGAGCTCGCCGTCGCTCGTCAGTTCCTGGAGAAGGATCTGGCGACGGCATTCGAAAGCGAGGCGCTGCTCACCCGCATTTCGCAGATTCTCGAGCGGGACGAGACGAAGAAGGTCAGGGCAGCGGGACTGCGCTGGGCCTTCGCCATCTGGCGCCGCTCGGTAGCGATCAAGCGCGCCGTCACGCTGTCTCCCGCTTATCGCCTCTTCGTGCCGACGATCGATGGCGAATTCATCCGCGCGTCGGAGGCGGTCTTCTCCTCGGCCTGGCCCGACCGCACCTTGGGCTACGATCTGCAGCAATTTCTCGAGCTCGCGCCTGCCGGCTCCGCCGATCTAGCCGAGGTGCGCGCCCGGCGGCTGGCCGCGCCGTCCGCCGCCGTGTTTGGAACGCGGTTCGTGGACGACTGGACGGATTTTCTAATCGGGATTGGAGTGCAGCGAGGCCTCGAGCCGCGGACGAAGGAGCTTCAGCATTATGTCAACGCCGGACGGGTGACGAGCTTCGATTTCCTCAAGGACCTCGGGTTCCCTGACAGTTTCGGATCACTGTTGAAAAAGGACATCGCGACCCGGCCGGGAGTTTCGCTCGGGCTGCCTACATCGACCGATTATGATGTCGGGGCGGTGTGGTGGATGCCAGGGCAAGCAGATGTCGACGCCTTCAGCGACGAGGCGCTCGACGCCTATGCCAAGCTCGTTCTTGCCTGGATCGGGCGTGCTGCGCACCGGCATCTCTGGATGCCGGTCAAACATCGATATAATCATCGCTCGGACAATCGCGATTGGCCCACACCGCTAGCGGCTTTTCTGCGATCCGCCGCATGGCTGCCCTGCGAAGAGCCGGGCGCCGACGGGCTGAAGCGGTCGCGGCAGGAAGGCGCCAAGGTCTGGCTTCCGCGCGGAAGTGATCGCTTCCCGCCGTTCCTTCGCCGCTTGTCTTATAAGCTCGCCCGGGCGCTGGACCGAACGCCCGACGCGGTCGCCGATACCCTGCGTAAGCATGCCGGGCTCAAGACCTTCAATGCGCCCGACACGTTGCTCGAACAGGCAGGCTTTTTGGCCGAACAATTTGCCCAAGGCTGCATCCGGCGGTTTCACGAGCGCGAGCTCGTCAACATCTATGCACGCTGCTGGGCCCGGCTTGCGGAGAAATATGGGGCGGAAGATGCGACCGTGCCGCCGGGCAAGCCACCCGCGACGCTGTTGGTGCGCAGGCGAGGCCAGCTCGGCTTTGCCACAGTGGCGGCCGGTGCCGCCGAAACGATCTATGTTCGGGACAGCACGGATCTGATCGCGACGAGCCTTGTTGAGGTGCTTGGCGATCCGCTGCTCGACGTCCGCGGGGCCGAGCCGGAGCGCCTGGGCGTGCTCCTTCACAAGCTGTACGGCAACGGTGTGCGGCGAACCTCGCAGCTCGCTTACGCGATCGAGGTCGATGGATCGCCTCTCGAAGAGCTTGGCCTGGGCCCCAAGCTGGTAAGCTGCTGTCCCTGGCTGCGCTTGATGCTCGCCGTGGCGCTCGAGGCCCTCGACAGTGTCGATCTCAATCGCTTGCCGGCGGACCGTGCTGCCATTCTGCAAACGCTCGATCGGCTCGAGCTTCATCAGACCGCCGCGCTTCGCTTCCTGCTGAACGGCCAGGATGTAACACCGCCCACGGCGCGCGGAGCCTACCAGTTCGAGCGGGCCGAGGGCGAGCCACTGCTTGTGGTCATGGGAACCGGCCCGCTCGACTGGGCCAAGATCGAAGCGGCGTTGCCGGCGATCGGTGAAGCTATCGGGCATTCGGCGGTTGTTCCGCACATGAAGCTGCTGGCTCGCCAGCTGCTGCTCGACGATGTGGCGGTCGACGAGCAGCCTTCAGGTCAAGAGGACCTGCTGCGTCTGTGCCGCGCGCTGGAACTCACCGAACAGGCGGGCGAAGCCGCGCGTGACGCGCTTGGCGAAAGACTGGACCAGTCGGCGCCCTGGCTTCGCGCAGTGGTCTTCCACCATGGCGGGGAGAACGCGTTCGAGACCTGGATGCAAGGCGAGGCCGCCGCGCTGGAGGATGCGGGCGCAGCGGCCGAGCAGTTGCGATCCCTGTTGCCTGCGGTGAGCAGCGTGGACGAAATCGTGGCGGCGGCCCGGGCTTCGCTTTCGGCAGGGGAGCTGCGCGAACGGCTGGGCCTGGAGTTCGAGAGCTTCAATGCCAGCCTGGTTGCGACGGGAAGCGCGCCGGACGTCGACCCGCAGGGCCAGCAGCAGCAGCTCGACTTCTATATCGCGGACAATCGCATCCTGATCGTCGACGCGCTTCGCAATCTGACAGCGCCGACGCTGCTCGCGTTCACGCCCGATCCGCGCTACAAGGCGGCCGTCGAAGCCTTGGGCGCCCTCAAGCCCGATCCCGATTGGCTCCTGCGATATGAGCGGATACCCGAGCCGCTCCTGGCCGGTCATGTGGCGGCATGGTTGGCGGCGACAGGCGCGCCGGCACTCGGGGAGAATCCGGAAGAGCTAGGCGATCTCGCGGCCGTTCGCACCGGCAACGCCACTATCTTGCGTCAGGTCGCCCGTACAGCGCCGCCGCTCGTGCGCGCCTGGGGCGTGCAGCATTCAGTTTCGGTGGGTGATCTGTGGCGCGACGCCGGGCAGGTGGAGACGGAGCTTCGCCGCCGGCTCGACGATGCAGGCGCGTTCGACTGCCGCCTGTGGGATGAAGCCGAGCTCCTGATATGGCTGGAGAAGCTCGGCGCCTGGCCCTCCGGCATGAAGCACAGCCTTGATCGCGCTGTGCTCGGCGTTCCTGAAACCGACACTGAAGCGGCGGCGCAAAAGGCGAGGGAGGAGCGGGAGAGACGCAGTCGCGAAGCGCGATCGGTGCGGCTCAATGGGACGCTGCGCGATCCGCTCGAGGTGGACTGGCTCAGTCTTTCCGCCGAGCTGGCCGGCAGCCTGTCAAAGAAGCTTCTGAACCGGCCGATCGGCAGCTTTGCACAGCTGGCCGCCGGGGGAGGCGGACGCGGCTGGCGCCGGGGATCGGGATCCGGCGGCGGGGGCGGTGGCGGCGCCTATAGCGGAATACCGCAAGAGAAGAAGGATATGATCGGCCGGCTGGGCGAGCTTACGGTCTATCACTGGCTGAAGGCTCGGCAACCTGGTCAGGATATCGACCGATGCTGGGTGTCGGGTAATTCCGGGCCTTTCGTCGGCAAGGAAGGACGGGACAATCTTGGCTACGATTTCCGGATCAGCTTCAACAAGCAAGTCTGGTATATCGAGGTGAAGGCGAGCACCGAAGATCCTTGCCAGTTCGAGATGGGAGAGACCGAGGTACGGTGGGCGCGAGACATTGCCCGCTCTCGAGCGGCTGACCGCTATGTGATCGCCTATGTGGCCAATGTGGGCCAAACCGGCGCCACGACCATCGATATCCTCCCCAATCCGCTCGGCCCTGAGGCTGACGGCGTGGTGAACATCGCGGGGGATAGCATTCGCTACACTTTCGACCGCCGACGCTAGGACGGCAAGTGGGTTAAGGGTTCTGATCAGATAGGGTAGGATCGACGGGGATCGAGTCTCTTCAGACCCCCTTCTGAATCTCGATCTGCCGGCAGCGAGGGCGACCTTGCGGCCGGCCTTCGCATCTTATGGATCTGCGCCGCCTGTTCGTCGTCGGGCATGGCGGGCTTGTTTTTGCGTGATCAGGCCCCATATATTGCCTGCTACAGTCGCAAATAGACGGTCTTTCGGTGCTTTGCGGCTCTGCTCTTCCTTCTTTCCCTGCCCCTCGCAGCACGAGGGTTCCCGATCTCCGGGAGCCCGATCCTAGAAGGATATCTCACATGAGCACCATCACCGGCACCGTCAAATTCTTCAACGCCGACAAGGGTTATGGCTTCATCGCCCCCGAAACCGGCGGACAGGATGCGTTCGTCCACATCTCGGCAGTCGAGCGCGCGGGCTTTAACACGCTCAACCAGAACCAGCGGCTCAGCTATGAACTGGAAACCGACCGCCGCGGCAAGACCAGCGCGGTCAACCTGCAAACGCAGGACTGAGCGACAAGGAGGGCGGCATGAAATGCCGCCCTTTGGTTTTGTATTCGAAAGGATTGTTCATGGCGAATGACGCCGAGCATTATCGCGGGTTGGCGGCCCGCGCCCAGGCGGAAGCTGACGCGGCGACCCTCAGCAATGCCCGCGACCGCGCACTGAGGTCTGTCGCGGCCTTCGAGACCATGGCGCTTCAGCACGAGCATACCGCCAAGCGTCGAGCGGAGCGCGAGGCCTCCACTGCGGTGGACCGGTTGGTCGCATTCGGCCCCCCTGTGTTGCAATAGCGGGCAGACTACCCGTGCGCGCCGTTATGGAAGCGCATCCGCCCTCTCTTTTTCGTTAGCGTGCAACGGACCTCGGCACGTCGGATACTCGTCCCGGCGGCAGTGCCGATGGGCTGCGCGCCGGTCCGCCTGCTTAGCTGTCGAGCGGCATGGCGGCGATTAGCGCCGCGCTTCTGGGATCGATGTCCTCGAGCCCGCCTGTGGCGAGCGCGGTATCGATGGCATGCTGAAGCCTGGCGACCACCATATCGTCGTCGGTCTCGTCAAGGAAAGTCAGCGCCATGCGCATTAGGCCAACTGCCACCGCCCGGCTTCGCGTGTCACTCGCATCCATCGGCTGACCTTCCTGGCAGAACCGTCGAAGCGGAAGCATAAGGAGCGATCTCCCGAACTCCCGCGCACTGGACGCGGGAGCCGCCGGAGCTGCTAACATGCGAACACACATGCGCCGCCACCTTTAACCCTAGGGTCTGGACATGCGCAGCGGCACCCCGGGAACCGATGGTTCCGAGTTGCTCGCGTTCGCGGGATTAGCAGTCCCGGCGCCGCCCTTTTCGCAGCGCGTTGGCGGTCTACCAAAGCTGGCCGGTAAGGCCAAGCTATGTTACCGGCCGCGCCCTCGTCGACGGTTCGCTACGTCATCTTTCGTCGGGCGAATAATCACGTCTGGGCAGGAATATGCGCCGCCCGAGATGCTCCGCCTTTAGGTCATTGCTAACCGCGCCCCTCTATGTGTCAAAGGGAACAGAGCGGGGGCTCAAGCGGCTCGCGGCGCGTCAACGCTGGGCCGCACTTACCGGCTCTTCTGTTCGTGGTGATCCAGAAAGACCCATCCGCGTCACCCGCCCTTCGCCCCGCCATTTTTGCCGATTTCCCGCTCAAGCCAGGCGACGAAGCGCCCATCCTCGAAATTTTTCGGCGTCAAGGCAAAGGCACCGTCCCCGGCGATCGCAGCCTCCATCTCCCCGTCCTCCGCCATCCCCGCGTCGCCTGGAAGCACGATCCGCAGCTGGCCGATTGTCGTCTCCTCGCGGCGCAGACCGACCTGCCATTCACGAGCGAAGCCCTCCTCGCCAATGTCGCGCGTGATCGTGCAATCCACACCATGACAGTCGAGCTTTTCGCGTAGCGCGATGAGCGCCTCGAGCGCGTCCCGCTCGAAGGCCGATCCCACAGGCATGAAGCAGCGCGCGCTCTTGATGGCCTGCGCATAACCGCGCCGTGCCACCGCCTTGCCTGTGGGATCGACGGTACAGACGAGCAGCACGAGATGCGGACCTGCGAGGTCCAGATCACCCTCGATGCCGAGTTCGACGACCAGCGGCGAGGCATGGCCGAAAAGGACGGCGCGCGGCGTTACCGACTGGGCGAGTAGCAGAAGAAAGCCTTGGCGCGCCTGCTGCAGGATGAGCGTGCGGGCTAGTGCCCCGTTCCAGTAGGGGCCGCTGCGTGTCCAGAGGAGTTCGCTGAGGCGGTGGCCACTGGTGAGAACGACCTGGCCGGCAGCCTCCACCAGCGCATCGAGCTCGTCCATAAGGCCAAATTCGCTTCTATGGACGGGGCCGGGCAACACATTGCGACCGGCGCGCGCCATCAGCGACCACAGGCCGCGCCCAAGATCCGAGGCGATCCGCTCAGGCTTTTCGCCACACAGCGGCGGAAGCGCATTGTCCAGGGATATGGAAAGAAATTCGGGCGCGGAGTTCCGCGCAAAGCCGTCATGCATGATCGTCGCCCCCTCCTGCAAGTTTGCCGTCTCTCTCCAGGTTCAGCAAGTCATGGTGACCACCGAGGGTCGAACCGCGATGCTGTGATTACTCAGCCATCTAGCTGCGTGCCGGCGTCGTGCCGGTCGCCTCGGGCGCCGCGGGCCAGTCGCCATCGGCGAGCCCAGGCAGCGCCTCGAACCATGTCTTCTCATGATGCAGGGTGAAGCCCTCGCAGCCAAAGTCGAGATCGCTGCGTGCGACGGCGCGCAGCGTCTCGCCGATGCCGCCCACGCCGCCTGAGCGTATGACCACGTAGCTCACGGTGCCGTCCGCGCAGGTCACCAGGGCCTCGACCACGGTGCCGACCACCTCGCCGTCCGCTGCCGTGACGGGGAGGCCGGTGATGCCGGTGGCCGTAAAGAGCGTGGGCAGCGTCGAGCGTCGGCTCGCTTCGCTGGCGGATTGGCCGCCATCTTCATAGGCGCGCTGCCGGCCGAGCCAGCGCCAGATGCCGATCAGGTTGACCAGCGTCAGGAAGCCGTTGGTCGCCAGCAGATTTGTCTGCCCGGTCGAGAACCCGACAAGTGACCAACAGATCGAGCCTAGCGTGAAGACGACGAAGCCCCAGCCGGTGACGCGAGCACCAAGATTGGCGGCTGTCATCATGGCGGCGATCATCGTGGCAATCGGGGCGATCCATCCGGCGGCGTCTTCCAGCTTGCACTCCTATCGCTTTGCCCGGCGTCCGATCGGTCGTTTCGGAGGTCCATGATCCTGGCACAGATCGGAACCCCCGCTCCGCGGTGACGTTCCCGAACCAAGGAGTATCCGCAGCCATGACAGATTCTGAAACGCGCAGCCGCACCGCCGGACAGGATGACGCCCCCGTCACCGCGTCGAAAACCGCCGATCCCGATCGCAAGCTGCTGGCCGAGGCGGTGACGATCAACCGACCGGCGCGCGAGCTTTATGATTTCTGGCGCGATCCCACGAACCTGGTTTCATTCATGGACAATATCGTCTCGATCGAGCCGATCGACCGCGATCGGTCGCGCTGGACCGTGAAGGCACCGGCGGGCCGCGAAGTGTCCTGGGAGTCGGTCATCACCAAGGACGTACCGGGCGAGGAGATAACCTGGCAGTCTGCCGAGGGCGCCGACGTCGCCAATAGCGGCCGGATCGAGTTTCGCGATGCGGGGCGGCGCGGCACCGTCGTGCGTGCCGTGATCGCCTATGATCCGCCTGGCGGTGTGATCGGCGAACTGGTCGCTAAGCTCTTCCAGCGCGAGCCAAGGATCCAGACGCGGCGCGACTTGCGCCGGTTCAAGCAGCTTATGGAAACCGGCGAAATCGCTACCAACGCGCGTAATCCGCGCATCCTCGCAGAAGAAGGAAAGTAAGCGCGATGAAGGCGATCACCTGGCACGGCAAGCACGACGTACGCTGCGATACCGTCGACGATCCCGCAATCGTCAATCCGCGCGATGCAATCATCCGCGTGACTTCCACCGCGATCTGCGGGTCGGACCTGCATCTTTACGACGGCTATATCCCGACGATGCAGAAGGGTGACATTCTCGGCCACGAGTTCATGGGCGAAGTGGTCGAGGCCGGGCCCAAGAGCAGCCTCAAGACCGGACAGCGCGTCGTCGTGCCGTTCACCATCTCGTGCGGCAGCTGCTACCACTGTTCGAAGACGCAATATTCGGCCTGCGAGAATGCGAACCCGGCCGACAACCAGGATATCGGGCGCGAGGGCTATGGTCATCCGATGCCCGGTCTGTTCGGCTACAGCCACATGACCGGAGGCTATGCCGGCGGGCAGGCCGAATATGTCCGCGTGCCCTTCTCTGATGTCGGCCCGCTCGTCATTCCCGACGAAAGCATCCCGGACGACAAGGTGCTGTTCCTCTCGGACATCCTTCCGACGGGCTGGATGGCGGCGGAGAATGCCGAGATCGAGCCAGGCGACACAGTGGCGGTCTGGGGCTGCGGTCCGGTCGGCCTCTTCGCGGTGCAGTCGGCTTTCCTGATGGGCGCCGAGCGGGTTATCGCGATCGATCATTTCCCCCGCCGCCTCGAACTTGCGCGCAAATTCGGTGCCGAGACCATCAATTTCGAGGAGAGCAAGGTCTACGAGGCGCTGATGGAGATGACGGGCGGGATCGGCCCCGACGCGGCGATCGATTGCGTGGGTCTTGAGGCGCACGGCGCCTTTGCCGACAATATCATCGACCAGATCAAGGCTTCCACCTTCCTGGGGACCGATCGCATCCACGCCATCCGGCAGGTCATCCTGGCGACCCGCAAGGGCGGGCGTGTCTCGATGCCCGCCGTCTATGGTGGCTTCGTCGACAAGTTCCCCTTGGGCGCGCTGATGGAGAAGGGCCTGACCCTCAAGACCGGCCAGACGCATGTGCAGCGCTATCTGCAGCCGCTCTATGCCGCGATTGCGGAGGACAAGATCGATTCAACCTTCCTTATCAGCCACCGCATGGCGCTCGAGGACGGGCCACTCGGCTATCAGAAATTCCACGACGAGCAGGACAGCTACACGAAGATCGTCCTGAAGCCAGGGCAGGCAGCGGGCGCAGCGCCTGCCTGACGCCGCACATACGCCTTTGTCAGACGCCCACGAGCTCGTCGATGGAAGCCTGTACGTTCTCGTAAGTATAAGGCTTGGTCACGGTGCGGGCGCCGGCATGGCGCTCAGACGGCGCCTGGAAGTTGCCACCAGTGGCGAGGACGAACGGGATGCCGCGATCCTGAAGCGCGTCGGCGACCGGCCAGGAGGTTTCCTTGCCCAGGTTGAGGTCGAGGATGGCGAGGTCAAAGCTCTGCGCTTCGATCTCGGCGAGCGCGTCGGAGACGCTTCCTACGGCCGCGCCGATCCGATGACCCATCATGTCGATGAAATCCTCGAGCATCATGGCGATGAGCGGTTCGTCCTCAACGACAAGAATGTTGCGTGTGTCTGTCATGGCTTCGGCAATATAGCCTCCCTCGCAGGCGCGCCAAGCTTTATCCGGGACCTGCCCGGCCTGCACGCCCTGAAGCCATCGTCGATGATCGGGATCGTCGTTGCGGCATCGCGGCTGCTCCGTTGGAACAGCCGCGATGCGCAGCCGCTAATTGCGCATGTCGTCGGGAACAATGCCGCCATTTTCGGCAAGCTTGTCCATGACGGCGCGGTGAAGCGCGATATTCTGTTCGGCTGAACCGGGTTCGCCGGCATTCACCCCGAGTTCCTCGGCCAGCTCCTTTCGGGCGGTGAGACTGGAATCGAGATCGAGAAGCTTCAAGAGATCGACGATCGAGCTTTTGTAGTTGCCGCCATGATCGTCCTTCATTGCGGCCATAGCCTCCAGGACGGGCCCGACGTCGACCGATGTTTGCGCCGGTGCAGCGGCGGCGGCGGCCGGAGCAGGGGTCGTGGGCGCTGGGGCGGGGCTTGGCGCGGCAGGCGCGGCGGAGGGCGCAGGACTCGCGGGCGCGGCCTTTGCCGCGTTCGGGTGGAAGATTTTGCTCAGAATGTTGCCGAAGATGCTCATCGTCTCGTCTCCTTGGGTCTCATGCCGCGCCCCGGGCGGGCAGGGGTGAAACGTCCCGCGTTCGAAAAGGTCCGCCGCTGGAACGATGAAGCCTGGTCCGCGTTGAGCAGGCGTCCTGCTCGAATGGGGGAGTTATTCATGAAACCGCTTCTTTTGGTATCTCTTTCGGCCGCCGCCCTCTGCCTTTCCGCTTGCGGCAAAAAGGCCGAGCCTGTCGAGAATACGGCAGCGACCTCCGCAGCCGAACCTGCCGCGCCGGCACCTGCCGTCCTGAGCCCGGGACAGGCCTTTGCAAACACGGCGGCAGCAAGCGATGCTTTCGAGATCGAGACGTCGAAACTCGCGGCGAGCAAGGCGCAGTCCGCAAAGATCAAGTCCTTCGCCGAGCAGATGATCAAGGCCCACACGGACTCGACTGCGAAGCTCAAAACGGCGGCCGCGGCCGCGACGCCGGCGATCACGCCTGATGCGGCGCTGACCCCGGCCCAGCAGCAGGAGCTCGCCGATCTGCAAACCAAGTCGGGCGCCGAGTTTGATCGTGCCTATGCGCGCCTCCAGGCCGATGGCCACCAGAAGACACTGGATGCGCTCAAGGCCTATGCGGCAAGCGGCGACGTTGCACCCCTCAAGGCCTTCGCGTCCGAGCTCGTGCCGATCGTCACTGCGCACCTCAATATGGCCAAGGGACTCTAACGCCAGCCAGCTTCACGAACCGGGGCGTCTGGTGACGCCCTGACCTGCGCATCATGAGGCGCCAGCGCTCCGAACGGGCGCTGCGCGCTCGTCAGTAGCGTTTGAGCAGAGTTTCCACGGTGCGGGTGACGGTCCGATCCTTGTCGTCGTCTGCCTCATTGCGGATATCGTTCTTCAGGGCTTCCCGAATTTTGGCGATCTGGGCGTCGGTCAGATGCTCGATGCCAACGAACTCGACGCGCGCCTTGTCGAGCGCGCGGATGATTTCGTCGAGCTTGGCCTGCATCGCGGCACCATCGCGGTTCTGGCTGTTCTGGATGAGGAAAACGGCGAGAAATGTCAGGACGGTCGTCGCGGTATTCACGATGAGCTGCCAGGTGTCGGAATAATTCAGAAATGGTCCGCTGACGGCCCAAAGGATGATGAACAGGGTCGAGAGAATGAACGCCAGCGGCTGGCCCATGATCGTGGCGGAACGTGTGGCGATGGCGGTGAAGAAACGATCCATGGGAGATTTTCCAAATCTTTGCTGAGACGATGGCGGTGCTTTGACACCCAGGCGGTGTGTTGCTGTACGATTGCTGGGGCGCCAGACCAAGACTATCCTGATGTCGACCACAGGCCTCGGGAATCGCTGGAAAAAGAAAGGGCGCGCACCTATTCTCAGGCTGTGCGCGAGCACGCGCACATAGTCACAACCTGGCATGGAGAAGACGATGTCCGACCATTATCTGAACCATCTGCGCGAGGAGCACGCCCGTCTGGAGGCAGAGATCGAGCAGGAACTGCGGCGGCCTGTACCCGACCAGCTTCTGGTCGCCCGTCTCAAGAAGCTCAAGCTCGCCGCTAAGGATCGACTGACGGCCATGGATCGCGGTCGCGACCAGAGCTCGGCGGCCTGACGACAAGGACGGCGGAGCCGAGAACGTCGGTTCCGCCTTTCCGCTGAAGCGGGCATGGTAAGTACCTTTGGGATAGTGCGGTGGGAATTGACTCGCGGGTGCTACAAATGTCCCGTCGATCGCGTTAGACGTGGACCATGTATGTGCGTTGTCTTCTGGGTCGGCATAAGCCGTCGTCCGCTTCCATAGCGCGCGACAAGCAGGGCCAGTACAAAGCGTTCTGCGAGCGATGCGATTTGCCGATTGAAATGGACCACAAAGGTGGCTGGCGCGTGCCGCCCCCCATTTATGACCGGCCCTCAGGGAAAGATAGCGTCGCAGCTGACGATTAGCGGCGGGCGTCAGGCAGGACCACTGCGCCGGCAGCAATCGGCACGAGAATTTCACCCAGCCACATGACGCCTGCCAGGCCCCCGCGACGGATTTGAGGCTCATCATCCCGCCGAACTGGTGCGTCACTCGGGTCCTGCCCCGCGATCACGCCGGTTCCCCGGGTTGAAAAACCGGGCGGTGCCAACCAGATTTCGCCCGCCATTCCAAGGAGAGCGAAATATAGCGATGAGCACGATTACCGACGCTTCCCCCGACACGCGGTCCTTTGAAGCCGATGTCGCCAAGCTGCTGCACCTCATGGTGCACTCCGTTTATTCGGACAAGGATGTCTTCCTTCGCGAACTGGTGTCCAACGCCGCCGACGCCTGCGAAAAGCTGCGCTATGAAGCGATAGCGGCGCCGGCACTGCTGGGAGACGACCCTCAGCCGCGGATTACGATCACGCTCGATCCCGATGCGCGCCAGTTGACCATCGAGGATAATGGCATCGGCATGACCCAGGCCGAAATGGCCGAGGCGCTCGGCACGATCGCCCGCTCAGGCACCAAAGCCTTCATGGAACAGATCGCCGCCAAGAAGGATGGCGAGGGCGGCCAGCTCATCGGCCAGTTTGGCGTCGGCTTCTATTCCGCCTTCATGGTCGCGGACAAGGTCGACGTGTTGTCGCGCCGCGCTGGCGAGGAGGGGGCGGGCCTGTGGACGTCTGATGGGCTCGGAACCTACGCGATCGGGGATGCTGATCCGGCCGAGGCCCCGGCGCGCGGAACGCGCGTCATTCTTCATCTCAAGGAAGACGCGGCGGACTATACTCGGCGCTTCAGCGTGGAGCCCAAGATCAAGGCGCAGTCGGGCCATGTCCCGGTGCCGATCGTCCTCAAGGACAAGCCCGATGCGGAGCCGGCGCAGATTGCCGATGGCGCGGCGCTGTGGACGCGGCCCAAGTCGGAGATCAGCGAGGAAGACTATACCGACTTCTACCGAACCAGCGCCGGACAGTTCGATACGCCGGCACTGACGCTGCACTACCGCGCCGAGGGCGTGCACGAATATAATGTGCTCGCTTTTGTGCCTGAGATGCGGCCCTTCGACCTGTTCGACCCCGATCGGGCGGGGCGGATGAAGCTCTATGTCCGCCGGGTGTTCATCACGGACGAGGCGCAGATCCTGCCACGCTACCTGCGTTTTGTGCGCGGACTGGTCGACTCGCAGGATCTGCCGCTCAACGTCTCGCGCGAGATGATCCAGGAGAGCCCGGTTCTGGCCGCGATCCAGAAGGGGGTTTCGAACCGCGTGTTGAGCGAACTGGAAAAGCTCGCGAACAGCGATGGCGACAAGTATCTCAAGATGTGGGAGAATTTTGGGTCGGTCCTGAAGGAGGGTCTCTACGAGGACTATGCCCGGCGCGAGACGCTGCTGGGGCTCGCCCGCTTCAAGACCAGCACGTCGAACAATGAATGGCGGTCGCTAAAGGACTATGCTGCCGATCTGAAAGAGAACCAGACCGCGATATATTATGCGGTGGGTTCTGACATCGAGCGGCTCACCTCCTCGCCGCAGCTCGAAGGCTTCCGCGCGCGCGGCATCGAGGTGCTCCTGCTGACCGACCAGATCGACGGTTTCTGGGTGACCGGAGCGCCGGATTTCGAAGGCAAGCCGTTCAAGTCGGTGACACAGGGCATGTCGGATCTGGGTCTCATCCCCCTCGCCGATGGCGAGCAACCGCCGGCGGAAACGTCGGACGAGGTCGCCGGCTTCATCGACTTCGTCAAGGCGACGCTGGGCGATGTGGTGTCCGATGTCCGCGCGTCGGAACGGCTGACCGACAGCCCTGTCTGCCTGGTCGCGCCCGAACATGGCATGGACCGCCAGATGGAGCGGCTCCTGGCGGGCGCGGGGCAGCTTGCGCAGGTGAGCAAGCCGGTGCTCGAGATCAATCCCCGGCACGCGCTCGTTACCCGGCTCAGCGCGGTAGGCGCAGAGCAGGCGGACTTACGCGAGGACGCAGCACATCTGCTGTTCGACGAGGCCCGCATCGCCGACGGGGAACTGCCGCTCGATCCGCGCGCCTTTTCTGAAAGGCTTGGCCGGGTTCTTCTGCGCGGCAGCGGCCCGATCTGAAGGCCCTGTTTGAGCGTGTCGCAGGCGGCCGCAACTGCCGAGACGAATGGCCAAGGCGCGCCGCCGAGGCCAAGATGTACGGCCCGGGTCCGCTTCGTAGTGAGTCCGGGCCGTACCGCTTTTCTTCGGTGCGCGCGCCGCCGCTGATGTATAGAACATCAAATCTCTATATTCACAGTCTCTATCGATAGATGGTACTTACATGAGCGAGGCGCCATGCCGCTGCGGGTCGTGAGCTTGCCTCCCGCAGGGAGCGGGCCCGATGGAATCCAAAAGGGCCGGAACGCATTATGATCATCGCAGCGATCGTCATCATTTCCTGCATCCTGATGGTGCTGTTCTTCGCCGTGACCGTGGCCGGAGGCCGGGCCCATGATCGGCAGAACAGGGAAGCGGTGCGCCGGGCCGATCAACAGCCAAGCGCGGGCGACGACCGCCGGTCATGACGTGTCGCCCTCTGTCCGTCTCGCGCCGCGCTCCGCGAAGCTTAAACAGGGCTGGCCTGACGCGGGGGCGGGCAGCCCGCAATGTCCAGGTCAAGGCTGGCTTCGGGCCCAATTTCAAACGCAACACGGCTTTGCGCGGCCATGGCGCGGCCTAAAGTGTCCTGTCCGCCTCGGGCGGATATATTCGCCCTCGTCGATGGCGCGGGCCGGCTTCCCGTTCGCGTGACGCCCAATGCCTCCGCAGATGCCATCACCCTGGCGACCGCGGACGGTATTTTGCAGGTCCGGACGACAGCGACGCCTGAAGGTGGCAAGGCCAACGAGGCAGTGCTGAAGCTTTTGGCAGCAGCGCTGGGTCAACCGGTTTCTGCACTGGAATTGCTGCGCGGATCGACGGGCCGAAACAAGATCGTCCGAGTGATCTAGCTCCGCGCGGGGCCGCAGGGGGGCGCAGCGAGTATATTCGCCAAATCCTTTCACAGGCTGGAAAAAAGGGTATGACAGCCACCTTTGGCGCGGTCGGGACAGGATACGGGGTTGGCGGAAATGTTGGGGAAAAAGATCGCGGCCGTGGGCACGCCGCAGCGGAAGAATAACGGGCTCATTGCCGGTCTGATCTTGGGGCTGGCTTTCTTCCTAATCAGTACCTGGCTTGCCTTTTCGAATATCCAGGCGCTGCGCGAGGCGGACAAGGCCATTCGCCATACCCATGAAGTGCTGATCGCACTCGACGAAGTTCTTTCCACCGCCAAAGACGCAGAGACGGGCCAGCGCGGCTATCTGCTCACCGGGACCAACGCTTATCTCGAGCCCTACCGGACCGCAGTCGCCGCCTTGCCCGCGCGGCTTGCGGCGCTGAAGGCGCTGACCGCCGACAATCCGGTGCAGCAAGCGAGCCTGGGACCGCTCAACCGGCATATCGATGCCAAGTTGGCTGAACTGCGCGAGACGATCGAATTGCGGCGCACGCAGGGCCTGACCGCTGCCATGGGGATCGTGACAAGCGACCGCGGCAAGGGCGAGATGGACGCGATCCGCGCCCAGCTTGACGGCATGGCCCGCGAGGAATTACGCCTGCGGGAAGAGCGCATGGGCGACATGACGGACGCGGCGCGCGCGGCGATCACCAGTGGCGTTGTTTCGGGTCTCCTGGGCTCCGCACTCACCATCGCGATCTTCGTGCTGCTGCTCCGCAATGGACGGGCGCGCGCACGGCAGGAATGGCTGCAGTCCGGCGAAGTCGGCCTCTCCGAGGCGATGCGCGGGGACAAGTCCGTCGAACAGCTCGGCGAGGACATCTTGGCGTTCCTGGCCGAGCATACTGGGCTTTCGGGCGGCGCGCTGTTCAAGGGCGAGAGCGGCCACTTTAGCCGGGCGGCCGTGGTCGGGGTTCCGGCCGACGCCGATATGCCCTCCTCCTTCAACCTCAAGGAGGGTTTGCTGGGCAAGGTGGCGGTCGACGGCAAGGCGCTGGTCCTGGAAGACGTGCCGGAGGGCTACCTGACGATCGGCTCGGCGTTCGGTCGCGACAAGCCGCGCCATCTGGTCATCGTACCGGCCAAGGCGGATGCGCAGGTCAATGCGGTCCTGGAGCTCGGCTTCTTCAAGCCGGTCGATCCCTTGGTGCTCGATCTCCTGGAGCGTGTCTCGCCGGCGATCGGCATCGCCCTGCGCTCGGCGCGCTTCCGGGCCCGGCTCCAGGACGCGCTCGAGGAAACGCAGCGCCAGGCCGGCGAGCTTCAGGCCCAGAGCGAGGAACTGCGCGTCTCCAACGAAGAACTCGAAGAGCAGGGGCGGGCGCTACGGGAATCCCAGGTTCGTCTGGAACAGCAGCAGGTCGAACTCGAACAGACCAACAGCCAGCTTGAGGAACAGGCGCAGACGCTGGAAACCCAGCGGGACGAACTGGAGCGGGCCGGCGCGGCGCTGGGCGCCAAGGCGCACGAACTTGAGCAAGCCAGCCAGTATAAGTCGGATTTCCTGGCCAATATGAGCCACGAATTGCGCACGCCGCTCAATTCGCTGCTGATCCTCTCCAAGCTGCTGGGAGATAATTCGCAGGGCAACCTCTCCGACGAGCAGATCAAATATGCCAATACGATCGAGTCTTCTGGTAATGACCTGCTGACCCTCATCAACGACATTCTTGATCTCTCCAAGATCGAGGCCGGGCACATCGAGATCCGTCCTGAAACCGTCGCGCTGCAGCGGCTGACGGGCGATCTGCGGCGGACCTTCGACCCGCTTGCCGAGAAGAAGGGCCTTGGTTTCGACATCAGCCTTTCCGATGACTGTGCCCGCACGATCGAGAGCGACCGGATGCGGCTCGAGCAGATCCTCAAGAATCTGCTGTCCAACGCCTTCAAATTCACCGAGCGCGGACAGGTGAGCCTCGCCATTGAGCGCGTGGATGATGCGTCCATCCGCTTCGCCGTCAGTGACACGGGCATCGGCATTTCGGCCGAGCAGCAGGCGTCGATCTTCGAGGCCTTCCACCAGGCCGACGCGACGATCAGCCGAAAATTCGGCGGGACGGGCCTTGGCCTTTCCATCTCTCGCGAGCTCGCGCGCCTGCTCGGCGGCCGGATTGCGCTGGAGAGCCGCCCTGGCGAAGGCAGCACCTTCACGCTCACCATTCCACTGGCCTATGAGAGTGTCGCCCAGCTGACCCGGCGGCGTTCCGACCCAGGGCCCGCACCGGTCGCGGCGGCGCCCGCCATCCCCCTGCGTCCGGCGCCCGCGCCATCGGCATGGAGCCTGGAAGACGACCGCGCGAGCCTGACCGAGGGCAACCGGGTCCTGCTCGTCATCGAGGATGATGCGGTTTTCGCACAGATCGTCTGCGAGCTTTCACGCGAACTCGGCTTCCAATGCGTCATCGCCGGCAATGCGGAGGATGCGATCAAACATGCTCACGAGTTCAAGCCGAGCGCGATTGTTCTCGACCTGGGTCTGCCGGACCAGTCCGGGCTTACCGTCCTTGACCGGCTGAAGCATGACGATGAAACGCGCCATATTCCGATCCATGTGATTTCGGCGGCCGACCAGAGCCAGACCGCCCTGTCGCTCGGCGCGGTCGGCTACCACATCAAGCCGGTCAAGCGCGAAGAGCTCGCGCAGGTGCTCGAGGGCCTGCAGGCGAAGCTTGCCTCGCGTATGCGCCGGGTCCTCATCGTGGAGGACGATGCGGTCCAGCGCGACGCAGTGGGCAAGCTTTTGGGTTCGGACGATGTCGAGACGATCGGCGTGGGCACGGCTGCCGAATGCCTGGAACAGCTGCGGCGCGAGACGTTCGACTGCATGGTGCTTGACCTGACCCTGCCGGACACCTCGGGGTTCGATCTGCTGGAAACGCTGAGCCAGGAGGGCGATCACGGCTTCCCGCCGGTCATCGTCTATACCGGGCACGACCTCTCCGCCGACGACGAGCAGCGGCTGCGGCGCTATTCGAGTTCGATCATCATCAAGGGCGCCAAATCCCCTGAGCGGTTGCTCGACGAGGTGTCGCTGTTCCTCCACCAGGTCGTCTCCGAGCTGCCGCCCGAGCGGCGGCGCATGATCGAGAAGGCGCGTCACCGCGATGCCGCGCTCGAGGGTCGGCGCATCCTCATCGTCGAGGATGATGTCCGTAACGTCTATTCCCTGTCGAGCGTGCTCGAGCCGCGCGGCGCGATCGTCCAGATCGCCCGCAATGGGCAGGAGGCGATCGATGCGCTCGCCCAGGCCGGGGACGATGCGGCGAAGGCCGTCGACCTTGTGCTCATGGACGTCATGATGCCTGTCATGGACGGGCTGACTGCGACGCGCGAGATCCGGGCCGATCCGCGCTGGACGAAGCTGCCGATCGTGATGCTCACCGCCCAGGCCATGCCGGATGATCAGCAACGCTGCCTGGAAGCGGGCGCCAACGACTATATGGCCAAGCCCATAGACGTCGACAAACTTCTGTCGCTGGTGCGCGTCTGGATGCCCCGATGAGGAGGTCTCGGTGACAGCCAGCCTCGAGGATCTGGAGATCGGCCTCCTGCTGGAAGCGCTTTACCAGCGCTACCATTATGATTTTCGCCCCTATGCGCGCGCCTCGATCAAGCGGCGCCTCGTGCAGGCGCGGAGCCAGTTGGGTTTTGCGAGTTTTTCGGCGATGCAGGAAAGCCTGCTCCATGATGAGCAGACGCTGCCGCGCCTGCTCAATTACCTGACCGTGCAGGTCAGTGAGATGTTCCGCGACCCGGCCTACTATAAGGCGCTGCGCGAACGGGTGATCCCGCACCTTAAAACCTATCCCTCGCTCAAGGTCTGGGTGGCGGGCTGCAGCAATGGCGAGGAGCTCTATTCGCTTTCCATCCTCTTCCGCGAGGAGGGGCTCGGCCCGCGGACGATCTTCTATGCGACCGACATCAACCCCGATGCCTTGCGGTCGGCGCAGGCGGGGATCTATCCGCTCGACCAGATTCAGAAATATACGGCCAATCATCAGAAGTCGGGCGCGCGCACGTCGCTATCTGACTATTATACGGCCGACTACGGGCATGCCGTGTTCGACAAGACGCTCAGGAGCCAGGTCGTTTTTTCCGACCATAGCCTGGTGACCGACGCGGTGTTTGCCGAGATGCATCTCATCTCGTGCCGCAACGTGCTCATCTATTTCGATCGCGAACTCCAGGATCGCGCCATCGGACTGTTCCGCGATTCCCTCGCCCGCAAGGGCTTTCTGGGACTTGGCTCGAAGGAGAGCCTGCGCTTTTCCCAGCACGCGGCGGCCTTCGCCGATTTCGACACCCCAGAGAAGATCTATCAGAAGGTGGACGGATGAGCCGGGATCCGATCAGGGCGGTCGTCATCGGCGCCTCGGCCGGGGCGGTGCAGGTCCTGCTGGAAATCCTGCCCGCGCTCCCGCCTACCTTCCCGGTCCCGATCTTCGTCGTCGTGCATATCCCGCCGGATCGCACCAACGCCCTCACTGCCCTTTTCGCGGATCGCTGCCGGCTGACGGTCAAGGAGGCGGAAGACAAGGAGACCCCTGTCCCGGGCACGGTCTATTTCGCGCCGGCCGATTATCATCTGCTGATCGAACAGGATGGGCGCGTAGCGCTGGCGATGGACGAGCCGGTTCATCATTCGCGGCCGGCGATCGACGTCCTCTTCGAGACCGCGGCCGACGCGTTCGGACCCGATCTCGTCGCCATCGTGCTGACCGGTGCGAACGAGGATGGCGCCGCGGGCCTGCGAGCCGTCGGGGAGGCGGGCGGTCTGACCCTTGTCGAAGACCCGACGAGTGCCTCGAGTTCTACCATGCCGGCCGCCGCGCTTGCGGCGTGGCCCCAAGCGCGGGCTCAGGATGTGCCCGGCATCATCGCTTACCTCCAGACCCTGGTGGCTCCATGACGAGTGCGAACCCTCTGCCGAACTGTCTTCTGGTCGACGATCTGGAAGAAAATCTTCTGGCGCTCGAGGCGCTGATGGGCGACCAGGGTGTGTCGATCCTCAAGGCCCGATCCGGGGAGGAGGCGCTCGAGCTTCTTCTCCAGCACGACGTGGCGCTCGCCCTGCTCGATGTACAGATGCCCGGCATGGACGGCTTCGAGCTTGCTGAGTTCATGCGCGCCAGCGAGCGCGCGCGCGATGTTCCGATCATTTTCCTGACCGCCGGCAGCGCTGACCAGCAACGCCGCTTCCGGGGCTATGAGGCGGGGGCGGTGGATTTCCTCCAGAAGCCGATCGAGGCCGATATCCTTCGCTCCAAGGCCCGCATCTTCTTCGACCTCTATCGTCAGCGCCAGAAAATTGGAGCGCAGCGTGATGCGCTCGAGGAACTGACCGGCGTGCTGCAGACCGCAGATCGCCGCAAGAATGAGTTTCTGGCGGTCCTCGCCCATGAACTGCGCAATCCGATCATGGCGATGGGTGCCGGGCTGCACCTGATGGAACGTAGGCCCGATCTCGAGACAGCCACCATGGTGCGCGGGCAGATGAGCAAATATGTGCGGCATCTTGGTAGCCTGGTCGAGGACCTGCTCGACATCGCACGCATCGACCAGGGCAAGATCGCACTCAAGAAGGAACGTCTGCTGCTCCAGGACTTGCTGAGCTTTGCCGTGGAAGGATCACGCCATCATATCGATGCGGCCAGCCATGAGCTGATCCAGGATGTCGCGCCTGAGCCGATCTGGCTGGAGGCCGATCATGCCCGTCTTGCGCAGGTCGTCGGCAATCTCCTCACCAACGCCGCCAAATACACGCCTGCGGGCGGAGAAATTCACCTCTCCGCGAGGCGCGAAGAGGATCAGGTCCGCATCGAGGTCGCCGATACGGGCGTCGGCATCCCGGCGGAGATGCAGGCCCGGATCTTCGATCTGTTTGCCCAGATCGATGGGTCCAACCAGCGCACGCAGGAAGGACTTGGGATCGGACTCGCGCTCGTCAAACAGTTGGTCGAGCTCCACGGCGGGACGATCGCCCTCAAGCGCAGCGCGCCGGGAGAGGGCAGCGTTTTCGAGGTCGTAGTGCCGCTCTGAGGCGGGCCGCGACCTCTACGGTCCATCGTCCCCAGGCTCGGCCACTCCTGTTGTTCGCTCCTTTTCGAACCCGTGCATGCCCCACCACCACTGCAGCGCGATGATCGCGCCTTTGGCGGGCTGCAACAGGCCAAGAAGCAGAACAAGCGCCAGCGGTACGATGATCGCCATCATCGCGGTGACCGAGAGCGCGAAATCGCGGGCCAGCGCGATGATGAGGGGCGCCATGAGGTGACCGGTCACGATGATTGCCACATAGGCCGGGAAGTCGTCCGCGCGTTGATGGCTCCAGTCCTGGCCGCAGTGCGCGCAGATGGTCACAGGTTTGAGGAATCGGTAGAATAGGTGCGCTTCGCCGCACCTTGGACAGCGGCCGCGCACGCCGCGTAGCGCGGCGGTACCCAGCGTTTCGGGCAGAGCGCAGTCTCGACGTTTCGGCCCGATGAACTGGGCGGGCGGGGCGCCGGCCGGACGATCACGGCGATCGAATGGCGTTCGGGTGAAAGCAGGCAAGATCATCTCGCTGCTATCGAAAAGAGAGGCAAGGCTGGACGGCAGACAGCCCCAGGAATCATATGGCTTTTACACTCAAATATGAAGGCGCAGTTATGATGTATAAAACATCATTCCGACGTCCGAAATGTGCGCTCGTCTGATTAAAGCGGCGATCCGAGAGCCTGCGCTGCGTCGTCCAGATCCGCCTCCGCGATGACATAGCTGTCGCCCTCTCCGGCAAAGAAGAGGTTCAGTTGCGCCTCGCTTCGGGCTTCTGGCGCGGGACCATGGTGCGCCTCGTCCCAATGCGCCTCGACGAAGCTCCACAAGGCCGCGCTGGCCGCTGGCCGATCGTCATAGATGCCTACCTTCTCCGTCCCCTGGAAGACGATCACTAATACCGTAGCCAGCACAGCCTTCTTCGCCCTTGAACCGTTGCCTTTCATGGGATTCCGCACGAACCTGCGACGCTTCAGGCACCCCGTGCGGCTTTCATTCACCCTCCGGGCAAGATGGGCAAAGAATGAGCGGGTTCAACAGGCTGAATTAAGACCATTTTGGAGCTAAACCATTTGCCAATATGCTTGTGCTAGGAAGTGTCGAACGCGCGGGAACAGGTGTCGTCTCAAGCGCGTACTGGACATGGCAAGAAAGACATAGAGACTCATGGCGCAGTTGACGCAGATGGAAATTGCCAATTGGCTTGCGATTTACGTTGGCGTCGGCCTGTGCTGCGCGCTCGCAGTTTCGCTGTCGGTCGGGGTGCTTCTCGGACAGCTGGTTCAGGAGCGTGCCTGGCGCCAAATTCACGATGTGCGTGGAGCAGCATTGTTTCTGCCCCGGACCTGGTGGCGCTGGCAGAAACTCTATTTGCTGTCGACGCCGGTCACCTTGGGCATTGTGGCATGGTTCGCCGCGACGCTCCGCTGGTCCTGAGCAGAGGCGAGGGCGCTCGCCGTATCATTATTGCCTGATGCGCCGGGCTCACAGGCCTAAGGCGGTTCGCACGATATCCGGTACGGCACCGCGCTCAAGCGCGTCGGGCCCGAGGCTAATCAGCGGCGCGATCATCTCGAGGCGCGGATGGATGGCGGCCTTCACCGCCAGAAAGTTCTCGTCGAGGGCGCTCTGCGCCGCAACGACCAGCTGCCGGATCTCGCCGGTCTCTCTCGACTGCGCTTCAAGCAGGAAGTCGGGCCGACAGGCGCCTTGCGGGGTCAACTGGTCGAAGAGCGGCTTTTCGATCACGAGATCAATACCGAGGCGATCGAGCCCTCGTCGCGCGTCAAGCAGGCCGCGATAGAGAGATCGCTCGAATTCGGAGGCAACCGGCACGAAACGCTGGCCTGAGAGGATGGGCTGCGCATAGGCGCGCAGCGCCGCATAGCCGTCGGCCTCGGGATATTCGCCGACCACGACCAGCACCAGGTAAGGACCTTTGATCGGGTTGCCGCGGATCGATGGGGACTGCACCCGATTGGCGAGCACCACCGGCTCGGCGCCCGCGACATGGATGGTCGCACCCTGCACCGCTGTCGCGTAGAGCGCGAGGAACGCCTGCGGTGCGTGACCCGGTGGCCACTGATGGGATAACGCGCGCAGACCTGCGAACACGCGATTATTGTGAAAGGGGCGGGCATGTGTCCATAAGGCGCGGCCGAGCTCGATGCCGGGTGCAAGCTCGATCCGCGCGGCCGCCGCGCTCAGGGCCCTGAATTCTTGTGCAATGGAGCGTTCGGGCGGCTCCGCCCCAAGCGGCGGCGTGCGATGGACACCGGCCAGGGTCATAAGGCGCCAGAGAAGGCGGGCGAGACGCGGCACCGTCGCATTGCGTGTCCTGTCGTCGATACTGTCGGCCTGCGGTGAGAACGGCGGAGCAATATTCGACCACGGTAGCGGCGGGATAGTCCTGCTGCGGGCGGCGTAAAAGTCGTCCACCTTGAAGCCTTTCTGCCGAGTCAGGGAGGTGTGGGGATCTACAGCGTGG
>Ga0233425_10002521_pt1 | contig 35687 bp, 39 predicted proteins | sample Watercolumn_Towu_2_FD_181712 | JGI IMG/M metagenome (GOLD analysis project Ga0233425, IMG submission 181712) | Freshwater microbial communities from Lake Towuti, South Sulawesi, Indonesia - Watercolumn_Towuti2014_140_MG | ecosystem: Environmental > Aquatic > Freshwater > Lake | place...
ATGGCATGCCACTCTTCCAAGCTAATCACCCTCCTCACCTCCGACGCCCATGCTGGCATCGGATTATCTTCGAGGGGGGTCAATTTTCAATGACAATCAGGGGTCAATTTTCAGTGTAGATCTTCACCCAGGCTGAGACCTCTGCGCCAATCCCCCCCCCTTGTCATTCTGAGGAAGCGGAGCGACCGAAGAATCTGGTTTTTGGCGGCACTGCCCCGGCTTCTCGATGATTCCCCCCAGATTGGAGTGACTTGACGCTGGGAAACGAGATTCGCAACGAAGCTGCGCTCCGTTCAGAATGACAACTTTTTCAGAACGGGGTGGGCTTAATCTCAGGAACCAGAGGAGAGGTTGTTGAAATGTGGGGGCGAACCTTGTGTTCGCCCCTACGATTCATCGCTTTTTGATCGCGAATTGAGATGAAAAGGTTCATCGCCCAGGCTGGAAAGCCTGGGCCACCAGATTCTTCACTCCGCTGCGCTCCGTTCAGAATGACAACTTTTTCAGAACGTTGGGGGCTTAAGCCTGGGAACCAGAGGAGAAGTTGGAGAAGTTATTGACATGTAGGGGCGAACCTTGTGTTCGCCCTGAATGCTGCTGGGCGAACACAAGGTTCGCCCCTACGGAAAACATCCGTTGAATCTGCTGCTCTGAAAGTGTTTTTCGCACAGGCTGGAAAGCCTGTGCCACCGATACTTTCATGGTTTTGGGTGAGCTGAAGGCTCATAAATGGCTCGTTCCCAAGCTCCGGCTGGGAACGGGCGGTTTCCGGCGAAGCTCTGCTTCGCTTCCTTTTTATAATTTGACCCATGGGAAGCCCATTGATACCAATTCGCAAGCAAACGTATATTTTTTCGTAGGGGCGAATCTTGTATTCGCCCCGGGAACGCAGGGCGAACACAAGGTTCGCCCCTACGATTCATCGCCTTTTGAATGAGAATTGGTATGCCCCATGAGAAGCCGCTAGACCAATAAAGAGCCGGGCGGCGTCTAGTTCATCACCTGCAAGGCGGTCAAGTGGATCCATGTAAATCATCCCAGCGCGGATGAATCCTTGCTATTTTGTGAAACTCCCCTTATTATCCGATAAGTTAGCAAGAATACGGTTCTTTTGTTTAACTTTCTCGCTTCCAGCGCCGGGATGGACTGTGTTTAATTTCTTCAGGCCTTAAAAGGAAGGACCTATGGAAATTAACTCCTTCAACAACTTTGAAAAGTTGCTCTCCGAAGCCCAGGCCCGGAGAGATACCCTGGGCCAGGAGATTAACTACCTGGGAAAAGTCCGGGCTGACAGGATCGCGTCCTTCGATAAAGATGTTGCTTCCGGCAAGGACCCGGAGGAATTGCACGAGGTGATCGAGCTCCTGTCCAAGAAAATCGACACCAGGAAAAAGGAATGGGACACCTGGGACAGCTCCATCTCCGGCAGGGACCACACCAGCCTGATTTATGCGGCGGCCCAGGATGCTTTGAAGGAAGGCACGGATATCCTCAACAAGGAACTCCGGCGCGAGTGGCATAGCAACCTGGCCGAGCTGGAAGAAACGAAAAAGGCTTACCTGGCCCTTTGCGCTAAGTTGGGCTCCATCCGGAGAAAAGCGGAAGAAATTTCTGGCAAGCTAACCTCCGGTCTGGAGGGTTTCCTGCCGGCGTCGGGGGCGCCCCGCCTGGTCACCGGCATTAACCTGGAAGAGTCCACCGGTCCCATCTTCCTTGACCCTAACACCATCAAAAAGGCCTTTTCCCCGGGAGGAAAATAAATTCTCCCCGCGGCCAGCATTAACCCTGGTAAATAAGTTGATGGAAAAAATAAAGCTCAGCGGCATTCCCGGACGCAGGAATATTGTTTCCGGGTGTCGGCCAGGAGGTGGAGGGGCGGTTTGGGTTGGTCGGTGGGCGGCGTCTTGTAAGTGAGGGAAGCGATCTCTTCGGCTTTTTCCGGCTTCTTTTTGCTGGCGTAGAGAAACCTGATGAGGCGGTCGGCCCGGGCCGAGGGCTTGGATTTGTCGTTTTCCCAGCGGGACAGGGTGGCGTGATCCACCCCCACCAGATTGGCAAAAACTTTCCCTTTCAGTCCCAGATTTTTCCTTAAGAATCTGATCTCTTTGCCGCTGAGATAAGTGTCCTGTTCCAGCAAACAATCGGCAATGGCTTCATGGAGGGATAGAATCCTGGGAATGAGGGCGGAGGTCTCGCCGCAATCGCATTCAATCAGGTCCACGCCGCAAATGATGACGTTATCCAGACCGGACTCCAGGTAGCGGTAATTGCCCCGGACGGCTTCCTGGACTTTCCCGCAATGGGAACATGTCATCTCGGTCATTTTATGCCGTTTTCCGTTTTCGGTTTTCCGTTTTCCGCTGTTGTTATTAATACCCAAATCCCGTGATAATTCTCAAGCGGCTGCGCTTCTCATCAATTTCCACCACCAGGGCCAAGGGGTTGCCTTCGTTATCTTCTCCATAAACCCGGAAGATGCCCTTAGCCTCATCACCGGCCGCGCCCCCGGGTTTTACCTCACCCGTCTGCAAAACCCGCAAAATATCCGGCATCAAAAAAATTCTCTCTCCCGCATCTGCTCCCGGCAGTGAGACCCGGTTTGCACGTAACCGGATTCAAGGATTTCCAATATCTTGGCTTTAGCGGAAGTTAAATCTAACATCAGCATTAATTGATAAAATGTCAATGAATTAATTCGAGGCGTTATAAAAAGTCTGACAATTTCCTTACCCCGGGGACATTCAGACCATGCCACGGTCAAGGAAATCTGTCAATAATCTGCCTTTCCAGTCTGCCCGGGTCTTGGCCCCCCTCTTGCAAAGAATTCTGCAGAAAACCGATCATGATTCTCAGGCAATGGTCTATCAAGATCCGCTGAAAATGGCTCCCTGAGCCGCCAGAGATTTCTGGCAAACCCGGCAGCAAACGCCTTAGCGCCCAGAAAACCAGGAGCAGCATGAGAGGAACAACCATATCCAAAATCGTCCTGGTGATGATAATCTTTTTCCTTGGCCTCGGGGCCGGGGCTGGAGATGCCCTGGCTGAGGCGGCAAAATCTTCCCCGTCCCTCCAGGGAGCGGGCAGAATGCTCCAGCCGCACCAGGGCGCGGCCTCAAGCAGGCCTCTGACTTTGGCGGCTAACCAGGCTCCGGGGCAGCTCAGGAGGATATCCGCCAGCGCGGCGCTCCCCAAAAATCCCTCACCCAAAGTCATAACCCCGGGGGGCGGACGCGACCTGACGGCGCCCAGAAGTCTCCGCAGTCCCCTGGTGCGCCTGCCCCGCTCCAGCGCCGCGGCCCATAAGGCCGCCGCGGCCGCGCCGCCGGCTAGCGGGGCCGGGCCCAATAAGGGCACGGACCGGATCGTGAGCCAGGCCCGTCATTATTTGGGTACCCCCTACCGGCGGGGCGGTTCCCTGGAGACCAGCCGGTCCACCGATTGCTCCGGATTCGTGCAATATGTCTATCAAAAATCCAATATTGACCTGCCCCGCTCCAGCTCCGAGCAGTCCCAGGAAGGGGCATTGGTGTCCCGTACCCTGGATTTCGCCAGATTGAGGCCCGGGGACCTCCTTTTTTTCGGCAGCAAAGGCCGCCATATCAATCATGTGGGGATTTACGCGGGCGACGGCCAGATGATCCATGCCTCCAGCCACAGCGGGAGAGTGGTCGTGAGCGATCTGAGCCAGCCGCATCTCGAAGGCTCCTTCGTGGTGGCCAAGCGCCTTCCGGAAGTTCAATCTCCTAAATAAGCTGCATTATCTCCTCATTAATTTTTCCCCAAAGTTAATGTCTAACCAGGTATAAAATGATATTTTTAATAAGAGTGACGGTTCATTTTTTCAGCTAAATCTCTTTCCGATTGCGGCGGCCGGGCCGCCGCATAATCTCGGTGACATTGTTATCCGGCGCCGCAGCCGTAATTCCCCTGCGGTTTGGAGGCTGGCGATGCTAAAAACCGTCGGACTTCTGGCCCTCCTGGTTTTGGGCTGGTGCCTGCCGAATTGCAGCCCGGTCCAGACTTACACCATCAAGGTAAACGGTTACACCGACCCCGGCACGCCGGCGACGGTCAGGCCCGGGGGGTTCTTTTGCGTCATGGAGAATCCTGACGCCCCGAATCCGCTCCTGGACAAGGAAATCAAGGAAAAACTCAATAAGCTCCTGATGACGCACGGCTATCCGGTCACCTCCTTTGAAAAAGCCGATTATTACCTGTTTTACAAGTACGGCATGGGTGAGCCTCAAGCCGTCAGCGTCCCCGGCCCGCCTTATTACGGCGGCATCGGCTGGGGGGTGGGCTTTGGCGGCGGCGGCTGGGGCTGGGGCGGCTGGGGCGGCCCGGGCGTTTACGTGGGGGTGCCGTTGGCAGGCTACCCCACCGAGGTCACCCCTCTTTATGACCGCTGGCTCCAGCTCACCGTGGTGGACGGACCCGCCTACCGGACCGAGAAGATCCCGAAACCGGTGTGGGTGGGAGAGGCCCACAGCCTGGGCGCGTCCACCGACCTGAGGACGGTGCTCAACTTTCTGTTAGTGGCGAATTTTAGGGAGTTCGGCAAGAATACCGGCAAGGCCGTCACCAAGGAAATTACCGCCCAGGACCCGGAGGCCGTCTCTCTGACTCGTTAGCGAGGGAGGAAGAAGGACATATCAAATACTTAGCTTGAAAATCATCTATGAAAAAGGGAGGAAGTTATGAGGCGTATTCTCTTGGCCCTGCTGCTGGTATCAGTGGTTCTTGGAGTCAATCCGGCTTGGGGCGCTGGCCAACAGACTTTTCTCAAGAGCCAGACGGGAGACGGCGCGGTGTTAACCCTGCAAGACGGCAGTGTTTGGGAGGTAGTGCCGGCTCACCGCAGTGAAAGTGCGGAGTGGCGCCCGGGAGACAGAATCGTGATCACGGAGAGCAAGGACTGCCTGTTTAACTCCAATCAAGGAGAATCCGTGGACGCCCGCCTGCTTCAGCCAGCCCGGTAATCATCCGGTGACCGGGGTACGGCGAAATTGTTCAAAAGTGGATGGTAAACCCCGAGATGTTCCCTATGTTCCCAAGCTCCGCGGGCTTGGGAACGAAGTTTTATTTTCAAGCCTATCTCCGGGAGCGCACCGCCAGGGCCACCCGGCCTTGGGCATAGTCCAGGTGGTGCCAGCCCTCCAGTCCGCTGTAGAACGCAAAACCCCAGGCCGACCAGGGGTTATGCAAATCCCCGGACCAGGCCCAGGCTCCGGGGGTTTGAAACAGCGGGTCCAGATGGACCGGGCCGGCCCTTTTTTGATAGAGGGCCTTTAATTCGAGAAGGGTCGGCAGGCGCCAGCCGCCTCCGGCCACGGCGAGGGTCTCCGCCCAGGTTCGAGCCTGGCGCCAGGTGGTGTCCGGCTGGGGATTGACGTACCATTCGAGGCCGGTGACGGTGTCGGCGATGACGCCGTTTGGAGCTTTGGTGAATCTGCCGGACTGCGCCGCGGCCTGAGAACCGGCTTGCTTTAGGCCATCCCCTGCCCGGCTCTCCAGGGAACCGCCCTGGGCGCAACCCCACGCCAGTAATAACATCAAGGCCAATATGCCTGGAAGAGACCGCCGCGCCATGCCCAACCTCCCGGCGTCCGCCATCGATATCAACAAGATAAGGCGGACGGCGTCCTTCAGCCAGGTGGCATAGCTTCCAGACCGGCTTTTTTTTCAGATAAGGATGCATCCCGGTCCTATCTTCATCTTTCTCAGGTATTATCTTTAACGCATACAACCCGGGAGGTGTTAAGGTCATGGCCAAGAACAAACGGCTGTTTGCGGGGATTGCCTGTCTCGGTTTGCTGGCCTGCGTCCTGTTGGTGTCCGAGGCGGCTGCGGGTGCGGTGGATGAAAGAATGACCATTCTGCTGACCATCTTTCTGAAGCACGACCAGACGAAGAGCCTGGGGGAAATCAACAGACATCTGGAGAAGACCGGGTTCTGGAAGAAGTTTCCTCCGGCGGGCACAGAGGTCGTTTCCTGGTACGTGATGATGGGGATTGGCCAGGTGGTGACGCTGAAGTTGCCGCCGGACAAGCTGCGGGACGTCAACCTGGCCATTGAGGAGAATGCCTGGGGGGCCTTTAAGACGGAATTTTACGCGACCTACGATTTTAAACCGATCTGGGAATCGACTTATAGGAAATAGTCCAAATCTTCCAACAGCCGCCCCATCATCTGGGCGTCCCCCTCCAGAAATTCCACTCCGAAACCGGGGGGAAAGGTCTCCAACTGGCCGGTATTGATCCAGGCGATGCGGCCCCGGCAGTGAATGACCGGGTCCTGCCCTCCGAAGGAGAATTCCAGATCAATGGCGCTGTCCGGGGGCAAGAGATGGCTGGTGATGATGAACACCCCGCCCGGGCAGATGTCCCGGGTCAGGCAGTCAAAGGACAATTGGGAATTTTGGCAGCGGACCCGCAACTGGCGGGAATCACGGTGATGGCGGCGTCGCTCGGGCATGTCCGGGAGGAGGTTCTCCTTGGTCTGGACCACGGTCCGTTGAGAGGGATCATAACATAAATATTCATCAAAATTGATGTTTTTATATACCGAAAAGATAAACCTCACGCAAAGACGCAAAGGCGCAAAGCAGGACAGAAAATATTATCTTGAAAAAGGAGACTCGGGAAAAATTTTGGTGGTCCCACGGCGTTCAAATGCAGTAATATTTAGGAAAATAAATCTGGCGAAAAAACGACCATTATCGCCGCATAATTCCTTCAAGGAGCGCTTCGTGACCTACCCGCATTTGCCGTTACGCATCCGGAGGTTTGCTCTCTTGCTGCCGGCCGCCTTCATCCTGGCCCTGGCCTTGGCAGGCTGTGGCTACGACCGACCCGGCGACGCCCAGGCGACCACTGCCGCCCAGGATAAACCGGCGGCTCCGGCCGCCGCTGCCGCCCCTGCCGAGCCCACTGCGGCCCCGGCCCCGGCCGCCGAGCCCCGGCCTCCCATCGTCGCCGGGACTACGGCTCCCGGCGAACCCGCCGACCCCGGCAAAACCGTAGCCTCCGTGGGACCGCAGACGGAGGGGGCAAAAACACCGGCCCCCGGGACCAAAGCTCCCAAGATCAAATACCTGGCCGGTGAGGACCCCGAGTACGCCAAGAAGCACGGCTGGCCGGTGAAATACCCGCCCCCCCTGCCGGGGTCGATTTTGCCCAATAAGCGCATCGTCGCCTACTACGGTAATCCCAAATCCAAGAAAATGGGGGCGTTGGGAGAATACCCCAAGGACGAAATGCTCCGGCGGCTGAAAGGGGAAGTGGCCAAATGGGAGAAGGCCGATCCGTCCTTACCGGTGCAGCCCGCCCTGCACCTGGTGGCGGTGGTGGCCCAGGGGGAGCCGGGCAAGGCCGGCAAATACCGGATGATCCATCCGGACGAGCTGGTCAACGAGGTTCACGGCTGGGCCAAGGAGATCAAAGGTATCTTCTTCGTTGACATCCAGACCGGCCATTCCGATATCCGGGAAATCCTGCCGCGCTTCGAATGGATCCTGAAGAATCCGGACGTGCACCTGGGGATGGACCCGGAGTTCAACCTGATCAAGAGCGGTAAAATACCGTGCAAAAAGATCGGCACCTATGACGCGGCAGACATCAACTATGCCTCCGGCTTCTTGCAAGGATTGGTGAAAAAGTACAACCTCCCGCCCAAGGTTTTCGTGGTGCACCGCTTCACCCGCAACATGGTCACCAACGCCAAGAACATCGTGGTCCGCCCCGAGGTGCAGATGGTCATGCACATGGACGGCTGGGGCCCCCCCTGGCTGAAGCGGGATTCCTATAGGGATTATATCGTAAAGGAACCGGTGCAGTTTACCGGCTTTAAGCTCTTCTACCACAATGACACCAAAAAGGGCGATCCGTTGATGACGCCGTCGGACCTGCTGGCGTTGAACCCGAAACCGATTTACGTCCAGTACCAGTGAAGACGGTTTTCGGTTTTCAGTTTTTGGTTTTCGGTTAAAAGACAAATTGGGGACTGACGCAAGGTTATCAGGGTCGGTCCCCATTTTTATTTTTCTCGGCCCGTCGCCGTCTTGGTGGCTTCAGCAGCCCTAATTTTTCCGCTTTGCTGACGGCAGGGAAATTGCCGCCATGAACTCCGCCTGGTCATAAGCCCGAAGAACCTCCCGCACGTAGGCGTTGGTGCAGGAAGAATTATAGACCCTTAAAACCTTCTTGATATTCCCGTCGTATTTCTCCATCAGCCGGGCCAGGACCGCGGCCCCGCCCATAATATTCTCCCGGGGGTTGAGGGGGTTGACCCCGTACTTTTTGGCGGTCCCTTCGTGCAGTTGCATCAGGCCGAAGCATCTGCCCGAATTGGCATACGGGTCATACCGCGATTCGATGGCGCAGACGGCCTGGATGAGATAAGGGGAAATCCGGTAGCGCTGGGCCGCTTCCTTGATGTAGTCCCAGTACTCCTGCTTCAATTCCAGTCTGCCGATTTTCGGGGGTTTTTGAGGCCAGGGCTGGGCCCAGGCCGTGGTAGTCAAGAGCAAAAAGATGATAAGAGTTTTCAAAACCATAGCGCCTCCTTGGCTTTTGCAGGTTTGATCAGATTGTTGCGGGAGAATTACTGCTGGTAACGTTCAGAAAGGGATTGTTTTTTTGGGGCCGGACCCTAATCAAGGGTTGGCCGTCAGGTGAAAGATTGTGAAATTCTTAACATGAAATAATCCAGAAAGGCAAGAAAAAAATTGCCGATCGACCGATATTCATCGGGATTTCATCATGTTATATGGCCTCACGAGGCAACCGGAACGGTAGCTTCCCATCCCTCCTCCCTTCCTTTTCCTATGCAAATCCCTATTTTTACCGTATATTGCATCTGTCCCTTAATTCAATCGGATTACCCATGACCGAACCGAAATCCCGCAAAGAGACCGAGTCTCTGCCTGCTGCAGCCCCGCATCCGGCAGCCGAGCCCTGCCCTCCCTGCCCCCCCGAAGCAGAGCGGGAGCCTTCCTTTCCCACGCATTTCGCCCGGGCCTTTTTCGCGGTGATCACGCTGACGGTTCTCTATTTTTCATACCTGATCGTCAAGCCTTATCTCATGGACATCTTCATGGCCCTGGTGCTCTTTTTTACCACCAAACCCTTGCACCGGGCCCTGTCCCGGGCCTTTTTCGGCATGCGCACCCTGGCCTCCCTGGTTACCTGCCTGATCCTGGCCCTGGTCATCCTGCTCCCCCTGTTCAGCCTGGTGAGCATCATCGCCAATCAGGCCCTGGAGTTCTCCGGGGTGGTGCGCCAGGGGATGCAAGACGGCCACCTGTGGCAATGGGTGAACACCCAGGTCAACGCCTTCCATGCCTGGCTGATCCATCTGAACCTGCCGCTCCCTCCGGAGCAGATCAAGCTGGAGCAGATCATTCAGACGGTCCTCACCAAGGCCAGTGAATTTATCTACACCAATGCCATCGGCTTGCTCAAGGGATTCACCTACTTCTTCCTGGATCTGCTCCTGGTGCTCTTCATCGCGTTTTTCATGTTTATCCAGGGGGATGATTTTATTGAGGAAATCAAAAAACTCTCGCCCCTGGACGCCAAGCACAACGAGGAGATTCTGCACGAGACGGAAACCACCATCAAGGCCACCCTCTGGGGGACGGTGATCGTGGCCTTTGTGCAGGGCATCCTGGGTGGGGTGGGGTTTTTAATCTTCGGCCTGCCCCAGCCCGCGTTCTGGGGCACGGTGATGATCCCCGCGTCGGTAATCCCCGTGGTGGGCAGCGCCATCATCTGGGGCCCCGCGGCAGTTTATCTCATGTTTACCGGACACATGGGAACGGGATTGGGATTGATCATTTGGGGAGGAGTCATTGTCAGCGTAGTGGACAACCTGCTCAAGCCGATCTTGATGAAGGGCAGCCGTTCCACTCCTTCCATCTTCATTCTCTTCAGCATCCTGGGGGGGATTACCTATTTCGGCATGATCGGCTTCATCCTGGGGCCGTTAATTCTCTCCTTTCTCCTGTCTTTACTGCGCATTTACCAGAAGACCATTCTGGTGAAACCGGCCCCGGCCCCTGCTGCGTCCCTGCCGGAAAAAGAAAGACCCATCGCCCCGGCGGGGGATGAGTCTTAAGTACGGTTTTCGGTTTTCGGTCTACGGTTTTCGGTATCGGTGGTTCAGGCGGCGCCCAGGACCTCCCGTTTCAGTTCCACCAGGTCCAGTCCTTCCCTAACTGCCGGGGACCGGCCCTCCAATTGCTCGATCTCCTGTTGGACCAGTTCTTTTTCCAGGTGCCGGTCCTCATGGATGAACTGGCAATATTCCTCGAAGAGCTCGTCTTTCAGGTCCCGGGAGAAACCCTGTCCCTGCTGCAACCGTTCCTCCAATCCCAGGATATTGTCCAGCAGGTAGAAGTAGATGGAGCGGGCCTCCGCCAACTGCCCGCTTTGGGCCAGGCGGTCCGCCCGGGCCTGGGCCCGGCGCAGCCGGTCCTCGGCGTCGCTTAAGGAGGTGGAATCCCCGGAGACTTCCTCCACCACGTGGTCAATGGATTCGAGAATATCTTCCAGGCCCTCTTCTTCTTCCTTCAGGATTTCCCGGGCTTCCGGCACGCGATCCGCCAGCTCCAGGATGATTTCCAGCAACTCCTTCTTGGAATATTTTTTCAGTCGTTCCGTGAGTTCCGCCCGGTTCAGAAACTTGCCGGGTTCCTCCACCCAGGCCCATAACAGGGCCAGGACATGGGAGCAGATCTCACCGCCCTCCACCTGGGGGCAGGAACAGACATAGGATATCTGGTCGTTCCGGGTCCTGACCTCCACCAGGAAGGACTGGTCGTCCCAGACCACTCCCCGGAGCCGGTCCGGCATGCGGTAACCGTGCAGCACATGATGTCCCTGGACCAGGGCCTTGGCCTGGGCGGTGGCCTCCGGCGTGCCGATCTGGCTCAGGGTTTGGACGTCCAATTCTACAAATCGCATGTCATACCATCAACTTAAAGGATTTTCTTTAAATTTAACATATCATGCGGCCGGGGGGAACTAATAATACAATAAGTTCCACTTTTAAGTTAATTTTGTGAAAAATATCGGCGGCCCTGATCACAGAGGAGATTGAGGCTCCTTTCCAGGTCCAGGCGGCGGGCTTCCAGCAAAGGCCCCCGGTCTGCGGGCCGGACCTGGAGGGGGTCGCCCACCAGCACCTGCAGGCGGCTTAAGGGGAGAGGCAATTCAAAACGGTCCCAGGTATTAAGGGTGATTCTGCGGCTGCTGGCCACGGCCAGGGGCACCAAGGGCGCCCCGGTCTCCCGGGCCAGATAGAGGGGGCCTTTCTGGGCCACCCGGGCCGGTCCCCGGGAACCGTCGGCAATCAGGCCGCAACTGTAGCCCCGGCAAAAATACTCCGCCATCTGTTTCAGAGCCTGCACCCCGCCTTTGCGCCGGGACCCGAAGCAGACCGTGAAGCCCAGTCCCCGGGCCACCTCGCCGATAAATTCCCCGTCCCGGCTGGGGCTGGCCATGACCACCGTGGGCGGCAGTTGCGGATAGTAGCGCCGGAGATAATAGAGGGGATACAGGAGGTGGCAGTGCCAGACGGTGTAGATCACGGGCCGGCCCGTGAGGATCAGGTTTTTCGTGGCCGCGCGGATGCTTAAATCCGGGAAACAACTACTCAGGTAGGCCCGGGCCAGATTCTTGGCCAGGGCCGGAGCCAGGCGGCGCCAGAGGGGGTGGTCCCAGCGGAGTTTCATTTAAAGACGGTTTTTGGTTTTTGCTTCGACGAGTTCAAAGTTCAAAGTTGATGGCCTGGTAAAAAGTCGAAATTTCCGAAAATCGCTAAGTCAAGTTGCTAATTTTATTGGGCGCGATTTGGAGAAATCAGTATATTTTAGATTTTTTAAGTGCCATCAAAGTTAAAGGGCGAGCGTCCCGCCCACCTCAGTAATACGCTCTAATATTGCGTCTCTCTTGGCGTCTTTGCGTCTTTGCGTGAGGTCTAGCTTTTCAGGACAGCATTTTAACAGGAAACGGCTAATTTTTACCCGGCTTGGATTCCAGGCGCTCCAGTATCTTGGGGGTATAGAGCTCATGCTCCAGCAATTGGGCGGAGACCGAACGGCTCATATTCATCTTCATTATCAGGAAATTGAGGCGGCGCATCTGCTTCAGCTTCTCAGCTTCGTCGGGCAGGCTGGCCACCAGGTCCTGCAACTGCACGATTTCTTTGCGCAACTCCAGCTCCGGAGGGAGGCAGTCGGCATTTTTTAAGATCTTGTAGGCCATGCGCAACTCCGGGGGGATATGGCTCTCATCCTCGAACTTGAGGGGTTTACCACGGCCCCGGAGATTATCAAAGAGGCCGTTGTCGATGGCCTCCAGGATGCGGTTTTCGGCGATTCTTTCGAAAAAATTCACTAAGTTTCCTTTGTGCTTATTTTTCAGCCTGAAAGCTGGGCGAACACAAGGTTCGCCCCTACGGCGGATACCTATTTGACCAATACCGGTTATGAGCCAGTGCCAAACAAAAGCCCAAAGGCAATCTTTTTACTGGCCACTGGTCCCTGGCCCCTGCTTACTGCTTACCTTCTCCGTTTCCTCGCCCGGTCTATTTCCCGCTGTTCCTCCCGGCGGCGGATGGCTTCCCGTTTATCGGCCTTTTTCTTGCCCTTGGCCAGGCCCAGTTCCACTTTGGCATGTTCGTTTTTGAAGTACATTCTCAAGGGAATCAGGGTATAGCCCCGTTCCTGGAGCTTGCCCAGGAGGCGCTTCATTTCCCAGCCGTGCAGCAGCAGTTTCCGGGGCCGCTCGGGCTCGTGGCCGTCCGCGGCGTGGGAGTAAGGGCTGATATGGGCGTTATAGAGAAAAATCTCGCCCCCGCGAAACCGGGCGTAGGCGTCATTGATATTGGCCTTCCCCTGGCGCAGGGCCTTGACTTCGGTGCCCTTCAAGACCATCCCGGCCTCGTAAAAGGCGTCGATGACGTAGTCGAAGTAGGCCTTGCGATTCCGGCAGATGACCTTGAGATCTTCTTCTTTCTCAACTTTCATAATTCATGAATGAGCGGCCACGGTGCGGCCGAACCGGAAGATTTCCGGAAAGCGGCGGTTCAACTCCTGGGCCACATACTCGTTGATTTCTTCCACGGTCACCAGGCGCAGGACGTGGCGGGCGATCTTCCGGGCCGCCTCAATGGTGATCATGCGGATGATATGTTTCGCAATGGGGATGGCAGATGCGTTCATGGATAATTCCGCGACTCCCAGCCCCAAAAGCACGGGGATATAGAGGGGGTCCCCGGCCATCTCGCCGCACATGGCCACGGGAATGCGGGCTACCCCGGCGGCGTGGACCACCTCCCGGATCATGCGCATCACCGCGGGATGGAGCGGCTGATACATGCCGGCCACCTGCTTGTTGCCCCGATCGATGGCTAACGCGTATTGTATCAGGTCATTGGTGCCGATGCTAAAGAAGTCTGCGTATTGGGCCAACAAGTTGGCCAGGGTGACCGCGGCCGGCACTTCGATCATGGCCCCCACCGGCAGACGGGAGTCAAAAGGCAGGCCCTTCCGGGCCAGGTCCTGCTTGACTTCCTCCAGAAGGCGGCGGCCCTCCCGCATCTCCCCGACACTGGAGATGAGCGGGAACATGACCCGGACCTGCCCGTAGGCCGAGGCCCGGAGGATGGCCTTTAACTGGGTGCGGAAGATATTCGTCTCTTTGAGGCAGAAGCGGATGGCCCGGAGGCCCAGGGCCGGATTCATTTCCGGCGCGTATTCCAGGGGGGAGAGAAACTTGTCGCCGCCGATGTCCAGGGTGCGGATGGTCACCGTTTTCGGCCGCATGGCTTCCACCACCCGCCGGTAATCCTGGAACAACTCCTCTTCCGTGGGTAGGTGCCGCTGCCGGAGATAGAGAAACTCGGTGCGATAGAGCCCCACGCCGTCGGCGCCGTATTTGAGCCCCAACTCCACCTCTTCCGGCAACTCGATATTGGCCTGGATGTGCGTGGGGTAGGCGTCCAGGGTGGTGGCCGGGAGGCTGCTGGATTCGGCCACCTTCTCCTTGAATGCCTCGAATTCCTCCCGGCGGCCCCGGTAGAAGCGGCTCATCTCCTCATCCGGGTCCAGGACGATGCGGCCCGTCAACCCGTCCATGATCAGGGCGTCGCCGGTGGCGATCTCCCGGGTGGCGAAATCCACGCCCACCACTGCCGGGATTTCCAGGGACTGGGCAATGATGGCGGTGTGGGAGGTGCGTCCGCCCCGTTCCGTGATAAACCCTAACACCTGGGAACGGGTCATCTGGGTGGCTTCCGCGGGCGAAAGGTCCCGGGCCACGAGAATCACCGGTTCCTGGGAGGAGAGGCTCAAGGCCTCCTTGCCTGCGAGAATGGTCTGCAAACGGCGGTAGACCTCTTCCACGTCCTGGATGCGGCCCTTGATGTAGGGATCGCCGATCCCCTTAAACAGCTCCCGCACCTTCTGCCAGGCCTGGAACAGGGCCCATTCGGCATTGTAGCGTTCCTCCTGGATGAGCCTCTGGGTTTCCTCAAAGATCATCCGCTCTTTGAGCACCAGGATCTGCAGGTCCAGGAGGTGGGCGTGCTCCTGATATTCCGGGGACAGGGATTCCTTCAGGGTGATGAGGTCCGCTTCCGCCTGCTCGACGGCCTTCAGGAAGCGGTCGATCTCCTCGTTGATTTCTCCCGGGGAATAGAGCAGACAGTAGAAGGGCTGGGCCTCAACCTTTTCCGCCAGCACCCGGGCGCGTCCCAGGACAATGCCCGGGGAAGCGGGAATACCTTGCAGAACCCGGCTCTCACGCGTCATTTTTCACCAAACTTGCTGGCAAACAGGGAAAACAAGGCGGCCGCGGCCTCCTGGGCCTGGGGACCGGTGGCCCTGAGCACCAGCCTGGTCCCCTGGGGGCAGTCCAAGGCCAGCAGGGCCAGGAGATCCTTGGCGTTGGCCTGGGTCCCGTCTTTTTCCAGGACCAATTCACCCTCATACTTCCGGGCCAGCATGGTGATTTGGGCCGCGGGACGGGCATGGAGCCCCAGGCGGTTTTCCACCCAGAGTTCTTTTTCCACGACTGGGATCTTCGATTTCTTAGACGCAGCAGCTAACTTAGACATATGTGAATTTCAGTGGGAATGTGGCCAGTAGGGGCGAACCTTGTGTTCGCCCTGGACGCCGGGCGAACACAAGGTTCGCCCTACGTTCCAGCGCTAATAGACCTAAACTGATTGCTAATTTCCCCCTGTTTCCTCCATCAAAACACGGCGACAATCACTCAACCCTACTTAAGGCGTCCCTGGGCCTTCAAGGCCAGATATGCCTGGTATACCGGACGCCGGGGCATCTTCAGTTCTGAAGCCACCAAATCGGTGAGCTGCCGGCCCTGGAGGCCGGTGGCCTCAGCCCTGGCAATTAGCCCCCCGGGGAGGTCCACTTCCCGGGCCGGCTCTCCTTCAGGGCACGAAAGCACCAGGGTGCATTCCCCCTTGATCTCTTGCCCCGCGAGTTGCGCCGCCACTTCCTGAACCGGTCCCCGCCAGGCCTCCTCAAATTTCTTGGTCAGCTCCCGGACCACCAGCACCCGGCGGTTATTCATCACCGCCGCGATGTCCTCCAGGGTGGCAGGAAGCCGCCTGGGAGATTCGTATATTATAACCGCCCGCTCCTCTTTCGCCAAGCGGCCCAAGAGTTCCCGGCGCTTGCCTTCCCGGGCGGGCAGGAAGCCCACAAAGACGACGTCGCCCTTAAACCCGGACATGGACAGGGCCGCCACCCCCGCGGCCGGGCCGGGCACGGCCTCCACCTTGAGGCCCGCGTCCCAGGCCAGGGCCGCCAGGTCGGCCCCGGGGTCGGAAAAACCCGGGGTGCCCGCGTCGCTCACCAGGGCGATATTCTGGCCCTCCTGGAGACGCCGGATCAGCTCCGGCCCCCGGGTCTTCTGATTATGGGCATGGTAACTGATGAGAGGGGTCTTAATGCCGTAATGGGTGAGGAGCTTCCGGGTGTGGCGGGTGTCCTCCGCGGCAATCAGGTCCGCTTCCTTGAGGACCCGCAGCGCCCTCAAGGTAATATCCTCCAGGTTGCCGATGGGGGTGGCGACGATGTAGAGCATAAAAAGAAGGATAGGCCTCTACATGCTACTTAGGATCGATTTTGAAGTTAATAAATAAACATATATGAGAATTGACACAAAATATAATAAAGTGGTTATCAAAATCTGCGTTAAAGGGGAATAGTTAGTTAAGCTCCCCCATTCCGATTTCACATCATTAAGCCTATTTACTAATTCTTGTGGAAATTTAATATTCAACATATCTTTCATCAACTCCCCATAATAAGACGCAACTTCTCTATCCAACCTATTTCCTCTCTGTATTCCAGCTATATATTTTATATGAAGAACAGTTATCGTGCCTCCGACGATTAATATTCCCAGTAGTATCCATATACTTTTTAATACTAATTTCCCTGATACAATACTACTAATAAATATAGCAAAAGCTGTCCATACAGAAAGGCAGAATTTCCATTCATAATTTCTACGTTGGTTAAAATTATCCCATCCCCCTTTCCATAAAACGGATAATGAATTAAATATATTCTTCTCTTCTTGGTTCATTGTTAACTCTATTTATATGGTTATTTAAAATAATTATCTAAAAAGCATCCTGAATTATCTCGATTTTTGGTCTATCCTTTGACAGGATGATCCCCACCACGTCAAAGCGTATGTCCACCTCCCCCAGGCGCTTCCGCTGCAAGTAATAATCCGCCAGCCTTTGCAGGCGGGCCTGTTTGGCCGGGGTCACTGCGTCCCGGGGGTCTTGGAATTTGTCACTGCGCCGGGTTTTCACCTCGATGAAGACCAGTTCTCCCCGGTGCCGGGCGATAAGGTCGATCTCCCCCAAGGGGGTGACGTAATTGCGCTCCAGGATCTGGTAGCCCTGCTTTTTCAGGGCCGCAGCCGCCAGGTCTTCCCCGGCGTCGCCCAGTTGGCGTCTGGGGTCTTTCATCAAGAATAAATTTCTCGCAAAGACGCCAAGAACGCAAAGGAAAAAAGAGCGTTTTTCGTTTTGCGTTTTGCGTTTTTCGTAAAAGAAAAATATAGATTCTTTTGACGAAAAACGAAAAACCAAAAACGCAAAACGGTATTATTCCCGGTCAACCACCCACTCCCGCACGCCGCTGAAGGTGCGGCGGTGGATGGGGCACGGGCCCCAACAGCGCAGGGCCTCCAGGTGTTCGGGGGTGGCGTAGCCTTTGTGTTGGGGAAAATTATATTGGGGATATTGCCGGTGATACGCGGTCATCAACCGGTCCCGGTGCACCTTGGCCAGGACCGCGGCCGCGGAGATGGAGGGGCATAAGTCGTCCCCCTTGACCACCGGCTGCTGGGGATAAGCCAGGGGCAGGGGATGGGGGCCGTCCACCAGCACCATCTCCGGGAGGGGCGAGAGGGCCTGAACCGCCTGGGCCATGGCCTTGAGGCTGGCGGCCAGGATGCCTAAGCGCTCGATGTGGCGGGGACCCAGTTCCCGAACGGCAAAAGCCAGGGCCCGGCTCCGGATCTCTAAGTCCAGAGCGGTCCTGGCTTCCGGGGTAAGGAGCTTGGAGTCCCGGAGCCCGGGGAAATCGGCCGCAGGCGGCAGGATGACGGCCGCGGCCACCACCGGCCCGGCCAGGGGACCCCGGCCCACCTCGTCCACGCCGGCGATTAAGGGAATCCCCTGTAAGCGCCAATAAGCCTCCGGGTCAGCAAAGAGCAGCTTGCCGGCCCGGAGCCTTTTCATGCCTGGGGGGTCCGCTTTTCTTTGATGCGGGCCGCTTTGCCCACCCGCTGGCGCAGGTAGTAAAGGCGGCTGCGCCGCACCGCGCCCCGGGTCAGGACCACCACCTGCTCGATATTCGGGGAATGCATGGGGAAGATGCGCTCCACGCCCACGCCGTAAGAGACCTTGCGCACGGTGAAGGTGGAGCCGCTGAGCGCGCCCCGCTTGCGGATGACCACGCCTTTGAAGACCTGAATCCGTTCCTTGTCCCCTTCCACGATGCGCACATGCACTTCCACGGTGTCACCGGGCCTAAACGGCGGCAAATCCGCCCGCATCTGTTCCCGGGATATCTGAAATACGCGTTCCATAACCATACCACCTAGTCTTTCTTAGCAGAATCAGTTAAATTTGCTAAAAATTCTCGGTCCGCAGCATCCAGGACCGTTTTTTCCAACAGATCGGGGCGCTTTCTCACGGTGCGCCGCAGTGACTCCTCCCGGCGCCAGCGCCGGATGCGGGCATGGTCGCCGCTGAGCAAAATCTCCGGCACGTCAAAGCCTTCGAAGTCCCGGGGCCGGGTATAGTGGGGGTACTCCAGCAACCCGGTTTGAAAGGACTCCTCTTCCACCGCGCCTTCGCCCCCCAGGACTCCGGGGAGCAGCCGGGTCACCGCGTCCACCACCGCCAGCGCGGGAATCTCCCCCCCGGTTAAGATATAATCGCCCATGGAGAGCTCTTCATCAATATAAAAGTGGACGCGGTCGTCCACTCCCTCATAATGGCCGCAAATCAGTAGCAAATGTTTCCGCCCGGCCAGTTCCCGGGCCTTGTCCTGGGAGAACAAAGCACCCTGGGGGCTGAGCAGAATGACCCGTACACCTTGGTCCTGCTCCCGGATGGTGCGGATGGCCTCCACCAGGGGCTCGATTTTCAGCACCATGCCCGGGCCGCCGCCGAAGGGGCGGTCATCCACCACCTTATGGCGGTCATGGGTGAAGTCCCGGAGGTTCAGGACCCGAAGCTCCACGGCCCCCAGGGCCTGGGCCCGGGATAGCATACTCTGGTTGAGGGGGGAGGCGAAAAATTCCGGAAACAGGGTCAGCAGCTCAATGAGCATAAGCCTCCAAGAGCCCGGGAGGCGGCACCGCCTTGATCCACCCTGCAGCCAGGTTAATTTCGGTTATCACCTCCTCCACCGCGGGGAGGAGCAATTCCTTCCCGCCGGCGCGCACCACGTAGACATCGTGGCCCGGAGTGGGGATAATCTCCTGAAGATACCCCAAAAAGGCCCCGTCCGCCGCCTGGAGGACCGGCAATCCCAAAACCTGGAACCAGTAAAATTCTCCCGGAGGCAAGGGCGGAAAGCGGCCGGCCTCCCCTCTGACCTCCCGGCCGATGAGGGCTTCCGCCTGGTCCCGGGTGGCAATACCCTCCAGGCGGAGCAGAATCTGCCCTTTCAGTCGGCCGGCTTCCAGGACGCGGCGGCGTGTGCCCCCGATTTCCACTTCCCCCAAGGCAATGATGACCGCGGGGTCGGTGGTGGCGGTGGCCGCGTCGGCCCTTAATTTCAGCGCGCCCTTAAGCCCGTGGACTCCGGCCACCCTTCCCAGCCCTACTAATAAGGGTGCGGTCCCTTCCTCTTTATTCAAGGATTTCCAGGACCGAGCGTTTGCGAATCTTGGTGGAGGCCGCACTCAGAATAGTGCGGATAGCCCTGGCCGTGCGTCCCTGCTTACCGATCACCTTCCCCAGATCTTCCTTGGCCACTTTGAGCTCGATGACTGAGGTCTGCTCCCCTTCGATTTCCTTAACCTGCACCTGTTCAGGTTGGTCCACGAGAGCCTGTGCGATGAACTTTACCAAGTCTTTCATTGTCGCCACCTCGTTGAGGATAGGGTGGGCTCCACCTCTTTAAGTTCTTCCGGGCCGGTGCGTTTCAGTCCGCGGCTGCGGCCGGAGCAAGCGCTCCCCGCCGCTTCAGAAGACTGGCCACGGTGTCCGTGGGCGTGGCGCCCCGGCCCAGCCATAGGGCCAGAAGCTCTTCCTTCACCGTAACCGCGGCCGGATCCTGGTTGGGATCGTACGTTCCCACGATCTCCAGAAATTTGCCGTCCCGGGGGGACTCATTGTTGGTCACCACCAGACGATAGTAAGGGCGTTTTTTGGCGCCGTAACGGGCCAGTCTGATTCTTAATGCCATGAGGCTGTTTGCTCCTCCTTTAGGTTAAGTATTCCAAATGAGCGGGGCCATGGTTCCGGACCATTTCTCCGCGAAATCTTCAAAAAAACTTCCCAGGGAAAAAGGGGATTTTTCCCTTTTTGCCTCCCTGGGTCATTTGCTTGATCATTTTTTGGGTGGCGCTGAAATTTTTCAGCAAACGGTTGACGTCCTGGACGCTGGTGCCGCTGCCCAAGGCGATGCGCCGGCGCCGGCTGCCGTCGATGATCAGGTGGTCGGTCCTTTCTTTGGGGGTCATGGAATTGATGATGGCCTCCACCCGTTTCAGTTCCCGGTCGTCGGGCTTCAGGTCTTTGAGCGCCTTGCTCTTGCCGATGCCCGGGATCAGGTTCAGCAATTGTTCCATTGTACCCATCTTTTTGATTTGCCGCAATTGGTCCCGGAAATCTTCCAGGGTAAACCCCTCTTTCCGCAGCTTTTTCTCCAGGGCCTTGGCCTGGTCCGCGTCAAAGGTCTCCTGGGCCTTCTCTATGAGGGTGAGGACATCCCCCATGCCCAGGATGCGGGAGCTGAGCCGGTCCGGGTGGAACGGCTCCAGCGCGTCCAGTTTTTCGCCGACGCCCAGGAACTTGATGGGTTTGCCGATGACCGCACGCATGGACAACGCCGCGCCGCCCCGGGCGTCACCCTCCATCTTGGTGAGGATGACCCCGGTGAGCTTGAGCAGATCGTGAAACTTCTGGGCCACCTGCACCGCGTCCTGGCCGGTCATGGCGTCGGCAACCAGGAGGATCTCCTGGGGCTCCGTCTTTTCCCGGATGGCCTTGAGTTCATCCATCAAAGGCGCGTCGATATGGAGGCGGCCCGCGGTGTCCAGGATGACGGTGTCGTAGCCCGAGCTGTAGGCCGCTTCCATGGCGAGATCGGCGATGGCCACGGGATTCTGGTCCGGCGTCGAGGGATAGACGTCCACGCCTAAGTCCGCGCCCAGGCGTTTTAGCTGCTCGATGGCCGCGGGGCGCTGCACGTCCGCGGGCACCAGATAGGGCTGGCGGCCCTGTTTTTTTAAACGCCGGGCCAATTTCCCCGCGGTGGTGGTCTTGCCGGAGCCCTGGAGGCCCACCAGCATCAGGGCCACCGGGGGCTTGCCCCCCAGGTTGAGCTTGGGGGATTCGCCGCCCAAGAGCTGGGTCAACTCTTCGTGGACGATCTTGATGATCTGCTGGCCCGGGGTGAGTGAGCGCATCACCTCTTCGCCCACGGCCCGGGCCTTGATGGACTCGATGAAGCCCTTGGTCACCTTGTAGTTGACGTCGGCCTCCAGAAGCGCGAGGCGCACCTCCCTTAAGCCCGCTTCCACCTGGGCCTCGGTGAGCTTGCCGTGGCCTTTCAGTTTTTTGAAAACCGCGGCCAGTTTGTCGGAGAGTCGGTCGAACATTTTAGCTATCAGCTATCAGCTTTCAGCGGTCAGCGGTCAGCTTTCGTTTTTAGTTTGTGGCTTTTCGCTATTCGCTTTTGGCTTTTGGCTTTTCCTCGTTCCCAAGCTTTGCTTGGGAACGGGAGATTGTCTGTCCAAGCTCTGCTTTGAAAAGTTCTGGTTGCTTAGTGGCACAGGCGTCTCGCCTGTGCGGTACTGTGGCGGGCGAGACGCCCGCCCTACGGGCTTTTCATGGTTTACGGGTGAGCCAAAGGCTCATGTTCAACTGCTTTGGACACCTTATTTTGGGTGCGTAGAACGCACCCTACCCTTTAATCACCCCAAGCGGCTTCAGCTTCGCCACCTTCTTGCTGATGCCCGCGCCATGGGCCACTTCTACCACGGCTTCCACGTCTTTGTAAGCCTCGGAGATTTCCTCGTCAATGGTGGCCCGGCCCGCGCCCCGGACGATAATGCCTTTGGCCTTCAATTCCTGCACAATAGAACGGCCCCGGGCCATTTTCAGGGCCGCATGCCGGGACATCTCCCGGCCCGCGCCGTGGCAGGTGCTGCCGAAGGTCTCCGTGAGCGCCTGTTCCGTGCCCACTAATACGAAGGAATAGCGTCCCATGTCCCCCGGGATGAGCACCGGCTGGCCCGTTTTCTGGTAGGCCGCGGGTGTCTCCGGGTGGCCCGGGGGGAAGGCCCGGGTGGCGCCCTTGCGGTGCACGCAGAGCTTTTTCTTCTTGCCGTTCACCAGGTGCTCTTCGATCTTGGCGATGTTGTGGGCCACGTCGTAGATCAGTTCCAGGCCCAGGTCCTTCGGCCCCATCTGCAAGACCTGCTCGAAGCTCTCCCGCACCCAATGGGTGATCATCTGCCGGTTGGCGAACGCGAAATTGGCCGCGGAGGCCATGGCCGCCAGGTAGCGCTTGCCCTCCGTGGAACTTAAGGGCGCACAGCAGAGCTGGCGGTCAGGGAGCTCAATGCCGTACTTGGCCGCGGCCTTGAGCATCACCTTGATGTAATCGTCGCACACTTGGTGCCCCAACCCCCGGGAGCCGGTGTGGACAATGACCGTAACCTGATCTTTAAAGAGCCCCAGGGCCCCGGCCAGCTTCTCGTCAAAAACTTCCAGGACGTAGCCCACTTCCACGAAGTGGTTGCCGGACCCCAGGGTGCCCAACTGGTCCTTACCCCGGTCCATGGCGAAATCGGAGACCAGCTCGGGGTCGGCCCCGGGAATCTGGCCGTTGGCCTCGATATGCTCCAGGTCCCCCTTATGGCCGTAACCGTTTTTCACCGCCCAGCCCGCGCCGTAGCGCATCACTTCGTGCAGGGTGGGGATGGTGAGCTTCAAATCCTTGCGCCGGGAGCCCAGGCCAGAGGGGATGTTCTTAAACAGAGTGTTGACCAGCTCCTCGATGCGGCCGTCCACCTCCCGCCTGGCCAGATGGGTGCGGAGCAGGCGCACGCCGCAGTTGATGTCGTAGCCCACGCCTCCGGGGGAGACCACCCCTTCCTCCAGATTGAAGGCCGCCACCCCGCCGATGGGAAAGCCGTAGCCCCAATGGATGTCGGGCATGGCCATGGACGGGCCTTCGATGCCCGGCAGGGTGGCCACGTTGGCCACCTGCTGCAGGCTCTGGTCCTCCTGGATCTTGGGGATCATCTTCCGGGAGGCGAAGACCAAACCCCGGGTGCGCATCTTTCCCTCCCGGGTGATTTCCCAGCGGTAGTCGTCCAGTTGGCGGAGTTTGACTTTATCGGCCATATTGAGATCAGGGGGCAGGGGCCAGGGATCAGGGGTCAGTATGTCTTGGTATTTTACTGACCACTGGCCACTGACCACTGGCCACTCATAAATCCAAAATCACCGTGGCCTCCCAGCGGCCGTTGCGGTTTTTTACTTCCAAATGGTGATAAGTGGCAGCCTTGACCGCGGTGCCGGCCAGGTGCCGCTCGGGGTCGTAGGTTTCCCCCGTGGCCCGGGCCTTCAGGGACTGGGGGTTTAATTCCAGAATTTGAAACTCCCGGCCCAGAAACGCGTCCACGTCATAAAGATAAAGCAGGCGGTTGAGCCACGCAACCAGGAGGGCCTCCAGGTCGGGGGCTTCCACCTCAATTTCCTCGACTTTTTGCCGCCGCAGCCGCCGCCGGTCCGTGAGGACCGCGGTCAGGGCCGCTCCGGCGTTTTCAAGAAGCTCTTCCGGGGTGGCTCCCCGGATGCGCAGGCCCAGGTCCGCGGTGTGGGAGAGCTGCCGGTATTTTACTGGCCGCGGTCCTTTGGGATGCATCGGTCATAGCCTGCCTACATAGAAAAGTTCCAAGTTGAGACCTCTGCGCAAGTCCCCCCACCTGTCATTCTGAGGAGCGGAGCGACCGAAGAATATGGCTTTTGGCCGCACGGCTTTGCCAGACCGTGCCGATGATTCCAACTTTTTTTTGGGCTATGGAGCGCTGGAAAACGAGATTCGCGACGAAGCTGCGCTCCGTTCAGAATGACACAGAAATATTTTCCCGAAACGCTAACGTCATTTAAGTTAGTAACGGCCGAGCCTCAATGCCAGGCCCCGGGCCGTTTTATCCAATATTGGTCATCCTCGGCCGCGTCCGCGCCGGCCTGGAAGGCCTTCAGATTGGCCTCCATAAACTTGGGGTTGGTGCGGGTGGTCAGAATATGCCGCAGATCGTCCTGGCTGAAGGGGAGGTACGCGGTGGCGGCCAATGCCCCCAAAAGGACCATGTTCACCGCCAGGGGGCTGCCGGCTTCTCTCGCCCAGGCCCCGGCGTCAAAGGCCAGCAGGCCACCCACCTGCTCCCCCAGGAGCGCCAGCATCCGGTCCACCGGGGGATACTTGGCCTGGCCGGTGGCCACGGGGTAAGGCGCAATGGCCGCGGTGTTGGCGATCACCAGGCTCCGGGCGTGGCAATAATTCAAAGCCCTAAAGGTCTCCAGGGCTTCGAAGCCCAGGAGCACGTCCGCCTCCCCCGGAGAAATGATGGGGCTTTTCACTTCTCCCAGGACCACGGTGGACACCACGATACCGCCCCGCTGGGCCATGCCGTGGGTTTCGCTTACCAGGGGCGAGAACCCGGCCTCCAGGGCCGCTTCGCCCAGGACCCGACTGGCCAGCAAGGTGCCCTGGCCACCGACGCCGGTTAAAAAGATGCGCAGCCGAATTTTAGGGTTTTCGGTTTTCGGTTTTCGGTTTTCGGTAAATGATGAACTCATTTCAACGACCGGGATTATTTATTTTGCCTCAGCTTCAGCACAGGCGAGACGCCTGTGCCACTGGCTCCTACCTCACATTAACAATTCCCTATAACCTTACTTTTTCATGACCACTGATTACTGATCACTGACCACTAGCTACTGGCTACTGGCTACTGCTCACTGCTCACTTCTTCAGCGGCCGGATCGCCTCGCACCACTGGACGCAGAAGGCGCAGCCGGAGCAGAGGTCGGTGTCGATGAACATGCGGCCTTCTTCCGGCTTCTCGCTGAGTTGCATGGCCGGGCAGCCGAAGTAGTCCAGGCAGTGGCGGCAGTCCCGGCACTTGTCGGTAATGCGGAAACGGGCCTTGCGTTTGCGGCCCTGGATGCGATGCACATGGAGATGGCAAGGTGCCTCGGAAATGAGGACCCGCACCCCGGTGGCCTCCACCGCCTCCTTGGTGGCCGCCAATGCCTCCCGATATTTAAAGGGATTGACTACCCAGAGTTTCTCCACCCCCAGGGACTGGACCACCCGTTTGAGGGGCACGTGTTCGCAGGGGTAGCCGGGAGGAGTGAGAGAAACCCCCGGATGGGGCTGGTGGCCGGTCATGGCCGTGGTGCCGTTGTCCAGGATCACCAGGAGAAAATCGTGGTTCTGGTGCACGGCGTTCGCCAAGCCGGGAAGCCCGGAATGGAAAAAGGTGGAGTCGCCGATAAAGGCCACCACCTTCTGGTCGGTGGCTTTGGAAATGCCCGCGGCGGTGTTGATGGAAGAGCCCATGCAGATGAGAAAATCGGCCATGGACAAGGGCGGCAGCAGCCCCAGGGTGTAGCAGCCGATGTCCGTGGGGAAGACCCCTTCCAGACCTAAGTCCTTCAGGGCCATCTTCACGGAATAATACATGGCCCGGTGGGGGCAGCCCGGACATAGGTTGGGGGGCCGGTCCGGGAGGGCTTCCCCCAGGATTTGGGCCGGTTCCCTGGGTTCCGCGGCGATGTCGGCGGCGCCGAAATAATGGGCCGTGACCCGGCGCACCAGGGCCGGATGATATTCGTAAAGGCGGGAAAACAGGGCCTCTTTCTTTCCCTGGATGGGGAGAGTCAGACCCCGGGTCTGGGCCAGGGACCGGAGGGCCTCCTCCAGGTACGGCTCCAATTCCTCCACCACCAGCACCCTTTCCAGGGGCGCCAGGAACTTGAGGATGAGATTCGCCGGCAGGGGGTGGGTAAAACCCAGCTTGAGAACTTGGACCCGGTCCTTCAGCCCCAGTTCGGCCACCGCGTCCTCCACGTAGTTGCCGCTCACGCCGCTGGTGACGATGCCCCAGGTCCCTTTGCCGGAGACGCTGTTAAACTCGGAGACCTCGGCCAGGGTCGCGGCCCGCCCCTGCGCGGCCAGTAGCCGGACGTGGGCCTGACGGGCCACTGCGGGGACCATTACCTTTCGGAATGGCTCTTTGGCAAAAGAGCCGGGGCCGGGAGGAGGGGCCAGTTCTCCCAGGGTCACCGCGCCCCGGGTATGGTTGACCCGGGTGGTGGTGCGGAGCAGCACGGGCAATTGCAGCTCCTCGGAGAGCGCAAACGCGGCCCGGGTCATCTCCTTGGCCTCCTGGGGGGTGGCCGGCTCCAGCATGGGGATGCCCGCCATCTTGGCGAAATAGCGGTTGTCCTGCTCGTTCTGGCTGGAGAACAGGGACGGGTCGTCGGCGCTGACGATGACCATGCCGGCCTTGACGCCCACGTAGGCCAGGGTCATCAAGGTGTCCGCGGCCACGTTCAGGCCCACGTGCTTCATGGGGCACAAGGACCGCCAGCCGGAGGCCGCGGCTCCTGCGGCCACTTCCAGGGCTACTTTTTCATTGACGGAGTATTCGAAGTAGAGGTCCGACTGCCGGGAGATTTCGTAACAGCGGTCGCCGATCTCCGAGGACGGGGTGCCGGGGTAGGCGGCCACCAGGGCCACGCCGGCCTCCAGCGCGCCCCGGACAATGGCCTCGTTTCCCAGGAATAAGCGGCGTTCCCCCGGCCGGCCGGTGAGTAGTTCGTGCATGGATTTTAATACCGTTTATCGTTTTGGGTTTTTCGTTTTTCGTTCAAATGACGAGATATATCAATCTGTTGTAGATTAAAGGCGTTGTCCTTAGAAAAAGATGAAGGCGCCACACCCCGATCAATCTCGGTAAAATCTATAATATTTAACATATTTCCAGATTATTCCAAGAAAAAATGCCGATAATGGAGGGATAAAATTCTGAATTACCTTAAGGAAAAAAAGGACGTTGCGAATTCAGAGCGGGCACGGAGGCCCGCTCCACCATTGACCAATAATTAACCTGAATGGGAATTCAAAATTCGCCTGCTTCCGGCTCTGGCGAAAAACGCAAAACGAAAAACGAAAAACGGCCCTACTTCCGGGCCAGGGCCCGGATGATTTCGTAAGTGACGGGGATGGTGCCGTTCTGCCGGAAGTTGGCGTCGTAGGCCCGGATCAGGGCGTTGAGCAGCCTGGGGGTAAAGGGCCGAGGCCGGGGATTGCCGGCTCCCATGGCCTTTAAGGCCCTCAGGAATTCCGGGACGGTGGGGAAATGGGCTTCGAGCATCTCCCGGCTCAACCGGAGTTGGGAGTATCCTCCCAGTTCCAGGAAATCTTCCCAATTTCCAAGGGTGGAAAACCGCCGGGCCGGGATTTCCGGCGCCGGCGACAGATTCACCGCAGCCGCAGCCTGCCTCAGAGCAGCATCAAGTTCGTGGAAGGTCTGAGGCCCCAGGGTGGCAAAGGCCAGGCAGCCTCCCGGCCCCAGCGCCCGGAAATAGGCCTTCAGGGTCTCCCCGGGGGCGGTAAACCACTGAAAAGTGGCGTTGGAGATGATGAGGTCGAAGCCGCCCCGGTGGACGGCTTCACCATCGGCCACCAGCCAGGTCACTGGCGCATCCGGACCCAGGCGGCGCCGGGCCTGCTGGATGAGAGCGGCGTCCAGGTCCAGGGCGAAAAGCTCCGCGTCCGGGTAGCTCCGGCGCAGCAGGCCGGTTAAATAACCGGTGCCGCAGCCGATCTCCAGGATGCGCCGGGGCCGGGGGAGTTCGGCCTGCACCTTATCCAGCAGACTCCGGGCCATGAGGCGCTGCACCCCTGCATGGCGGTCGTAGGACGTGGCGCGGCGGGCGAAATTTCGTCTTATACTTTGCTTAAGATCCATGTTTGGCTTGGTGAGGAATAGCTTTCAGCTCTCAGCTTTCAGCAAAAGAGAAGAACCCTAAATTGTTTAAGCTGACTGCTGATAGCTGACTGCTATATCTCCAGCCCTCCACCCATAATATTCTCTAAAATCTCGTTAAACCTCGCTTCCTGAGTCCAGAAAGGAAGGTGCCCCGCGGCCGGCAACAGATGGAGACTGGAGCCGGGGAGGCGCTCATGGAGAAACCGGGCTTGCTCCGGCGGCACGATGCGGTCCCGGTCTCCCTGGATAATTTCCGAGGCCGTCGGGAGATGGGGCAGCAGGGGCCGCAGGTCTTGATTAAGCAGGTAATCAAGGCCCTGAGCCAAATCAGAGCCGTTGTCGCCGGGAAAAAGGGCGGCAATCTCGCCCTGAAACGCTTCTTCCCCGGGGGCCAGACAACTCCCGGCAAAATCCTGCAACACCTGCTTGGGATTGTTCTTCAAGACCCGGCGCATGGCCCGCACTGCTGCCGAAATTTGGCCCCAGGGGTGGTCGGCCCGAGAGCAGAAGACCGGGGCCACACCCGCCAGGACCAGGCCGCCCACGGCCCGGAGCCGCCGGGCCAATACCTCCAGCAGCAGCATCCCCCCCAGGGACCAACCCACGAGCAGGCAATCCGCCAGGGAAAATTTCTGTAGATACGCCTCCAGCCAGGCCGGGTCCCAGGCGGAGATGGCGGGGGCATGCACCTCAAATCGCGCCTGGAAAGCCCGGGCCTGCTTTTGCCAGGCGGAGCCGTCCGCGCCCCAGCCATGGAGGAAAATAATAGTCTTTATCACACCAGCCCCATCTCCCGGCCCGTCGCCACGATGGTCTCCAGGGCCTGGCTCAAGTCCGCGGCTTCGTGGGCCGCGGACAGGGAGAAACGGACCCGGGCCTTCCCCGGGGGCACCGTGGGGGGCCTTAAGGCCACGGCCATCAGGCCGCTTTGCCTTAAGGCCGCGGCAAATTGCAGAGTGGGTTCGTTTTTCCCCACCAGCGCGGGCACGATCTGGGTTTCACTCCCCAAGGTGTCGAAGCCCGCGTTGCTCAAGCCCTGGCGGAAAAGCGCGGCTTGCCGCAGGAGATCTAGCCGGCGCTCCGGCTCTTCCCGGACCAGGGCAAAAGCCGCGGCGATGGCCCCCAGAACCGGCGGCGGCAGAGCCGTGGAGTAAATAAAGGAGCGGGCCCGGTTGTGCAGATAATCGATCAGCCGCCGGTCTCCCGCCACATAGCCGCCCAGGGACCCAAAAGCCTTGGAGAAGGTGCCCATGTGGATGTCCACCGCGGCAGTCAGGCCCAGGGCCTGGGCCAGGCCCGCGCCCCCGGGTCCCAGAACGCCGGTGGCATGGGCCTCGTCGATCATCAGCCCGGCGCCGTAACGTTCCTTCAACTCCACAATTTCCTTAAGGGGCGCCAGGTCCCCGTCCACGGAAAAGACCGAATCGGTGATGATGAGACGCCTTTTGCCGGCCGAAGCTTGCTTGAGCATCTTCTCCAGCCGGTTCAGATCACGGTGAGGAAAACGCTCCAGGTTAGCTCCGGAAAGCTTGATGCCGTCCATGATGCTGGCGTGGTTGAGCCGGTCGCTGAAGATGATGTCCCCCGGCCCCGCGAGCGCGGCAATGGTGCCCACGTTGGCCATGTAACCGGTGCTAAAGATGACCGCAGCCTCCGTGCCCTTGAACGCGGCCAGCTCCGCCTCAATTTCTTCATGCAACCCCAAATGGCCCACCACCAGGCGGGAGGCCCCGGTCCCCGCGCCCCACCGGGCCGCGGCTTCCCGGGCCCCCTGGATAAGCCGGGGGTCCTGGGCCAAGCCCAGGTAGTCGTTGGAGGACAGGTTCAGCAACACCCGGCCCGCCAGCCGCACCTTGCCGCCGGGCAAGACCTCCTCCACCACCTGGAGGCGGCGGCGCAGGGATTGGGCTTCTAGGGCCGCCAGTTCCTGGGCTAGTTCCGGAAACATTGGTTTGTTGGTGAGCAGGGGCCAGGGGCCAGGGGTGGGGCCAGGGGCCAGTGGTCAGTGGTCAGTAAAAGACAAGATGTCCGGGGTATTTAAATTATTACTTATTACTTATCACTGACTACGCCTGCTCCGCCCTCCTTCAGCCTTCTACAGATTCTTAAAAATATCGGTGTTAGAGCAGATTTGGCTCATTTCCTTTAAGAAAACTTTCCTGCCATCCGGAGACTCAAGATCGGCAATCTCCGGGATCTTCCCCAGGATGGGGACGCCGGTTAGGGCCTCGATTACCTGGGGGTTGGTCTGTTCGGCCAGACCCGGCGCGGCGGAGCAGCGGTTGAGGATCACCCCGGCCACCGGCAATCCGGCGTGACGCGCAGCCAGGACCGTGAGAGCCGTGTGGTTGATGGTCCCCAGGCCGGCCCGGGCCACCACCAGCAGGGGAAGTTGAAGCCAGCGGGCCAGGTCCAGGACCAGGAATTCGGTGTTGACCAGGGGCACATAAAGGCCGCCCGCGCCCTCCACCACCAGGAAGCCGTAGCGGGAGGCCAATTCCCGGAAAGAGAGGGCCACCTTTTCCAGGTCCACCTTGACCCCTTCCCGGGCCGCAGCCACGCCCGGGGCCAGGGGCAGCCGCAGGGTGATGGGGGTGAGCACCTCCAGAGGTTCCGGCAGTTCCGCCAGATCACGGACCCGCCGGGCATCGGTGGGAATGAGCCACCCGTTCTCTTCCGGGCAGCCGCTCTGCACGGGCTTGAAATACCCGGCTTTCACGCCCCGCTGCCTTAAGGCCGCGGTGAGGCCGGCAGCCACCAGGGTTTTGCCCACGTCGGTGTCGGTGCCGGTGATGAAGATGCCTCTAACTTTGGGGATATCGGGGAGTTGTAGGTTCATCGGGCTTATAGTTCCGAGTTCCGAGTTCCGAGTTCCGGGTTCAGCGTTCCGGGTTCCGGGTTTCGGGTTTCGAGTTTCGAGTCCTCGGTGAAATTCTCTCCACTTGTCATTCTGAGGAAGCGGAGCGACCGAAGAATCTCGTCTTCCTGCGGCTGCATATGGTTAAAATCAGATTGGAGATCATGGTCGCTCCAAAACCAGATTCGCAACGAAGCTGCGCTCCGTTCAGAATGACAAATATTACCTGACTTACTGACAATACTCCTGATCCCTAACCCCTGACCCCTGGCTCCTGACCCCTGGCCCCTGGCTCCTGCTCCGAGTTAATTGGTGCGTGGAACACCCTACCAGCTCCAGGTCCAGGTCGGCCAGCATCTGCCGGTCTTCTTCAGGGAGGCGGCCCTTGGTGGTCAGGTAGTCCCCGGTCATCAGACAGTTGGCCCCCGCGGCGAAGATCAGGGGCATGAGCGAGCGCAAAGTCACCTGGCGGCCGCCGCAGATGATGAGGGGCCGGTCCGGGAGATGGAGGCGGAAGGCGACGATGCTTTGCAAGGCCTCCAGAGGGGTCAACAAGGGCCGGCCATAAAGCCCGGTACCCGGCAAGGGGTGCAGGAAATTCAAGGGAATGGCGTCCACGGCCAATTCTTTCAGGGCCTGGGCCAGTTCCCAACGTTGGCCGATGGTCTCCCCCAATCCCAGGATGCCGCCGGCGCACACGGAAAGCCCCGCTTCCCTGGCCGCCTCAATGGTCTGCACCCGCTCGGCGTAGGTGTGGGTGGTGCAGATTCGGGGAAAAAAAGAGGAGGCCGCCTCCAGGTTGTGATGATAGCGGGACGCGCCCGCAGCTTTCAGCTCCTTCAGGAAACCGGAATCTACGATCCCCAGGGAGGCGCAGACCTGGATGGGGACCTTATTGACGATGGCGGCCACCGTTTTGAGCAAGGACTCCTGCTCTTTGCCGGAGATGACGCCCCGGCCGGAGGTCACCAGGGAAAAGCGGGCCGCCCCGGCTGCGGCCGCCAGGACTGCGGCTTCGACCATGTCTTCCGGCGCCAGCAAGGGGTAGCGGGGCGCTTCTCCCCCGGCGCCGGCCGCCTGGGAACAGAAGGCGCAATCTTCGGAACATAATCCCGACTTGGCGTTGGTGATGACGCAGAAGCTGACCTGCCGCCCGAAATGGCGCTCCCGGAGACGCTGGGCCTCCGCCATCAAGGGCCACATCCCGGCCCAGTCTTGGTGAAAAATATCCGCAAATTCATTTCGGCTGAGGGATTGCATACCAGGAAAGCATCTCTTAAAAAGAGGGCATTGTCAACCGTTAATGAAAATATGGTTAACAATTGCTTTGGCGAAAGAGTTCCAGGGTTCGGGTTTCGCATTGAGAACTAGATTCTTTAAAAAAAGTATATACTTCAAGATTCCTCGGAAAAACATTTTATGTTCATTTGTGCTCAACATCCGCGCGCAAAAAACCGATAAAAGAATGCTAGGTCTATATCAATTTCCAGTGCACCAATAAGGCGGCTGATTTGGCGGATAACCAATCATCCCGGGAGCCGGGAGCGTCTCTGAAAGACCGGCTCCCCGCCGTTTCCCTGCGCTGGTATGTAGCGTTGCTGGTGGCCGTCTGGACCGGGGTGATGATCTTATCCTTGGCCGGGAACCTCTGCCTACAGTACTTCAGCATGACCTGGCTGAGCCACGGCGTCCTGTGGCTGCTGGGGTTGGGGGGAATCTTTCTGGCGGCGATGCGCCTGGACAAAAGTTTGAACCGGCAGCGGCGGACGGAACTGGAACTCCTGGAAGCCAACCGCACCCTGGAGGCATTGATCGAGGCCTCCCCGCTGGCCATCATCGCCCTGGACGCCCGGGGCTGGGTGCGCCTATGGAATCCTGCGGCTGCCGGCATCTTCGGCTGGCAGGCTTCCCAGGCCGTCGGGCAGCCGCCGCCTTTCCTCCCTGATAATCCGCAACCGGAATTCCAGGAAATCTATGCCCGGGGTTTGCAAGGCGAGCCGGTGAGCGGAGCGGTGACCTGCCGGCATCGCAACGGCATGGCCCTGAATGTCAGCTTCTCCATGTCCCCCCTGCATGGCTCCGGGGGTGTCTTGGAAGGGGTGATGCTGGTATTGGAAGATATCACCGAACGCCGGCGCACCGAGGAAGAGCTGTTCAAGGCCAACGAAAAACTCAAGGAATGGGTGTTTGAATTCAGCCGCCGCAACAAGGATGTCACTCTGCTCAACGAAATGGGGGACCATCTCCAGGCCTGCAATACCCTCGAGGAAGCTTATGCGGGCGTAAGCCGCTTCGCCTCCCGCATGTTTCCCGATTTATCGGGGACTTTGTTCGTGTTTAACGCCCGGAAGCGTGTCCTGGAAGCCGCGGCCCAGTGGGGGGAACCTTCACCCGGAGCGATGATTTTTCCCCCGGACGCCTGTTGGGCTCTCAGGGTCGGCCGGGAGCACCTGGTTCAGGACCTCGGCTCCGATACGCTTTGCGGGCACCTGGAGGGATACCCCCGGGGCTACCTGTGCGTCCCCATGATCGCCCACGGGGAAATCCTGGGGCTGCTCTCTCTGCTGCAGAACCCCCAGGAGAATGATCCCGAAGAAACCCTGGCCGAGTCCAAGAAAAAGTTGGCCGTCACCGCCGCCAAGCAGATCGCCCTGTCTTTGGCCAATCTTAACCTGAAAAATTCCCTGCGGGAGCAGGCCATCCGCGATCCCCTGACCGGCCTGTTCAACCGGCGGTACATGGAAGAAATGCTGGAGCGGGAGATCTTTCGAGTCCGGCGCAAAGGCGCGCCCCTGGGGATCATCATGCTGGACCTGGATCATTTCAAACACTTCAACGACACCTTCGGCCACGAAGGGGGAGACGTCCTGTTGCAGGCCCTGGCCGGCCTGGTGCACCGGTATATCCGCCGGGAGGACATTGCCTGCCGCTTCGGGGGAGAGGAATTTATCGTTATCCTGCCGGAGGCGCCTCTTCAGGTCACCGTTGAGCGGGCGGAGCTGCTGCGCCAACAGGTGCAGGAACTCCAGGTGACTTACCAGGACCGGCCCCTGGGAGCGATCACCGTGTCCCTGGGAGTGGCGGTGTCCCCCGATCATGGGGCCAATGGGGAGGCCTTGATTCGAGCCGCGGACGGCGCCCTGTATCAGGCCAAAGAGGGGGGCCGGAACCGGGTGGTGACTGCGGGGGATAATTGATGCTTAGGGAATGACAAGGTGCGGAAACTTTTGGCCCCCTCTCCGACTCCCTCCCAGCCCCCCTTGTGGTCCTGTTTTGGTGGACGAATCCCCAACTTATAATATTCTCATAAGTAGGTCGTCGAGAGGTACACTACAAAAAACCTTTTTTTATCGCGCTGGCCCAGGCTGCTGCAAAGTTTCAGAAGAGGAGGCAATGATGATGAAGAAATTATCGTTTCTTGCCCTCGTTGTTTCTTTGGCTATGCTGTTCAGCGTCAACTCCGCCTTGTCCACATCGTTTGTCCTCAACTTGGTGGGCAAATGGGAAGGGAAATTGAGCGGCGTTAGGCATAGCCCTCCCAATTATGAATATTACGCAAACGTCCCCCTAATCATCCGAATTCTTGACCAGAACGGGAACAGGTTTTACGGCTCGGCTTCCTTTGATGGCGGCCTGAGTTATAGGGCCTTTACCGGAGTTATCAGTGGCGGCAAAGGCTATATTACCGCCCTGAACACCGTGATCACCGTGGAGCAGCCGTTTTCAGAAGGGGGTGCCTGGAGAATGGCCGGTCAAATGCAATACTGGGATGGTTCCCCTATAATCGACACCGGAGCATTTACGGTTCACCGCACCTCCACTACACCGTGACGTCATTACGGTCTTGAGGAGTCCTCAAGGCGGTGAACCATGCTCCGTGGGTTCCATGTTATCCGGAAACTGTGGTGATAGTCTTTGGGGTGAGGGCCGGGACTTCGGGTCCCTGACCCACACCCCACTTCTTACCTCCGCGGAATATAAACCTCCCTCGGTTTGAGGCCGTCTGAGGGGCCGATGATGCCCTCGTTCTCCATTGTTTCGATGATGCGGGCGGCGCGGTTGTAGCCGATACGCAAGCGGCGCTGGAGCATGGAGATGGAGGCGTTCCGGGTCTCGGCCACCAGTTCCACGGCCGCGTCCCATTTCTCGTCCTTCTCCCCCATCTCTCCTTCTTCCACATCCCTTTCCTGCATTTCCAGGATGCCGGGTTCGAACTCCGGGGTCTGCTGGGCCTTCAAGAACTCCACCACCCGGGCGACTTCCGCGTCGGAGACGAAGGCCCCGTGAATCCGTTTCAGCCGGGAGGTGCCGGGGGGCAGGAAGAGCAGATCGCCCATGCCCAGGAGGCGTTCCGCGCCCACGGTGTCCAGGATGACCCGGGAATCGGGCTTGGCCGAGACCTGGTAGGAGACCCGGGTGGGGAAATTGGCCTTGATCAGGCCGGTGATCACGTCCACCGAAGGTCGCTGGGTGGCCACCAGCAGATGCACGCCCGAGGCCCGGGCCTTCTGGGCCAACCGGATCAGGTATTCCTCCGTGTCCCGGGAGGAGACCAGCATCAAATCCGCCAGTTCATCGATGACAATGACGATAAAAGGCAGGGGCCGGGGGGGCTCCTCCCCCGAGGCGTGCTTTTCCTTGGCATTTTTGGCCACTTTCTGGTTGTAGCCGTCGATGTTCCGCACCCCGGCGTCGGAGAGCAGGGCGTAGCGCCGTTCCATCTCCGCCACGGCCCAATGCAGGGCCACGGTGGCTTCCCGGGGGTTGACCACCACCGGGTGCAGCAGGTGGGGGATGCCCTCGTAGGTGGAGAGTTCGATGCGCTTGGGATCGATGAGGAGAAAGCGCACCTCCCCGGGCGTGGCCTTGTAAAGGATGCTGAGGATCATGGCGTTGAGGCCCACGCTTTTGCCGCTGCCGGTGGCCCCGGCGATGAGCAGGTGGGGCATCTTGGCCAGATCGTTGACCACCGGCTGGCCCATGATGTCTTTGCCCAGGGCGATGGTCAGGCGGGACGCGG
>Ga0233425_10002522_pt1 | contig 35681 bp, 24 predicted proteins | sample Watercolumn_Towu_2_FD_181712 | JGI IMG/M metagenome (GOLD analysis project Ga0233425, IMG submission 181712) | Freshwater microbial communities from Lake Towuti, South Sulawesi, Indonesia - Watercolumn_Towuti2014_140_MG | ecosystem: Environmental > Aquatic > Freshwater > Lake | place...
CACCGGCTTGGCCGAATGGCCTACCGGTCTCGGCCCCCAGCAACTTCCGTTGCCCTTCCCGAGCTGCCAAGAGGTAGGTTGTTAATGAGCAAGTGGGGGTATTGCCCCATGAGTTTCTACACAAGGGTACGCCCCTACAAATCGAGAAGATATCCCGCTCCTCACCGCGCGCGTGTCACGAGCGGCAGGTAGATCCGCTGCGCTGCGCCGACCCGCACGCCGACCGGCCCATGCCGCGTGACCCCGCCATCGGCCGCGACATCCTCCAACTGGTAGTAGAACGCGCCCGCGCCCGGCCGATCCGAGTACCCGTAACTGGCCCCCGTCATCCCGTCGCCCTGCGCCGGGATCAGCCCGGCGTTGACGCGGACATAGGGGCCGGCCGCCGCAGCCGCACGGTAGAGATTGAACCCCACCACGTCCATCTCTGCCGCCGTTTCCCAGCGCAACGTCACCGCGTCCTCCGCCACCGCGGCTGTAAAGGAGATCAGACTGACGGCGGTCGGGGCAACCGTTTCCACAAAGTAGGTGCCGGTGAGATCCGTGAGACTGGGCGTGGTGGTCGCATTCACCGTCACGATGACGCACCCCGCGCCCGCATCGTAGCGCTGTGGGGAGGCCAGGTTCCAGGCGCTGCCATTCCACCAGTAGACTTGCGTCCCGCTGTTCGCCCCGCAGAACGCGACCTCGACTTGGGTGAACGTGCTGCCGGGTGACAGGTTGACATCCATGTAGGCGTTCGCATATGCCAGGTTCGTTGCGCCGCCAGGGTTCGCGTTATATTGCGCCACGGCGATCGTCCCCGCGCCCTGCGCCGTCGCAGCGATGCCGGTCGTCCCGCCGGTCGAGGCCGCGACAGTCCCGCCAGGATCCACGCTCGTCACCGCATCTGCGCCGATGACGCGCGCCGGGTTCTCGGTGATGAAGAACGCCCAGGCATCCGCAACATTGCGATCCGGGTTCTGAACGGTAATCTGCGCCACGCCAGCGCTGCTCAGCCGGGCCGCCGGCGCTGCCGCGTTGAGCACGGCGCTCGAGACGAAGGTAGTGGACAGCGCGTCGCCGTTCCAGCGCACCGTGGCGCCATTCGCAAAGCCGATGCCATTCACAGTCAGCGTGAAGGCGCTGCTCCCCTGCTGTGCGCTCAGCGGCGTCAGCCCGGTGATGGCGGGCAACGCCCGCGGCGTGCGGGTGGCCGTCGGCGTGCGGGTCACCGTCGGCGTGCGGGTGGGCGTATCCGTTGGCATAGGAGTACTGGTGGGTGTAGCGGTCGGCGTGCCGGTAGGCGTGCTCGTCGCCGTCGGGGTGGGGGTGGGGGCAGCGCAGACGCCGATGGACAAGCCGCTACCGGATGTGGCGGCATAGACTGCGCTGTCGCTGGCAGACACTCCCATGATAGTGTTGTTGCCCAGGCCGTTGGCCGTGGTCCGGTTGGTGAAGGAGCTGCCGCCGTTTGTCGAAATTGCCAGGCCGCCACTGGTTGCGGCATAGATTACGCCAGCGCCGCTGACATAAACTTTCATGACGTAGTTGTTGCCCAGGCCGTTGGCGGTGGTCTTGTTGCTGAACGATAGGCCGCCGTTGGTCGAGATGGATAGGCCGCCGCCCGTCGCGGCATAGACGGTGCTGCCGACCGCATAGACGCCCTTCACGCTGCTGCTGCCCAACCCGTTAGCGCTGGTCTTGTTGGTAAAGGATGCGCCGCCGTTGGCCGAGATCGAGAGGCCCCCGCTCGTCGCGGCATAGACGGTGCTGCCAACCGCATAGATGTCATTCACGCTGTTGTCGCCCAGTCCGTCGGCAGTAGTCTTGTTGCTGAAGGATGTTCCGCCATCGCTTGAAATAGCCAGGCCCCCCGTAGTCGCGGCATACACCTTGTTACTGACTACATAGACACCAGTGACATAGTTACTGCCCAGGCCGTTGGCAGTGGTCCTGCTAGTGAAGGAAGCGCCGCTGTTGGTCGAGATGGAGAGGCCGCCGCCATTCGTTGCGGCATAGACGGCGCTGCCAGTCGCGTAAACCCCATAGACTTGATTTCTGCCCAGGCCGTCGGTCATGGTCTTGTTGGTGAACGATGCGCCGCCATCGGTCGAGATGCTCAGGCCGCCGGCAGTTGACGCATAGACCGCATTCGTGTCGCTCACAAAGACGCCATTGAGACTATTGTGGCCCAGGCCGTTGGCCGTGGTCTTGTTGATGAACGATGCCGCCGGATAGAGGTCACAGGTGGATGGCGTCGGCGGATTGGTCGGTGAGGGCGTCGCTGTGGTCGTATTGGTCGGTGTAGCCGTGTTGGTCGGTGTGCTGGTGGGAGATGGCGTCGGCGTGCTGGATGGTGTGGACGTAGGCGTGCTTGTCGGCGTGCTGGTCGGTGTGTTGGATGGCGTGCTGGTCGGCGTGCTGGTCGACGTGCTGGATGGCGTGTAGGTCGGCGTGCGGGTCGGCGTGCTGGATGGCGTGCTGGATGGCGTGTTGGTCGCAGTAGGCGAGGACGCCGGCGTCGCCGTGGGAGACAAAGGCCAACGCAGCTCCACATCGTCGAGATAAATGTTGTTGCCATACGTGGAGATACCCTGGATGCTCACATGGACCGACGCTTGCCCGGCGTAGCCAGAGAGGTCTACCACGTGTTGTTTCCAGCCGGTCGTGCCATCGTAGCGATTCACGGCCGCGCCGGCATTGGTATAAGTCGTGCCGCCATCAGTCGAGACCTGGATCTGAATCCGGTCGGCATTCGAAGTGTAACCGGTGTCGTGATACATCCAGAAGCTGAGGCTGTATGAGCCGGGTGTCTGGAAGCTCTGCGGGGGCAACACAAGCTGCTTATTGCCGCCTGACGAGCACGAGTAGGAATTGAATCTCGCTTCGGCCGAACCGGCGTGAGGCGACTGGGTGGGATACGTGCCGGAGGTGACCCTGCTCCAGGTGCAGGCGCCGGCGGCGGGAATGGTCCAGCCGGTGGGCGGGAAGGTCGCGCTCTCGAAACCTTCACTGACCAGGAAGTCGGCTATCGTTGTCGTTGTTGGCGTCGGTGTCGGCGCGGTTGTCATGGTGGGCGAGGGCGTCGGCGTCGGTGTTGGCGTAGGAGGCGTAGGCCCGCGCAGCTCGACATCATCGAGGTAGATATCATGGCCAACCCCAGAGACGCCTCGAATGCCCACACGGACCGACGATTGCCCGGCGTAGCTGGAGAGGTCCACCCCGTGGCGTTTCCAGCCGGTCGTACCGTCGTAGCGATTCACGGCCGCGCCGACATTGGTATAGGTCGAGCCGCCATCGGTCGAGACCTGGATCTGCAGCCAGTCGGCATTCGCAGCGAGGCCTGTGTCGTGATACATCCAGAAGTAGAGGGTATACGAGCCGGCTGTCTGGAAGGTCTGTGGAGGCAGCACAAGCTGCTTGTAACCCGCGCACGAGGAGGAATTGAAGGCCGCTTCTGCCGAACCAGCGTAAGGAGACTGGCTCGGGTTCGTGCCAGAGGCGACCCGGCTCCAGGCACAAGGCCCGGCGGCGGGAATCGTCCAGCCGGTGGGCGGGAAGGTCGCGCTTTCGAAGCCGTCGCTGACCAGGACGTAGGGCGGCATCACAGGCGTAGGTGAGGACGTGGGCGTCGGCGTGGGCGTCGGCGCGTACCCGGCGCATGCGCCGATGGACAGGCCACCCGCGGTCGCGGCATAGACCGTAAGGTTGCTGCCGCTCACCGCAACGAAGACGTTATTGACCCAATTGTCCCCCAGGCCGTTGGCGATAGTTTTGTTGGTAAAGGTGTCGCCGCCATCGGTCGAGACAGACAGGCCCCCCGCAGTGGCGGCATAGACCGTGTTGCCTAGAGCGTAGACGCTGCGCACATTGTTGCTGCCTAGACCATTGCCAGTGGTCTTATTGACAAAGGAATTGCCGCCATCGCTTGAGATAGCCAGGCCGTTGCCAGTTGCGGCGTAGACCGTGCTGCCGACGGCATACACCCCATAGACGATGCTGCTCCCCAGGCCCTGGGTGGTGGTCTTGTTGACAAAGGTGCCGCCGCCATCGGTCGAGATAGATAAGCCGCCCCAAGTCGCCGCGTAGACTATATTGTCGGCGGAGACATGGACATCCATGACGTAGTTGTTGCCCAGGCCGTTGGACGTGGTCTTGTTGACGAACGTATAGCCGCCGTTGGTCGAGATGGAGAGGCCGCCGGAAGTCGCGGCGTAAACCGAGCCGCCGAGGACGTAGACATCATGAATATAGTCATTGCCCAGGCCGTAGGTGGTGGTTTTGTTGTCGAACACGTTACCGCCGTCGGTCGAGATTGATAAGCCGCCGTAGGTTGCGACATAGATCGCGCTGCCGTTGCCGCCGACGGCGACGCCATAGAGGTCATTGTTCCCCAAGCCGTTGGACGTGGTCTTGTTGACAAATGAGCTGCCGCCGTCGGTCGAGATGGAGAAGCCGTTATTGGTTGCCGCATAGAGGGCCACGCCAGCCTGGGCCACGCCACGGACCTGGTTATGCCCCAGGCCGTTGGCGGTGGTTTTGTTGATGAACGAAGAGGGCACATAGAGTGCACAGGTGGATGTCGTCGGTGTGCTGGTGGGCGTGTCGGTAGACGTTGGCGTCGCGGTGGGCGTCGCGGTCGCGGTGGGCGCCAGTGTTGGCGTGCTCGTCGGCGTCAGTGTGCTCGTCGGCGTGGGCGTCACCGTCGCGGTCGGCGTCATCGTCGGCGTGCTGGTAGGCGTGTCGGTGGGCGTCGCCGTCGCGGTCGGCGTTGGTGTGCTCGTCGCGGTCGGCATCGCCGTCGGCGTGCTGGTAGGCGTGTCGGTGGGCGTCGCCGTCGGCGTCTGTGACGGGGTGGGCGTCGCGGTCGGCGGCAGGCAGGCGCCGATGGCGAGGCCATTATTGGTCGCGACGTAAACGGTGCTGTCGCCGGCGTAGACGTCCGAGGCGTTGTTGCTGCCCAGGCCGTTGGCGGTCGTCCGGTAGGAGAAGGTGTTGCCGCCATCGGCTGAGATGTTCAGGCCGCCGCCCCAGGTCGCCACATAGATCGTGCGCCAGGAAGCATAGACGCCCCTGGGATAGTCGTTGTTCATGCCGTTGGAGCTCCACCGGGTGGTGAAACTGGTACCGCCGTCGGTGGAGATCGAAAAGCCGGACGCCGTCGAGGCGTAGACCCGGCGGTCAATGACATAGACGCCCAAAACCCAGTTATAACCCAGTCCGTCGGCGGTTGTCCGGTTGACGAAACTATTTCCGCCGTTGGTCGAGATGGATAGCCCGCCCTCCGTCCCCACGTAGATCGCGCCGCCGCTGGCGTAGACACTGGTGATGCTGTAGTTGTTCAGGCCTACGCCGTAACTCCTCATGCTAAAGGTATTGCCGCCGTCGGTCGAGATGCCCAGGCCGCTGCCGCTGGCGGTGTAGACAGTGCTGCCCTGGGCAAAGACGTCGCGAATGTCGTTGCTGGCCAGACCATCGGCGGTGGTCCGGTTGGTGAATGTGCTCCCGCCGTCGGTCGAGATGGCCAGGCCGCCGCTGGTCGCGGCGTAGATGATACCGCTGTTGACGAAGACGGCGTTCACGGTGTTGCTGCCCAGGCCGTTGGCGGTCGTCTTGTTGATGAAACTGCCGCCGCCGTTGGTCGAGATGGCGAGGCCGTTTGCCGTCGCAGCGTAGATCGTGCCACCGCTGATGTAAACACGATTCACGGTGTTGCTGCCCAAGCCGTCGGCGGTGGTTCTGCTGACGAAGGATGGCGCCGGATATTGGTCGCAGGCCGAAGCCGTGGGCGTGTTGGTGGGCGTGGGCGTGTTGGTGGGCGTGGGCGTGTTGGTAGGCGTGGGCGTATCCGTCGGTGTGCTCGTTGCCGTCGGCGTGGGGGTCATTGTGGCAGTCGCCGTGAGCGTGGGTGTGGCTGTTGCCGTGCGTGTCGGCGTGGTTGTATGCGTTGGCGTTGGCGTCGGCGTTGTGGTGCGCGTGGCGGTCGGCGTCGGCGGCGGCGGCGGGCCGCTCACATCCACCGGCGCGGGTCTGCTGGCCGTAGTTCCGTCGCCGAGTTGACCGCTGCTATTGCGCCCCCAGCATTTGCCCATATTGCTCGTCGTCACCGCACAGGCATGATCCCCGCCGGCCGTGATCACGGCCGCGGTCGTCACCCCGCTCACATCCACGGGGATATTGCTGCTGGTATAACTGTTGTTGCCAAGCTGGCCATACGTGTTAGCGCCCCAGCACTTGATGTTGCCGTTCGTCAGCCGCGCGCACGTGTGTGCGCTGCCGGCGGCGATCCCGGCTCCCCCGCTGGTCAGCCCGCTCACAGCTATCGGGATCATCATGGTGGTGTTGGTCCCGATGCCGAGCTGGCCGTTGTCGTTGCGCCCCCAGCACTTCACCGCGCCGGCCGTCGTCAGCGCACAGGTGTGCGCAGCGCCGGCGGCGATCGCCTGCACCCCACTGGTCAACCCGCTCACATCCACCGGGGCGTCGCGTTCGCTGGCGGTGCCGTCGCCGAGTTGGCCCTGGTCATTGCGCCCCCAGCACTTGACCCCGCCGCCGGTCGTTAGCGCACAAGTATGGTACTGGCCGGCGGTAATCGCCGTCACCCCGCTGGTCAAGCCGGAGACATCTTGCGGGGAGGGCCAAAGGCTGCCGAGGCCTCCGTTGCCGAGTTGGCCAAAGTAGTTGTCGCCCCAGCACTTGACCCCGCCGCCCGTCGTCAGCGCACAAGTATGGGACTGGCCAGCGGTAATCGCCGCCACCCCGCTGGTCAGCCCAACCACGTCCTGTGGCGTATGGTATTCATCCGCCGAGTCGTTGTTGCCGAGTTGACCATAGTAGTTGTAGCCCCAGCACTTGACCCCGCCGCCCGTCGTCAGCGCGCAGGTGTGCGCGTTGCCGGCCGCCATGGCGGCTGTCCCGCTCGCCAGCCCGCTCACCGTCACAGGAACGCTGCTGTTGTTCGTGCTGTTGTTGCCGAGCTGACCATGATAGTTGTCGCCCCAACAGCGGGCCTCGCCGCTGGACGTCACCCCGCAGGTATGGTCGTGGCCGGCGCTGATCTGCGCGATCAGGCTGCCCGGCGCCGGCGTATTGGTGGCGGTGGGGGTCAGCGTGGCCGTCGGCGTCCGCGACGGCGTGGGGGTAATCGTCGGCGTCGGCGTGAGCGTCGGCGTGGGCGTGAGCGTCGGCGTCGGCGTGTACATGGGATTGCCCTGGGCCAGGTAGGCGATGTAGGTGGGGGACATCACGTACAGTTCCACGCGTATTTCATCCACGGTGCCCACGAAATAGTAGTCCGCTGCATACGACAGCCGGCCGATGTTGACTGCGCCGCTGCCGGCGAAGTCCCCGCTGGCAGTATCGCTGCCGACGAGCACGCCATCCTTATACGCCTTGCGGATGTTGGTCACAGCGTCGTAGGTGCAGGCGTAGTGGTGCCAGCTCGTGTCGGCCGTGGTTGCCGTCAGATCCAGGTCATCGCCCCAAAACGCACAGGTGAAATTGTTATCGGCGCGGAAGCCGAGCTGCAGCGTCTGGTCGGGCGCGCCGCTGACCCCCTGGCTGAACATGAATTCTTGGGCGCCAGAGCGCGCCCGCCTGGCCCACAACGACACCGTGAAGGAGTGGTTGGCCAGGTCAAGCGTGCCGGCCGCCGCAGCGTACTGCACGCTCCCATTCAGCATCAGCGCAAAGGGGTTGGACACCTGCAAAGGGGCGGTGTCGCTGCTCGTCCAGGTGGGAGCGTTGTAGAGCGTCAGAACATGGCCATAGCCGGATGCGTCGGCCGCGCTGTAGCCGCTGCCATCGTCGAGCTTCCAGTAAGCTTGCGTGTAATCCAACGCATAGAGCTGTACGTCATCAATGTAGATGTCATAGCCGTATTGGGAAATGCCCAGCAAAGCCACGCGCAGTCCAGGCGTCCCGGCCAGGCTGGAGATGTCAATCGTGTGCGACTTCCAGCCGGTCGAGCCGTCATAACGGGAGATCGGCGCGCCGATGTTGCTGTAACTGGCGCCGCTATCCGTTGAGGCCTGAACCTGTATGCGATCGTCCACCGAACTCGATATGTCGTGATACATCCGAAAAGTCAGGGCGAAGTTGTAGCCGCCCCCCAAATCTTTGGCTGGCAACACCAGCCGCTTATATCCGGTCGCTGAACAGTCGTAGGAGTTAAAACGCGCTTCGCCGATGCCGGTGAAAGGCGCTTGCACCGGGTGCGTGCCGGCCGTGACGCGGCTCCAGGCGCACACGCCGTCGGAACTGACAAACCAATCGGTGGGGGGGAAGGTTACGCCATCGAAGCCTTCCTGGATGAAGATGGCGCCCGGCGCCGCGCCGCTCGGCGGAGCGATGGGCGCAGGCGTGGCCGTGGGGGTGCGTGTGGGGGTGGCGGTCGGCGTCATCGGCGTCAGATCAATGCTGCCCTGGGCCAGCGCCGACACCTCAGCCGTGGTCAGCGCGCGGTCGTAGATGCGCATGTCGTCCACGGTGCCCCAGAAATAGTTATCCGCCGAGTAGGATAGCCGGGCGACGGTCACGTACCCGCTGCCGGCAAAGTTCGCGCCGGCGGTATCGCTGCCGATGAGCACGCCGTCCTTGTACACCTGGCGGGCTTTGGTCGTCGCATCATAGGTGCAGACGTAGTGATGCCAGCTCGTGTCAGATGTAGCCGTCGTCGTGTCCAGGTCATCGCCCCAGAAGGCGCAGGTGAAGTTGTTGTTGGCGCGGAAGCCGAGCTGCAGGGTTTGATCGGTCGCGCCGCTGACCCCCTGGCTGAAGATGAACTCCTGGACGCCGGAGCGCGTGCGCCTGGCCCACAGCGATACGCTGAAGGAGCGGTTGGCCAGGCTGATCCCGTTCGCCTCGCCGTACTGGTTGTTTTCACCGCTCTCGTTGAAGCTGAGCGCGGATGGGTTGGCAAAGGCCACCGGCGCGACATTGCTCGTCCAGAGGGGGCTGTGGGAAAGCCCCATGGGGTGGCCGCCCGCCGAGTCTACTGCGGTGTAGCCGCTCTGGTCATCGAATTTCCACCAGGCCAGCAGATGTGCGGGCGCAGGTGGAGGCGCCGGCGTGGGGGTATAGGCACGGTTGCCCCCGGCCAACGTGGCGACTTCGCCCGCGGTCAGCGCGGCGCCGTAGACGCGCACCTCGTCTACGCTGCCGGCGAAATAGTTGTCGCTGGTGGGCGCCAGCCGGCCGATGTTGACCGGGCCGCTGCCGGCGAAGTTCGCGCTGGCGGTATCGCTGCCGATGAGCACGCCGTCCCGGTAGGCCTTGCGGGCTTGGGTCGCCGCGTCGTAGGTGCAGGCGTAGTGGTGCCAATTCGTGTCAGCCGTAACCGTCGTCGTGTCCAGGTCATCGCCCCAAAACGCGCAGGTGACGTGGCTGTCGGCGCGGAAGCCGATCTGCAGCACCTGATCGGCGCTGGCGCTGCTTCCCTGGCTATAGACAATCTCCTGCACGCCCAAACGGTTGCGCCTGGCCCACATTGCCACTGTAAAGGAGCGATTGGCCAGGTCAACCTCGCCGGCTGCCGTGGCATACTGGCCGCTTCCGTTGAAGGCCAGGGCATAGGGATTGGCGAAGCCCAACGGCGCGGCGTCGCTCGTCCAGGTCGGGCTGTTGTAAAGGTTCAGCGGGTGGCCGTTGCCCGATTCATCGGCCGCGAAAGGACCGCTGCCCTCATCCAGCTTCCAATAGGCCAGCAGCGGCGCGCTGAAGACGGCCGGCGTTTGCGTCGGCAGGGGAGCCACCGTGGGCGTGGCCGTCGGCAGAGGCGTCTCTGTGCGCGTGGGCGTGGCCGTCGGCGGAGGCCCCGAGGTGATCGTCACGTCGTCAATCTCGATCGGCAGCGCCTCAACCACGATGGTGGCCCGGAACCCAACCAGGAGGGCGTCCCAAGCGCCGGCATAGCTGCTAAGGTCTACGCTGAGGTCATCCCAGTGGGAACCACTGCCCGTCCAGCCATAGTTGTAGAACCGTTGGCTGACCACGGAATAGGAGGCGCCGCCGTCAGTCGAAACCAGGACCTCAAGGTAGCTCGGGGCAGGTTCGAGGCCAGGATCCCCAGATTGTCGCATGCCGAAGGAGACGCGGTAACTACTGCCGCTGGGGAAGTTCACGAAGGGGGTCCACAGGATCCTGCGTGCCCCCAAATCGCAAGAAGCGAGTTGCATTGCGGCAACATAGGAGCCGGACAAGGCGGCGTAGCCGAGGTTCTCGCTATCCCAACGGCACGAGAACATGGAGCCATCCCGTGACCAACCATCCGGTGGGAAGGAGCCTTCGAAGCTCTCGGTGGGCAGTACAACACCATCCGCGGCGGCCGGGCGCGGCCAGGCCAGCGGCAGCGCAATCAATAAGATAAGTAGCGCTACAGACCAATAATGCCACATGCCAGCCCACACCGACATCGAACGATTCGACTGAGCTTTGTTGGCTACCATTTGTGTGCCTCTTTCTGTCGATGCGCGACTAATTCACAGGACTTACGCACTCCGCGCTCTCAGGCGGTCTGCGACCGTCGTTGGGCCAGAGAAAGCGGCACGTCCAGGCCAACGACGCCGGTCGCAGATAGCACGCCCCGCTGTTTCGGGCGCCGGCTAGGAGCCTCGACTGCGTAACTCCTGTAATTCAGGCTCTCACCATTCAAGTATACACGTCGAGCGTGAAGAAATCGTGAAGGATTGGCCGTGCCGGCGTTGTAACCATGATCCATCATTCTACCCAAGCTCACTCCGAACGCGCCAGGCGCTTCGTGCGACCGCCAGGCGCCGGCGCCTGGCACATCACTACCGCACCTCGAACTGGCCTTGCAGGCCCCCTGCGGAGCTTGACCCAATCCACACCGTGAACGCGCCCGGCTCGACCACGTACTGCATATCCAGCCCGTGGAAGCCCAGCTCGCGGGCTGGAAGTTCGAAGCGCACGGCCCGCGCCGCGCCCGGCTGCAACGCGACGCGCTGGAATCCCTTCAACTCCTTCACCGGCCGGGTGACGCTGCCGACCAGATCGCGCACGTACAATTGGACGACCTCCACGCCCGGCCGCGCGCCCGTGTTCTGGATCGTCGCGCTGACGCTCAGCGTCCCATCGGGGCTGATGACCGGCGTCTCGACCCGCAAATCGCGGTACGCGAAGGTCGTGTATGAGAGGCCGAACCCGAACGGGAAACGCGGCTCGTTCGGCCCGTCAATGTAGCGCGACTTGAACGGCTCGGTGAACTGCGTCGTCCCCGCGCCCGCCATCGGCCGGCCGGTGTTCTTGTGGCCGTAGTAGATCGGGATTTGCCCCTCGGCGGCCGGCCAGCTTGTCGTGAGCTTGCCCGATGGGTTGGCGACGCCGAAGAGCAGGTCGGCGACCGCGGCGCCGGCGCGGATGCCGCCGTGCCAGGCCACAAGGAGGGCCGCCGACTGCTCGGCCAACTGCGGGATCACCAGCGGCCGGCCGGTCATCAGCACCGTGACGATCGGCTTGCCGGTGGCGGCCAGCGCATCCAGCAGCTCTTGCTGGCGGCCCGGCAGCCCCAGGCGCAGCCGCGAGCGGGCCTCGCCGCTCATGTTGGCGCCCTCCCCCACGACCGCGATGACGATGTCGGCGGCCTGCGCCGCGGCCACGGCCCCCGCGATGTCCGCCGGTTCATCCCCGACGATGGGGCAGCCCCGCGCGTGGATGACCGCGCCCTCGGGCAACCTGGCCCGGAGCGCATCGTGTACCGTCTCGGCGTCCCCTGCCTGGCCGAAGAAGGCCCACGTGCCCAGCATATCCTGCCGGGCGTCTGCCAGCGGGCCGACCACCGCCAGGCGTTGGCTGCCTTGCGCCAACGGCAGCAGGCCGCGGTCGTTTTTGAGCAGCACCATGGACTCCCGCGCCACGTCCAGCGCCAGGCTGCGGAACGCATCGCACAGGATCAGGCGCGGGGGCAGCGTCTCGTCGGTGTAGGGCCGCTCGAACAGCCCCAGCCGCGCCTTCAGGCGCAGCACGCGCCGCGTAGCCTCATCCACCCGCGCAGCGGGCACCGCGCCCTCGGCCACCAGCCCGGCCAGGTGATCGGCGTAGGCCGTGCTCACCATCTCCATGTCCAGCCCGGCCAGAATGCTCAGGCGGCCGGCCTCTTTGAGATCGGCCGCGACGCCGTGGAGCAGCAGCTCCCGCACCGCGTCGTAGTCGCTGACGACCATGCCGGCCCAGCCCCACTCGTCGCGCAGGATCGTGCGCAGCGCCCACGCGTTGATCGTGGCCGGCACGCCGGCAATCTCGTTGAAGGAACTCATCACGCTGCCCGCGCCCGCGTCGAACGCGGCCTTGAAGGGCGGGAGATGCACATCGCGCAGCGTCCGCTCCGAGATGTCCACGGTGTTGTAGTCGCGGCCCGCCTCGGCCGCACCATAGGCGACGTAATGCTTGGGGCAGGCCGCGACCCGGCGGCCGGCCGGCAGATCGCCAGCCTGGAATCCAGCCACCCGCGCCCGCGCCATCGCCGCGCCGAGGAAGGGATCCTCGCCCGCGCCCTCGGCGATGCGGCCCCAGCGGGGATCGCGCGCGATATCCACCATCGGCGCGAAGATCCAATCGGTGCCGCACGCGGAGGCTTCCGCGGCGGCCGCGCGCGCGGCGCGTTCCAGCAGCGGCGGATTCCACGTACACGATTCGGCGAGGGGGATCGGGAAAATGGTGCGGAAGCCGTGGATCACGTCGTTGCCCACGATCAGCGGGATGCCCAGCCGCGCGCCTTCGACCGCCAGCCGTTGCAACGCGTTGATCTGGCTGCCGTCGTTGATCCCGAAGATCGAGCCGATCTGCCCGGCCCGGATTCGGTCTTCCAGGCCGGGGCGCAGCCGCCGCGCGAGCTGCAACGGCTGCCCGGCCGCCTGGGCCTGCGCGATCAGCTTTTGCAGCTCGTCCGGGTCGGGCATGACGAACGGCGTCGTCTGGACGAGCTGGCCGATCTTCTCGGCCAGCGTCATCCGGGCCAGGAGCGCGTCCACCCGGTCTTCGACGGCCGGATCCATGTCGTTGTAGCGATAAACTTCGTTTTTCATGGTGTGACCTCGTAAAGTCTCACGCAAAGACGCAAAGTCGCAAAGGGTTTTCCTGGCGTTCTTGGCGCCTTGGCGTGAGCAAATTGGTTCCGGCTCATCCGGGTTGGGGGATTGCTCACCTGCACTGCACCTTCGGGTGTGTGCAGGTGCAAGTGTCGCAAAAAACGCTCGCAATGACGTGCGATCGCGCAACTCCCGCTAGATCAGCCACGTCGGGATGGATTGGGCCGCGGCGGTGAGCGGCAGCGATTGCCCGGCCAGGCAGATCACGCCGCCCGGCCCCACGGCGAGGCCCAGCCGTTCCAGCGCCGCGAAATGCCGGACGTCGTCGCGGCTGGGCGAGGCGGTCTTCTTGATCTCCAGCGGATAGATCATCCCATCCTGCGCCAGCAGCAGGTCAATCTCGCGCTGATCTTTGTCGCGATAATAGTAGAACGGCGGCTGACGGCCCGCGTGCCAGTAGCTCTTCAGCAGCTCGGCCATGATCCAGGTCTCCAAGAACGCGCCCGTCATGGCGCCGGCCTCCAACGTCTCCGGGCTGGCCCAGGCGGTTAGATAGGCGGCCAGGCCGGTGTCGAGGAAATAGAGCTTGGGCGTTTTGACCAGGCGTTGGGTCACGTTGGTGTGATACGGTTCCAGGAGATAGACGATCTCGGCGCTTTGCAGGATCGAGAGCCAACTTTTGGCCGTGTTGGGGGCCACGTCGGCGTCGCGCGCCAGGTCGGCCAGGTTCAAGAGTTGGCCGGTGCGGGCGGCGGCCGCGCGCAGGAAGCGCAGGAACGCCAGCTCGTCGCCCACCCGCGCCAGGGCGCGCACATCGCGCTGGAGATAGGTCTGCACGTAGGAGCTGTAGAACAGGTCGCGTTCCATCGCTTCGTTGAGCGCGATCGCCGGCAGCGCGCCGCGCCAGATGAGCCGATACAACTCGTGCAGGGTGAGCGGGCGGCGTTGGCGGCTGCGGCGGGTCAGCTCGGCGGGCGTGGGCATGAATGGCGTGGCCGCCGGCCCCTCGCCCAGCAACTCGGCGCGCGACAGGCCGAGCAGTCGCAGCACGGCAACGCGGCCCGCCAGCGACTCGGACACCCCCGCCATCAGGTGAAACTGCTGCGAGCCGGTCAGCCAGACGCGGCCCGGCTGATCGGCCTGATCGGCCGCCATCTTGATGTAGGGCAGCAGCTCCGGCGCGTATTGGATTTCGTCAATCAGCACGGGCGGCGGGAAACGCTGCATGAAGAGCGCCGGATCCTCTTTCGCCAGGCTCAGCACCAGCGGGTCGTCCAGCGTCACGTAGCCGCGGCTCTCCCCGCCGAGCTGGCGGAGCAAGGTGATCTTGCCCACCTGCCGCGCGCCCGTGAGGAGCACGACCGGGAACTGCTGGCTGGCCCGGAGGATGGCAGGTTCGAGGGTGCGGGGGAGGTACATGGTGGCGGCTCCTGGGATCGGCTGATTTGCAGTTGGGATGCATGATAGACGATTGCTCCGAAAGTGTCAAACGAGAAGCTGTGGAACTTCAGGGCATTGTAGGATATGCGCCGACGCTCGGTAGTCGAGCGCGTTTGGCGTTCGTTTACCGTAGCTTATCCAGCCCCTCATATGTCTCAGGGCCACGCTTCTGCTTCATGCGCAGAACAAAAATCGTCTCGCTCTCGTAGTCTACCTCGTAGATCAGCCGCCAGCGGAGGGATTCGATCAGACGTTTCGCGCGCGGATGGTAGTTGCATCAGCCAAATCCGGATCTGACATGAAATGTGTCGATTAGCTTTCGGGTAGCTGGACGATGGCTTCAATGGCGCCTTGCAGCGCCGGAAGATCTCTTTTGATGACGCTCCAAACGATATCCAGGTCAATCTGGAAATAGCCATGAACCAGTACGTGGCGCATGCCGATGATTTGTTCCCAGGGAATCTGAGGATGGCTGGCCTTGAACTGTTGAGAGAGACCATATGCTGCCTCGCCGATGATTTGCAAGTGATAGATCACCCAGACCTGCACCATTTCATCGTCGGCGAAGGTTTCAATGTCATTACACGCATGCTGCCAGATTTTCTCGATCGCTTCGAGGATATCCAGAAGGCGTTCTCGGTCGCGTCTCATAGCGGAATGGCCTCCCGCATCACCTGCGCCCGGATGCGTGACCGCAGCCCTTTTTCGGTTACCACATCCACATCTACCCCCAGCAGTGCCTGCAAATCATAAAGCAAGCCGCCCAGGTCGAACAGGCTACGGCCAGGCTCCATGTCAACCAGGATATCTACATCGCTGTCAGGCCGCGTATCGCCGCGTGCAACCGAGCCGAATACCCGCAAATTGCGCGCGCCATGACGAGCAGCGATCTGCATGATCTCTGTGCGTCGGTTTCGCAGCAATTCTGTGGTATCACCCATTTTCTGGCCCTCCTTATCGGAAGCAGGCGCAGCCGGCGAGAGATTTTGCGATGTTCATGACACGTTTTCGACCCACAAACAATACCGGCTCCACGTCGTATCCTTGATGGCATTGTAGAAACGCAGATCGGCCGTGACCATCAGGCAGCCGTTACTCATCGCCAGAGCCAGATAGAGGCTGTCGTAGAAAGTTCGGCCGCTGCCCCGCGCCACCGGCCACGCCACATCGTAGAGCGATTCGCCGGCATAAATGCGCAGCGGGTAGCGGCGGAAGTCGTTCAGGATTCCCTCCACGGTTTCAGCCGATAGCTCCCGATCGCGCCACTTGCGCCATAGCGCGTTGGCTACCTCCGCCCAAATCAGGTCGGGCGCCAGCAGGGTGACGCCTTCACGCAACAAGCGGCGCGCAGCATCGGCGTGGATCTCGGGCACGAACCACTTGATCGCTACACTGGCGTCCACGACGAAGCGGCCGGGGATGCCCGGCATCCCGGTCGGCGCGCTCATCGCTCGCGATCCTCGCGAATCGTCTCGGCGCTGTCGCGGTATGCGTGCGCCATCAGTTTGCGCTGCCATTCTTCCGCCACGCTGCCCGCCTCGCTCATGGAGAAGGTCGCGGCCGCCTGCAAGATCGCTTTGGCTTCGCCTTGCAGGGAACGGCCGTGGCGTTGCGCGCGCAGCTTCAGCCGCTCCACTGTACCGGCATCCAGGTCTCTCACCAATAATTGGGGCATTGGCTCTCCCTCCAGCGTTTCATATTGCTGCCTTCTTCAAGAATCGCGTCGTCATACAACGGCTATCAAAATGATAGCACATGAGCTCGATCCTGTCCAGTGTTGCTCATATCTAAGTCGCGGAGCTTGTCACACCCCCAGCCACTCCCCAAACCGCTCGATCCACCCATCCACCGGCAGCCCCAGCTTCCGCATCCCGAAGCCGTGACCGCCTTTTTCGCAGATGTGCAGCTCGACCGGCTTCCCGGCCGCGTGCCACGCCGCATAGATCGTCGTGCTGATCGTCACCGGGACGAGCGGGTCGTCGGCGGCGTGGACGAGGAAGAGCGGCGGCGCGTCGTCCGGCACAACAAGCTCGCCGAAGTGCGCGGCGTAGATCGGCGCGGCGAAGTCGGGCCGGCTGCTGGCGTCGTGGTGGAGCGCCACCGCCATCGTCACCCCGCCGCGGCCGAGAAACCCATCATGCCGATGCGGTCGGGCCGGATGCCCCACTCGGCGGCGCGCTGGCGCACCAGCCGCACCGCCTGCTGGCCGTCCGCCAGGATCAGCGGCGCGAGCGCGCTCATCGGGCCGGCCATCTTGGCGCGGTCGGCGAGGCGCTCCTGGACTTCGGCCATGAAGTCCTCGCCGGTGCGGATCAGCCGGTATTTCAGCATGAACGCGGCGATGCCGTGGGCGTTCAACCACGCCGCCACCTGCGTGCCTTCGTGCTCATAGGCCAGGAAGTGGAACGCGCCGCCGGGGCAGATGATGACCGCGGTCCCGTTTGCCAGGGTCGGGTCGGGCAGGAACGCGGTCAGGGTCGGCTGGCTCACGTTGCGGATGACCTTCAGGCCGCCCTGCGGCATGGCCGAGATCTGTTCCTGCTGCGTCCAGTCCTCCGAGCCGGCCGCGCCGTCCGGCCAGAGGGGAATGATGAATGGTTGGGATGATTGCATTGTGGTTTCTCCGTAGGGGCGGGTTTGCCGTGGTTGGCGCAGGCCCGCCGAATATGACATTATCCTGGTAGAGGCAGGCATTTCGTTGATGCGAAGAAACCCGCCCTTACCTGACCCGCGCCCGCGCGCCCGCCGCCACCCCCAACAGACAAATCACCGGCAGGCTGGCGAAGGCCAACCCCCAGCCGGCCGGCGATTCAGCCAGCGCGCCGAAGAGCAGCGGGCCGATCAGCACGCCGGCGTTCTGCCCCATCATCACGACCGCCATCGCCAGGCCGCTCCCGCCCGTCTCGCGGCCGGTCTCGATCGCGGCCGCGAAGATGTTCGGCGGCGTCACAGAGAGGAACAGGCCTTGCGCCGCGATCAGGACGATCAGCAGCGACAGGCTGGCGGCCCCGGTCAGCGGCAAGATGACCGCCGCAGCGATTAAGCCGAACTGGTACACCCGTTTGCGCGAGCCGATCCGGTCGGAGATCACGCCGCCGGCCGGCCCGGAGAGGATGGACATCAGCGAGGTCAGGCTGGTCAACTGCGCGGCCTGCGCCAGCGCCACCCCGCGCACCGTGTAGATGTAGGTGGGCAGGAAGGTGCCGACGGCGAAGACCGCGATGCAGTAGCAGGCGAACGCGGCCCCCAGCCACCAGATGGTCGGGTTGCGCAGCGTCGGGCCGACGGCCGCAGCCCCCGGCGTTGCTGCGGCCGCCGGCGAAGCCGGCGCCGGCCGCACCAGGAGCAAGAACAAGAGGGTCGTCAGCGCGGCGTAGAGGCAGCCGAACCACCACACGCTGCGCCAGCCGCCCCAATCTGCCAGCGCCGGGGCCGCCAGCAGCATCGTCAACAGGCCGACCGGCACCCAGGTCGCCCAGATGCCCAGCGCGATCCCGCGATGGCGCGGGAACCACGGCGCGATTACCGCCGGGGCCATCACCGCGACGAAGCCCGTGCCGAGCCCCTCGATCGCCCGGCTGAACAGCAGGAGATTGACGCTCGGGCTGAGCGCGCCGAGCGCCGCGCCGAGCGCGATGCTCCCGCCGGCCAGCAGGCCGGTCCAGCGATAGCCAACCCGCTGGAAGATGAAGCCCGCGGGCAGCGCCAGCAGCAGCCCAGTGATCGCATAGAGCGACATCAGCAGGCCAGCCCGGCCCACCGACAGCCCCCACGTCTCCATCAGGATCGGCAGGATGGGCGGGACTTTGGATTGATTGAGCGGCGCGGCGATGCTGAAGAGCAGCAGGGCCGCCAGGATCAGCCAGGCGCGGCGGGGCGCCGGCGCGGGATGGGTGAAATTGGAATCAGACAAGGAACCTCGCTCGGACGTGCCAGGCACTTCGCAAGTGCCTGGCGCGTGGCTGTCTACGCCCGGACGACGTGCTTCCCCTTCGGCAACTTACGCGGCGCCTGCCCCGGCAGATCCACGACCACCGGCACGGGCGAGTCAATCTCCACTTGCCCCGGCCCGGCGCGCACGCTGAGCAGGCCGTGCGGCGTGGGGATCTTGCCCGCGGCCCAGGCCAGGCGGCCAAGCCGCGGCGCGATGCGCGCGGCCGCGTAGCCCGGCTCGGCCGGGGTGACGCCCAGCGTGTAGAAGATCATATCCTTCGTCGGTGTGCAGCTCCAGCCGTGGACGTGCGTGCCACGCTTCCAATCCTCGCCGATGGTGTCGTAGCCATCCTTCAAGAATTGCAACCAGTCAGGATACAGATCGAGCAGTCGTTCTGCCTGGCCGGCCAGCGCGACTGCATCATGCACGACGTAGCTCATGAACGGCTCGGCGCGCACGATTTGCGTCTGCACATCCCAGCCCGGCTTGCGATCGCGCGCAAACGGCCCGCCACTCATCTGAAACGTGTAGATGACCAGCTTCGCCGGGTCGGTGATTGTCTCGATGATCCGGCCCCAACGTTCCTGCGGCGCCAGCCCGGAGACGATGGCCGCCGCGCCCGCGATCTGGCTCATCTCCGGCCCTTGCTTGCCGTCCACGAGGTGATCCACATAGGAACCGCGAGCTTCGTCCCAGAAGATCTCGAAGCTGGCTTTGGCTTTGTTGTACAGCCCTTCAGCCCACCGCTGGCTGGCTTTCTCCTCCAGCCAGGCGGCCATCTCGGCGAACTCCCTCAGCCCGCGCGCCCACATCGCCGTATAGATGGCGCTCGTGTCGCTGTTCGACACCGCCGACCAGTCAATCAGCGCCCACTCGATGATGTCTTTGAGCGCGCCCTGGCCGGTTTGGAACGGCGCAAACCAGCGCAGCACCCGCTCGACGCTCGGCATCAGCGCCTTGACCGCGTCCTTGTCGCCCCCGAAGCGGTAGAGGTTGTAGACGCCGTGCACCCAATGCAGCGACCAATCGGGGATGCTGTTTTCGCCCGCGGCCTCGGGCATGCCCGCCACGGTCATCGGCAGGATGCCGTCGTAGCGCGGGGAGTTGCTCAGGTTCAGATATTGCCAGGCCAGCCGCCAGTCGGTATTGGTCACCAGGCTGATCATCTGGTGTACCACGCTGTCGCCCACCCACGCCTGCTGCTCGCGCGTCGGGCAGTCGGTGAACGCGTCGCGGGCGTTGAGCTGCACGGTGCGGATGCCGGCCTTGAAGATGCGATTCAGCGCGTCATCGCTGCACGCAAACTCAGCGCCGGGCTGCCAGGGGTAGAGGTCTTCCTGCACGGCGAAGCTCTTGAGCGTCACCGGGCCGGCGACGCCGTGGATCAGGATATAGGCGTAGCGGAAGCCGAGCGCATCGTAGACCTTGAAGCGGTCGTGCGCGCCGCGCGCCACGTAGCGCGTGCCCGCGTGCATCCCGTCGAACGGGCCGCGCGGCGGGGCCAGGGGGTCTTCGCGATACGAGAAGTCGAGCACCGCGCCGGCCGGCGCCTCCACCTCGAACTGCACTTGCCCCATGACGATGCCGCCCATGTCGAGCGTAAGCCGGACGCCGCCCTCCGGGGGCGCATCCACCGCCAGCGGCAGCCGGTCGCCGGGGGCGGGGCTGGCGGCCAGGTCGAGCGTCTTTTGCAGCCGTTTGACCGGATCCCCGCTCAAATCCGCCGCCTGCCCGGCCAGCGTCTCGGCGCGGAGGCTCACCGGGACGCGCAGGTCGCCGTCCAGCTTGCCGATCGGCCGCGGGGCGAGCGGGCCGTAGGGGGCGGTGGGCGGCTGCGTGCGGCCGCCGCTGCCGGCCGGCCCGCTGACCGGGATGATGTGGCTGGCGCCCCAGGCGCTGTCGTCGAAGCCGGGCTGCTCCCAGCCGAACGGCAGGCGGCGGGCGTCCACCACCTCGGTCGGGATGGCGTCGCCAAAGAGTGGGTGCATCTCGGCCGGGTTCTTCCAGTCCTCCGACCAGGCGTCGCTCTTCAGCGCCTTCCAACTGGCGTCGCTGATCAGCCAGCCATCCTGGCCCAAGTCCGCCTCGAAGGCGAACACCCCGCGGCCGCCCAGCGCGCCGCCCGACGCAGCCGGCATCCAGAAGGAACGCGCCTTGCCGTAGTAGACCACGAAGACGGCGATGGTGTTCTCGCCCGGCTTGAGATAGGGCGCCAGGTCGAAATAATCATAGGTCAGGCGGCGCGGCTGGCTGCGGATCGGGCCGCGGTAGACCTCCTGGCCATTGACGAACAGCAGATAGCGCGAATCGGCGGTGATGCGCGCCGGGACGCGTGTCGGCGCGTGGGACAGCGCGAACGTCTTGCGGAAGAAGCTGCGCGCTTCTGGCCGCGGGCCATCTCCGCCGCGCGGGCCAAACGGGGATCGCGTCTGCGGCGCCGGCTCGCTCCACACCCAATGGCCGCGCCAGCGGATTTCAGGGAAGTCGTTCGGGGTGATTTCGTTGCTCATGACAGATTCCTTTCTCCTCGGTTTTGGCCCGCAGCCCGTTCATGAGCACGTCCACGAGAGCGCGGGCGATATCTTCGGGGGACAGCGGCTCGCGATGCCAGCCGTGCAGCGATAGCTCGATGCCGATGGTCAGCCCCATAATCATGCTGGCGAGAGCTTCTTCGGCGACAAAGGGATCCACCGGCCGCAGCTCACCGCTCGCGGCGAGCGCCCGGAAGCGATCCATCAGGTGGTCTTGCCCGCGGCGGATCATCGCATCCAGATGGCTGCCCACGTCGGGGTCGAGGATGGCCTGCTGAAGCGTGAGGATCGTCATCGGATGTTCTTGCACAAAGCGCATCCGCCGGGCGATGAGTTGGATCAACGCGCCTTCGTAGGTGGCGGCCTGAATGTGCTCGATATCTTGCCGCCAGCTTTCATCCACGCGGTCAATCAGGGCGAGCAGGATAGCGCGCTTGCTGTCGAAATAGCGATAGAGGCTACCCTCGGAAACGCCCGCCTCGGCCGCGATCTCGCGCGTGGTGGCCCGATCGAAGCCGCGACGGCTGAAGACCCGTTCGGCGGCCAGCAGGATCTCAGACGGTCGTTCGGCCGGCCGGCGACGCACAGCCTGGATTTCTTCGTGAGCCATGACCCGCCTTCACGCTAATGAGTGAGTGTTTACTTATTATAGTCAGGTCGCAACGCGTGTCAAACCAGCGGACTGTTTCCTTCGGGCGCGTTGAACTCAAAGACGACTTTGTAGGCCTCGCGGCTGGACCGCAGCAGCAGATCGAACGCTTCGGCATAGTGCGCCAGAGGAAAGCGATGGGTGATCATCGAGCGCATGTCCACCGCGGCGGTCTCGATCAGGCGGTGCGCTTCGCGTTCGTCCCGGTAGAAGGCGTTGGATGACGCGGTGATGCGCCGCTCGGAACCGACCGCGCCCAGGTTAAGGGTCGCGGGGATGTCTTGTACGGCGAGATTGACATAGGTTCCGGCGGGCGCAAGGAGGGCGAGCGCCTCGCCGAAAGTCTCGGCGCTGCCCACCGTGTCGAAGATCGCCTGGCATTGGGCTGTACCGGCCAGCCGTTGCAACCCATCGGTCAGGCTCTCGGAGCGGGGGTCGAGCGCCGTCAGGCCCGCATAGCGGCCGATGATCGCGCGGGCGAGCGGGGAGGGGTCTGACACGATGACCTGGGCCGCGCCCCTGGCGCGCGCAACCTGGGCGATGGCCAGCCCCGCGGGGCCGCCACCGATGCAGAGGACGGTCGCGCCGGCGCGGATTTCCGCCCGGCCCACCGCGTGGACGGCCACGCCCAGGATGTCGCGCATGGCTTCCTCTTCAAACGAGATGTGGTCGGCCATCGGGTGCAACAGGTCGGCCCAGGCCAGGCAATACTCGGCATACGCGCCGGGGTAGAAGTCCATCTCCTTCCAGCCCTGGGCGTGGCCGATGTGCAGCGTCTGGCGGCACAGGTTCTCGTGGCCGCCCGTGCACAGGTCGCAGACGCCGCATGTGCGGAACGCCTGCACGCCGACCCGCTGGCCCAGCAGCCCTTCGCGCTGCGGGCTGTTCACCGCGACCACCACCCCGGCAAACTCGTGGCCCAGGATCATGTCGGGCGGGTTGTCCACGTGACGGCCCAGGGTGTGCAGCGCCCAGGGGTTCTCGCCGACGAAGTAGCGCAGGTCGCTCCCGCAGATGCCACAGGCGCGCACTTGCACCAATACCTGGTTCTCCGCGTGGAGCCGGGGGCGCGGGATCTCGATCAGCTCAAGCTGCCGCGGCCGGCGCAGGATCACTGCTTGCATGGTTTCCATTGGTTTCTCCCAGAGGCATTTGCGGAATCAGGCGCTCGATTCGTCGGCAGGCGCCAGCGCGATACGTTGCTGTTTGCCGACGGCCGCGACGCGGCGCTCCTCAACCGCGTGCGCGACCGTCTGAGGGTAGCGCTCCGGCATCTGCGAGACCTGGGTCAGCCGCGCCCTGGCGTCATCGGGCAGCCGCCGCCCCGCCGCAGCCAGGTTGTCGCGCAACTGCTCGACCGTGCGCGCGCCTACGATGACCGAGCTGACGGCCGGCTGCTCCAGCACCCAACGGATCGCCACCTGCGAAGGGCTGCGCGCCAACTCGTCGGCTGCCTCGAGCAGCGTCTCCAGGATCTCGTCGGCCACATCGTCGAGGAAGCGTTCGGGGAAGACCCACTTTTCCTCGGAGCGCGTGCCCGCCAGCACGCGTTGGCCGGGCCGATATTTGCCCGAAAGGAAGCCGCCGGCCAGCGGCCCCCAGACGACCACGCCCAACCCCTTGTGCTGGCAAAGCGGCAGGATCTCCAGCTCGATGTCGCGCACGATCAGGCTGTACTGCGGTTGGTAGCAGACGAAGCGCGACCAGCCGTGCGAATCGCTGATCCAGAGCGCCTCCATGGTGCGCCACGCCTCATAGTTGCTCACCGCGATGTAGCGCGCCTTGCCCGCACGTACCAGGTCATCCAGCGCCCGCAACGTCTCATCGAGCGAGGTCTGCACGTCCACATGGTGCATGTAGTAGATGTCAATCCAGTCGGTCTGGAGGCGCCGCAAGCTGTCCTCGACCGAGTTCATGATGTGGACGCGCGACATCCCGGAATCGTTCGGCCCCGGCCCGGTCGGGTTGAAGAACTTTGTCGCCAGCACGACCTCGCGGCGTCGGCCTTTCAGCGCCTTGCCGAGCATGATCTCGGAGAGGCCCGCGCCGTAGGTATTGGCCGTGTCGAAGAAGTTGATCCCGGCGTCGAAGGCCATGTCCACCATCTGCCTGGCGGTCGCCTCATCCGTGCCGTGCCCGAAGGTCATCGTGCCGAGGCATAGTTCCGATACTTTGAGGCCGCTTTGGCCCAATCTGCGATATTCCATTCCCTCCTCCTCTTCGTGAAATTCGTGGCCGGGGGATCATCCGGTGCGCCATTCTGCGCAGCGCACGGCCACCCCGCGGCGCAGGTCGGCGTGGCACTCGTCGCAGCAGACGCACTGCACGATCTCCTCCTCGCGACCCTCGCGCACCTTGATCGGCCAGTTGGGGTCGGCGATCAGACCGCGGCCCACGGCCACCAGATGCGCCCGGCCGTAGTTCAGCGTCTCCAGCGCGCGCGGCAGCAGGTTCAGCTCGTTGACGGCGATCACCGGGACGCCAAGTTTCATAAACGGCGCGGCCCGGTCGCCGGGCGCGATGCCGCTGGCGGGGGAGATGTCCAGGATATCCACCCCGGTCCCGACGAGCGCCTCAGCCAGGACCAGGCTGTCGGGGATGCCGTAGCCGAAATCATCGCGCAGCGGGGTGTGGCGATAGAGGACGAGCATCCCCGCCCGGTCGGCGATCGGCCGGATCGTCTCGACGACCTGGCGCGCCAGCCGCATCCGATTGGTCAGCGATCCGCCGTAGTCGTCCGTCCGTTGGTTGCGGATGGGCGAGAAGAATTGGTTGAGCAGGAAGCCGTGCGCGCCGTGCGGCTCGATGCCGTCGAACCCTGCGACCGCGCAAATCTCGGCCGCCAGCCGATACTGCGCCAGCAGTTGCGCGATGTCGGCCGGCGTGAGATCCATCGGCGTGGTCTTCTGGCCGCGGCGGATGGGGAAAACCTGGATTGCGGCGAGCGCGCCGCCCGCGTGGATGGCGTCCACCAGGGGGCGCAGGTTCTCGCCGGTGAACTCGGTCCCGAAGCGGAAGCTGTCGCTGGCCTCGACGATCGCCAGGCTCACCCCGCCGGCCGCGCGCTCACCGTACCATTGGCAGGCCTCGGCCGTGGTCAGCCCGCGGTTGACGACCATCGGCGGCAGCACGATCCGATTGCGCAGGGTTCGGCGCCCTACTTGGAGCGGCGCAAAAAGCGGTGCGATTTCCTTGTTCATGCGATATCACCTTTCGATCATTGCCTGTAGGGGCAGGCCTTGCGCCTGCCCCAGAAACCCGCGTGCGTGCCGCAAGATGCCATCTTGCGCCACATCTGCGCCCGCCGGGGCTGCGGCGACGGCCGCGGCAGGGCGTGCCGGCCAGGGTGCGACTCTACGGCCGGCCAACGCCTCGGCGATGGGTGCGGGCGCGCAGCAGCCACCCTTCGATCGTGGTGACGTAGAGCGTTTGCATGTCCGCGTCGCCGAACGCGCAGTTCGTGGGCCGGTCTTCGGGCACGGGATGGGTCTCCAGCACGCGGCCGTTCGGCGCGAAGACGTAGATCAGCGGGCCGGGGCCGCTCTGCCGCCAGCCGGCCGTGGCGATGATGTTGCCTTCCGCGTCCAGCTTCATGCCGTCAATCCCCCGGTGCGGGTAGAAGGTGTGCAGCACTTCGTAGGGGCCGAGGGTGTCGTCGCCGCGGATCGGGTAGGCGCGCAGCTCGCGTTTGTTGCCTTCGCCGTAATGGCTCTGCGCCACATACAAGGTCTTTTCGTCCGGCGACAGGATCAGCCCGTTCGGCTTAGTCGTGTCGAAGGTCATCCGGCGGATCGTCCACCGGTCGTCCGGCGCGGGGTCGAGGCGGTACACCGAGTCGTGCCCCAATTCCAGGTCGTCGGTCTTGTCGCCATAGCGCGGATCGGTGAACCAGACCCGGCCGCGCGAATCCACCGCGATATCGTTGGGGCTGTTGAGGCGCTTCCCCTGGAACCGGTCGGCCAGCACCGTGACCGACCCGGCCGGGTCATAGCGCGTGATCCGCCGTCCGCCGCCTTCGCACGCATACAGATAGCCGGCGGGATCGCGGAACAGCCCGTTGGTTTCGTGCGTGCCGGTGCGATAGACGCTGCACCGGCCCGTGGCCGGGTCATAGCGCAGGATGCGGCTGGTGTTGATGTCGCTGAAGAGCAGCCCGGCGCCGTCCCAGACCGGGCCTTCGGTCAGGGAGAAGGGGCCGGCGATGCGTTCGAATGTCCAGTCCATGTTGATCCTCCTCGTATTCCTGGGCGACGATGATCGCCACCCGTTTGCCGGTCAATTTCATGGTTTACGATCTTCCTGTCCCCGAAGTGGCCCACAGGATGCGTTCGACTTCTTCCGGCGTGCGCTGGCCGCGCCAGACGCCGAAATCCGCCTCGATCTCCGGCGTCCACCTGGTATCCATCTGGCTGGAGGTGTAGACCCCCTCGCGCAGGCGCTGGAAGCCGAACGCCTCTCGCAGCCGCATGTTTTCTGAATACTCGACCACTTCCTGCGCCAGGTGGGGTGGGATGAACAACACGCCTGAATAGGCGCCGAGCACGACATCGCCGGGCAGACACGTCGCCGCGCCGATGCGACACGGCACGTTCAGCCCGGTCAGCGTCACGTCGGCAATCCCGGTGGGATCAACGCCCTTGCAGAAGGTGAGCAGGTTGGGGATCTCGAGCACCTGCTGCGCGTCGCGGATGCCGCCGTAGATCACTTGGCCGCGGCCGGTGCGCGTGGCGATGGCGGTGGAGAGGTTGCCGCCCGAATAGGTGCCTTTGTAGATTTTGCCGAAGAGGTCAATGACGATCACGTCATCCTTGACCAGGGTTTGGATCACCCAGGAGTTCATCGCGCCGATGCGACCCTCTTGCTCGTGGCCGTGCTTCATCAAGATGTCGTGCAGGTCGGGCCGATAGGGCGTGAAGACGCCGGTGACCGCCCGGCCAACCAGGGTGCGCACCGGGTGCAGATTCGTCCAATTGCCCTCGAACTGAAACTGGTAGCCTTTGTTCCAGCAGACGCCCCACGCCTCCTCGGTGGTGACGTACTGCATCCGGCGGAGGATGTCGTCGGCGACGCGCGGCCGGCCATCGTCGAAACGGTCGCCGGTCCAAAGCGGGGTAAGCTGGATGATGTCGTCGCGGTTGTTGAATTTCATGCGGCTGACGCTCCTTGTCTGACCTCATCTCCCCTCCGGCGAAGAAGAGGGGGGCGCTGCACCATCTGAAGTGTACCCCCTGTCGGCCAAGCTGTCAATGCGCCAACCTGTGCCCGGCAATTCCAAAATGCCCTTGACAGGGTATCCAGGCGTGTGCTATTCTTGCACTGTAATTTTGGACGTACAGGGCGTGCAGCGCGACCCTGTTGAGGAGGCGGCAGTGCCGTTAAAGCGCGATCGAATCTCAGAAGGGATCTATGTCTTCACGAGCGGCGCCTATGCCGAGGTGACCGCAACGGTCATCTTCACCGGCGAAGGGGCGATCGTCGTGGATACGTTGCCTTTCCCCCAGGAAACGCGCCATATCCGCGACTTCCTCAATCAGCGCCGGATCAAGCCCCTCTATGTGGTCAACACGCATTCGCACGCCGATCACATCTACGGCACGTACATGTTCCCCGAGGCCGAGGTGATCGCGCATTATCAGTGTCGTCGTTTCATGGAACGTCACGCGGAAGAAGCCCTGGCTGCCGCCAAGCAGCAAACGCCCCAATTGGCCGATGTCAAGATCCGCTACCCGGAATTGCTTTTCAACGAAGCCATGACCCTGCGGATCGGCGGGAAGACCATCGAGCTGACCTATTCGCCGGGGCATAGCCGCGATGTCATCACGGTGCACGCGGTCGAAGACCGACTGATGGTCGCCAGCGATACCGTCATGCCCGTGCCCTATGTCGTCGGCGGCGACCTGGATGACATGATCGGCTCCCTCACGGTCATCAAGCAGAAGAGCCTGGAAAACCTGGTTCAGGGCCATGGCGAGGTGCTATTGCGCGGCGAGATCGAAGAAACGCTTGCGGCCAACATCGCCTACTTGAAGACCGTTGACCGCCTGGTACGCGAGCGGATCGCGCGCGGCGTCCCGCGCACCGGCATCCTGGATATTACAATTGAAGAGTGCGGCCTGTCGCGCATCCCGCTCGGCGGCCTGGTGCAAAAGCTCCACAACGCCAACCTGCTGACCCTTTACGACGCCTACCGCTCGGAGATGAAAGCGCGACGGACGACATAAAATTACAACTGCCCGCCATCACTCCGCGCGTCGTACAACGCATCCTCCACAATCCCCAGCGCCTCCTCGACGGCCGCCGGACTGAGGTCGAGCATGGGGCGGAAGCGCACCGACTGCTGCCCCGACTTGAGCGCGATCAGCCCATTCTCCCAAAGTAGGCCGCGGAACAGATCGCGCGCACGCGGGCTGGGCAGATCGAAGGCGACGAACATCCCGCGGCCGCGCACATTGGCGATCAGGTCCGACTGGCCGGCGATCTGCGCCAAGCCTTCCAGCAGCAGGCAGCCCATCGCGGCCGCGTTTTCCACCAGGTCATCTTCTTCGATGATCTCCAGGAAGCGCTGGCCGCGCACCATGTCCACCAGGTTGCCGCCCCAGGTCGAGTTGATGCGGCTGGAGACGTGGAAGACGTTGTCGGGGACCTCATCGAGCCGCGGGCCGGCGATGACGCCGCAGATTTGCGCCTTCTTGCCGAACGCGATGATGTCCGGCTGCACCCCCATGTGCTCGACGCCCCACATCTTGCCCGTGGTCCCGATCCCGGTCTGTACTTCGTCTACGATGAACAGGAATTCGTTCTCGTCCGCCAGCCGGCGCAGTTCCCGGAAGAACTCCGGCCGGAAATGATTGTCTCCCCCCTCCCCCTGGATCGGCTCGATGATCAGGCCCGCGATGTCGTGCGGGTTGGCGCGCACCGCCTCCTTGATCTGCTCAATCGCCTGGTGTTCGAGCGCGACCGTCTCGGCCAGCGTCGCCTCGGTGATCGGGAAACGCAGCTTGGGATTGATGATCCGCGGCCAGGCGAACTTCGGAAAGTAGAGGTACTTGCGCGGGTCGGCGGTGTTGGTGAGGGAGAGGGTGTAGCCGCTCCGGCCATGAAACGCCTCCTGAAAGTGGATGATCTGGCTGCCCCGCTCCCCACGGCCAGCAGCCAGATTTTTGCGCACCTTCCAATCGAAGGCGGTCTTCAGCGCGTTCTCCACTGCCAGCGCGCCGCCGTCAATCAAGAACAGGTAGGGCATATCGGCCGGCTTGGCGACCCGCGCAAAGGTCGCGACGAACTCGGCCATGTAAGTCGTATAAACATCCGAATTGGCCGGCTTGTAGAGCGCCGCCTCGCCGATGCGTTTGAGAAACGCGGGCGTGCGCAGCTTCGGATGGTTGTGCCCCACCGGCTGGCTGGCAAAATAGGAGTAGAAGTCGAGATACTCGCGGCCGGTCGCCTCGTCACGCAGATACGGGCCGTGTGACCGTTTGAGGTCAACGACGAGATGTTCCCCATCGGCCAGCATGTGCTTACCGATGGTCGCCAGGACATCTTTGGGCAACACACTTATGTTGGAACCGGGGATTGGGAGCTTGGGCATCATGGTCTCCGCAGTTTGTTCTATCTTCTCGCATCACCCCTGAAGCATACCACCTTGCCCAGAAGAAGTCCAACAGCCGCGTCGTAGCTGTGACGCTCGGCCGGCGACTGATTCATAACCAGCGGCAAGAACACGCGCTTGCGCGGCGCGCCATTGCAGGTGATGGGCAGTTGGCCGCTGCCGCCGGATGCCGTGCGGTTGGTATAGGTCACCGCCGCCAATCGGGTCTCGACGTCCCAGGTCAGCGCTTGTTCCTGGTTGGGCACGCCCTTGTGGCGTGGAGTCTAGCCGAACACAGCGAGTCGTTTGAACCGGCATCCTGTAATACCGGCGTCTTCAATCGCTTCCTTCAAATCCGATCGCACAACAACCGTATATCCCCATCCCCATAATCGAAACAGCCTGTTGTCGCGGATCTTTTCTAAGTCGAGTACCGCCTTTCTTATGTCCCGAAAGGTACCCAACATGTGCGAACGCTCCTCCCAGAAAAGCAGATTCTCTTTGGTCCAAACCTCATACGTGGACTGTCGCCGATCCAAGCAATCAACCACACATAGGTAATTGGCTAGATAATAGTCCTGCATCCGTCTTCCTGTGTTACGATGCTGAATCCAGATTGGAAGATACTGTATCTCGTGTACGTCGAGTGCTTCCATCAATCAGCGCAGAGACAGCTTGGAATGAGTTGATATAGGCCACTTGGGCCACCACGCCGCCAGCAACTTCGCTGAGCGTGTCGAGAAAGTCCTGGATATCGTGACCGGTCGGGTCCGTGTAGCGTAGCGGATTGCTTCTGGCGTAGGCATAGCGATTGAGGCTCTGCGGATCCCCCGGCCTAGGTACCAGCGGATCCGGCTGCACGAACCGTCCTAACTGGGCATCATACCAGCGTGACTGGTAAAAGTACAGTCCGGCCACATCCTGACGTTGCCCTGTGAAACGATATGCTGTCCCAATGTTCCCGCTGCGGGTTGCGCCATACGGCCAGTAACGCGTGGCTTCATTGGCGCTGCTACCCACCGTCGAGCCGAGCTGGTCGTGGTAGTAGTACGTCACCGGCCCGGCGCTGCCAGTGCGGCTGGCGATGCGCTGCCCGCCGATGAGGTAGTACTTGACGGGTTGCATGAGGTGACCATCCACGATCAGCCCGCTGTTGAAGATCAGCGGCAGGAAGGCGCGCCTGGGCAGGGGTGACGGCGGCTGCGGCGGGGATGGCGGGGTAGCCGGCTGCGGCTGCACTTCGTAGTGCGGCCCGATGTACAGCGTCGTGCCCGCCGCTGTCACCTTCTTCACCAGGTTGCCGTCCCCGTCATAGGTGAACGTCGTCGTGATCGTCCCGCTGACGACCTGTGCCAGGCGATTCTCCGCGTCGTAGCTGAACGTCTGGCCGGGCCGCGCGGTCAGGTTGCCGGTGACGGTGTAGGTGTACGGCTGGCCGTTGACGCTGCTCGGCGTGTGCTTGCCCGCGGGATAGCTCAGGTTGACGGTGACGCCGCCTTCGGTCTTCGTCGTCAGAGCCTGCCCTGAGCCTGCCGAAGGGTTGCCATTGGCCTGGTAGCTGTAGCTGGCGCTGTAGCCGCCGGTCGCCGCCGTCAGCCGATCCAGCTCGTCGTACGTGAAAGTGGTCGCCTGGTTGGCGTCAGTGAGCGTCTGGATATTGCCGTTGGCGTCGTAGCCATAGCTCTTCTGGCTGTAAGCCCCGTAGTTGAAGTGCCGTGCCGCTGGCCTGGGCCGGAGCCGGAGCGTCCAGCGGTTCGTGGATGATTTGCTCGACCGCCCCGGATGGCATTACTTTCGTCCGATTCTGAGTTGATATGACTTGGAAGGCGAAGTCCTCATGGCGGTCGCACCGATGCGCGGCGTGCCAGATCGGGATTCTCCGCCCAAAAGTAGCCTATGGCGAAACCAAACAGGAAGCTCAGGTCGAAAGCGCGCGTCAAGGGCAACAGGCGTGTTACCCAGGTGATGACCCACGGGCTGGTGATCATCAAGGATTCGTATCCCTCACGGCTTAGAAACGATGCCACCACCCAGGGCATTAACTGCGATAACGCATGTACCCATACGGCTGCCGGCATTTGAGAGCCTCTCGGCGAGCCATGACGGGCGCGCGCAATAGCCTGACCCCCTCGAAAGCCGAGAATGCTTCCTGTCACACTCCCGAGTAGCGCCTGCCACAACGCGTAGGGTTGGAGAGCAGCCATCTGGGCCGGCGACAGGTTCATGTTGATGCCTTTGCTGAACTGCGCTGCCAACGCGAAGACCGCAAAGGCGGTTACGAAGACAGGCACAAGTGTGATCCGGAGCTTTGCCACACGACCTCCTTCGCTCTGGCTGACTAACCAAGCCACCGCGCACACTGGATGACTACCTGGACCATGTTCAGCAGCATCGCCAAATAGCCCAGACCGGACCCCAACCGCGGCCAACAGGATATCCGGACGGTCTACCCAGCATAAGCCAAGTTCGCAATCACGTCTCATGCAGATGGCCAAGTGTCGCCTATTCGCGGTCATCCTCCGGATTTGAGGCTGCCGATGACGTTGTAGAATCGCTTTTTCCCTGTCTGCGCTGAAGCGCATCGCTCGCTGCCCCAAATGCTGCCCAACCTATCGCGGCTCCCAGAGCAGACCCGAGTATGAGGCCAACAAGCGGACTCGTGGCCAGACCCGTAACGGGTTCCGCAAAGTAGGCTGCCATTGAAGTGCCTATGAGGACAGCGCATATCATCGCGACCGCCGATCTCGACCACCCCAGCTTGACCGCAAGCCAAATAGCAAAAAAGCATAACGCTCCTGCGATTGGCGCAAGCAGTAACATCATGGCTAGCTCCCTTCATGGTCCGTAGACAGTTGATTCGCGCCAGTGATGCTCGACTAGCGCGCTGGTACCTTGCCCCAGGAAATAGGTGGCCGTGAGTGAGGCCAAGCCGTTGAAGCCCATAAGGACTCCGCCTGCACAGGTCATCGGCTCAACGCAAAGCGCGGCTGTTCCCGCAAACTGGGCGACCGTGAAACCACCTGTGAAGAGAGTGATCCCTGCCGCTGCCACCAGGTGCTCGCCCGCAATCGGATCGAGAAGCCGATTCCAGTCAACAGACCGCAAATGGATGTACTGCCTATCGGCCTCCCACTCTCCTACCCAGAGTCGCGGCGCCAGTTGGCTGGAAGGATCGCTCCGGAAGAGCGCGTAGCTCCTTGCTGACTGTGTCCTTACCGTGGCATCTGGGTCGAGTAAGCTGTTGTCCTCCGATAGATGGCGTATCCTGAGTTGACCTTCTTTATCCTCAGCGAATACACCCTTGAACTGGACGCCTTGCTCTGCATCGGGTGAAGTCAGGCTGGCATTCGTATTGAACCAGACTTCGTCACCGAGCTTTGCTTGGCGAAGCGTTTCCAACCAGCCCCATTGACCTTCCAGTTTGCCACCTGTCCCAAATATCGCGAGAACTTCATCCCACGTCTTGACGCCGTAGTACTTTATGATCTCGTCTTCAGAGAACATCCCTGTCGGGTCCGTGAATCTGAGCGGATTGTTGCGCACATGGGCATACCGATTGAGGCTCTGTGGATCCCCCGGCTCTGGTATCAACGGATCCGGTTGCACGAACCGTCCAATCGCGCCATCATACCAGCGCGACTGGAAGAAGTACAACCCGGCAGCCGCCTCGCGCCGCTGCCCCGTGAACTGGTACGCCGTGTTCACGCTCCCGCTGCGGGTTGCGCCATACGGGAAGTAACGTGTGGCTTCATTGGCGCTGCTACCCACCGTCGAGCCGAGCTGGTCGTGGTAGTAGTACGTCACCGGCCCGGCGCTGCCGGTTCGGCTGGCGCTGCGCTGGCCGTTGATCAGGTAGTATTTGACGCTCTGGGCAGGCTGACCGTCCACGGTCAGGTAGTTATTGAAGACCAACGGCAGGAAGGCGCGCTTGGGCAGCGACGACGGTGGTTGCGGCGTCGGCGGCGGGCTGGCCGGCAGCGGCTGCACCTCGTAGTGCGCGCCGACGTACAGCGTCGTACCTTCGGGCGCCACTTTCTTGACCAGGTTGCCGTCCCCGTCATACGTGAACGTCGTCGTGAGCGTCCCGCTGACGATCTGCGTCAGGCGATTCTCGGCATCGTAGCTGAAGTTCTGGCCGGGCCGCGCCGTCAGATTGCCGGTGACGGTGTAGGTGTAGGTCTGGCCGTTGACGCTGGTCAGCCATATACGGCCAGATCTGACTTGTCCACGCGGTTAACTACACTCTCGGTCAGAGCCTCCTCATTATCAGAACAACAAAGCCGATCAGAACTAGCAGGCCTATCATGCCCACCGCGAAAAGATCAACACGCATACTATGGCTCGGAACGAACAGCGCTAACAGAGAATTCATCACAAAAAGGAGCAGCCCAAGCAGTTGAGTTCCGAAGCTGTGAACTCGCACTGTGTCATCGCTTCTACTGCAACTGAGCCTCGTGACGCAACGAGGGACTCGCACCTCTTTTTCATTGGTTTCTCTTGCTCGTTGTCCACCGTAGCCCGGCAACCATAGCAGCATGCATAGCACGTTGCCGATCAACCAATCTAGCAATCTATCGTCCATTCCAACACCTCGATTATTCCGCTTGATGGCCGCCATGTCGTATTCGACCACCAACTGGTTGATGATCGTACACTCTCAAACTGCTCTCAGCGTCACCGCTCTTTATGAGATGGCCCCAACCTGAGACCGCAGCCTTTGTGATAGGCGCCGTGGGCGCATTGGAAGTGAGGCCGGCAATCGTTGATCGCGCAACAGATGGCACTTTCACGGCTGTTTCCACTACGCCTTCATCTATGATACTGCGTGTGACTTGCGAATTTAGCCATCGTGAAGTTGTCGCATATACCGATGCCCGTGCTGATGTTAACACGGGGCCCGCAATTATCCCCGCACCGGCGCCAAGTCCTACACTAACCGCCATGTCTGTCGGATTGACCCCCTCGTTATTGACTTTCTGAGTTAGGACATATTGTGTACCACCCGCCACGGCTGAAGTAACTACCGCGCCTAATGCAGTGGCGGCTGTAAACGGAGCAGCAGCACCCGCTACAAATCCTACGCCAGCAGCCACACCAGCACTCTTCCAGTTCACCGAGTTAAGCCTATCCTGAAAAGAGCCATCTGTTGCCAACATTTGACCAGCCAATGATCCAATGAAACCCGTACCCGCTCCAACAGCTCCCGTGATCAGAGGAACAAACCAGGCGATATGTCCTGTCGGGTCATTATAGATCAAAGGTGAATTCTTCGCGTAGGTATATCTGTTTAAGCTTTGTGGGTCGCCCAATTCCGGCACAATAGTATCTGGCTGCAGGAAGCGTCCTAGCTGGGCATCATACCAGCGTGACTGGTAAAAATACAGTCCGGCCATATCCTGCCGTTGCCCTGTGAAACGATACGCCGTGCCCAGGCTGCCGCTACGCGTCGCGCCATACGGCCAGTAACGTGTGCTCTCGCTGCCACCGCCGGTGGCGCCGCTACTGGCGATGGTCGAGCCAAGGTGATCGTGGTAATAGTACGTCACCGGCCCGGCGCTGCCGATCCGACTGGCAATGCGTTGGTCGCCCACCAGGTAGTACTTGACGAGCTGCGCGGGCTGGCCGTCCACGAACAAGGCGTTGTTGGCGACAAACGGCAGGAAGCTGCGCTTGGTCAACGTAGGCGGCAACGACGGCGGGGGCAGGGGCGGCGGGCTGGCCGGCAGCGGCTGCACTTCATAGTGCGGTCCGACGTACAGCGTCGTGCCTTCGACGGCCACTTTCTTGACCAGATTGCCGTCGCCATCATAGGTGAAGGTCGTCGTGATGGTGCCGCTGACGATCTGTGTCAGACGGTTCTCGGCATCATAGCTAAAAGTCTGACCGGGCCGCGCGGTCAGGTTGCCGGTGACGGTGTAGGTGTACGTCTGGCCGTTGACGCTGCCTGGCGCGTGCTTGCCCGCCGGATAGGTCAGGTTGACCGTGACGCCGCCTTCGGTCTTGGTCGTCAGGTTGCCGTTGGGCTGGTAGCTGTAGCTGGCGTTGTAGCCGCCGCTGGCGGTCTTCAGCCGATCCAGGTCGTCGTAAGTGAAGGTCGTGGTCGCCCCGCCGTCGCTGAGGCTCGCCACGTTGCCGTTGTTCTGGTAGGTGTAGCCCAGATTGACGCCCGGCGCCGTCAGCGATGTCAGCCGGTAGCTGGTGGGATGATAGCCGTAACTGAGCGTGGCGCCGTTGCCGTAGCTGCGACTGAGCGGCTGGCCCAACGCCGTGTAGGTCGCCGCCGTCAGGTAGGTGGCGGCCGGCGCGCCGCCTTCACTCGCCGGTGCGCCGCTGAGCGCCGTCAGCCGGCCGGCCGCGTCGTAGCCGTAGGTCAACACTTCGCCGTCGGGGTAGGTCAGCGTCGCCGGCCGGTCGTCCGACCGATAGCTGTGGCCGGTCACGAAGGTGTTAGTCCCGATGGTTTTGGTCTCGTTGGCGACGCGGCCGCGCGCGTCGTAGCTCCAGCTCGTCGCGC
>Ga0233425_10002523_pt1 | contig 35672 bp, 24 predicted proteins | sample Watercolumn_Towu_2_FD_181712 | JGI IMG/M metagenome (GOLD analysis project Ga0233425, IMG submission 181712) | Freshwater microbial communities from Lake Towuti, South Sulawesi, Indonesia - Watercolumn_Towuti2014_140_MG | ecosystem: Environmental > Aquatic > Freshwater > Lake | place...
CAAGTGGTCTGTCGCCGGACATGTCGGGTTGCGAGCTTGCTTCACCTCCAACAAAGGCCTGCCTCCCACCAGGATTCCGCGGGCAGTCTACCCCCGTGCGTGGGGGGAAGCAACGACGCGTTGGCTGCTGGGTGCATGTAGTCCAGATCCCCCCGTTCCAAGATGGAGTGAGACAGCGGGGGGGTGATAGTTTGCAGTGGGCCCGGTGCGTCGGGTCTTTCGGGATGACGGGTGCCAACAAGACAGCAGGACGTTGCCGAGTACCGGGCAGCGGTAGTATAATCGGCCCATGCGGTTGCGAACGGTTCCAACGACCCTCGTGGTAGCACTCGTGATTCCGGCGTCGCTCTGTGCTGTCGGATGCGGAGGCAGCGCCGCGACCGTTGGGAAGGACGTCGCGGCCGAACAGCGGGGAGACGCGGCCGCGGACCGGGCGGCACTGGACGCGGGAGGAGACGCTGCCGGGGACCGGGGGGCAGCGGATGCAAGAGGAGACACGGCGGCGGATGGCCGGATGCCGGTCGACTTGCGCTCTTCCACGGACTCCAAGGCGGACGTGAGGCAGGACACCGGCCACGACGCGGGCGTAGATGCCAAGGCGGACGCGAAGGCGGACGTGAAGCAGGACGCCGGGCAGGACCTTGCGCTGGATGTAACGCCGGACTTCAAGGCCGAGGTCCCGGACGAGATTGGGGGGGAGCCTCCGTGTGTCCCGGATTGTGGGGGGAAGGTGTGCGGCGACGACGGATGCGGCGGCGAGTGCGGCCAGTGTGTAGACCCGAAGCAGTGCATCGTCGGCATGTGCACGTGTGTGCCTCAGTGCGACGGCAAGGAGTGCGGGGAAGATGGGTGCGGCGGATCGTGCGGTCAGTGCGACGACGGCAACGTGCAGACCACCGACTCGTGCCTGGACGGGCTGTGCGTGTTCTGCTTGCAGGACTGCTATTGCAAGGAGTGCGGCGATGACGGATGTGGGGGCATGTGTGGAACTTGCGATGATAAGAATGCGTGCACCGTTGACTCGTGCGAGGAAGCCTTGTGCAAGCACACGGTTTCCAGCGACGTCGGCTGCTGCGAATCGAGCGTTGACTGTGAGGACGGGAACCCCTGCACGGACCACCTTTGTCACGAGAACAACTGCCTGATTGCCGATGTGCCGGCATGCTGTTTGTTGGACGAAGAGTGCGACAACGGATACGTGTGCGAGTCTTCATGGTGCGACCAGAGTTGGCATCAATGCATGACCGAGAAGAAGGGCGTGGCGCAGCAATACGCGGAGGGAATCGAGTGCTGCTCCAAGGATGCGGAATGCATGGCCGGCGGACTGTGGGAAGAGGACACGGATGCAAACGGCCTCCCGGGACCGGACAACCCGGCCACCCTGGACGCATGCATCGCGGGGTTGTGCCTGCACGTCCTGTTTCCCGAAGACTGCGGCTGTGGCCCATCAGCCGATTGTCCGCCGAACGAGAACATCTGCCTCTTGAACGTCTGCAAGGACGACTGCATCTGCGAACCCAAGTGGATTCCGGGTTGCTGCCTCAAGGACAGCGACTGCTTCGACAGCACCATCTGCACCGACGATTTCTGCGACGTGGAGAACCACAAGTGCGTCCACGCACCCAAGGGCCAGCCCTCCTGCTGTGAGTATGACTCTCAGTGCGACGACGGCAACCCCTGCAACATTGATCTCTGCTTCGACCAGCAGTGCTACGACGGTCCCGACCCGACCAGTCTGTCTTGCTGCATGTCCGATGAGGATTGCCAGGACGTCTGCGCAGGGATGTTCGGCTTCTGCAATATGGACGTTCATGTCTGCGTGCCGGTCGGCTGATGCACATCCGCAACACGGCTATTTCCGAACGCAACCTGGACTTCTCGCGACGAGTTCTCGACAGCGAGGGACTGGCGGGGGGCCGCAAACGTGAAAGCGCTGGAATGTGATCATTCAGCCGCTGCGTGAGTGCGTCGCACGGTTGTCCCCCCCCGCCCGCCCTGTTGCGGGCGGCTAGACTCCTGTCTTCATGATCTCGGAGAGGACGACGGTGGCGTAGCAGCCGCTGGGTGCAGAGAAGCTGACGGCCACGAACGGGCCCGCATCGTCGCTGCCCGGCTCCACGGTCACGCCTTCGATGCGGAAGCGCAGCGCACGGCGGCCGCCGGGAAGCTTCATGCCCATGGCCTTCTTCAGCTGGCCCTCCGGGATGCCGTGGAGCGCCATGACCTCGCGCTCCCTGCGGCCGGGCTCTCCGTCCGCAAGGTTGCAGCGCGCACCGAAGATGGGCCCGGTCGGGCTGATCGCGAACGCGTCGCAGCGGGGCTGCTCCGCGTCGAGGTCGCAGACCGCAAAGACGCCGCCGGTGTCGGTCTTCTGCGCCAGGTCGCCCACCATCAGCCGGTCGATGTCCGGAAGCCGCGTCTCCAGGATCTCGTTGAACAGGAGGCTCTGGAACGCGGAGACGTAGAGCTTGCTCATGCGGCGGTCCACCGCGGCCGCTGCCCTGCCCGCGTCCCCGGTTCGGATCCGCACCGAGAGCGCGGCACGCTCGTCCCGCCGATTCCTGGGCCACGCGTCCAGCGCCGCGTCCAGCTCTCCCGCATCGTAGTGCTGACGGGCACGGCGGCAGTCCGGCGGATCCCCGTCCTTCGGGCCGCCGAGGAACAGGGAGAGGAACCGGTCCGCGTCGTCGGACGCAAGCGCAGCTCCCAGCGCCGCAGTGTCGCCCCGCGCGCCGAACCGCTGCACGCCGAACAGGTTCGGCACGCCCCTGCGCTCCAGCACGGAAAGCACTCCGGACGCAGTGGCCGCAGCGCCTTCGGCCCAGGGCCGTGATGTCGCGGGAGCCTCGGCCCAGGGTCGTGATGTCGCGGGAGCCTCGGCCCAGGGCCGTGATGTCGCGGGAGCCTCGGCCCAGGGCCGTGATGTCGCGGGAGCCTCGGCCCAGGGTCGTGATGGAGCCAAGGATCCGCTTTCGGGCGCGCGGATCTTGAGCGAGAACCGGTTGCCCCGCAGGTGGCCGGTCTTGAGCTTGTTCCCGTGCCGCGACACGGTCAGCACGGTGAGCTTGCCGTCGTCGAAGCCTTGAAGCCGCTCCCCGTCCACGTGCTCCACCGACAGCGTCTGGGTCGTGACCGCCTGCGCATCCTTCATGCCCGCGGCGCCGACCACCGCGGGGCTGACTCCCAGCAGCCGGGCCAGCCGGTCGATGGCCGCAGGCGTGGTGAGCCCCACCTTGCGGATGCGGAAGTAGGAGTGCGTGCCGGTCCCGCACGGCTCGTAGAGCGGGATCTCGTCCACCACGAAGTCCTCGGGCCGAAGCTTCAGCCGGCCGCCGGTGCCGGGGATGTCAGCGGTGAGGTACTGCGTTTCCATCAGCCGAACGTTACCACGAGCGCGCCCGCGAAGCCCAGCACCGTGCCGATGATGCGCGCGGGAGTCAGCCGCTCGTCCAGGAAGAGCGCCGCGAACAGGACGATGAAGATGGTGCTGGTCTGGTTGATCGTGGACGCCACCGACGCCTCGGTGTACGCGACGCCCGTGAGCCAGATCAGCATCGTGAAGTAGGCTCCTACGATGGACGCAGGCAGGATGAAGCGCCAGCCCGCGGGCTTGAGCAGGGAGCGAAGCAGCTCCACGCGCCTCGGGAAGCAGAGCAGGGTGACCGCGATGGAGAGCACGCCCGCTGCCATGCGGTAGGAGGTGACCCAGAGCACCGGTGCGCGGTCCAGGATGGGCTTGACCATGACGAGGCTCACGCCCACAAGGATCATGGCTCCCCACGAGAGCGCGGCGCCGAGCAGCAGGTCCTTGCGGGGCACCGGCTTCATGTTGCGGTCCGCGGACACGGCAACGACTGCCAGCGTGATGAGGCCGATGCCGAAGAACTGCAGGCCGGACAGGCTCTCGCCCAGCCACAGGATGGAGAGGCCCGTGACCACCGCGGGGTAGAAGCAGTCCAGGACCGCGTTGAGGCCTGCCCCCATGAGGTTCAAGGCCTTGAAAAACATGGAGTCGGAAAGCCCGAGCCCCAGCACGCCGCTCACCGCCACGATGACGAAGTCCTCGGGGGCCAGGTCGGGCACCAGGGGAACCGACATCAGGAGCAGGGTCGGCAGGAACAGGAGCAGGCCGACGACGCTCTTGAACAGGTTGAGCGCGACCGGGTGCGCAGTCTCGCCGCTCTTCCTGAAGAGGATGACGGAGCCGGCCCAGGACACCGCGGTGGCAAGCGACAGGAACTCGCCGAAATACGGGAACGGTGCTTCCAAAACGCTACTCCAGCCGGCGTCCGGGGTGCACGCACGGCGGCAATTCAGGACGGTGATAGCGCATCGGCGCCAGCGAGGCAACAAGAAGTTGCGCGGCCGATTGGTTTGATTGACTTCCCGGTGCCTTGCATGTAGTGTCCTGCGCCGTGCGGAGTGGAAGCATGGAAACGGTCCTCATCACGGGCGGAGCGGGGTTCCTCGGGTCGCACCTGTGCGATCGGTTCGTCAGGGAGGGGTTTCGCGTCATCTGCGTGGACAACCTGCTGACCGGGGACATGGACAACGTGGCGCATCTCATCGGCCACGACCGCTTCCAGTTCGTCAAGCTCGACGTCACCAACTACCTCCACGTGCCGGGCCGCGTGGACCACATCCTGCACTTCGCATCGCCGGCAAGCCCCATCGACTACCTGAAGCTTCCCATCCAGACGCTGAAGGTGGGTGCGCTGGGGACGCACAAGGTGCTGGGGCTGGCCAGGGAGAAGAAGGCGCGGCTGCTGCTGGCATCCACCAGCGAGGTGTACGGCGACCCGCTGGAGCACCCGCAGAAGGAGACCTACTGGGGCAACGTCAATCCGATCGGCCCCCGGGGTGTGTACGACGAGGCGAAGCGCTTTGCCGAGGCGCTTGTCATGGCGTACCACCGGGTGCACGGCATCGAGACGCGCATCGCCCGCATCTTCAATACCTACGGCTCCCGCATGCGGCTGGAGGACGGACGCGCGGTGCCCGCATTCCTGACGCAAGCCATCACGGGCCAGCCCATCACGGTCTTTGGCAGCGGCAAGCAGACCCGCAGCTTCACGTACATCGACGACGAGGTGGACGGCCTGCTCAAGCTGCTCTTCTCCCAGTGCTCGGACCCGGTCAATATCGGGAACCCCGCGGAGTACACGGTGGACGACCTGGCCAACATGGTGCGGCGGCTGTTTGCCCCCACTGTCGAGATCGTGCATCACCCTCTTCCCGAGGACGACCCCCGAGTAAGGCAGCCGGATACCACGAAGGCGCGGGCCGTGCTGGGCTGGGAGCCGAAGGTGGACCTGGAGGAGGGCCTCAAGCGCACCTATCCCTGGTTCAGGGAACGGCTGGGCAGGTGACGTGATGCTTGGCATCTGGAGGAGCTACACGACAGCAAAGGAGGCTCGCAGGACGCTTGCGGTGGCGCGCAAGGCGCTGGGCAGGGCGCCTGCCGGCTTCCCGCAGGAATCCGTGGCGCGGGTCGAGAAGGCCGTCGCGGAGCTTTCCGAGTGGGTCACGCAGCGCAAGGGCTCCTACCGGGAGGTGGAGCGGCTGCGGGTCAAGCTCGTGGGGCTTCTGGAGAGCACGGGCCTGGTTCGCAGGAAGGGCACGCTGAGGCAGTATGCGGAGTCCATCGGCTGGGCGGTGGGCATCGCGCTGGTCATCCGCTTCTTCCTGTTCGAGCCGTTCCAGATCCCGACCGGCTCGATGATCCCCACGCTGCTCATCGACGACTACATCTTCGTTGCCAAGAGCGCGTACGGCGTGAAGCTTCCGTTCTTCAACGAGTACCTCGTGAGATGGGGGACGCCGCAGCGGGGAGACATCGTGGTGTTTCCCTTCCCCGTGCGGGAGAAGCCGTCGTGCAAGCAGGTGATGGCCATGGAGCACGCGCTGGCGTGCGACAAGTCGCTGTCGAGCAGCGGCGACGTAGCGGCCGCGCTGGAAGCCCGGGGGTTTGCCAACCGCCACGACTTCGAGCTGAAGAAGATGGCGCTGGCGCTGGACCCGGAGTGGAGCCGGCGCCTCGCGGATGCGCGCAAAGTCCCGTGCGACAAGGACCCGACCGAGGAGATCGACTGCTCGCACCCGGACTACGACAAGGACTTCATCAAGCGGGTGGTCGGCGTTGCGGGCGACCGGGTGCGGCTGGACGAGAACGTCCTGTACATCAACGACGAGCCGGTGGCCACGCGGCCCGTCGCGGGCGTCCACGGCTGCGGAGGGCAGGGCGAGGCGCAGTGCCTCTGCGCGAAGCAGGAGGAGACGCTGACCACCCACACCTTCACGTCCCAGCACTGCGCTCCGGACGGGCTGCACCCCCAGTGGCCCGCGGAAAAGACGTTCGGCCAGCGAACGGTGTTCGTGGTTCCCGAGGACCACGTGTTCGTCATGGGCGACAACCGCGACAACTCCAGCGACGGGCGGTTCTGGGGCGCGGAGCCGGACACCCAGACCGACCCGGACCCGCAGCTCCAGACCGTGCCCATCGGCCACATCAAGGGCCGGGCCGTGCTGATCTGGTGGGCCGCGGACAAGAGCCGCGTGTTCTCGACTCCGGAGTAGTCATGGGCCACCCGTTCAGGAACCCGCTGCCCACCGTCGACATCCTCATCGAGCTTGCCGGCGGAGGCATCGTGCTGGTGCGCCGGGCCAACCCTCCGGAAGGGTATGCGATCCCGGGCGGTTTCGTGGACTACGGCGAGTCGCTGGAGCACGCGGCAGTCCGGGAAGCGCTGGAGGAGACGGGGCTTGCGGTTCGGCTGGTGCGCCAGTTCCACACCTACTCGGAGCCGGGCCGCGATCCCCGGCACCACACCATCGCCACCGTGTTCATCGCGACTGCGGAGGGCACGCCCACCGCGGGGGACGACGCGGCCGCGGTGCTCGTGGTGGACCGCGGCACCGTCCCGCATGACATGGCCTTCGACCACCGGCAGATCCTGGACGACTACTTCTCGGGTCGTTACTAGGCGCACACGCGACAATCGACATCCGCCAACTACTGGAGTATAAAAGGGAACCAGTGAGGGCGGAGCCGTGAGCGAGGGAGAGTTCATGCAGGAAGAGCGGCTGTCTCTGGAGGAGAAGAAGACCCTTCTGGCGCTGGCAAGGCATACGCTGGAGCAGCGGCTTCTGCGCGGCCGCCGCGAGACCCCCGCGCCGCGGGCGCACGGTGCGCTGCTGCAGAACCGGGGGGCGTTCGTCACGCTGACCCGGAGGGGCCGGCTGGCGGGGTGTATCGGCACGTTCCGCTCGGACAAGCCGCTTGCAGAGGTGGTGGAGGAGATGGCGATTTCCGCGGCTCTCCACGACCCCCGGTTCCCCTCGGTGCGCGGCGAGGACCTCCAGTCCATGGAGATTGAGATCTCGGCATTGACCCCGCTGCGGGAGATCACGGACGTCTCGGACATCGAGGTCGGAACCCACGGCATCTACATTTCACGCGGGGCCCGCGGGGGAGTGCTGCTGCCGCAGGTCGCGGTCGAGCACGGGTGGGACCGGGAGCAGTTCCTGGCGCATACCTGCCTCAAGGCCGGGTTGCCGCCGGATGCCTGGCAGGAGGGCGCGACCATCGAGGTCTTCAGCGCGGAGGTCTTCAGCGAAGCGGATCCGGAAGGGAGCAAGGTTTCATGTGCCTGACAAGACCCGCTGCCTGCCCGGCCGCAGGACGTCGCGGGGCTGCATGGCTCCTGGCGGCCGTCGCTGTCTGCTGCGCCGCGTGCGCGGCAGAAGACGACGTGACCGGTCTGTGGCAGATGTCCGAGGCCGGGCCGGTTGCCAGCTTCCCCTTCGACATGGGCACATTCGAGGGGCGCATGCGAATGGCGCTGGGCCAGTACGGCAAGGCGGTGTCGGGCGAGATCCTGCTGTACGTGGGCAGCTACCACAAGACCGCGCTGTTCGACGTCTGCCCGTGCGCCTACATGGACGACAGCGAGGTCCGGAGCGGGCGCTTCACGTTCTCGGTGAACCTGTGCGGCGAGAAGCTCCTGGGGGACTTCGAGCTCGTGATCGGTGACGAGAGAGACACGCTGGAGGGCACGCTTTCTTCGGACGTAGCGGGCAAGAAGCCCGTGTCTGTCGTCTTCGAGCGTTCCGGAGGCGAGGAAGCCGTGGCAGAGGAGGAGCTGGACAGGGGGTGCCCGTGACCCTGGGCAAGACCGCGTGCATGGTCCTGGCCGTCGCGCTGCTCCCGGCTCTTGCTGGGCCGGCCCGGGCGTACGAGCGCAAGACCAAGACCGTGGCGGTCCTCCCGGTCCGCAACCTGGCAACCCCGTGTGCGGAGGTCTTCTTCTCCGGGGAGCCGTCGCGGACGCCCGCGTCGCGGCTGGGCAGCGTGGTGGAAGCCGCGGTGGCGCGGCACGGCGACGTGAAGCTCGTGCCCTTCGTGGCGCTCCGGAACAAGCTGTTGGCAACCCCCGCGTACAAGGACAAGCTCGTGGTGGGCCGGGAGCGCTTCCTCATGGGCAAGGACCTGTACATGGACCTGCGCCAGCAGGAAGCAGAGGACAACCTGCGCCGTTCGCTGGAGATGCTGGAGTCGATCTACTACGACCTCGTGGAGCCGGACGCATTCTCGGAAATCGTGTTGCTGCTGGCCGTGACGCTGGTGGAGGAGGGCAAGCCCGCGCAAGCCCTGGCTGCGTTCAAGAACACGGTGCTGCTGCATCCCAACCTCCGCATCCCGTCGGGATACCATCCCAAGAGCGTCGAGGAGTCCCTGGTGCTGGCGTGCGAGGACGTGCGCCAGTCGCTCGAGAAGGAGATCCCGCTTGCCGGTGCGGACCGCACGCAGCGGCTGATGGCGGACCAGGGGATCGACACGCTCATCTTCCCGGTGCTGACCGCGTCGCAGGGGCAGCAGACGCTCACCCTGGCAGTGTTCGAGAAGGGCCGGGCGTCGGTCGCGTTCCGGCAGGAGGTTGCAGTGGTCGATGATGCGACGACCGCGTACAACATCGATTCCGCGGTCAGCCGGTGGGCCGCCTGCACGCCGTTCAAGCGGGTCAGCCACGGCGTGGAGGAGACGCACGACTACGTGCTGTCCGCGGCGTACGACCACGTGCTGTTCCTGATGTTCCCCACTCGTGGGCAGGTGCAGGCCATGGGCTTCTCCTTCGAGTCCGGCTACTTCTTCATGCCCTCCTTCGCCCTGGTCGGCCGGTTCCAGTTCCTCTACTCGGTAGCGGATCAGTTCGGCGACCTGTTCGAGGGGTTCACGTCCGCACGAGGCGTGGTCGGCCCCGCGTTCTCGCTGTCCGGGACCTGGTGGAGGGTGTACGTGGTGCCGGGCGTGGAGTTCAACTACGTCGGGTCGTTCGGCGTCACCTCGGATCCGGACTGCAAGTTCTTCGAGGGCGACTCTCCGGGGTACCAGGCCAACTGCGACCTGGGCCGGATAGAGAGCTACTCGTCCCAGCTCCTTGCCGGGGTCAACGTGTACCTCGGGTCGCAGTTCTTCTTCTCGAACCAGTTGTTCCTGAGCGCCGGCGCCTCGGTATCGACCTACTTCATGCCGTTCGACCGGTCCATCGACATCAACTTCCCGATCTCCGGGGAGGTCGGCGGCGGAGTCGCGTTCTAGTCCGGCGCCAAACGCAAACATGTTTGCGAGTTGGATCTGCCTGTTCTATACTCATGCGCCTGTGCAGCGAAGGAGTCGTCGGATGGCACGGATCTACATGATGGTGGTGGCAAGCCTCGCAATCGCCCTTGCCGGCTGCAAGGACTCGGTCATGGCGTCCCGCGCGCCGCTCGAGGGCGTGGCTTCGTTCGTGATCCCGGGGAACATGCCTGTCACGGACACGGGATACGACCTGGTGCCCGGCCGGTACTACCTGCTGACGCACGACCAGGGCGCGGTGTGCCTGGAGCGCCTCAAGCGGTGCGGCCCGGTGGAAGGCAGCGACGTGCCCGGGGACGAGGCCTGGGGGCTGAAGCTCTTGCTCGGAAAGGAGCTTGTCTCCGTGCGCGGCGGGGCCGTCATCTCCGTGGACTCCGCGGCGCCGCTGACCTTCTACGTGGCCGAGGGGGAGAACCTCCAGTTCGACCCGCAGCGGACCGCGGCCTACGACGACAACTCCGGGAGCTGGGAAGTGACGCTGACGCCGTTCGATGCCGCACCCGACCCCGAGTGGATACAGGGCGTGTCGGTGACGAGCTACACGAACGCGGGGTACTGCGCTCCCGGGCTGACGGAGCAGCTCATCCGCATCCGAGGGCTCGGGGCCAACGCGGTGCAGTTCGTGGTGGTGCTGGCCACGGACGGCAAGGCGATATTCCCCTTCGACTACTCGCCGGACATCGCGTGCCTGACGCGGGCGACCCTGACGGCCAGCCGTCTCGGGTTCAAGGTCGGATGGAACCTGCACGTGGACCCCACGGACGGAGGGTGGCGCGGGGCGCTGGCGCCGCCGGACCACAAGGCGTTCATCGAGGAATACGGGACCATGGCGCGGATGCTGGCAAGCCTCGCCCAGTCCTACAAGGTGGCGTATTTCGTGCCGGCCACGGAGATGGCCTCGCTGACCCGGACCCAGGAGGACAGGGACGCGTGGATCACGGTGTTCCGCAGCTTGCACAACGTCTACTTCGGCGTGATCACGTACGGTGCGGACAAGTCGGAGATCGAGTCGCTGGACTCGGATTTCTGGCTCAACTGCTGTGACGCCATCGGCGTGACGACGTGGTACACGCTGACGGTGGACAAGGCGCCCACGTTCGAGCAGCTGCAGGCCTCGTGGAGGCCCATCGTCGCGGCTCTCGAGGCCCTGGCCAACGACACCCGGCTCCGCATCTTCGTCCCCGAGGGGCCTGGCTACCGGGCCATAGCCGGCTGCGCGTCGGAGCCGGCAGACTACAAGATTTCCGGGGATGCCAGCGAGATGTGCCAGGTCACCGCGTACCAGTCCTTCCTGTCTACGTTCACTCCGTCGAAGCGGTCGTTGTTCTGGGGGTCGTTCCTGTGGGAGGTCACCGTGTCGGGTGAACCGAAGAGCGACTACTCGCCCATGGACAGGGTCACCGAGGGGGTGTTGAAGAATGCCTGGGCACCGGCCCCGGCCAAGAGCCGCGAGTAGAACCATGGAAGGGTCGCAGTCAGCAACCGCGCGACAGGCGGGCCTGGGCGTCTTGTGGCTGACCGCGGCCAAGTTCTACTTCATGGGGACCGGCCTCCTGCTGCTCCTCGTGCTTCCCGCGCTGTTCAAGCGCTTTGCAGGTGCGGAGCACGTCGCGCTGTACGGGGACTACCGTACTGTCGCGGGCATCACGAACTGGTTCAACATGGTGTTCATCGGCGGCACCATCCAGGCCGTGGCCAAGTTCGTGTCCGAGCGGGAGAGCCGGGGACTGTCCGTCAAGTGGCAGACCCTCCGGATCCAGCTGGTCCTGGGAGGCGCGGCCAGCCTGTGCCTGCTGCTGCCTGCGGACGTCATCGCCCAGCACTTCTACAAGGATCCCTCTCTGGCGCCGTATCTGCGCATCGCGTCTCCGGTGGTGCTCCTGTATGCGTGCTATGCGGTCATCATCGGGTGCATGAACGGGCTCAAGCGGTTCCGGCACCAGGCCACCATGGACATGATGTTTGCCACGCTGAAGGTGGGCCTGACCATCGGGCTGGTCGCGGCGGGCATGGCCATCGTGGGTGCGGTGGTTGCATTCGTTGCAACGGCCGCGGTCATGCTGGTGGTCTCCTGGCTCGTGCTGGGGAAGCTCGACCCGGGCGAGAAGGTCCGGTGGCAGGACATCCTCGGGTTCGAGTGGCAGACGCTGCTCATCGCGTTCTTCCTGAACGGGCTGCTGCAGGTGGACGTCCAGCTCCTGAAGGCGCTGGCGCCTCCGGAGCTGGGCCCGGCCAGCGACCAGACGGGCATCTACGCCGCGGCCCAGCAGATCGGCCAGATCCCCTACGTCGCGGTGCTGTCCGTGGCGTTCGTCGTGTTCCCGCTGGTTTCCCAGTCGGTCTTCGCCGGGGACCACGCCCGGACCCGGGACTACGTGTCCACGACCAACCGTTTCGTGTGGGTTGCGCTCACCGGCATCGTGCTGCCCTTCGCGCTGGAGCCCGAAGGGATCCTGGGGCTGGTATACCCGTCGGAGTACGCTTCCGGCGCCAGCTTCTTCGCCATTCAGTGCGTTGCGTACCTGTTCCTGGCCTGCATGGTGGTCAACGCGACCATCGTGACCGGAAGCGGGCGGCCGTGGCTGTCCGCGTCGGTCTTTGCCGGGGCGCTGGGACTGGCGGCGTTCCTGTGCACGGTGCTGGTGCCGTTGCACGGTGCCCTCGGCGCGGCCATGGCCATGGCCGTGGCCATGCTTGGGGGGCTTGCGGCCCTTGCGCTGGTCTGCCTGCGGATCTTCCGGACCTTTGTCCCGGTGCTCACCCTGGTCAGGAGCCTGACTGCCGCGGGCCTCGTGGTTGCGGTCAACGAGCTGGCCCTGCCCGAGACGGCCGGCAAGCTGGCCACGGTGGTGCGGTGCGCTCTGCTGATGGCCGCGTACGCCGGGTTGCTGGTCGCTTCCGGCGAGATCCCCTTGCGGGCCATCCGTGCCAGGCTCGGAGGCAGGAGCGGATGAACGAGCCCCTGGAGGTCGGCAAGTATCGGCTGGTGCGCCGCATCGCTGTGGGCGGCATGGCCGAGATCCTTCTGGCTTCCATCCGGGGCGAGGCCGGGTTCGAGCGGCCGATCATCATCAAGAAGATCCTTCCCCAGCACGCAGGGGAGGAGGAGTTCGCCCGGCGCCTCATCGACGAAGGGCTCCTGGCCAGCAGGCTGACCCACGGGAACATCGTCCAGGTCCTGGACCTCGGCAAGCTCGGACCAGACTACTTCATCGCGATGGAGCTGGTGGACGGACCGGACCTGCGCGGGCTGCTCCAGAGAGCGGCCGCCAGGAAGTTCGAGATCCCGGTACCCATCGCGGTGCACGTGCTCTGGAACGTGGCCAGGGCCCTGGCATACGCACACGACAAGAAGGACGAGGCCGGCCAGTCGCTCAACATCATCCACAGGGACATCAGCCCGGCCAACGTCATCCTCTCCTGGGAAGGGGAGATCAAGCTTACCGACTTCGGCATAGCCAAGGCTGCGCTGTCGCACACCCGCACCCTGACGGGCGTGCTCCAGGGCAAGTTCCCGTACATGTCTCCAGAGCAGGCCGAGGGGCTCGACGTGGACCAGCGCAGCGACATCTTCTCGTTCGGCTCCCTTGCCTACGAGCTGCTGACACTGGCCCGCCCCTTCCAGGGGGAGTCCGACCTGCGGACCCTGGAGCGGGTGCGGCAGGCCCGGGTCCCTCCCATGGAGCGCCTCCGCCCGTCGCTTCCTGCAGAGCTGGTGGCCGTGGTCCAGACCTGTCTCCAGAAGGATCCGGACAAGCGATACGCCTCGGGGCACTCGATGGAGCGGGCGCTGGCCGCGATTCTGCAGAAGGAAGGCTGGGTCGTCAGCCAGGCCGACGTGGCGGACTTCCTCGACATGCTCTACGGTGCGGACAAGCAGTCCTGGACGGTGGCCACGACCCCGGACCCCGACCTGCCCTCGGAGCGGTTCGACCCCGCGCCGGTCACTGCTCGCAAGCTCGAGCCGCCGTCGCAGCGGACGCCCGCACCGGGCCGCGGATCCCTGCCCGAGCCGGGGCAGTTCACGCGAAGCGTCGTCATGCCGGTGCACACCGTGACCCGGACCCGGAGGCTCTTCTGGCCCGCATGGACCGTGGCCATGGTGCTGCTGGCGGCCTTCTTCCTGCTGGACTACTTCGAGCTCCACCTGCTCCTGGGCAGGGGAGACGGCATGGAGGCCGCGACCGGCGGGCCGGCCGCGGGCGGGCCTGCTGCCGCGTCTGGGGAAGCCGAGGCCGGGCCGCGGCCCCCTGTTCCCGGTCCCGGGGAGGGGCAATCGAGTGAGGGGAAGCTGCCCCACGGGTCCGACGCCGCGGTTGCGGCCCCGCCTGCTCCAGAGGCCCATCCCGCGTCGCACGGACCGCTGCCCGCGGCTCCGTCAGCCGCGGCCGGAGCGTCCCCGGGAGCGGCCGCAACCGCTCCCGCAGTCACGCCGCTGCCCGAGGTCAAGAAGCGGCCCGAGGCCGGGGCGCCTGCCGAGGGGGGCGCTCGGCCCGGAGGCGCGGACGCCGGGGGGCCTTCGCCAGGCGGCTCCGGACAGGATGGCGGCCTCTCGCCGTCGGCCGCAGGCGGGCCGGAGGCAGCCGGCACGGTCGCGGCCGATCAGCGCAAGAGCCGCACGACGCGGGTCGTGGTCGAGCCCGCGGACGCGCACGTCTTCGTCAACGGCAAGGACCGGGGAGTCTCGCCCGTGGACATCGAGCTGGCCGAAGGACAGAAGGCGGACGTCCGCATCGAGAAGCCGGGGTTTGCGGCAGAGACCCTGGTCGTGGAGCACGGCGGCCCGCCGCAGGTGAGCAGAGCGTTGGTTCCCGTGGTCACCGGGAAGCTCGTGCTCCGCTTCCTGCCCGCGTCCGCGGAAGTCCTCATCGACGGGAGACGGGTGGAGACCAGCTCGAGCATGAACATCCTCGACCTGGATCTCCCGGAGGGCCCACACCAGGTCACGGTGCGGGCAGGAGACAAGGAGATCACCGAGACCGCATCCATCATCGGGGGGAAGCCATGGAAAAGGACGATCGACCTGACGCGGTAGAGGAGCACGACGGCGGCCACACGCGGACGGTCTACGTGGCCTCGCCGGTGGAGACGCTGCACGCTCCCAAGTTCGATCTCTCGGTGCTCAAGGGGCCGGACAAGGGGCTGGAGCTGGCCTGGGACGGCCTGGTCCTGTCCGGAGGCAGCGCCTCGGACAACGACCTGGTGCTTGCAGACGACACGGTGTCACGGCACCACTTCCGCATCGAGCTGGACCGGCGGGGGTACCGGATCCGGGACCTCGAATCCAAGAACGGCATCTCCCTCGACTCGGTGCAGGTCTTGGACGCGTTCCTGCCGCCGGCCTGCAAGATCGGCGTCGGCGGGTCGGTGCTCCGGTACAAGGAGAGCCGCGAGGTGGTGCCCGTGGAGCTGGCCACGGCCACCCGGCTGGGCGGGATGGTGGGCGGAAGCCCGCAGATGCGCCACCTGTTTGCGCTCGTGCAGAAGGTGGCGCGCTCCGAGGCGTCGGTGCTGGTGGAAGGCGAAAGCGGCACGGGCAAGGAGCTGGTTGCGCGGGCGATCCACGACCTGTCGGGCCGCGCTTCGGGCCCGTTCGTCATCGTGGACTGCTCCTCCATCCCGGAGACCATCATCGAGAGCGAGCTGTTCGGGCATACCAAGGGTGCGTTCACCGGAGCCGTAGCCAGCCGCAAGGGCGCGATCGAGAACGCTTCCGGCGGCACCCTGTTCCTGGACGAGATCGGGGAGCTGCCCCTGATGATGCAGCCCAAGATCCTGAGGCTCCTGGAGGGTCGCGAGATCAAGCCGGTAGGCGGTGACGAGTACCGGAAGGTCGACATCCGCATCGTTGCCGCGACCAACAGGAACCTCAAGGAGGAGGTTGCGAAGAACACGTTCAGGGAAGACCTCTACTTCCGGCTTGCGGTGATGAAGCTGCGCATCCCGCCGCTGCGGGCCAGGCCCGAGGACGTCCCGGCTCTGGTGGAGCACTTCGTGGAGGAGTTCGCGCACCGGGACCGACGGCAGTACACGGTGCCGCACAGCTTCATGGCGCGGCTCCAGAGCTACGCATTCCCCGGCAACGTGCGCGAGCTGAGGAACCTGCTCGAGCGGGCGTGCCTGCTCGCGGACGGCATCGACGTGGACGTGGAGATCCCGACGCGACCGCCCGTCGGGGCCAAGGGACTGGAGTTCACGCACCTGCTCGACCTGCCTTACAAGGAAGCCAAGGACAGCCTCATGTCCGCATTCGAGGAGCGCTACTGGAGCGGGCTTCTCGACGCGTGCGGCGGCAACGTGTCCGAGGCCGCGCGCCGCGGCGGCATCCACCGGAAGTCACTCGAGTATCTTCTGAAGAAGACGAAGAGAAGCTGAGCCCGTCAGCGGGAAGCTGCTGGAAGATCTGGAGCCAGGCGGAAAGACGTCCTCGAAGACCGGGGACGTTCAGCGGGAGACTACTTGCCAGCCTCGGGAGCCGGGGCCGGGGCCGGAGCGGCCTCGGGGGCCGGGGCCGGGGCGGCCGGGGCCGGAGCCGGGGCGTCCGTCGCGGGGGCCGGGGCCGGGGCCGGGGCCGGGGCGTCCGGGGACGCGCCGATGCCGAGGATCTGCTGCGCGCGGGTCGCAACCTTGGGGCTCGCATCCTTGGCGGCCGTCTCGAGCAGCGCACGGGCCTCGGGGATGTCACGGGCGCTGGCGAGGTAGCTGACCGCGGTGAGGCGCACGTACTCCTTGTCCTGGTCCGCGAGCGCGTCCTGGAACGCCTTGATCGCCTCGGGGCTCTTGACCATGTGCAGCAGGCCCAGGGCCGCGTCCAGCTTCACGTGCACCTGCTTGGCTTCCATGGCCTTCTTGAAGAACTCCTCGGCCTCGGGCTCATAGGTGTACTTGCCTTCCTGGATCCCCTTGAAGAAGGCCCGGCGCAGCGCCACACCCTGGTCGATGAGTTTTTCCATCTCAGGCTTCGCAAACTCTTTCTCCCCCCACTGGTAGAGGAGGATGGCGGCTTCGCTCTTGACCGCCAGGTCCGGGCTTGCAACCAGGGTCTTCAGGTTCTCGACCAGTGCGTCGCGCTTGGTGGTCCCGAGCGCGCGGATCGCGGTTGCAACCTCGTACGGCTCGAAGCCGGTGCCGGTGAGCACTTCTTCCAGCTTCTTCTGGTCCGCCTCTTCCTTGCTGCGGCCGAGCTTGTAGATCTCCTGGATCCGCTCGCGGCGCTTCTGGATGTCGTCCGCGCCGGAAGCCGCGGCCTTGGCTTCCTCTGCCTTCTTGGCGTCTTCTGCGGCCTTGGCTGCTTCTGCGGCCTTGGCGTCCTCTGCGGCCTTGGCTGCCTCTGCGGCCTTGGCCGCCTCTGCGGCCTTGGCCTCTTCGGCTGCCTTGGCTTCCTCTGCCTTCTTGGCTTCCTCGGCGACCTTGGCTTCCTCTGCCTTCTTGGCTTCCTCGGCCTTCTTGGCCGCATCGTCCGCGGCCTTCTTGGCCTCGTCTGCCTTCACGGTCTCCGCCTTCTGGGGCTGAGCCTCCTCCTTCTTGCCGCACGCGGCAAGGGTTCCTACGAACATGAACGCCACGACCATTGCTATGCGCTTCATCTCTCTCCTCCTTGTTTCCCACTCAGAAAGAACGCTTGGAAAAGAACGCCTCCCTATACACCACTTGCCGGGCGATTTCAACACATCGTTGGCCCGCGTATTCCCGCTTGCGCTGACGCGGCAGCACAGGCTATCATTCCGGCCGGGTCTTGGGGTGACGGGTCCATGGGCGATTTCGAAGAGATACACCTCGGGGAGCGGGAGAAGGGCCGCAAGTCGGGCTTTGTCGTCGCGGCGATCACGTTTGTCGTGTACTTCGGCCTCTTCGACGGACCCGCGGTCGGGTACTGGGACACCTACATCGCGGTCCCTGCATCGCTGGTTTCCGGAATGTCGGTGGACTTCCGCAAGCAGAACGGTAAGCCGGAGTACGAGTACACGCTGTCCGGATCGCTTCCGGAGGATCTCATCAACAAGGATGCCTACGGGATAGCGACCAAGGACCAGCGGCTTGCGCCTGCGGTGGTCGCGGCACCGTTCTTCCGCCTGTTCAACGTCTTCGGCTTCAGGCTCTTCTTCGCCCTCGTGCCGGCTCTCACCGCGCTGATCTTCTTCGGCCTCGTGCACCGGGTGACCGGGCGACGCTGGCTTGCGGTCGCGTCCGCTGCCATTCTGGTGATGAACCCGTTTGTCCTGTCGTTCGAGCGGCTGAACGCGAACTTCCCCGCGGTGCTCATGATCAGCGCGCTGTTCCTGCTGCTCGAGACGCCGCCGCTTCGACCGTTTGTCGCGGGACTGCTGCTCGGTGCGCTGGGCGCGGTCCGCAACGAGGCGGTGATCTTCGTTCCCATCCTGCTCTACTGGGTCTACTTCAAGGCTTTCGACGCGGCCGTCGGGAGCAAGACCCCGGTGCGCAGGAGCGCGGCTCTGAAGGCCGCGGGCCTCTTGGTGGCAGGTGCTGCCATCACCATTGCTCCGATCCTGTACTGGAAGCAGTATGCGTTCGGATCCCCTTTCATGCACCCGTCCCAGTACTCGCACTTCGAGGGGTTCCGGCCGACGTTCCCCCATTCGCTTCTCGGCATCCACTTCGATTTCAACGGCCTTCTCAACTACCCGTTCATCGACACCGCGATCCGGACGCCGCACTTCCCGCACCCGGTGTTCCTGCTGATCCCGCTGGTGCTGCTGCGCTCCTTCGGCCTGCTCGTCTCCTGCCTCACGCTGCTGGGGATTGGCGCGGCGTGGAGGGCGGATCGCAGGCGGGCCCTCTGCCTTCTCTCCTGGATCCTCCTGACGTTCCTGCTCTTCGCCTTCCAGGAGAACTGGGAGGAGCTGAAGATGTCGTTCATCATGCTGATGCTTCCGCCCCTCGTGGTGCTGGCCGCGCACGGGGCCACGTCGCTCACGCAGCTGTCCCGGTTCGTGCCCAACGTGCTCGGGATCGCCACCCTCGCCATCTTCCTCGCGGTGTTCCTCAAGTTCAGCTTCCACCTCGAGTATCCCGCGGACAGCCGGTGGTACCAGCGCTTCCCCAAGGCAGCGGTCAATGCCAGCCGCCTCGACGGGCTCCCCAGGGACGAGCGGCTGGACCCGGAGTTCTTCCTGACCCGGGAGACGGACGAGGAGCGTCTCGTGGAGAAGCAGCGGCTGTCGGAGGTCTGTCTGCTGCCCTGCTCCTACCTGCCCGTGGACGGTGACGTCGAGCACATGGCGGAGCGCGTGAAGACCGAGTTCGCCAGCCGGCGCCTGTCGGTGAGCAACGTGTGGAACCTCATCTACGCGCAGCAGTCCAGGCCCCGCAAATGAGAGCGCGGTCGGTTCCTCCGGACCCGGGGCCGCGGCACGCCAGGCGGTCCCGCGACCCCGAGCCGTGTGCGGACGGCCTGCGCGTCACCTACGTGCGCACCTGCACCATCATCCTTCAGCACGGGCCGCGCACCCTCGTCACGGACCCGTGGTTCTCCATGCGCATGCGATTCCTCCCCGCGTTGCGGCGGCCCGGGGTGCGGCTCGAGAGCGTGCCTCCGCCGGACGTGGTGTTGCTGTCGCACCTGCACGCGGACCATTTCGAGCCCCGTGCGGTCCGCTCACTCTGCTCCGACGGGACGCTGGTGGTGGGACCGGTGGGGACCGCATCCCGCCTCCTCCCGGGAACTGCCGGCAGGGTCCTGGAGCTGGGGGACGGCTCCACCGGGACCCACGCGGGCATCGACCTCAATGCCTGGCGGCTGGAGCACACGTACCCTCCTCCGGACGAGCTGGGCTACCGCGTGACCATGGGCCCGTTCTCGGTCTTCTTTGCCGGAGACGCTGCGTGGGGCCCGCAGTACGCGGCCATTTCTGCTTCGGGGCCCGTGGACGTGGCGCTGCTGCCCGTTGGCGGAAGCCTCATCCTCGGGCGCAGGACCGTCATGAGCCCGGGCCAGGCGCTGGATGCGGGGACCGCACTGGGCGCCCGCTTCGTGGTCCCGACGCACCCCGGCTGGGACTGGCTTCCCATGCCTCCCCTTTCCTTCCATCCGGGCACCGCGGCCGCTGCCGAGCGCCTTGCCCGCCGCAGGAACCTGTCGCTGGAGGTGGTGAGGCTGAAGCCGGGTCAGACCGCGTGCTTCGCAAAGAACCCCGACGGAGAAACCGTTCGCTCCCGGTAGACGGACTACGGCTTCGGCGCGAGGTCCTTCCGGACCGGCTCGGGCTGGGCCTGGAGGATCTTGTCGATGGAGGCCTGGGTCGCGGCCGCGAACGCCGCGCCGCACCCGGCCTTGACGTCAGCCATGGTCTTGGCCGCGAGGATGCAGTCGGCAAGCGCCTTGGCCTGGGCTTCGGACGTGGTCCTGAAGAACGCACGAGCGGCTTCCACCGCGGTCTTGGTGTCCTCCTCCGCGCCGCCCGCTGCCTTCATCATCTCGGCAACGTGGGCCAGCGCCCTGTCCACCTCGGTCTCCGGGGCCTTGGCGTCTGAGCCCTTCCCTCCGCAACCGACCAGCATCACAGCCACGAGCAGAACGAGCCAACGCATGACATCCCTCCGTAACGGCGCACGGTCTTTCTAGCAGGCACGACCCGAGAGGTCAAGGCGCAAGGTGGACTCCGGACAAACCGTCCTTGCCGTGGGGAAACCGTCTGTGCTAGCTTCGCACCCGTCGAGGGGCGGATGCCCGGACCTCGAGGGGGAGGAGCGACATGAACAGGTGGATGCTATCCGTGCTTGTGGCAGCGGTTGCGGCAGCGGCGTGCAACAAGGCCGCGGATACGACGGCAAGGACGCCGGCAGCAGCGAAAGCAGAAAAGGCCGAGGCGGCCAAGGCACCAGCGGCCGCAGGTGAGGCAGCGCCGCAGGCCGGGACCAAGGAGGCGGAAGTGAAGCCGAGTCAGGAGGCGCCCGAGGGGAAGGCCGCGGAGAACGCGGAGGGACAGAAGGCCGCGGAAGCATCCGGCGCAGAGGGCGCGGCGGGCACGCCCGCAGCGGACGGGACCGGGCAGGAGAAGCCCGGCGAGAACCCCGCGGAGGGCACTCCGGACGGACAGCCGGCCGCAGGCGCACCGGCCGGAGCGGCGGCTGCGGGTGCTCCCGATCCGGACGCGGCCAAGGCGCCTTCCATCCTGGACCCGGACCCGGTCCCGGATTTCAAGCACCTCTCCATCGAAGAGGCTCGCAAGCGCATCGGGAGATACGCGCAGATCCAGATCTCGTGGAACCGGAGCCTGCTGACCGACCAGCAGATGCAGATGGTGCGCAAGCTCGTGCAGGCTGCCCGCGTCATGGACAACCTCTTCTGGATGCAGTCCACCCCCGACGGGCTCCAGTGGATCGAGAAGCTCTCGGCTCACAAGACCCCCCTCTACCGGACCCTGCTGCGGCTGCTCATGCTCAACTACGGGGCATACGACCGCCTGGCCAACAACGAGCCGTTCGTCGGCGAGACGCCGAAGCCCGAGGGCGCCAACTACTACCCGGTGGACATGACCAAGGAGGAGTTCGAGAAGTGGCTGAAGGCCCACCCGGGCGACGCGGACGCGTTCAAGAGCAACTTCACCGTGATCCGCCGGGGACCGGACAAGGGGCTCGTCGCGGTGCCGTACGCGAAGGAGTACGAGCGGGAGCTGCACGCCGCGTCGTCCCTGCTCGACCAGGCAGCGGAGCTGTCCGACAGCCCGTCCCTTGCCAGGTACCTGCGGTCCAGGGCCAAGGCGTTCCAGACCAACGACTACTTCGAGAGCGACGTCGACTGGGTGGACGTGGACTCCACGGTGGAAGTCACCATCGGCCCGTACGAGGTCTACGAAGACGCGCTGTTCGGGTACAAGGCCGCGTTCGAGGCCTTCATCACGGTCAAGGATCCCGTCGAGTCCGCGAAGCTCAAGACCTTCGAGGCGCAGCTCGACCGCATGGAGAAGGCTCTGCCCATTCCGGACGAGCACAAGAACTTCAAGCGGGGGGCCAGCTCGCCCATGCTGGTCGTGGACGTGATCTTCACGTCGGGCGACACCCGGGCAGGCGTGCAGACCATCGCGTTCAACCTCCCCAACGACGAGAAGGTGCGGGAGCAGAAGGGAAGCAAGAAGGTCATGCTCCGCAACGTCATGGCCGCCAAGTTCCGGCAGATCCTCACTCCCATCGCCAAGCTCGTGCTCAACGAGCCTTCGGTGGTCGAGCTGCACGCCCAGGCGTTCTCGAACCACACCCTGCTGCACGAGATCTCCCACGGCCTCGGCCCCGGGACCATCAAGGTCGACGGCAAGGAGACCAGCGTGAACCTTGCGCTCAAGGAGCTCTACCCGCACCTGGAGGAAGCCAAGGCCGATATCCTGGGCCTGTTCTTCGCTCTGATGTTTGCGGACGAGGGGCTGGTCGTGCTCGACGCGGGGGACCAGGACAAGTCGGTATCTGACAAGCTCACGCCGCAGGCTGCCCGGGCCGCGACCTTGACCACGTTCCTTGCGGGCATCTTCCGCTCGACCCGGTTCGGCACCGAGGAAGCCCACGGCAAGGCCAACCTCCTCATCTTCAACTACCTCGTGGAGAAGGGGGCCATGGCGTACGACGACGCGGGCCGCGTGCAGTGGGTGCCCGACAAGACGCAGGAAGCCATCACTGCGTTTGCGCACGACGTGCTCATGATCCAGGCGCTGGGCGACTACGCGGCATGCAAGGCGTTCATTGCCAAGTACGGTACCGTGTCGGAGCCCATGGACAAGCTGCTCAAGAGTCTCACCGAGATCCCGGTGGACATCGATCCGCTCTACGACATCCCGTAAATGACCGGACAGCCGCCAGATCCAGGCCCCCGGCCGGAGCCTGCGGACCCGTCCCGCGTGGCTCCCTGCGGGTCTCCGCCGGAAGCATGCGCGGTTCCCCTTCTTCCCAGCTTCGTCGCTGCGCTGCTGGCCGGCGCGGTCCTGGCTCTCGTGCCGTTGCTGCGTGCCGTGGATTACCCTCTCGCGCTGGCCGCAGCGCCGGCCGCGTCGGTGATCGCGGCGGTGTGGGGCTCACGGCACGGCAGGGCTTCGTTGGCGCGGTTCGTGCCCCGGTGCGCCGGGCTTGCGCTGGCCGTCACCGCGTTCCTCGTCCTGCCGTCCGCTCTGTCGTCGGTGGTGTCCGGGAGCGTGTGCGATCCGCTCTACGGGATGCTCTTCGTGCTGCTCGGGCCTGTCCCGTCCGCGGTGGTGGCCGCGGCATGCGGCGCGGTCCTCGCTCGGCGTGTCCCCGTCCGTCGCAGAGCCTGGGCCACGGCCGCTGCCGTTGCCCTGGTCCTGCTGTCGCCCGCGGTTCCCGTCGCGGAGTTCCTCTGGTCGCCGTCGGTGCGGTTCTACGGCACGTTCTTCGGGCTCTATCACGGGGCCGTCTACGACGAGGCCGTGTTCGTGGACCCCGCGCTGGCCTGGCTGCGCTGCTGGAACCTGTCGGGGCTGGCCGCTCTGGCGGGGCTCGCACTGCACAGCGAGCACCGAGGCCCCCGGGACCGCACGGACCGCGAGGGCGCCGACCCTCCCGCAACATGCCCGCAGCCGGGAAGCCCCCGGGTACGCGTGGCGGCCTCGGCTCTGGCCGCGGTGGGGGCCGCAGGCTTCGTGGCCCTCGGCGTGCTGGGCCCCCGGCTGGGCTTTCTGCAGACTCCGGGCCGATCCCTGGACGTGCTGGCCGCAACCGCAGAGGCGCCCGGCTTCGAAGTTCGGTACCGCGAGGGAGGAAAGGCGGCCCGGGTCGCGGGCCTTGTCGCGGCGGACATGACGTTTCGGGCCGCCCGGATCCAGCGGTTCCTCGGCGCGGGACCGGCCGACGGCATCCGCGTCTACCTGTATGACTCGCCCGGGGCAAAGGCCCGGGTCATGGGCGCGGGCAGGACCTCCATCGCGAAGCCCTGGAGGAACGAGCTGCACGTGCACACCGCGGATCCCGGGGCCAACGTGCTGGCCCACGAGCTGGCCCACGTGATGCTCGCGCAAGCGTCGGGAGAGCCGCTGGGCGTGCCCGCAGACCTGCTCGTGTTCCCACGTGCCGGGATCGTGGAAGGCGCCGCGGTCGCGGTGGAGCGCGGCCAGTCGCTGCTGACCACGCACCAGTGGGCAGCGGCCATGCGAGCCATCGGGAAGCAGCCCGACCTCCCGTCCATCATGGCGGGCCTGAGGTTCTGGGCCAGCGCATCGTCGGTGGCCTACACCGCGTGCGGCTCCTTCGTGCGCCACCTTGTCGAAACACGGGGGGCAGCTTCCTTCCTGGAGGTCTACGGCGGGGATTCCTTTGACGCGGCTTACGGCGCGTCGCTGGAGGACCTCGTGGCAGAGTGGAACCGGTTCCTCGACTCCATTCCCCTTTCCGCGGACGACCTGGACCTGGCGCGGTTCGTGTTCTCGCCACCCTCGGTATTCGAGAAGACCTGTCCCTATGCCGTGGGCCGGTGCATGGACCAGGCGGCCCGTGCCCTGGCGGCCGGCCGACCCGCCACGATTGCTTCGCTGGCCCGCGTCGCACTGGCCATGGGCCGGGACGATCCGGCCGGGGCCGTGAAGCTCGCACGCCTGCAGCTCTCTGCCGGCCTGCCTGCCCAGGCGCGCACGCTCATCGAGGAGACCGCGGACAGCGGTGCGGGGCCGGTGCTGCAAGCCGCTACCCGCATGGCCCTTGCAGACGCCCTGTGGCTGGACGAGGGGTCAGACCCGGCCGCAAGCATCTACGAGGAGCTGGCCCAAACCCCTGCAAGGCGCTGGCTCGGGGACGAGCTGCGCCTGAGACGCCTTGCCGCTGCAGAGCGCGTGGCCGGCCCGGTCCGCACCCTGCTTCTGCGCTCCTACGCCCCCCGGGACGAGGACGCGGTCGCGGCGGCAGCGTTCGAGGCGCTCAACGGCACGTCGACGTGCGCTCCTGCCGCGGTGGTTGGACTGCGGCTGGCGGCCATGCCCGGCCACTACCTCGAGGCTGCAACCGCGTTGGAATCGGCCGTCGCCCGATGCCCGGCCGACTTCCTCAGCCTCAAGACCATCCTGTCGGAGACCTGGATCTGGACCGGCCGCTGCCGCAACGCTGCCGCACTGCTGTTGGAGATGCGGAAGCTGACACTCACTCCCGCGGAGCTGGAAACGATCGAGGACCTGGAGGAGCGAGCCGGGCTCAGCCCTTCTTGCTGACCGAGCGGGCCAGCTTGGACACGTAGCGGGCAGCACGGTTGGCAGGGAGGATCCCCTTGCCCCGCGTCTTGTCGACCAGCGAAATGGCTTCCTTCGCAAGGTGCTCTGCTTCCGGGGTCTTGCGCTCCGCTGCGGTGCGGGCCTTCTTGATGGCCGTCTTCACCGCGGTCTTGAAATGGCGGTTGCGCTCCGCGTTCTTCACGCTCTGCCGCTGCCTCTTGATTGCCGACTTGTGATCTGCCATGCATCCCTCCCGAAAACCCTCAACAAAACGGGCTGGCGTTACTTACTACGACGGCCCGCTGGTGTCAACGTTTTTCGGCTTCCCCGATTGACAGCTTTGCCGCGTCGCGAACTTCGACTAGAATGGTTGCAGCACCGTGGCATGCCCCGCGGTGCGGGAGGTTCCCGTGATCGCCTTGAACGTCGCGTGCCCCCATTGCCGGCACAGCCTCATGGATGCGGAGCACAAGCTGGACGGCAACCCGTCGATCCGGCTGCTGCTCCGGGTCGGGACCGATGAGCGGGCGCTGAACCTGAGCAGCCTGTACGGCAGCTTCCGGTACGAGACGGACGCAGCCGTGGGGCTCGGCACGCTCACGGAGCTGGTGTGTCCTCACTGTCGGGCCGGGCTCGTGGTGGATGCCAGCTGCGACGTCTGCGGCGCGCGCATGGGGCGCCTGAGCCTGGAAGTCGACGGCGAGGTGTACTTCTGCTCGCGCCGCGGCTGCAAGGGGCACAAGGTGGAGCTGCGCGACCTGGAGAAGTCCCTTTCCGCGCTGTACGGCAAGGCCCGCTGATCCACAAATTGATCGTTCTTCCTCGGTAGCATATACTTATTCGGCTGTGGTTGGACCACTTTCGGTGCGGGGGCCTGCATGCGCAACTCCAATTGGCTTTTCATGACCCTGTTGGTGGTGTTCGTCTCCGGTTGTGGGGCAGTCCAGTTCGGCGGACCTTTTGATGCCGCGGACACCGGGACGGAAGCCCGCGTCCCAGACACGTGGGAGACCGTGGTGCCGGACGCCCAGCCGGAAGCCGTGTCCGAAACCGTCATCTTCCCGGACGTCAAGGTCAAGGACGAGTGGGAGGTGGACGTGCTCCAGCCGCCCACCGACGTCTGCCAGGCCGACTGCTTCGACCTCGAGCCGGAATGCGACGAGCCGCCCTTCGACTTCGGCTGCCCGTGCGATGGCAATGCAGACTGCAAGGGAGGCTACTGCGTGGAGGCGCGGCAGGGGAACCTCTGCACCCAGTCGTGCATCGACGAGTGCCCCGAAGGGTACGGCTGCCAGATCCTCTCCGGCACCTGCCCGGACTGCCAGTACGTGTGCATTCCGAAGTGGGTCGACCTCTGCCGGCCGTGCAAGAGCAACCCCGAGTGCCAGGGCTCCAGCTCCGCGCAGGGGGACCTGTGCGTCGACTTCGGACCGGACGGGAGCTTCTGCGGCGTGCAGTGCTCCGGCTCGGACGATTGCCCCGAAGGGTACGTGTGCGAGAACGTGATCGTGCAGGGAGGGGACTCGAAGCAGTGCGTCCCCATCGACGGCCAGTGCGAGTGCGCCGCGAAGTTCACCAACGAGGGGGCGGGCACTTCCTGCTACGTGGAGAACGATTTCGGCAAGTGCGTGGGGGAGCGCTTCTGCACCTTCGAGGGCCTCGGCCCGTGCTCCGCACTGACGCCGGCCAAGGAGGCGTGCGACGGCAAGGACACCGACTGCGACGGGGCCGTGGACGAGGACATGGACATCTGCTCCGGGGGCAAGGAGTGCAAGTGCGGCCAGGGCGGTTGCGCCTGCACCTGCCCCGATGGACTGGTGGACTGCGGCGACGGGCTGTGCCTGAATCTCCAGTCCGACGTGGCGCATTGCGGCGGCTGCGAGACTCCGTGCACCGGGGACAACGTCGAGACGTGGGCATGCCAGGCCGCGGTGTGCAAGATCGTGAAGTGCGAGGCCGGCTTCGAGAACTTCGACAAGCTGGCGGGCACCGGGTGCGAATGCCCCATCCTGCCCGAGGTGTGCGACGGGTTGGACAACGACTGCGACGCCGCGGTGGACGAGGGGGACGAAGTGTGCCCCGGCACCGAGGGGTGCAAGGGGACGTGCACCGACGGGCTGTGCTTCTGCCCGGTGGGGTGCGACCTGTGCAACGGCATGTGCGTGGCCATCGACAGCTACTTCTCGGACCCGAACAACTGCGGGTTCTGCGGCAACAAGTGCGCGCTGGACCACACGTCCGTCTACTCCTGCGAGGGGGGCAACTGCTGCCCGGTCGCGTGCGACAACGGGTGGACCGACTGCAACAAGCAGTGCCAGGACGGGTGCGAGTGGGAGGTGCTCCAGGAGCAGTGCAACTGCGGCGATGACGACTGCGACGGCGAGATCGACGAGTTCCCGCTGGCCAACTGCGACCCGCCCAAGCTGTGCCAGGACTGCATGTGCCAGTGCCCCACCGACAACCCCGTCATACAGGATTGCGGCGACGCGGGCTGCGTGGACATCAGCCTGTCCGCGGAGAACTGCGGGTGGTGCGGCAACAACTGCGCGGACAACGCGTGGGCCAACGTGAAGAAGTACGGCTGCGACATGATGGTGTGCACGATCCTCGGGTGCGAGAACAACTACTTCGACGTCAACGGGCAGCCGTGGGACGGGTGCGAATGCCAGAAGACCTCCACCGCGGAGCAGTGCGACCTCCTGGACAACGACTGCGACGGCGAGATCGACGAGGCGCCGTTCACCGACTGCCCGGCTCCCAAGGTCTGCGAGTGGGGCTTCTGCTCCTGCCCGCTGGACCAGCCGAACCTCCAGGAGTGCGAGCCCAACCAGTGCACCGACATCTACACCAACCCCAAGCACTGCGGGTTCTGCGACAACGACTGTGCGGCCATGGGCATGCCCAACGTCTCCACCTACGGGTGCGAGAGCGGGCTGTGCACCATCGCTGCCTGCAAGGTCCCGTACGTGGACGTCAACACCATGTTCTTCGACGGGTGCGAGTGCCAGAAGACCGCGGCCACCGAGACGTGCGACCTCATCGACAACGACTGCGACGGCCAGGCGGACGAGCTCCCCAACAACTGCGTCCCGCCCAAGGTGTGCGTCGCGGGCCAGTGCATCTGCCCGCTGGATCAGCCCAATCTCCAGGAGTGCGGCGGCGGCGGCTGCACCGACACCAACACCGACGTGAAGAACTGCGGCTTCTGCGGCAACGTCTGCGCGCTCGACAACGTGGGCTTCCAGAAGTGCGAGAACGGGGCCTGCGTGGTGGCCGCGTGCAAGCCGCCCTTCAAGGACTGCAACCAGCTGCCCTTCGACGGGTGCGAGTTCGAGGTCAAGCCCGAGGAGTGCAACGCGTTCGACGACAACTGCAACGGCGAGACCGACGAAGGAGCCAAGGGCGTCGGGCTGCAGTGCGACTCCGGGCTGCCCGGCCTGTGCGCAACCGGCGTGCAGATCTGCGAGGGCGGCTCCCTGAAGTGCAAGCCCAACATCCAGCCCAACCAGATCCAGGAGGTGTGCGACGGCAAGGACAACGACTGCGACGGGCAGATCGACCAGAACAACCCCGGCGGCGGCGGGCCGTGCACGGTCCAGGGCCTGAGCGGCGAGTGCAAGTTCGGCGCGCTGGAATGCACCAACGCCGCGCTCAAGTGCACCCAGACCTACTTCCCGCAGCCCGAGGTGTGCGACGGCAAAGACAGCGACTGCGACGGCATCATCGACGGCATGGAGGAGCCGTGCTCCACCATGTGCGGCGACGGCAAGAAGAAGTGCACCGGCGGCAACTGGGGCGCCTGCTCCGCGATGGAGCCCAAGATGTGCAAGAACTACAACGGCTGCTTCGACGAGCTGATGTGCGTCCAGCAGTGCCCCTCCGCTCCCATGGAGAAGTGCAACGCTTCCGACGATGACTGCGACAACTCCATCGACGAGACCTTCGCCTGCATCATGGGCGACCAGAAGTCTCAGACCTGCGGCAAGTGCGGCAACCAGTCGGCCACCTGCGGCAACACCTGCTCCTGGAGCTCCTGGTCGCCGTGCAGCGGTGAGGGCCCCTGCTCGCCGGGCCAGTCCAAGTACGAGGGCTCGTGCGGCAGCTGCGGCCAGCAGAAGTACACGTGCGACAACAGCTGCCAGTGGCAGTACTCCGGCTGCTTCAACGAGGGGACCTGCTCCCCGGGAAGCAGCAAGACCGAGGGCTCCTGCGGCAAGTGCGGCAAGTACCAGTACACCTGCAGCAACTCCTGCACGTGGGTCCAGGGAGCGTGCACGGGCGAGGGCGTCTGCTCGGTGGGCTCCACCAAGACCGAGGGCTCCTGCGGAAACTGCGGGACGCAGCAGTGGTCCTGCAACTCCTCCTGCCAGTGGCAGACGTCGTCCTGCACCAACCAGGGCGCCTGCTCCCCGGGCGCGTCCAAGACCGAGGGCTCCTGCGGCAACTGCGGCAAGTACCAGTACTCGTGCAGCAACTCCTGCACGTGGGTCCAGGGAAGCTGCACCGGCCAGGGCGTCTGCACCCCCGGCACGACCCAGTGGTGCACCGCGTGCCAGCAGAAGACCTGCTCGTCCGCGTGCCAGTGGGGAAGCTGCGGCAACTACTGCGGAGGTGCCAAGACCCAGGGCGGCTGCTACTGCGATGCGATGTGCGTCGCAATGGGCGACTGCTGCCCCGGCAAGGGCACGGGCAGCGCGTGCGCCGCGTGCGGCAACGGCTGCAACTCGTGTGAGCTCACCGAGTGCGGCGGCAGCGGGGGCAACTGCTTCTGCGACACGACGTGCGTGTCCGCGCACGACTGCTGCTCGAACGCTCGCAGCACCTGCAACATCGGCACGTGCAAGGGGTGTCCGGGCGACGACGGCAAGTCGTGCGACTGCGACTGGAACTGTGGCTGGCCCACCCAGGATCCCTGCTGCTCGGACAAGTCCTACTACGGCTGCTGAGCCGGCAAATCCTTCTTGTAAGTTGCTGATTACTCGTCTATCTTATCACCTCATTCGATTGTGTGTGTGCGTCAACCGGATAGGGGGGGAACAGATGAAGATGCTTGCATGTGTGCGGAATCTGGCACTCGTGGCCGCGCTTGCCGGCCTGGCAGCGGGATGCGGTGAGGGCGGGATCTCGGAGGCCAACACCGGGACCGACGTGACGACCGGTGACACCACGGGCGGGACGGACATTCAGCAGCCCCTCTGCCAGGACCTCGACGGGGACGGCTTCTTTGCAGGTCCGGGGTGCCAGGCGGGGATGATCACGGACTGCAATGACAACAACAACGCGGTGAGCCCCGGTGCTCCGGAGGTCTGCGGCAACGGCGTCGACGACGACTGCAAGGACGGTGACGAGCCCTGCGCGGACCCGTGCGAGGACAAGGACGGGGACGGCGCGCTGGGCAAGACGCCGCAGTGCGCCAAGGGGACCGACTGCGTGGACACCAACGACACCATCAAGCCCGGGGCCAAGGAGATCTGCGGCAACGGCGTGGACGAGAACTGCGACGGCAAGGACGACGCCTGCCCCGCCGAGTGCCCCGACGCGGACAAGGACGGGTACGTGGCCAAGACCGCAGAGTGTGCCCAGGGCACCGACTGCGACGATGCGGACAAGGACATCCATCCCGGAGCTCCCGAGATCTGCGGCAACGGGGTCGACGATAACTGCGACGGCAAGGACGAAGTCTGCCCGCCCGAGTGCAAGGACGGGGACGGCGACGGGTACGGCGACGGAGCGGACTGCAAGGGCTACGACTGCAACGATGCCAACGACAAGGTGAATCCCGGGGCCGAGGAGGTCTGCGGCAACGGCATCGACGACGACTGCATCGAGGGCGACGCCGCGTGCCCCGCTACCTGCGAGGACAAGGACGGCGACAGCTTCGGCGTGGGCGGTGCGTGCCCGGTCCAGGACTGTGACGACGCCAACAAGGACATCTTCCCCGGCCAGGTCGAGATCTGCGGCAACACGGTGGACGAGAGCTGCGACGGGGAAGCCGATGCGTGCGTCTGCCTCGACAAGGACGGCGACGGCTACGGCACGGGCCAGAACTGCCTGGGGCCGGACTGCAACGACTCCGACCCGCTGGTCAACCCCGGGGCCGCCGAGGTGTGCGGAAACGGGCTCGACGACGACTGCAAGGACGGCGACCAGGCCTGCACCAATACCTGCACCGACGCGGACAAGGACGGCTACGGCATCGGGGCCGGATGCAAGGGCCCCGATTGCCTGGACAGCAACCCGGACGTGCATCCCGGCGCCAACGACATCTGCGAGAACGGTATCGACGAGGACTGCGACAACAAGGACGCGGTCTGCCCCGAGCCGAACTGCGAGACCGACTACGACTGCGGCAACGAGCAGATGTGCGACGGCTCCACGGGCACCTGCCGCTACGCCAAGGTGTGGGAGTGGTGGGCCCCCACCTTCTACGTCGACACGGACACCGGGGGAGCGGGCCTCGACCTCATCCGAAAGGTGGACTTCGACGGAGACTGGAAGGCTTCCAACAACGTGGCGAACCTGGCCTGGGGAAGCAAGGACGCGGTGGTGTACTACTCGTTCGTGAAGACCTCGTCGCACTGGTTCCTGGGCTACTACGTGTTCTTCCCCAAGCGGTGGACGAGCTGGTGGCTCGGCACGCAGTACGAGAACACCATGCGCGGGGTGCTGCTCGTGGTGGAGCAGGACGGGTCCACCTACGGCAAGCTGGTCCTGATGGAAACCATGACGGAGGACACGTACTTCCAGTACGTCCCGCCGACCGTCCCCATCAAGGGCTCCGCGTCGGACGACGGCGATATCCACTACGACTGGGACTACCCCACGGATCACCATCCCATCGTCTACGTGCACAGCCAGGACCACGGCATCTGGGGTGACGCGTACTGGGCCAACAACGTGGCCCGCTGGGACCTCGACGGCTTCCCGGGTGACGACGGCGTGGAGTACATGTACGGCGCGGTGGCCGAGTCCCCCGCTACCGACAACGACGTCGTGTACTACAACGTGGTCCCGCTGGTCGACACGCTGTGGGCCAAGCGCCTGGAGACCGGCGACGGCGAGCCCTTCGAGGCATTCGGGCAGTTCGGCTCCAGCGGCACGCCCCACGCGAAGTCGCTGGCCCCGTGGCGGTTCTACGACGGCAACTCGCCTCTGGACCCGCATGGCGAGCTGCTGTACGACCCCGCGGACCTCGTCCGCCGCCACTTCAAGAACGGCTGGGGAGCGTACTCTTTCAACTACTCCTACAACCCGTATGCCATCAAGGTGACCCTCATCGACCTCCAGGTCACGGTCACGGCAGACCCCTTCGGCGGCCTTGCCGAGCCGTACGTCAACCTCTACCTCTGGGACGGCTCCGGCTATGCCATCCTGGTGGCCAGCAACTTCAACGGCCTCCAGAACAACTGGTACGGCAAGGAGCAGGACGTCGGCTACGTCTACGACCTGGCGGCCGAGATGGGGCGCAACTTCTTCTACGGCCTCGAGTACCCCACCGACAGCTACTTCGGCATCGAGGTGAAGGACTACGACGGCGGATGGAGCGGCGACGACTGGCTCATGAACGTGGCCGCGACCGACTACTCCCACAAGAGCGGCAAGAACTTCTACGACTGGGGCAAGTCGAACGCGTACGTCCAGGTGGATCTGCCCTAGCACGTTCCGGAGTCCTCATGAACCATCCGAAGCGTTCCATCGGTACCGTGGTGATGGCTGCGGGCAAAGGGGTGCGCATGCGCTCGCCCGTGACCAAGATGCTCATGCCGATCCTCGGTCGTGCGGTCTTCCAGTTCCCGGTGGAGCGGGCGCTGGCGCTGTCCGACGGACCGGTGGTGGTGGTTGCCGGCGACGCGCTGCAGGAGATGCAGAAGCTGCTTCCCGCGACCGAGCGTCTCCGCTACGCGCTGCAGCCCCAGCCCCTCGGCACCGCGGACGCGGTGAAGTGCGGGCTCGCCGCGCTTCCCGACTGCGACGAGGTGCTGATCCTCAACGGGGACGTGCCCTGCGTGTCCGACGCGCTGCTGGGTCGGCTCGTGGAGAAGCACCTGTCCCGGAGCAGCGAGGTCAGCTTCATCGCGTTCGAGCCGCCGGACCCCACGGGCTATGGCCGCGTCATCTCCTGCGAGGGGGTCGCGGTCGGCATCAAGGAGGAGAAGGAGCTGGAGCCGGACGAGCGCTCGCTGCGGGTTGTGAATGCGGGGCTCTACCTGGTGCGGGCAACGACCCTCGCAGAGTTCCTCGACGTCAACCGTCCCAGCGCGAAGCAGAAGGAGTACCTCCTCACGGACGTCGTGAGCTTCGTTGCGGACAGGCACGGCATCACCGAGGTGCTGCTGGCAGAGGATCCGGGCGAGGTCGCGGGCATCAACAACCGGGCCGAGCTGGCCGATGTCACGGAGCGGATCCGCAGCCAGCGCAACAGGAGCCTCATGGTGTCCGGCGTGGGAATGCCCCAGCCTGGCACGGTGGACGTGGACTTCTCGGCCGAGGTGGGGCACGACACCGTGCTCGAGCCCGGCGTGTCGCTGCGCGGGAAGACCCGCATCGGTGCGCACTGCACCGTCGGCCAGGGGACCGTGGTGGTGGACTGCACCATCGGCGACAACGTGGAGGTGCTGCCCTACTGCGTGCTGGAGTCCAGCATCATCGAGGACGGATGCGGCGTGGGGCCGTTTGCGCACACGCGCACCGGCACGGTGCTCAAGGCCGGAGCCAAGATGGGCAATTTCGTGGAGACCAAGAAGACGGTGCTGGGGCCCGGCAGCAAGGCCAACCACCTCTCGTACCTCGGCGACGCGACCATCGGCAGCGGAGTGAACGTGGGGGCGGGCACCATCACGTGCAACTACGACGGCTACAAGAAGTACCCGACCCGCATCGACGACGGAGCGTTCATCGGCAGCGACACGCAGCTGGTGGCGCCGGTAACGGTGGGCAAGGATGCGGTGGTGGCCGCGGGCACCACCGTGACTCGCGACGTGCCTCCCGGAGCGCTGGCCCTCTCCCGCGTGGAGCAGGTGCACCGTGACGGCTACGCGGCCAAGAAGCGCGGCCGAATGAAGAAGGACTGAGTCGGGCATCGCCCGCGGGCAGGGGCCCATGCGGGCAGGAGGTGCAGCATGTGTGGGATCGTGGGGATCGCATCGGCCCAGCCGGCCGCCTACCGGATCCTGGACAGCCTGAAGAAGCTGGAGTACCGCGGCTATGACTCCGCGGGCATCGCGATGGTGGACTCCGGCGACTTCCACGTGCTGCGCGCGGCCGGCAAGCTGTCCGCGCTGGAGTCGCTGCTGCGGGAGCGGCCGCTTACGGGCTGCCTCGGCATCGGGCACACGCGCTGGGCCACGCACGGGCGCCCCAGCGAGCAGAACGCCCACCCGCACCGCTTCGGTGACTGCATCGTGGTGCACAACGGGATTATCGAGAACTACAATGCGCTCAAGCAGCAGCTCACGGCCCAGGGGCACCGGTTCAGCTCCGAGACCGACAGCGAGATCATCGCGCATCTCGTGCACCGGGAGTACGAAGCGTGCCGCGACTTCCCGCAGGCGGTCCGGGCCGCGCTCGCGAAGCTGTCCGGCTCGTTTGCCGTGGCAGTGCTGCACCTGCGTCATCCCGACACCATCGTGGCGGCCAAGCGCATGTCGCCGCTGGTCGTCGGCCTCGGCAAGGACGAGAACTACGTGGCCTCCGACGTCCCCGCCCTGCTGTCCAGCACGCGGGACTTCCTCTTCCTGGAAGACGGCGACATGGCGGTGGTGACGCGCACGGCGGTCACAGTGTCCGAGGTGGCCACCGGCGCGCCCATCGAGCGCAAGCCGAAGCACGTGTCGTGGTCCCCCGCCATGGCGGAGAAGGGCGGCTACAAGCACTTCATGCTCAAGGAGATCCACGAGCAGCCCCGCTCGGTAGCAGACACGCTGCGCCCGCGGCTGGGCCTGTCCGAGGGGCGGGTCCAGCTCGAGGACCTGATGCCGCTGGTGGATCGCATCCGGCAGGTGGAGCGCGTCTGCGTCATCGCGTGCGGCACCTCCTACCACGCGGGCCTCATCGGCAAGTGGTTCATCGAGACCCTGGCCCGGATCCCCTGCGACGTGGAGGTGGCTTCCGAGTTCCGCTACCGGGAGCCTCTGGTCGGGCCGCGGCAGCTCGTGGTCGCGGTGTCCCAGTCGGGTGAAACAGCGGACACGCTGGCGGCCGCCCGGGAAGCCAAGGAGAAGGGCGCCGTGGTGGTGACGATCTGCAACGTGGTGGAGGCCAGCCTCCCGCGCATGGCCGACGCGACGCTCTACACGTATGCCGGTCCGGAGATCGGCGTGGCCAGCACCAAGGCCTTCACGTGCCAGATGGCCGTGTTCTACCTGCTGGCCCTCTGGATGGCGCAGCAGCTCGGCAGGCTCGACGCTCCCGCGGTCCGCCAGCAGCTCGAGGAGCTGGCCGGGCTTCCGGCCCGGATGGAAGCGGCCCTGGCGGTGGCTCCCTACGCCCTGGTCGCGGCCAAGAAGTACGTGCGCGCCGCCAGCATGCTGTACCTCGGCCGCGGGGTCTCGTTTCCCATCGCGCTGGAGGGCGCGCTCAAGGCCAAGGAGCTCTCCTACATCCACGCGGAGGGCTACGCTGCCGGCGAGATGAAGCACGGGCCCATCGCGCTCGTGGATGACTCCGTGCCCAGCGTGTTCATCGTGCCTGCGGGCGTGACCTACGAAAAGACGATCTCCAACATGGAGGAGATCAAGAGCCGCAACGGCCGCGTGCTGGTGGTCGCGAGCCAGGACCAGAAGCGCGCGATCGATCTTGCAGACGACGTGTTCATCATCCCCGACGGACCGGCAGTCGTTCACCCGTTCCTCGCTGTGCTGCCTCTGCAGCTGTTCGCCTAT
>Ga0233425_10002524_pt1 | contig 35670 bp, 37 predicted proteins | sample Watercolumn_Towu_2_FD_181712 | JGI IMG/M metagenome (GOLD analysis project Ga0233425, IMG submission 181712) | Freshwater microbial communities from Lake Towuti, South Sulawesi, Indonesia - Watercolumn_Towuti2014_140_MG | ecosystem: Environmental > Aquatic > Freshwater > Lake | place...
CCGCGCTTGAAATTCTTTAGCACCGCGTGCCTGCGCACCGTGTAGTCGGCGGCGTAGAGGACGACCGCGAGCTTCATTAGCTCTGAGGGCTGCACCGTGATCGCCCAGAGATTCAGCCAGCGGCGCGCGCCGTTCACCTCGCGCCCGACGCCCGGGATGAGGACGAGCACGAGCAGGACGATGCAGGCCACGAAGAGCCAGGACGCCGCCTTCTGCCAGATGCGCGCCGGCACCATGAATACCGCGGTTGCGGCCGCGAGCGAGACCGCGAGGAACACGCCTTGCCGGAAGAGGAAGTACGCCGGGTTGTGGCCGGCGTAGCGGCTCGCCTCCGCGGTGGCGATCGACGCGGAGTACACCATCACCAGCCCGAGAGTGACCAGCAGCAGCGCCGTCCACGCGAGCGATCGGTCGTACTCGGGCGCGGGCTGGTTGGCGCGCATGTTGCCGCCGAACGCGAGGCTAGCCATTGAGCGCCTTCACCGCAGCGGCGAACGCCTCGCCGCGATGCTTGTAGTCGCGGAACATGTCGAAGCTCGCGCACGCGGGCGAGAGCAGCACGGCGTCGCCCGGCTTGGCGAGCTCGGCAGCTCGAGCGACGGCCTCCCGGAGTGTTTTTGCTTTCTCCATCGAAGCGCCGGCAAGAGCACGCTTGATGAGCGCGGCATCCCTGCCGATGAGCAGGACGTGCTTTGCTTTCTCCTTCACCACGGGAGCCAGCACCGAAAAATCCTGGCCCTTGCCTTCTCCCCCCAGTATCAGCACCGCCTTGCGATCGAGGCCGCCGAGCGCCGCGACGGTCGCGCCGACATTGGTGCCCTTGGAATCGTCGTACCAGACGACGCCGCCGCGCTGGGCGACGAGTTGCATGCGGTGCGGCAGGCCGCGGAAGCTGCGCAGGCCCTCGGCGAGCGCGCCGATCGGAATGCCAACCCGTGTCGCAAGGGCGCACGCAGCTAGGGCATTCGAAACATTGTGTGACCCGGAAAGGGGCAGATCGGAAATCGCAAGAATTCGCTCCTTTCCTCTGACCATCCAGCCATCCGAGACCCCGAAATCCTCTGATACGGCTGGAGTATCGAGACCGAACGTGACCTGTACGCGCCCCGGCAACGCCATCGCCATGGATACCGAATCGCCACGATTCAGTACTTGCACGCCGGTACCTTGGAAAACTCGGGCTTTCGCTGCCGCGTATTCGGCGAGACCGGAGTACCGATCCAGGTGATCTTCCGAGAGATTGAGCATGGTCGCCGCGTCCGGCGCGAGCGACCACGTCGTCTCGAGCTGGTAGCTGGAGAGCTCGAGCACCCAGGCGGCGGCCGGCTTGACGCGCTTCGCAAGCGCATCGAGCGCAGGCGGAGCGATGTTGCCCGCGACCTCGCAGTCGATTCCGGCCGCGCGCAGGAGGTGGCCGGTGAGCGCGGTGACGGTGCTTTTCCCGTTCGTGCCGGTCACCGCGATGCGCCTGCCTTTCGCCGCCCAGGCGAAAAGCTCGATGTCGCCGGCGACGGGGATCTGTTTCGCGATCGCCGTCGCGATCAGCTGCTGATCCAGGGGAAGGCCCGGGCTGATGCAGACCAGATCCACGCCGTTTAGGAGCGACGCCTTGAACTTTCCTCCCGAGAATTCCCCGAAAAAATCCTTCTTTCTGGGGGGCTCGCGCCGCGTGTCGGCGGCGCGCACGATGCTGCCGTGGCGTTGCACCCAGCGCGCGACCGAGAGCCCAGTGTCGCCGAGGCCGAGGATGAGGACCTTCTTGCCGCGCAAGGCCATCGGCGCGGGCGGCTTGAGCATCGAGTGGGCGGGATCGCGCATCATCTGAGCTTGAGCGTCGACAGCCCGAACAGCACGAGCATCATGGTGATGATCCAGAAGCGGACTACGACCTGCGATTCCTTCCAGCCCTCCAGCTCGTAGTGGTGGTGCAGCGGCGCCATGCGGAAGATGCGCTTGCCCCCGGTCCACTTGAAGTACAGCACCTGGATCATCACCGAGAGCGTCTCGGCAACGAAGACGCCGCCCATGATGAAGAGCACGATCTCCTGGCGCACGATCACCGCGATCGTGCCGAGCGCGGCGCCGAGCGCGAGCGCGCCGACGTCGCCCATGAAGACTTCCGCGGGGTAGGTGTTGAACCAGAGAAAGCCCAGGCCCGCGCCGACGATCGCGCCGCAGAAGACGGCCAGCTCGCCCGCGCCGGCGATGTAGGGCAGCCCGAGGTACTTCGAGAACACCGCGTGGCCGGCGACGTAGGCGAAGATGCCGAGCGCGCCGGCGATCATCACCGTGGGCATGATGGCGAGGCCGTCCAGGCCGTCGGTGAGGTTGACCGCATTCGAGGTGCCGACGATCACGAAATAGGTGAGCAGGACGAAGCCGACCGTGCCGAGCGGATAGGCGATGAACTTGAAGAACGGCACGATCAGCTCGTTCAGCGCCGGGATGCCGGGCGTGCCCTGCGCCATCCACGCGAGGAAGCCCGCCGCGGCGAAGCCGAACACCGACTGCCAGAAGAACTTCGCCTTCGCCGAGAGCCCCTTCGGATTCCGGTGCACGACCTTGCGGTAGTCGTCGATCCAGCCGATCGCGCCGAAGGCGACCGTGACCCCCAGCACCACCCAGACGAAGCGGTTGCCGAGGTCGCTCCAGAGCAGCATCGTGATGCTGATCGAGATGAGGATCAGCGCGCCGCCCATGGTCGGCGTGCCCGCCTTGGTGAGGTGCGATTTCGGGCCGTCGTCGCGCACCGCCTGGCCGATCTTGTAGGCGGTGAGCTTGCGGACCACGTAGGGCCCGAGAATGAGCGAGATCGCGAGCGCGGTGAGGCAGGCGAGCACCGAGCGCAGCGTGATGTACTGGAAGACGTTGAAGAGGCGCACGTCCTTGGCGAGTATCTGGGCGAGCTCCAGAAGCACTAGTGCTTCTCCTTGGCAGGCATCTAGTGCGCGCCCCCTTTCTCGCCCGTCAGGAGCGCGACCAGGCGCTCCATCTTCATGAAGCGCGAGCCTTTGACGAGAACGGTCCTCGCGCCCTTGAGGCTCGCCTTGATTGCGTTCAGGTCGTCGAAGTGTTTTCCACCGAACGCTTTTGATGTTCCTTTGGAGGAATTTCCGAGGGTAAGCACGTCGTTGATCCCTCTTTCCTTCGCATACAGGCCAACCTCTGCATGAAACTCCGGGCCCTGCGCGCCGACTTCGCCCATGTCGCCGAGCACGAGCACGGTCGGCCCCGGGCAGCTGGCGAGCACGTCGATGGCGGCGCGCACCGAGTCGGGGTTGGCGTTGTAGCTGTCGTCGATCAGCGTGGCGCCGCCGGTCGTCGTCTTGATCTGCAGCCGCCCGCTGTAGGGCCTGAACTCGGAGAGGCCGGCGCCGATCGCCGCGGGCGCGATGCCGGCGGCGTGCGCGCAGGCGGCCGCGGCAAGCGCGTTCATGATGTTGTGCGCACCGGGAATGGCGAGCGTCGCGCGCGCATCGCCGCGCGGAGTCTTGAGCGCGATCTCGCTCTGCAGGCCCTTCAGCGCGTAGCGGCCGGTGACTTCGCCGCGGACGAGGCCGAACTCGACGCGCCGGCGCTTGCCGGCCCTGGCGCGAAAGATGTCCGCCATCGGGTCGTCGGCGTTCAGCACGGCGACGCCGTCTTCCGGCAGCGCCTCGAACACGCTCGCGTTCTCGGCTGCAACCGCCTCGACCGAATGCATGAACTCCAGGTGCTCGCGCTGCGCGTTGTTGACGAGCGCCACCGTCGGGCGCGCGATCGCCGCCAGCATCGCGATCTCGCCTGGATGGTTCATGCCGAGCTCGATCGCGCAGAAGCGGTGCGCCGCGCGCATGCGCAGGAGCGTCAGCGGCACGCCGATGTCGGTGTTCAGGTTGCCGCGCGTCGCCAGCGCCCCCGCCTCGCCCGCGTGCTTGCGCAGAATCGCGGCGAGCATCTCCTTGGTCGTGGTCTTGCCGTTCGAGCCGGTGATCGCGATCAACGCCGGCGCGAAGCGCAGCCGCCAGTGGCGGCCGAGCCGGCCGAGCGCCCGCCGGGTCTCGTCCGCGACCACAAGGGGAAGGCCCGATTGCGGCAAGGGCCCCACGCCCGCGAACTTCTCGTCGACCACCGCGGCGGCGGCGCCGCGCTCCTGCGCCGCGCCGAGGAAGGCGTGGCCGTCGAAGAAATCGCCGCGGATCGCGACGAATAGCTCGCCGCGGGCGAGCGTGCGGCTGTCGGTGGACACGCCGCTGAACGAGACGTCGGCACCTGCGCCGGGGACCCGTCCCTGAATCGCGGCGGCGGCCTCGGCGAGGCTCATCATCGCTCCCGCCGCGCCCCGAGCGCCGCCGCGGCGACGGCCGCATCGGAAAAAGGATGGCGCTTGCCGGCGACCTCCTGCGTAGTCTCATGCCCCTTGCCTGCGAGCAGGATTACGTCGGCGCCGTCGGCTTCGGCGATCGCCGTGCGGATCGCGCTTTCGCGGTCCGGGTCGGAGGCGACTTTGCCGGTCGCGCCGCGGCGGACCGCCTCGATGATCGCGAGCGGATCCTCGCCGCGCGGGTTGTCGGAAGTGACCAGCACGTGGTCGGCGAGCCGCGCGGCGACCGCGCCCATCGCCGGGCGCTTGGCAGGATCCCGCTCGCCGCCGGCGCCGAACACCACCGCGAGGCGGCCGCCCCGCGAGCGCGCGACCGGCTTGAGCGCCGCGAGCACTTTCTCCAGCGCATCCGGCGTGTGCGCGTAGTCGACGACCACGAGCGGCCGGTCGCCCACTGTCTGCATCCGGCCGGGAACGGCAGGAAGCTTCGAGAGCAGCCGCGCGCCCTCTTCGAGCGGAATGCCGCGGGCGATCAGGCAGCCGAGCACGCCGAGCGCATTGGAAAGATTGAAGGCTCCGGCATGCGAAAAAGGCACTTCAATGCTTTCGGACTTTGTTTTTATTTTTATGGTGTTTTGTCCCGTTCTCTCCCCGGCGAGAAAAGCATCCTGGGAAGAGCCATAACCCAGTACTCGCGCGCGGGTTCTCTTCGCCAGCTCGCGGCCGAACGGATCGTCCAGGTTGATTACCGCGGTCTCGAGTCCGGGCGCCTCGAACAGCTTCGCCTTGGCCGCGCCGTACGCGTCCATCGTGCGGTGGTAGTCGAGGTGGTCGTGGGTGAGGTTGGTGAAGAGCGCGCAATCGAACGCGACGCCGTTCACGCGCCCCTGGTCGAGCCCGTGCGAGGACACTTCCATCGCCGCCGCGGCGGCGCCCTGCGCCTTGAATTCCTTGAGCAGCCCGTGGATCTCGAGTGCATCGGGCGTTGTGTTCGCGACCGCTCCCAGGCGGCCCGGAAATCCGGCGCCCAGGGTCCCCACCACCGCTGCGCTCTCGCCATGCTGCGCAAGCGCAGCCGCGATCCACTGCGAGCAGGTTGTCTTGCCGTTGGTCCCGGTCACCCCGCACATCCAGAGCGATTCGCTCGGCCGGCCGTAGAACTCGTGAGCAAGGAAGCCGGCCTTGTTCTTCAGGTTCTCGACCCCGACGTTGGGAATTTCCTGAGTAAAGGCAAACCCTTCCCTTTCCCAGACCACCGCCGAGGCGCCGCGCTTCACCGCATCGGCGATGTGGCGTCGGCCGTCGCCGGCCGTGCCGGGCCACGCGAAGAACGCCGCGCCTTGAGCGGCGCGCCGGCTGTCGGAGGTGAGCCGGTCGATCACGTCACCTCGACTCGCAAGCTGCGGCGCCAGCTGCGCGAACACATCGTCAATTAGGTGTTCTCCTTCGCTTCCTCGCCCGGCAGCTCGATCGGCGCGAGCGGCGCGTCGTAGGGCGCGCCGAGCAGCCGCAGCGCGCCCTGCATGACCTGCGCGAACACCGGCGCGGCCACCTGCCCGCCGTAGTGCTGGCCGGCGGAGGGCTCGTCCAGCATGACGGCGATCACCAGCCGCGGCTCGCTGACCGGCGCGAAGCCGACGAACGAGGAGACGTACTTGTTCGGCGCGTAGGCGCCGTTCTCGAGCTTGTGCGCGGTCCCGGTCTTGCCGGCGACGCGCCAGCCGGCGATGCGCGCGCGCGGCGCGGTGCCGCCCGGCTGCACGGCCGCTTCCAGCATCGCGCGCACGGAGCGCGCCACCTCCGGCGAGAGCACGCGCTGGCCGGCGGCCGGCGCGCCGGTGCGCACGAGCGACAACGGCGCGATCTCGCCGTCGCGCGCGAACACGGTGTAGGCCTGCGCGAGCTGGATCAGGCTCACCGAGATGCCGTGCCCGTAAGCCATCGTCGCCTGCTCGACCGGGCGCCAGGTCTTCGCCGGGCGCAGCTTGCCGCTCGCCTCGCCGGGAAAGCCGAGCTTCGGCGCCGCGCCGAAGCCCAGGCGCCGGAAGAGCTCGTGCATCTCCTCGCGCGGCAGCGAGAGCGCGATCTTGGCCGAACCGACGTTGGAGGATTTCTGGATCACCTGGGAGGCGGTGAGCGCGGCTTCCTTGTGCGAGTCGTGGATCGTGTAGCTGCCGATCGTGAGCGTGCCGGGCGCGGTCGGGATCACGGTCTGCGGCGTGATGCGGCCGAGCTCGATCGCGAGGCCGACGGTGAAGGGCTTGAGCGTCGAGCCCGGCTCGAAGGTGTCGGTCATGACGCGGTTGCGCACCTGCGCCGGCGTCACCTTGGCGCGGTTGTTCGGGTTGTAGGTCGGCACGTTGGCCAGGGCCAACACTTCGCCCGAGCGCACGTCGAGCACGACGATCGCGCCGGCGCGCGCCTTGTGCGCCTCGACCGCGGTTTTCAGGGCGCCGAAGGCGATGTTCTGCACCTTGCTGTCCAGGGCGAGCGTCAGGTCGTGGCCGTCCTGCGCGGCGCGGATCGACTCGATGTCCTCGACGATGCGGCCGAGGCGGTCCTTGATCACGCGCCGGCTGCCGGCGCTGCCGGCGAGCAGCTTCTGGTGCGCAAGCTCGATGCCTTCCTGCCCCGCGTCGTCGATGCCGGTGAAGCCGATGACGTGCGCGGTGGTCTCGCCGCCCGGGTAGTAGCGGCGGAACTCGCTGTGCTGGTAGACGCCGGGGATGCCGAGCTCGGCGACTTTCGCGGCGGACTCGGGCGGAATCTGGCGCTTCAGGTACACGAACTCGCGCTCGGCGCCGGCGACGCGCTTCTCGAGATCCTTCGCGTCGTGGCCGAGCAGCTTCGCGAGCGAGGCGAGCTGCACGGGCGTCGCCTTGAAGTCGTCCGGGATCGCCCACACCGACCGGACCGGCGTGGAGATGGCGAGCGCGTCGCCGTTGCGGTCGACGATCCTGCCGCGCGTGCCCGCCACATCAAGCACCCGCGCGTAGCGCGCCTCGCCTTTCTCCTGCAGGAAGCCGGTCTTCATCGATTGCAGGTAGGCCGAGCGCCCGGCGAGCACCGCGAAGCAGGCCAGCAGCGCAAGCAGCGCGAGGCGCGCGCGCCACTGCGGCAGCCGGACCAGCACAGGCACGCTCGCCGAGGTCACGGGAAGATCACGGCGCGGCCCCGACGATCTTGACGCGCCGCGGGTCGGGCGCGCGCATGCCGAGCGTGCCGCTGGCGATGCGCTCGACGCGCGAATGCAGTCCCCAGGTGCTCGCCTCGAGCTGGAGCTGGCCGTACTCGACCTCGAGCGCACGCGCGCGCTCCTGCTCGCGCTCCAGCTCCGAGAAGAGCTTGCGGGACTTGTGCTGGGAGGTGACGAGCCCGAGCGCGCAGACCAAGAGAACCAGGAGGAGGAGGAGGTTCAGCTTCGCCACGCGTCGGGCTCGTTTTCGGAGATTCGTTTCAGGAAGGCGGGATCGAGGGGAGCGGCAGTGCGCTCGGCGACGCGCAGCTTGGCGCTGCGCGCGCGGGGGTTAGCGTTCACTTCGGCACCGGTCGGCCGCTGGATGCGTCCGACGATTTTGAGCGGGGCTTGTGGCATTTCGCTGGCGCGAATCGGCAAATCCTCGGGCACGGCGGGTTTCGCGGCCGCGCCCATGAAGCGCTTCACCAGCCGGTCCTCGAGCGAGTGAAAGCTGATCACCGCGAGGCGGCCGCCGGGGGCGAGGTGCGCGAGCGCCTGGGGCAGCATCAGCGCGACCTCCTCAAGCTCCCGATTGACGAGAATCCGTAGAGCCTGAAAGGTGCGCGTCGCCGGATTCTGGCCGGCCTCCCGCCGTGTTTCCCGTTTACGGACCGCCGCAGCCACGACAGCGGCAAGTTGCTCTGTGCGGAGGAGCGGCTCGCGTGCGCGAGCAGCAGCAATCGCCTTTGCAACCTGTTCAGCAAACCGTTCTTCGCCATACCTAGCGATCGCCTCCCGCATCTGTTTTTCTGTCGCCGTGGCGAGCCATTGCGCCGCGGTCGGGCCCTGTGTCGGGTCCATGCGCATGTCGAGCGGCCCGTCCTGCCGGAAGGAAAAGCCCCGCGCCGCGTCCTCCAGCTGCGGCGAGGAGACGCCGAGGTCGGCGAGCACGCCGTCCACCCTGCCGATGCCGCGTTGTCCGAGAACCTGCGCGAGAACCCGCGTGAGCGCGCTGAAGGGCGCGTGCACGGCGGTAAAGCGCGGGTCGCGAATGGCCGCCGCGGCTTCGATCGCCTGCGGATCGCGGTCGAGCGCGATCAGACGCGCGGAGCGGTCTAGGCGCTCGAGGATCGCGCGGCTGTGGCCGCCGCGCCCAAAGGTCGCATCGACGTAGACGCCGCCGGGCTTGAGGGCAAGCGCGGCGAGCGCTTCGTCCAGCAGAACCGCGCGGTGCGCGCTCATGGGCGAGGCTCAAAGCGAGAAGCCTTCCATGCCGGGCGGCAGGGAGCCGTCGCCGGCGAGCGCGGCGCTGCTCTTCGCGTTCCAGACGCCCGCGTCCCAGAGTTCGAAGTAGTGCCCCTGCCCGACCAGCATCGCCTCGCGCTCGAGCTTGGCGTGCAGCCGCAACCCGCTCGAGAGCAGCACCCGCCCGGACGCATCCGGCACAACGTGCTCCTCGAAGCCGAGCAGCAGCCGCTTCCACCAGCTCGCCTGCGGGTGAAAGCTGGGGAATTTCTCGACCTGGGCGCGCACGCGCTCCCACTCGGCCTCCGGGTAGAGCAGCCCGCAGCCGTCAGGGTGCGCGCTCAGCACGAGCGTCCTCCCCGCGGCGACGAGCGCGTCGCGATGGCGCGTAGGAATGGCGACCCGGCCCTTCGCATCGAGGGCGATGACCGCCGCGCCATGAAACAGTCCTCCCATCCCTTGCCCTCTCCTTGACCGAAAACCACCGCTCGCCCGGGGTGCGGCATGCTCCCCACTTTTTTCTACGTTTCCCCACTTTAATGTGAAAGTCTGCCTCAGGTCAAGCTTTGGAGAAGAAAATATCCAGATGTGACAGATACTTAGGTAAACTATCCGAAGCCATTTCTCTATTTTAAAGAGACAATTAAATCAACTACTTATAAAATGCACTGAAAGTCGGTTCTCAGGAATGCCTGGCCCCACCCAAGGGCGCTACCCTCGGGACTCATGATCAACAAAATCGTCGCCTCGGCCGAGACCGCCCTCGCCGACATCCCCGACGGTGCCACCGTAATGCTGGGCGGCTTCGGCAACGCCGGCATGGCGGTCGAGCTGATCGACGCGCTGATCGCGCAGGGCGCGAAGCAGCTCACCATCGTCAACAACAACGCGGGCAACGCCGACGCCGGGCTCGCGGCGCTGATCGGCGCCGGGCGCGTGCGCAAGATCATCTGCTCGTTCCCGCGCCAGGCCGATTCGTGGCACTTCGACCGCGAGTACCGCGCCGGGCGCCTTGAGCTCGAGCTGGTGCCGCAGGGCTCGCTCGCCGAGAGGATCCGCGCCGCGGGCGCAGGCATCGGCGCGTTCTACACCCCGACCGCGTTCGGCACCGACCTCGCCAAAGGCAAGGAGACGCGGCGCATCGGCGAGCGCGACTACGTGCTCGAGTACCCGATCCACGCCGACTTTGCGCTCATCAAGGCCGACCGCGCTGACCGCTGGGGCAACCTCACCTACCGCAAGACGGCGCGCAACTTCGGGCCGATCATGGCGGCAGCGGCGAAATGCACCGTGGCGCAGGTGCGCGAGACGGTCGAGCTCGGCGCGCTCGACCCCGAGGTGATCGTGACGCCGGGAATCCACGTGCAGCGCGTCGTGCGCATCGCGAGCATGAGGAAGGCGGCATGAAGGGAATCGACCGCAAGCAGATCGCCGCGCGCGTCGCGCGCGACATCCCCGAAGGCGCGTACGTCAACCTCGGCATCGGCCTGCCGACGCTTGTCGCCGACTACCTGCCGAAGGACCGCGAGATCATCATCCACAGCGAGAACGGCGTGCTCGGCATCGGCCCGAGCCCCGCGAAGGGCGAGGAGGACGAGGACATGATCAATGCCGGCAAGCAGCCGGTCACGCTCCTCGCCGGCGGCTCGTTCTTCCACCATGCCGACTCCTTCGGCATGATCCGCGGCCAGCACCTCGACTACTGCATCCTCGGCGCTTTCCAGGTCGCAGCCAACGGCGACCTCGCGAACTGGCACACCGGCGGTGCGGACGCGATCCCCGCGGTTGGCGGCGCGATGGATCTCGCCGTCGGCGCGAAAAACGTGCTCGTCATGATGGAGCACCTGACGAAGGAAGAAAAAAGCAAGATCGTCGAGCGCTGCAGCTACCCGCTCACCGGAGCGCGCTGTGTGAACCGCATCTACACCGATCTCGCCGTCATCGACGTCAAGCCCGACGGCCTGCACCTGGTGGAGATCCTCGCCGAGGGCCTTTCCTTCGACGAGCTGCAGCGCCTGAACGGCGTGCCGCTGAAATACCGCGCCGCGGCCTAATCTAGACTTATGGACCTGTCTACCGGAGGAGGTGGCATGAGGCGCGTTCTTCTGCTGGTCCTGGCGTTCGCGGCGGGTGCGGCCTGCGCGCAGCCGTTTCCGTCGAAGACGATTCGCATCCTGGTGCCGTTTCCGCCGGGCGGCACCACCGACGTGGTGGCACGCCTCGTCGCGCAGCGGGTGCAGGAACAGGTCGGGCAGCCGGTGCTGGTCGAGAACCGCGCCGGCGCCGGCGGCACCATCGCGCCCGCCGAGGTGGCGCGCGCCGCGCCCGACGGCTACACGCTGCTGATCCACAACATCACCTTCCCGATCGCCTCGGTGGCCGCGGCACTGGGCAACCGCGCGACCTACAACGCCGACGCCGATTTCGCCGGCGTGTCGATCGCGGTGTACGTGCCCTTCGTCTGGACCGCCCATCCGAGCACGCCGGGCAAGGACCTGCGCGACGCGATGACCTACGTGAAGGATTTCAAGCCCTACACCTACGGCTCGACCGGGCCGGGTTCGACGATGCACGTGCTCGGCGAGGCGCTTGCCAAGGCCGCCGGGGTGCAGATGACGCACGTGCCGTTCAAGGGGGCCGCGCCGCTCAAGCAGGAGCTCATCGCCGGGCGCATCCACCTCGGCGGCGACCAGCTTTCCACCTCGCTCGCCGACATCAAGGCCGGCAAGCTCAAGGCGTTCGCCACGAGCGCCGCGCGCCGCATCCCCGAGCTGCCCGAGGTCCCGACGGTACGCGAGCTCGGCTACCCGATGCTCGAGGCCGAGGGTTGGAACGGCTTCTTCGCGCCCGCCAAGACCCCGCGCGACGTCCTCGAGCGCCTGAACCGCGAGTTCGCCGCCGCAGCGAAGCACCCGGAGGTGGCCAAGCGCATGCGCGAGATGGGCGCCGAGCCGGTCGGCTCCTCGGGCGCCGAGCAGGAAGCGATCTTCAGGCGGCAGATGGACCAGTTCCGGCCGATCATCAAGGAAATGAGGATAGAGGGCTGAGGAGCATGAGGACAGCGCCTGAACGGCGTGCCGCCGAAGTATCGCGCCGCGGTCTGGCGGCGCCGGCCTACTTGCCCGTCCAGCGCGGCGGGCGCTTCTCGACGAAGGCCTTCACGCCCTCCTTGAAATCGTCGCTGCCGTAGACCCTGCGGACGATGTCGTCGCCCTCGGGCAGCGGCCGCGCATCCAAGATGCGGCGCAGCGACTCCTTGGTGGACCATAGGGTGAGCGGCGCGTGCGCGGCGATTTTTTCGGCGAGTTCTTTGACTCGAGCCTCGATTTGGTTATTCTCGACAATTTCATGAACGAAGCCCGCGGTGAGCGCTTCCTGGGCGCTCATCAGGCGCGCGGTGAACATCAGTTCCTTCACGCGCGAGGCGCCGATCAGGTCGGCGAACATCGCGTAGTTCTTCATCGATAGCGTGTTGCCGAGCGTGCGCGCGGTCGGCACGCCGAACTTCGCGTCCGGCGTGGCGATGCGGATGTCGGCGCCCGCGGCGATCGCAAAACCGCCGCCCACCGCGTAGCCCTGGATCTGCGCGATCACCGGCTTCTTCACCCGTGCGATGCGCCCAGAGCGCTTGTCGCCATCCTGCTCGTACTTGATCCCGTCCTCGCCGTCCTTGAACTTCGTGAACTGGCTGATGTCGGTGCCGGCGACGAACGCCTTGCCGCCCGCGCCCCTCAGCACCAGCACGCGGACCGCGTCGTCGGCGTCGACCTCTTCTAAGACCTCGTAGAGGCGCTGGTACATGCCCCAGGTCATGGCGTTGCGCGCCTCGGGGCGGTTGAACGTGAGCGTGACGATCGGCCCTGCGCGCTCCACCAGGACTTCGTTTTTCTCCATCGGGCGATGCTACCATCGCGCGCAGGAGGACTGACCGATGCTCAAGACCGTTCTTGCCGCCGCGTTGCTCGCTTTGTCCACTCTCGGCTTCGCGCAGAAATATCCGTCGCGCACCGTCGAGGTGGTCGTGCCCTACGCGCCCGGCGGCGGCACTGACAACCTGATGCGCATGATCACCGGCATCATCGACGAGAACAAATGGTCGCCGGTACCGCTAAACGTCAACAACCGCGCCGGCGGCTCTGGCGCGGTCGGCTTCAGCTACCTGATCAACAAGAAGGGCGACGCGCACACGATCGCCGGCGCGACGCCGATGATCGTGTCGGGCAAGATCGAGGGGCGCCTGCCGGGCGACCACCGCGACGCGATGACGATCCTGATGGTCGTCGCGATCGACGAGTTGATGCTCTCGGTGCGCACCGAGTCGCCGTTCAAGACGATCGAGGATTTCGTGAAGGCGGCAAGAGCGAAGCCCGGCGGCCTCACCGTCGGCGGCACTGCGACCCTCACCGAGGACCACATCTTCACCTACCTGATGGAGCAGGCGGCGAAGATCCGGGTGAAGTACGTGCCATTCAACTCCGGCGGCGAGGTCACCGCCGCGCTCATGGGCGGGCATATCGACGCCGGCGTGATGAACCCGAACGAGATCGTGGCGCAGATCGAGGCCAGGACGGCGCGCAACCTCGCGGTCGCGTCGCGCAAGCGCCTCGCGGACGCCCCCGACCTGCCGACCTTCGCCGAGAAGGGCTACGAGTTCTACTGGGAGCAGATGCGCGGCGTGGTCGGCCCGGCCAACATGCCGCCCGAGGCGGTGAAATGGTGGGTCGACGTCCTGAAGAAGGTGATCGTCACCGAGAAGTGGCAGAAGGACTACATCAAGCGCAACCTGCTCAGGCCCACCGACTGGAACGGCGAAGAGGCTAACAAGTACCTCGACGGGCTGCGCGCCACGTACGGGCAAGCGCTGCAGGGCCTGAAGGCGGCCGCGAAATAGGGAGTGCGTAACACCGACCGCGTCACCGCGGGCCTGCTGCTCGTGCTCTCGGTCGCGTTCGCGGCCGGGGCACTGAAGTACTACGCCTGGTGGGGCCCGGGCGGCCCGGGCTCCGCGTTCCTGCCCTTCTGGCTGGGCCTCGTCATGGGCTTTTTGTCCTTGGGTTTGTTGATAAGAAGCCTGAGAGAGAAAAACCCGGGCGAGGCGTGGCTGCCGCGCGGTGAAGGCCTGCGTGACCTGCTCGTCGTGCTCGGGATGACGGCGGCGTTCATCGCGCTTCTCAAGCTCACCGGCATGGTCATCGGCACCGCGCTCTACCTCGCGCTGCTCGTCTGGTACCTCGGCCGCCACCGCGGGTGGGTCACGATCTCCATTGCGCTCGCGGCCGCCGCGTTCAACTGGCTCGTCTTCGTGCGCTGGCTGCGCGTGCCCATGCCGGAAGGAATCTTCTGGACTTTCTAGCCAACCTGGCGATGGGCTTCGGCGTCGCGCTCACGCCGTTCAACCTCATGATGGCGGTCGCCGGCGTGCTGGTGGGAATCCTCATCGGCGCGCTGCCCGGCGTCGGTCCGCCCTCGGGCGTGGCGATGCTGCTGCCGCTCACCTTCGGCATGGACCCGACCTCGGGAATCATCATGCTCGCCGCGCTCTACGCCGGCACGATGTACGGCGGCACGATCACCGCGGTGCTGATCAACACGCCGGGCGAGTCGGCCTCCGTCGTCACCTGCCTGGACGGCTACCAGATGGCGGTGCAGGGGCGCGCAGGCGCCGCGCTTGGCATCGCTGCCATCGGCTCGTTCATCGCCGGCACGATCGGCGTGGTGCTGCTCATGCTGGTGTCGCCGCTGCTCGCGAAATGGGCGCTCTCGTTCGGACCGCCGGAGACCTTCGCGCTGATGCTGCTCGGCCTCACCACCGTGACCATGCTCGCGGGCGAGGATCCGCTCAAGGGCTACATCAGCATGGTCTTCGGGCTCATGCTCGCGATGGTCGGCTTCGACATCATCTCCGGCGATGCGCGCTTCGGCGTCAGCATCCCGGAGATGATGGACGGGATCGACTTCCTGCCGGTGGCGATCGGCCTATTCGGACTGAGCGAAGTGCTCTACGGCGCCGAGCAGAAGGGCGCGACGCAGATCAAGACGAGCCTCAAGCTGCGCGACGTGCTGCCTAGCCTCGCCGACTGGGCGCGCAGCAAGTGGGCGATCGCGCGCGGCACCGTGCTCGGCTTCCTGGTCGGTGTGCTGCCGGGGGCGGGCCCGACGGTCGCCTCATTCATGGCCTACACCGTCGAGAAGCGGGTCGCGGCGGAGCCGGAGAAATTCGGCAAGGGCGAGATCAAGGGCGTGGCCGCGCCCGAGGCCGCGAACAACGCCGCGGCGACTGCCGCGATGGTGCCGATGCTGACTCTCGGCATCCCCGGCTCGGCCACCACCGCGATCATGCTCGGCGGCCTGATGATGTGGGGCCTGCGGCCCGGGCCGATGCTGTTCGAGAAGAACCCGCAGTTCGTCTGGGGCCTGATCGCGTCGCAGTACATCGCCAACGTGCTGCTGCTCATCCTCTCGACGCTCTTCATCCCGCTCTTCGTGCGCGCGGTGCGCATCCCCTACTCGATCCTGATGCCGCTCATCGTCGTCTTCTGCGTCACCGGCGCCTACTCGCTCAAGAACAACCTGTGGGACGTCGGCCATATGCTCGTCTTCGGCGTGATCGGCTACCTCATGAAAAAGCTCGGCTACTCGCCGGCGGCGCTCGTCCTCGCGCTGGTGCTCGGGCCGCTCGCCGAGCGCGCGCTGCGCCAGTCGCTCATCATCTCGGACGCCGGCGCGCTCATCTTTTTCACCCGCCCGATCTCGGGCGTGCTCATGGCGCTGGCGCTCCTCGCGATCGCCGTGCCGGTGGCACGGGCGTTCCTCAAGAAGTAGCGGGTTATTTCCCGGAGACGAGGGCGATCCTGCGCCGGATCGCGTCGAGGGCAACCTTGTCCCCTGTCGCCTCGGCGCGCTTCTCCTGCACGCCCAGCCACGCGAGCAGCGGCCTGCGCCAGCCCTGCTCTGAGGCGAGGTCGACCGCGGCGTTGATCTCGCTTGGGTTGATGGTTCCGCTCTTGAACTTCACTCCGTACGAAACCAGCTTCGAAAGCGCGTCATCGCTCGGCGCGCGCGCGGTCTTGCCGGACAGGTAGTCCATGTAAGCCAGCTCTTCGGGCCCGGCATCGGCGCGCTGGAAGGCGGGGCAGTCGTCGAAATCGAGGCTCGCGGTGCAAAGCGAGCAGCGGTGGAGCTCGACGCGGGCGATCAGGCCCGGGCGGCCGGTGGCGGAGAGCTCGTTCTTCAGGCGCGCGAATTCGGCGTTGGCCGAGCGCGTGTCGCCCTTCAGGTAGTGCGCCTGGTAGGAGTTGAGCGCCGAATAGGAATTCAGCTGCCAGTCGGGCGGGACAGGGCCGCCGCCACAAGCGGACAGAAAAGCGATTGAAAGAAAGGCCAGGAATCTCATGGCAGCTTGAGCTTCGTATCGCGCTCGAAGGGCCACTTGCGGTTGATCTCGTCGATCAGGCTCGAGACCCGGCGCAGGCTCGCCTCGACCTCGGCGCGTAGCGTCTGCAGGTCCGCGGTCGCCGCCTTGGTGTTGGTCGCGACCACCTGCGCGTCGGCGAGGATGCCGTCGACGCGCTTCAGGCTCGCACGCACCTCGCCGAGGATTGCGTTCGCCTGCGCCACTGCCTTTTGCGTCTCGTCGATCACGCCGCCGGGCTTGTCGACCTTGGAGAGCGCGCTGTCCATCTTCAGGGCCACCCCGTCCAGCGAGGCGAGCAGCTTGTTGGCACGCTCGATCGCGCTGATCACGTTCCGCGCCGCGTCGTCGCTGCCGAGCATGCCGCTGAGCACGCCGTACTTGCCCGCCATGCGATCGGCGACGACGCGCGCGCTCTTCACGCTTTCCTGGAGGTTGGAGCCCAGCGCGGTGATCTGGGCCAGGTTCTCGAGGATGCCGCGCACCTCGGCAACCAGGCGCGGGATCTCGTCGGCGGTGTCGCCGCGCAGCACCGGGCGCTCGGCGCGGTGCTCGAGGGGCGGGTCCTTGAGGTTGGAGGAGAAGGCGCGCAGCTTGGCCGCGCCCACCAGCGGCACGTCGAGCACGAACACGCTGGTGGCGCGCAGCCAGTGCGCCTGGTCGACCGGCACGCTCACGCTGATCCTCACCTTGCCGTCCTCGCGCAGCCGGATGCTGCGCACCGTCCCGACCGGGAAGCCCGCGAAGGTCAGGTTCATGCCGACGCGCACGCCCTCGGAGTTGTCGGCGATCAGGATCACGCGCTGCGTCTGCTCGAACACGCCGCGCGAGAAGAGCACGTAGGTCACGAAGCCGCCGATCACGATGACGACGAACGCGATCAGCATGCCGACCTTCACGCCCATGCTGCGCGGGATCAGCACCTGCGCGAAGCCGGGAATGGACCGGACCTGCGGCTGCTCGGTTCGCTTGTCGTCGGCCATGATCAGACGTATTTCACCACCAACGTCGCCGCCTCCACCACCATGATGGCGAGGAAGAGCTTGAGCAGCCCGCCCAGCACCACCCCGGGCAGCGACTTGATCTCGTTGCGCTCGGCCTCCAGGCCCGCCGCCGCAGGGATCACCGCCACCGCCACGCCAAAGAAGAGGCATTTGAGGACGAAAACGCCGAGCTCCGGGCCGTCGAACACCCGGGCGATGATGAGCGCGAACTCCTGCTGGCCCGCGGGCGTCCAGCCGTAGAACTCGATGTACGACAGCACCACCGCGATCACGCAGCCGAGCGAGGTCAGCGCGGCGACCGAGAGCGCCGCGCCCGCGATGCGCGGCACGAGCTCGGCGTGCAGCGGGCTCGCGCCCGCTTCTTCCTTGTCCTCCAGCTCGCCGCGCACGGCCATCAGCGCGATCTCCGCGCAAATCGCCGCGCCGGAGCGCAGCGCGACGTAGAGCGCCGTCATCAGCGGCACCACCTCGAGCACCAGGACCTCCAGCACCATCTCGAGCGAGTACTGGGTGACGCCGTACTTCTCGGCGTTCACCACCACCGCCTGGATGAGCAGCAGGCTGAACAGCGCAGCCACCACGGAGTAGCCGGGCAGGATCTGCCAGGCCGTGAAATAGACCTGGCGGATCGCCAGCTCGCGCGCCTGCGCGTTGTAGGTCGAGGGCGACAGCGCGGCGATGATGGCGAAGATGCCGAACCGGAATACGCGCCGCCAGCTGCGCGGCCGGAACAGAATCATCCCGGCAGACTTTGTATCGATCATGCCAGACGGTACTATAAGGTGATGAACCCCAAGACACGCAAGAAGCCGGAAGAGTTGCGCTCGCATCGCTGGTACGGCGTCAAGGACCTGCGCTCGTTCGGCCACCGCTCGCGCACCGCGCAGATGGGCTACGACCGCTCAGACTACATCGGCAAACCGGTGATCGCGATCATCAACACCTGGTCCGACATCAACCACTGCCACATGCATTTCCGCACGCGCGCCGAGGAAGTGAAGCGCGGCGTCTGGCAGGCGGGCGGCTTCCCGCTGGAGATGCCGGCGATGGCGCTCGCCGAGCCGATGCAGAAGCCGACCACGATGATGTACCGCAATTTCCTCGCCATGGAGACCGAGGAGCTGCTGCGGTCCTACCCGGTGGACGGCGCGGTGCTCATGGGCGGCTGCGACAAGACCACGCCCGGGCTCATCATGGGCGCGACCAGCATGAACATCCCGGCGATCTACCTGCCGGCGGGGCCGATGCTGAGCGCGCACTGGCGCGACCAGACGCTCGGCTCCGGCACCGACACCTGGAAGTACTGGGACGAGCTGCGCGCCGGGCGCATCAACGAGCGCGAGTGGCAGGACATCGAGCAGGCCTCGGCGCGCTCGGCCGGCACCTGCATGACCATGGGCACGGCCGCGACCATGATGTCGCTCGCCGAAGCGATGGGCTTCACGCTGCCCGGCTTCGCCTCGATCCCGGCGCCCGACTCGGGCCATGCACGCATGGCGACCCTCACGGGCAAGCGCATCGTCGAGATGGTGTGGGAAGACCTGAAGCCCACGGACTTCCTTTCGCGCGGCTCGTTCGACAACGCCATCACCACGCTGATGGCGATGGGCGGCTCGACCAACGCCATCGTGCACCTCGTCGCCATGGCCGGACGCGCAGGACTCAAGTTCCCGCTCGAGCGCTACAACGAGATCGCGGCGAAGACGCCGGTGATCGCCAACGTGCGGCCCTCGGGCGACAAGTACCTCATGGAGGACTTCTTCTACGCCGGCGGGCTCAGGGCGTTGCTTTTTTCTCTCAAAGATTTGCTCGATTTGAAAGCGAAAACAGTCAACGGTCGAACCTTGGGAGAGAACATCGAAGACGCCAAGGTCTGGAACCCGGACGTGATCCTGCCGCGCAGCAAGCCTCTGAAGAAGTCGGGCGGCATCATCATGCTGCGCGGCTCGCTGGCGCCCGACGGCGCGGTGCTGAAGACGAGCGCCGCCGACCCGAAGCTGCTCAAGCACACCGGCAAGGCAGTGGTGTTCGAGGACTACAACGACATGTCGGCGCGCATCGACCGCGACGACCTCGAGGTCGACAAGGACTCGGTGCTCGTGCTGAAAAACGCCGGCCCGCTCGGCGGCCCTGGCTTCCCTGAATGGGGCATGCTGCCGATGCCGAGGAAGCTCATCGAGCAGGGCGTCAAGGACATGGTGCGCATCTCCGACGGCCGCATGAGCGGCACGAGCTACGGCACCTGCATCCTGCACGTCGCCCCAGAAGCCTACGTCGGCGGCCCGCTCGCGCTGGTGAAGACCGGGGACTTGATCGAGTTGGACGCGGAAAAGAAGGTTTTGAATTTAAAGATTGGTGAAAAAGAACTCGCAACCCGCAAAAAAGCCTGGAAGCAACCCCCTCCCAAATATGAGCGGAGCTATGGCGCGATCTTCTCGCGCCACGTGAAGCAGGCGAACGAAGGCTGCGACTTCGACTTCCTCGAGGGCACCGCGCCCACGGCGGAGCCCGAAATCCACTAGCCCGCTAGCCGCGGTGCGCCGCGCGCGAGTCGCCGGGCGCCTGGGCTCGCTCGTTCTTCCCATAGTCTCGGATGACGCTCGCAACGCGCAGCCGGTAGTCGGCAAAGAGCGTACCGCGGCCGGCGGCTTGCGCGCGTCGGTGCTCCTCCACGTTGCGCCAGCGCTTCACCGCCTCCTCGTCGCGCCAGAACGAGAGCGACAGGATCTTCCCCGGCTTTGCGAGGCTCTCGAAGCGCTCGATCGAGATGAAGCCCTTCATCTTCTCCAGCTGCGGCCTCAGCGCAGCCGCGGTATCGAGGTAGGTTTGCCTGTGCTGCGGGTGGGCTTCCAATTCAAAGATGACGGCGATCATAGTTTTTCGAGGAAGCTGCGTTCCTCCCGCAAGATGAACCGCTTTTCGTGGGCAAACGCGAAGGCCGCGCGGCCCTCTGTATCCGCCTTGATTCGTGTGCGGTAAGCCTCATACGCCGCGAGGCTGTCGAGGGAGATGAGCGCCCAGGCGGTGTTGTTCGTGCCTTCGTGCGGCAGGAAGTAGCCGAGCGGGTCGCCGCCGCAGCGCGGGATGATGCGCAGCCAGCTCTCGGCGTACTGGCGGAAAGCCTCGCGCTGGAAGGGATCAATCTCGTAGCGGATGAAGCAGGTGACGGTCATGTCTGTACTCCAAACAGGCTGCGAAAATTGTCCCGGCCGCGGGGCGTGATGTCGACCGCGCGCGAGCGGCGGTTGCGCAGGATCCAGCCGCGCGCGACGTACAGGTCGAGCAGCGCATCGCCCAGCGCGCCGCCCAGGTGCAGCCGTCGCTGGGTAAGGTCGACGCAGGCGCGGGCGAACGCGCGCCTCGGCCGGCGCGCCGCCGCCAGATCGAGGCCGATCTCGCCGAACGATTTCTCGCCGCGTGGCGTGACCTTGTAGTCGCTTCCTTCGCCGACCAGCCAACGCACCTTGAGCATCCCCTCGAGAATCCGCACCGCGGCCTCGCCCACCAGATGGCTATAGCAGGTGCGGGCCCGCTGGAATCGTCCGGAAGCAACCGGGACGGGCTGGCGCGCCCCGGTATCTAGGGCGTCCATTGCCTCCACAAGCGACGCGACCTCCGGTCCGGCGATGCGGAAATAGTGGTGCCGTCCCTGCGGCTGCGGCGTAAGCAGGCCGCCCGCCACCAGCTTGGCCAGATGCGCGCTCGCCGACTGCGCGAAGACGTTCGCTGCGTAGGCGAGCTCGCCCGCCGGCCGCAGGGTACCGTCCATCAGCGCGCACAGCATGCGGGCGCGCGCCGGGTCCGCGAGCAGCTGCGCGACCCTTGCAATGTGGGGTGTCTCGCTCGTCATGTCATCGCATGGTGACAGAGGGCCTTCTTCGATGTTTCACGCAAGGATGAACTATGAATGATAGCTTGTCGCCCTTCCCCGGCGTCCACCTGGATGGCCGCATGAAAGCGGCCGACCTGCGCTTTCTCCCCGCCCTCACGATCGCCGCCGGGCCCGTGGTAGCGCATTGGGACGGCGCCTACTGGGGCCCCTTCTTCGTGTTCTTCGTCGTCGTGCCGCTGCTGGACCTGGTCATCGGGCGCAGCGGCGCGGAAGCGGGCGCCGAAGAGATGCAGCGCCTCGAGCGCAACCCCTTCTTCCGCTTCGTGCTGCATGCCTGGGTGCCGCTGCAGCTCGGGCTGATCGTCTGGGGCGCTTGGGTCGTGGGCCAGGGGACGCTGCACGCGCCGGACGCCGTCCTGCTCTCGTTCTCCGTGGGGCTCGCCTCGGGCGCCACCGGCATCACCATCGCCCACGAGCTCGGCCACAAGCGCTCGGGGCTCGACCGATTCCTGTCGCGCCTGCTGCTGGTGAGCGTGAGCTACGGCCATTTCACGGTCGAGCACAACCGCGGCCACCATGTGCGCGTCGCCACGCCCGAGGACCCGGCAAGCGCGCGCTACGGCGAAGGCTTCTGGCGCTTTCTGCCGCGCACACTCGTGTTCTCCTTCTTTCACGCCTGGCAGCTCGACCGCACCGAGGTGATCCGGCCCTGGGCCGCAACGCTTGCCATCGCGGCCGCGCTCGGCTTCGCTTTCGGCCCGCTCGCGGTCGCGTTTTTCTTCGGTCAGAGCGCGATGGCGATCGTGCTGCTGGAGGCGGTGAACTACGTCGAGCACTACGGGCTGCAGCGAAAGAAGCTTGCCGACGGCCGCTACGAGCGTCCCGGCCCGCAACACGCCTGGGATTCGTATGCCTGGCTGACCAACGCCTTCCTGGTGCACCTGCAGCGGCACGCCGACCATCACCTCAACCCCATGCGCCCCTACGCGCTGCTGCAGCCGCAGAACGAAAGCCCGAAGCTGCCCGCCGGCTATGCCGCGATGATCCCGCTCGCGTTCCTGCCGCCGCTTTGGTTCGCGGTGATGAACCCTCGCGTGCCTCGGCCGGCAACAGCCTAGCTGTCCCGACTGCTTGCGTACGCTGCAGCCCGGGGACAGAATATTCGCCGACCGCGCGCTGACCCGGGCTGGATCCACAAGGGAGACCACAATGCAACTTCGCCTATACGCGTTTGCCCTTTCGCTGCTCTTTTGCGGTGCCCTGCATGCGCAGGGCCTGTCGCGCGCATGGACTCCTGAAAACGTAGGGTTCTCGAGCGAGCGCCTGGCACGTCTATCGGCGGCGATGCAGGCGGGCGTCGACAAGGGCGAGATTCCGGGCGCGATCGTGGTCGTCGGCCGCAATGGACGCGTTGCGTACCAGGAAAAATTCGGCTTCCGCGACCGGGAGGCGAAGGCGCCGATGGAGCACGACTCGATCTTCGCGATCGCCTCGATGACCAAGCCGCTCGTCTCCCTCGGGATCATGATGCTCATGGAAGAGGGCCGCATGAGCCTCGCGGATCCGGTTTCCAGGTATCTCCCGGAGCTGAAGGACCTCAAGGTAGGCGTCGAGAAACCCGACGCCTCGGGCAAGAATGCGCTCACTTTGGAGAACGCGCGGTGGCAGATCACGATCCAGGATCTGCTGCGCCACACCTCGGGCATCACTTACGGAGTCTTCGGCAGGTCGATGGTCAAGGACCTCTACAACGGCGCGAAGATGCTGGATTCAGGGCAGACCAATGCCGAGATGGTCTCGAAGCTCGCCAAGTTGCCACTCGCCTTCCATCCGGGCACGACATGGGATTACGGCATGTCGACCGACGTGCTCGGGAGGGTGATCGAAGTGGTCTCGGGAATGAGCCTCGACCGGTTCCTCGAGGAGCGCATCACAAGGCCGCTCAAGATGCCCGATACCGGGCTCTGGATGGCCGCCGCGAAGCATTCACGCATCGCATTCGCACAAGCGAATCCCGAGACTGGAAAGCGCCCGGCGGTGACGGACATCTCTCAGCCGCGCACCTTCCTCTCAGGCGGCGGAGGTATGGCCTCGACGGCGGCAGACTACGCGAGGTTCTGCCAGTTCCTGCTGAACGGCGGCGAGCTGGACGGCGTGCGGCTTGTGTCGCGCAAGACCATCGACCTGATGACCGCGGATCACGTCCCGCCTGATGCGCGCTACATCTCCGGGATGAACGCGAACGCACCGGGGCCCGAAAACGGCCAGGGCTTCGGGCTTGGCTTCGCGGTGCGAGTGCAGGCAGGCCGGACCATTGTGCCGGGCACTGTAGGCGACTATTCCTGGGGCGGGGCGTGGGGCACGTATTTCTGGGTCGATCCGAAGGAACGGCTGTATGTCGTGTTCATGGCGCAAGCGCCGGGCGAGATCCGCAACCACTACCGGGCGCTACTCAGAAACTTGGTTTACCAGGCGCTCCTGAACTAGCGCGCTAGGCGGCGCGGAAGTGGCAGGCCACCCAGTGGCCGTTTTTGCCCTGCTTTAGGGGCGGGGCCTCCTGGCTGCAGCGCGCCTCGCGGATCGGGCAGCGGGTGTGGAAGTGGCACCCCGAGGGCGGGCGAATCGGGCTTGGCACGTCGCCCTCGAGCACGATCCGCTTCCGCTTCAGCTCCGGGTCGGGGATCGGCGCCGCCGAGAGCAGCGCCTCGGTGTAGGGATGCTTCGGCTCGCGGTAGAGGTCGTGCGCGCTCGCGATCTCGACGATGCGGCCGAGGTACATGACTGCGACGCGCGTGCTGATGTGCTCGACCACCGACAGGTCGTGCGCGATGAAGAGGTAGGTCAGGCTGAACTGCTTCTGCAGGTCTTCCAGCAGGTTGATGACCTGCGCCTGGATCGAGACGTCCAGCGCCGACACCGGCTCGTCGCAGACGATGAGCTTCGGCGACACCGCGAGCGCGCGCGCGATGCCGATCCTCTGGCGCTGCCCGCCCGAGAACTCGTGCGGGAAGCGCCGGTGGTAGTCCGGATTCAGGCCGACGGTCTCGAGCAGGTGCGCGACGCGCTCGTTGTACTCGCGCGGTGATTTCGCCAGGTTGTGGATCGTGAGCGCCTCGCCGATGATCGCGCCCACCGTCATGCGCGGATTCAGCGACGCATACGGGTCCTGGAAGATGATCTGCATGTCGCGCGCGAGGCGCCGCAACTCGCCACGGTCCAGCGCGGTGACGTTCCTGCCCTCGAGCCACACCTCGCCCGAGGTCGGCTCGATCAGGCGCAGGATGCAACGGCCGGTGGTCGACTTGCCGCAGCCCGACTCGCCCACCAGGCCGAGCGTCTCGCCGGCGGCGAGCTCGAGGCTCACTCCGTCCACCGCCTTGACGCTGTCTACCTGGCGTCCGAGCAGGCCTCCCTTGACCGGGTAATGCTTGACGAGATTTTCTACTTTGAGCATTTTTTCAGTGCAACACGCAGGCAACCTTGTGTCCCGGCGCGATCTCGCGCAACGGCGGCGTCGCCTGCGAGCACTCGTCGCGCGCGTGCTTGCAGCGGGGCGCGAAGCGGCAGCCTTCTCTGGGCTCGAGCAGGCTCGGCACCACGCCCTTGATCGCCTCCAGCCGCGTCTTCGCGGTCGCCGCGGTGTCAATGCGCGGGATCGAGCGGATCAGGCCCTGCGTGTAGGGATGCTTCGGGCGCGCGAACAGCTCGCGCACCGGCGCCTCTTCGACCACCTTGCCGGCGTACATCACCACCACGCGCTGCGCGGTCTCGGCGACCACGCCCATCGCATGCGTGATCAGCATCACCGCCATGCCGAGCTTCGCCTTGAGCTCGCCGATCAGCTCTAGGATCTGCGCCTGGATCGTGACGTCCAGCGCCGTGGTCGGCTCATCCGCGATCAGCAGCTGCGGGTTGCACGACAGCGCCATCGCGATCATCACGCGCTGGCGCATGCCGCCGGAGAACTGGTGGGGGTAGTCGCGGTACATGCGCTCGGGATTCGGGATACGCACCAGGCGCAGCAGCTCGATCGCCCGGTCCATCGCCGCCCTGCGCCCGAGTCCCTCGTGCAGCCGCACCGTCTCCGCGATCTGCTCGCCGACCGAATACACCGGGTTGAGCGAGGTCATCGGCTCCTGGAAGATGATCGCGATCTCCTTGGCGCGGATTTTCTGCATCTCTTCCGGGCCGAGCGGAACGAGGTCGCGGCCCTGCCACAGCACCTCGCCCGCGACGATTCGGCCCGGCGGCATCGCGATGAGCTTCATTGCCGTGAGCGCGGTCACGGTCTTGCCGCAGCCGGACTCGCCGACCACGCCGAGCGTCTCGCCGCGGTCGATGACGAGATCGACGCCGTCGACCGCGTGCACCATGCCCTCGTCGGTGGCGAAGTGCGTCTTGAGACCCTTGATCTCGAGCAGGCGCATCGTTACATCACGCGGCGCGGATCGAGCGCGTCGCGCAGCCCGTCGCCCATGTAGCTGATGGCGAGCACGGTGAGGAAGATCGCGCCTCCGGGGATCAGCGCCCAGTGCGGCGCGATGTCGAGGTGGTCCTTGGCGTCGAACAGGATGCGGCCCCAGCTCGGAATGTCCGGCGGGAAGCCCAGGCCGAGGAACGACAGCGTCGACTCGAAGATGATCGCCGCGGCGACGTCGATGGTGGCGGCGACGATCACCGGCCCCATCGCGTTCGGCAGGATGTGGCGCGATACGGTGCGTGTGGTGCTGGCGCCGAGCGCGCGCGCCGCCTCGACGAACTCCTTCTCGCGCAGGCTGAAGAACTGGGCGCGCACCAGCCGCGCCGCCGGCATCCAGCGGAACGCGCCGATGACGGCGACGACGAGCAGGAAGATGCCCATCTCGGGCCCGACCAGCTTTTTCAGCGCATCGCGGTAGAGGTAGATGACCAGGATCAGGAACGGCAGCTGCGGCAGCGACAGGAAAAGGTCGGTCAGCCACATCAGCGCCGCGTCCACCGAGCCGCGCGAGATGCCGGCGATCGCGCCGATCACCACCCCGACCAGGATCGCGACGACCATCGAGGCGAAACCGACCGCGAGCGAGATGCGCCCGCCGTAGAGCATGCGCGCGAGCAGGTCCTGCCCCAGGTCGTCGGTGCCGAGCGGGTGCTGCCAGGACGGGCCCTTGAGCTTCGCGCCGAAGTCGATCTCGTTGATCGGCACCTGCCAGATGAACGGCCCGATCACCACCGCTAGCGTCATCAGGATGAGCAGGATCGAGCCGGCGAGCGCGAGGCGGTGGCGCTTGAAGCGCCGCCAGGCCTCCGCCCAGGGCGAGTGGCTGATCGGCTTGGCCGCGCGCGGCGCGCTAACGGTAGGAGATACGGGGATCGAGCCAGCCATAGAGGATGTCGGCAACCAGGTTGCAGAGGATCACCAAGATCGAGAGCACGAACACCACCGCCATGATCACCGGCGTGTCGTTGGCGAGGATGGCGCTGATCAGCAGCGAGCCGATGCCCGGCACGCGGAAGATCTGCTCGGTGACGATGGCGCCGCCGAACACCGCGGGCAGCTGCAGCATGACGAGTGTCACCACCGGGATGAGCGCGTTGCGCACCACGTGCTTCACGACCACGACGCCCTCGGCGAGGCCCTTGGCGCGCGCGGTGGTGACATAGTCGAGGCGGATGACGTCCAGGACCGAGGAGCGCACGTAGCGCGTCCACGCGGCGCCCTGGAACAGGCCCAGCACCGCCACCGGCATGATCGCCTGCTTCAGGTGGTCCCACCACCAGCGCCAGCCGGTGGAACTGATGTCGGCGCGGTAGACGAACGGCAGCCAGTCGAGCTGGATGCTGAGGATCAGGATCAGCAGGATGCCGGTGAAGAAGGTCGGCAACGCGAAGCCTGCCATCGCGATCGTGCTGGCGATCTGGTCGAAGATCGAATAGGGCCGCGTCGCCGCGTAGACGCCCACCGGCAATGCAATCATCAGCGCGAGGATCTGCGACGAGCCGATGATCAGCAGCGTCACCGGCAGGCGCTGCAGGATCAGGGTGTCGACGTCGACTCGGCTGGCGAAGGAGAAGCCCCAGTTGCCCTGCAGCATCGAGGCGACCCAGTGGAAATACCGCTTGTGAACCGGATCGTCGAGCCCGAACTGCGCGCGCAGGCCCGCAGCCACCTCGGGCGGGACGTTGGGATTGGCGGCGAGCTCCGCGAAGGGATCGCCCGGCGCCAGGGCCAGCACTGTGAACAGCACGATGCTGATCCCGATGATGCTGGGGACGGCGATGAGCAGCCGCCTGAGAAAGTACTGCCCCATCGCCGCGCCCCCGCGTGCTTGCTAGCGCTTATGCGTCCTTGAACCAGTCCCTCAGGTTCCACAGGTCGTTGTCCCATCCCGAGAGCGGCGCTTTCAGCTCGTGCGCCACCGCCGAGACCCGCGGCCGGTAGGCCACCGGGATCACCACCTGGTTCTCGATCGCGATGTCGTTCATGCGCACGAACATCGCCGCGCGCTTGACCGGATCGAGCTCGCCCTCGGCCGCGCGGAACACCCGGTCGTACTCGTCGCTCTTCCAGCGGGTGATGTTGCGGCCCTGCCACTTGTTCTCCTTGCTCGCCGTCTCCCACGACGTGAACACGTTCATGAAGCGCTCCGGGTCCGGTTGCGGCATCGTGATCGTGTACATCTGGATGTCGGTGTAGAACTTGGTGTAGGTGTCCGGGTTGGCCACGTCGGAGGAGAAATAGACCGACGCCGTCACCGCCTTGATCTCGATGTCGATGCCGGCCTTCTGGCAGGCCTGCTTGACGATTTGCTGCGTCTTCTGGCGCGGCGCGTTGATCGAGGTCTGGAACACGAACTTGAGCTTCTTGCCGTCCTTCGCGCGGATGCCGTCCGAGCCGCGCTTCCAGCCGGCCTGGTCGAGCAGCGCATTCGCCTTGTCGATGTTGAACTCCCACTTGGTGTTGCGCGAGCGGAAGCGCTCGGGGTTGTTCAGGTAGTTGCCGGTGGCGAGGCCGGTACGGCCGTAGATGTGCTTCTCGATCGAGGCGCGGTCGACCAGCATGCTGAGCGCCTGGCGCACCGCCCTCTCCGTGAGGATCGGATGCGGCGTCTTCGCGTGCGAGCGTTCGCCGTCGACCTCTTTCCACGGATCGGTGTTGTTGAGCTGCATGTGCTCGAGGTTAGCGCCGTGAGTGATCTCGGCGCGGCCCTTGCCGCTGTCTTCCAGCCGCAGCAGGATCTCGTCCTCGACCTGCATGTTCCAGGCGTAGTCGAACTCGCCGGTCTGCAGCACGGCGCGCGCAGCCGACACCGCGTCGCCGCCGCCTTTCATCTCGATCGTGTCGAAGTACGGGCGGTTGTTCATGTGGTAGTTCGGGTTGAGCGCGCCGCGCACCATGTCGCCGGGCTTGAAATCGACGAAGCGGTACGGGCCGGTGCCGATCGGCTTCAGGTTGGCCGGCGCCTCGCGCGACTTCGCGCCGCGATAGCCTTCGAACAGGTGCTTCGGGATGATCATGCCGGTGGTGGCGACGAACGGGTCGGCCCAGTACGGGGTCGGCTTGTTGAAGCGCACGCGCACCGTGTGCGAATCGACTTTCTCGCACTTGATGTCCTTATAGCTGCCGCTCGTGGTCGCCGCAGTCGCCGGATCGTTCGCGTACTCGTAGTTGAACACCACGTCGTCCGCGGTGAAGGGGCGCCCGTCGTGCCACTGCACGTCCTTCTTCAGCCGCCAGGTGACGGTCGTGCCGTCCCGGGACAGGCCGCCGTTCTGCAGGCTCGGCACTTCCGAAGCCAGGATGGGCATGAGATTGCCGTCGGCATCCCATGCGCCGAGCGGCTCGTAGAAGATCCGCGAGCCTTCCTGATCCTTGGTGCCCACCGCGAAGTGCGGGTTGAGCAGCGTTGCACCCTGCCACCAGAGCACCTTGAGCGAGCCGCCGCCGCCGCGCCGCGTCGGCTTGTAGGCCGACGGCGTCTGCGCCATGGCGACGCCGTGCCAGGAAAGCAGCTGGGTGGCTATCGGGGCGGTCAGGCCGACCCCGACCATCATCTGCACGAAGCGGCGGCGCGGCAGGCGCCCCGCCTTGACGTCCTCAACGAGGCCGCGAATCTCTTTCTCGTCCATCGGATTCCTCCTCCTAAGAAACGACCGACGATGCTGGTTGCTATATTAGTCGGAAACCAAGCTATGAGGTGGCCATGACGCACGTCCAGAGCCGGATCGAATTGCCCTCCATGACTCCAGGCACGGCGCGCGGCATCGCGGTGCATCGCTTCGGCGGTCCTGGTGCACGCCCCAAGGCCTACCTGCAGGCGGCGATCCATGCCAACGAGTTGCCCGGCACCATGGCGCTGCACCATTTGATGCCGATGCTCGTAGCGGCCGACCGGCGCGCCCTGATCCGGGGCGAGATCATCGTCGTGCCGACGGTGAACCCGATCGGGCTTTCCCAGTTGGTCGGCAACAACCACCTCGGTCGCTACGACTTCCTCGGCCGCGAGAACTTCAACCGCTTCTGGCTCGACCTTTCAGGCCCGGTCGCCGAGCGCGTCGGCAAGCGCCTTGGGCGCGACGCCGCGAGGAACGTCGCGCTGATCCGCGCCGCTGCGCTCGCCGCCCTCAAGGCGATGAAGCCGCAGAACGAGCTGCAGACGCTGCGCGTGGAGGCGATGAAGCTCTCGGTCGACGCGGACATCGTGCTCGACCTGCACTGCGACATGGAGGCCGCGCTGCACCTCTTCATCTCGCGCAAGGACTGGCCCGGGGCGGCGCGCGCACTTGCCGCCGACATCGGCTCGGAAGCGACGCTCTACAACGAGCCCTTCCCCGAAGCGCTCACCTTCTCCGGCGTGAACAGCGCGCTCTGGCCGCGGCTGGCCGCGCTCTTTCCGAAGGCGAAGATCCCGCAGGCGTGCCTGTCGGCGACGATCGAGTACCGCGGCCAGCACAACGTCACCCACGAGCTCGGCGCATCGGACGCGCGCTGCCTGTACAGGTTCCTCGTTCGGCGCGGGATCGTCGCCAGCAACGCCGGGCCGCTGCCGAAGGTGAAGACCGAGGCGACGCCGATCGCCGGCATGGACGTGGGCTACGCGCCGCGCGCCGGCATGCTGACCTTTCTCGCGCAGAAAGGCGCGCGCGTGCGCCGCGGGCAAACCGTGTGCGAGGTGATCGATCCGGCCGACCCGCGCGGCCCGAAAGCGCGCGTGGCGGTAAAAGCGCGCACCGATGGAATCCTCTTCAGCCGCCGGCAGGACGGCCGCCTCGCCTGGCCGGGGATGGTGCTCTTCAGGATCGCGGGCGCCAGGCGCCTCGCGCACCGCAAGGGCTTGAGCGGGCTGGACGACTAGAACTCCTGGTACGTGACATGCGTTACGACCAGGGATTCGCGAGCGCAATGCCCGCCCCCTGAAAGTGCCGCACGTTGCGAGTCGCGAGCGAGGCCTTGCGCGAAAGCGCGATGCCGGCGATGAACGTGTCGCGCACATCCATCGGGCGACCCGCCCGCTGCCGGGAGGCCGCGAGCTCGCCCGCCGCAGCCGCCGCGGCGCTGTCAAAGTCGAGGACACGGCTCTCCAGATCCTCTTCGAGCAGCCGGCCGAAAGCGCTCTCGAGCGTCCGCCGGCGGCGCCCCCGCGCGAGCAGCGCGATCCCGAAGCGTGCCTCTAACACGGTAATGCTGGTAACCCAGACCGAGTCCCCAGGCTGCCCGTCGAGCCATGCCACGACTCGCGCCTCGGGCTCCGTGCGCATCAGCGCCGAGACCACGTTGGTATCGAGGATGATCACGCCCCGAGGTCCGCCGGGTGCGGCCGCCCGCCGCGCACTTCCGGGAGATCCTCGGCGAGCCCCGCGCCCCTGAAGCACGCCGCAACGCGCGAGCCGAGCCCGCCCGCCGGACGGCCTTCGTCCTTGACGGCGTCGCGCAGAATGCAGCGCACCTCCTCCTCCAGGCTGCGCCCGCGCCGCGTCGCGCGCCGTTTCAGGCGCGCCTTGGTTCCTTCCTCGACATTGCGAACGATGAACTGAGCCATGCACGCATGATATCACGATATCGCACGGGCGCCGGCCGCTCCCTAGCGCTCGCGCGCGGCCTCGTGCATCAGGTGTACGCTATTGGCGTTAATATCACGGAAAGCCTATGCACATCGGCGCGAGCGAGCTACGCAAGCGTTTGAGCGAGGTGCTCGATCGCGTCGGCCGCGGCGAGCGTATCCGGATCCTCAGGCGCGGCAAGCCCGTGGCCGAGTTGCGGCCGCTCGAAGGCCACGCGCGCGGGCTGCCTGACCTGAGCGAGTTCAGGGCCGGCATCCGGCCAAAAGGCAGGCCGACCAGCCGGATCGTTGTCGAGGAACGCCGCAAATCCCGATACTGACCATACGCGCTCGGGAATTTCCTGACGGGTTTCGGCCTAGGCGCTGACGGCGACCGCCTAAAGCGTGTCGCGTTTGAGCTCGAGCTTCGCGCCGGCGGCGAGGATCTCTTCCCAGGTGTTGTCATCCACCGGGATGCCTTCCTTCTCCCGCTTCGCGCGCATCTCGCGCTCGGGCTCACCGGCGATGCGCACCTTGTCGAAGCCGGGCGCGACCGGAGACTTGCGCAGCGATTCGAGGAACGCGGTGGTTTCGCGCGCGAAAGCATCGCCCGTGCCGAGGCGCTGCGGGTCGATGAGGATCGTCAGCATGCCGTTGTAGACGCGCTTCTTCGAGCGGTCGTCGGAATGCCAGGTGCCGCCGCCGGTGAGCGCGCCGCCGAGCAGCTCGCACACGACTGCGAGGCCGTAGCCCTTGTGCAGGCCAAAGGTGCGCAGCGCGCCGAAGGGCTCGAGGACGCCGTACTGCGGGTTCGAGGTTGGCTGGCCCTTGTCGTCGATCAGCCATTCGGGCGAGACCTTCTCGCGCTTGTTGTGCGCGACGCGGATCTTGCCCTGCGCGACCGCGGAGGTCGCCATGTCGAGGATGAACGGCGGCTCGCCCGGGATCGGGATGCCGATCGTGACCGGGTTGGTGCCGAAGCGCGCGTCCGCGCCGCCGTAGGGCGCGACGATCGAGCGAGAGATGACGTTGGTGAAGTGCAGCGACACCAGGCCCGCCGCCACCGCCTGCTCGGCCCACTGGCCGATGCGGCACAGGTGATGAGCGCGTCCCAAGCCCATCACGCACATGCCGTGCTGCTTCGCGCGCGCGATGCCGATCTCCATCGCCTCCATGCCGATCACCTGGCCGTAGCCGCCCTGGCCGTCGAGCGTCACCATCGCGCCGCCGTCGAAGACGATCTTCGGGTGCTGGTTGACCTTGAGCCCGCCTTCGAGGAGCGAATCAATGTAGCGCGGGATCATGCCCACGCCGTGCGAGTCGTGGCCGGTGAGATTCGCGGTGACGAGGTTCTCAGCGACGAGCTTCGCCTCGCGCGCGTCGCTCCCTCCGGCAGCCACGACTGCTCGAATGTTTTTTTCCAGGGTGTCCTTCTTGAACAAACGCATAAAACTAATTTGCCCTCCGGAGGTTTTTCCAAGTTTACAATGAGCGCCCTCTCCAACCGTCTTCGAGATCCATCTATGCGAGCCTGGTTCGCCCTGGGGCTGCTGATCGCTGCGTTCGGCGCGGCGGCCCAGACCTACCCGAGCAAGCCGATCCGCGTGGTCGTACCCTACGCCGCGGGCGGCACTTCCGACATCCTTGCGCGCGCGATCGGGCCCAAGCTCACCGAGGCCTGGAACCAGCCGGTCATCGTCGAGAACCGGCCCGGCGCCAACGGCAATGTCGGGGCCGAGTTCGTCTCGAAGAGCGCGCCCGACGGCTACACGCTGCTGCTCACCGACCTGGGGGGCCTCGTCATCAGCGCGAGCGTCTACCCGAAGCTGCCGTTCAACCCGTCCAAGGACTTCACGCCGATCGTGATGGTGTCCTACTCCCCGCACGTGCTCGCGGTGCATCCGGACGTGCAGGTCAAGGATGTGAAGGGGCTCGTGGCGATGGCGAAGGCCCACCCCGGCAAGCTCAACTTCGCCATCTCCGGCATCGGCGGCGCGCCGCAGCTCGCCGGCATCGAGTTTGCGCAGCGCATGGGAATCGACTGGACCTACATCCCGTACAAGGGCGGCGCCGACGCGGTCACCGCGGTGGCGGGCGGGCAGGCGCACGTGCTCTTCAACGGCATGCTCGCGACCTGGCCGTCGGTGACCGGCGGCCGCCTGCGCGCGCTCGGCATCTCCAGCGCGCAGCGCGTGCCGTCGGCGCAGGACACCCCCACGGTCGCCGAGCAGGGCCTGCCCGGCTTCGAGACCGGGTCGTTCCAGGGCGTGGTCGCCGCGCCCGGCACGCCGCGCGACATCGTCACGAGGCTGAACGCAGAGCTCACCAGGGCGCTGAATAGCGCCGACATGAAGGAGCGCTTCGCCAAGCTCGGCACCGAGGTGCGCACCGGCTCGCCGGAGAGCCTCGGCAAGTGGATGACGGCCGAGCAGGCCAAGTGGGCCAAGGTGATCAAGGACAGCGGGACGAAATTCGACTGATGGAGCTTCCTCAGAACGCCTTCAAGCGCGCCCTCAAAGCCGGGCGCCAGCAGATCGGGATCTGGTCGAGCCTCTCCTCCAACTATACGGTCGAGGTGCTGGCCGGCGCGGGCTTCGACTGGATCCTGCTCGACACCGAGCACTCGCCGAACGACCTCGAATCGCTGCTTACGCAACTGCAGGCGGCAGCGCCCTACCCGACTTCGGCGGTGGTGCGCGTGCCCTGGAACGACATGGTGAACATCAAGCGCGTGCTCGACATCGGCGCGCAATCGCTGCTCATCCCCTACGTGTGCTCGGCCGAGGAGGCGAAAAGCGCAGTCGCATCCACGCGCTACCCGCCGCAAGGCGTGCGCGGCGTGGCCGGCACCACGCGCGCGAGCCGCTTTGGCCGGGTCAAGGACTACGCCAGGCGCGCGCACGAGGAAATCTGCCTGCTGGTGCAGGTCGAGACCAAGCCGACGCTCGACCAGCTCGAAGCGATCTGCGCGGTGGACGGGATCGACGGCGTCTTCATCGGCCCGGCCGACCTGCACGCCTCGATGGGCTACACCGGCGAGACCTCGAACCCGGCGGTGCTGCCGCTGATCGAAGAGGCGATGCGGCGCATCCGCAAGTGCGGCAAGGCGGCGGGCTACCTCACGCCGATCGAGGCGGATGCGCGGCGCATGATCGCCGCGGGCGCCAACTTCTGCGCGGTCGGCGCGGATGCCGGGCTGCTCGCGCGAGGGGCTGAAGCACTGAGGGCGAAATACCCATGAAAAGCGAAATCATCATCACCGCGCAGGGCCACAAGGGCACCATGGAGCGGCTGCAGAACGAGTTCTCGGCCGTCAAGCTCTTCGAGGCGAAGGACCGCGACGCGGCGCTCAAATCCGCGGCGCACATCCGCGGGCTCGCGCATTTCGGCCACTCGAAAGTGGACGGCAAGCTCATGGACGCGCTGCCGAAGCTCGAGATCGTCTCGAACTTCGGCGTCGGCGTGGACCAGATCGACCTCGACGCCGCGAAGCAGCGCAAGATCATCGTCACCAACACCCCCGACGTGCTGAACGATTGCGTCGCCGACACCGCGCTCGCGCTGGTGCTCAATACCCTGCGAAAGTTCCCCCAGTGCGAGGGCTACCTGCGCGCGGGGAGCTGGCTAAAGGCGCCGTACCCGCTCTGCACCTCGCTCGGCGGCAAGGTGCTCGGCGTGCTCGGCCTCGGGCGCATCGGCGAGGCGATCGCGAAGCGCGCGCAGGCCTGCGGCATGACCATCCGCTACCACAACCGCTCGAAGAAGAACGTCCCCTACCCCTACGACCCGGACCCGGTGACGCTCGCGAAGAACTCCGACGTCGTCATGGTCATCACCCCGGGCGGCGCGGGCACCGCCAACCTCGTCAACGCCGCCGTGCTTGATGCGCTCGGGCCCGAGGGGTATCTGGTCAACGTGGCGCGCGGCTCGGTGGTCGATGAGCCGGTGCTGCTCAAGTACCTCCAGGAAAAGAAGATCGCTGGCGCCGGGCTCGACGTCTTCGCCGACGAGCCGCGCGTGCCCGAGGCGTTCTTCAAGCTCGACAACGCGGTGCTCTTCCCGCACGTGGCAAGCGCCACGGTCGAGACGCGCAAGGCGATGGGCGACCTGCAGGTCGAGAACCTGCTCCTTCACTTCGCCGGCAAGCCGGTGCGGACCCGGGTTGTCTAGGATTTCTCTTGCCGCGACGCTGCTCGTCGCGGCCTGCGCGCATCCCCTCGACGGAAAGATCTGGAGCTCGCGCGAGGCGCGCTTCGTGGCCGAGCCCGAGCTCGCGCAGGCGCTCGCTCGATCGAGCTACCGGCTGCTCGGCGAGACCCACGACAACACGGTCCACCACGAGTTGCGTGCGCGCTTGATCCGGGAGATGGCACGCGAGCGCTGGCGGATGGCCGTCGTCTTCGAGCAGTTCGACGCCAGCGCGAACGCGGATCTCGTGCATGCCGAGGCGTCCGGCGCCGACGCCGAGGCGCTGGCGAGCGCCGGCAAGCTCGATCGCAAGGGCTGGCGCTGGCCGCTGCACAAGCCGCTCGTCGAGGCAGCGGTCGAGAACAAGCTCCCGGTGCGCGGCGGCAACCTGCCGCGCGAGGAGGCGCGCGCCATCGCGCGCGGCACGCGCAACGCCGATCTCGGCTTCGCACCCTGGAACGACGCGCGCGAACAGGGCCTGCGCCGCGCG
>Ga0233425_10002525_pt1 | contig 35662 bp, 29 predicted proteins | sample Watercolumn_Towu_2_FD_181712 | JGI IMG/M metagenome (GOLD analysis project Ga0233425, IMG submission 181712) | Freshwater microbial communities from Lake Towuti, South Sulawesi, Indonesia - Watercolumn_Towuti2014_140_MG | ecosystem: Environmental > Aquatic > Freshwater > Lake | place...
CGGCAAAAATATTTCAGGGCAGGAATATTCTTGCCAGTCAATCTTCTTGCCCATCCCACCGCCTGTCCACCGCGCCATGAAACAGTGATATGCAGAAACTCATCCTCACAAATTTCCAAGCTCCGGGTGATGTGTTGATGTTGACCGCCGCCGTGCGGGACTTGCATCTGAGTCATCCGGGAGAATACCTGACGGATGTGCGGACGCCGTTTCCTGATCTGTGGCAGTTCAATCCGCATATCACGCCGTTGAAGGACAAAGACCCGGATGTTCGGACGATCGCGATGAACTATCCGATGATCCACGAGAGCAATGAGGGGGCCTACCACTTCATCCACGGTTTCCGCCTGTACTTGGAAGACCAACTGGGGATCAAGATCAAGCAGACCAAGTTCTGGGGTGACGTGCATTTCTCGCGCGAGGAACTGTCATGGATCAGCATGGTCCACCAACATTTCACCGGCTGCGACACTCCGTTTTGGCTCATCTGCACGGGCGGCAAGAATGATTTCACCACGAAGTGGTGGATTCCGGAATATGCGCAGCAGGTGGTGGATCATTTCCGAAACAGAATTCAGTTTGTCCAGTTCGGCGCGAGCGGCTCAAACCACTATCATCCGCCGCTGCGGGGCGTGATCAATCTGGTGGGCAAGACGGATTTGCGGATGTTCATGCGGCTGATGTATCACGCCGACGGTGTAGTCTGTAACATCACCTTTGCGATGCACTTGGCGGCGGCGATGCCGCCAAAACCCAACAAACCCAAGCGCAAAGCCTGCGTCGTGACGGCGGGCGGGCGGGAGCCGAGCAACTTCACGTTTTACACGCAACATCAGTTTCTGCACACCAACGGCGCGCTGCTGTGTTGCGACAATGGCGGTTGCTGGAAGAGCCGAACGGTGCCGTTGAATGACGGGGACCGCAAGGACAAGGAGTTGTGCATCAACACCGTGCCGCTGTTCGGACGGCAGGTGCAAAAGTGCATGGCGATTGGGGTGACGGCGAAGGACGTCATCCGCGCCATGGAGAAGTATTACGAAGGGGGCGCGTTGAAGTATCTGCAAAACACCAAGACGATTGAGGCCACAATGCCATGAGCATGATCACCGTCACAATAGGCGTCGGTGAAAAGTACGAACTGCTGGCGAAATTGGCCGCCGAGTCCTGCCGCCGGCGCACCGGTCTTGAAACGCGCATCCTCGGCGCTGAGGCCGTACAACGCTATGGCGTCGCTCACCCGCATCACCTGAAATTCAAGCTGTTCGATGAGTTTCCCGATGTGGAGACCATTCTCTATTTCGACGCCGACACCATCTTCGTGAAGCCGTTTGATTTCCGCCAATTCGAGAACCTTCCGGAACTTATATGCGTCGCCGACCTCGCCGACAAGGGCTGGGTCATTCAGGACGCGCGGCGAGTGGGAATCCCGCCGGCAGAGTATTTCAACAGCGGCTTCCTCATCCTCAATCGGACGCACCATCGCCCGATGCTGGCCGAGGCGGAGGCGCTATTGGCGACGCTGAAATCGCCCTTCAAAGACCAGACTCAACTCAATGCTGCGCGCGTGCAACTTCGCATTCCTGTGCGGTGGCTGCCGAAGGAATTCAATTTCCTTGATTTTCACCATTGCAAGAAACCGGACGGGGTGGTGGTCGGCCACATGCACGGCATGGCCAACCAGCCTGTGGAAAGCATTCGTCGGTTCTATCAGTTCTGGGCCAATCCAGTCGGAACCTTCGTGAACGAACTCGGTCGTGGCGACGCAATTCTGCGGCGATTGGCGTCGTGTCAGGCTCCCGCCGGCGCGGAGATCGGCGTTTTAGCTGGACGGTTGTCGGCATATCTGCTCGGCGCGCGCCCTGACCTGAGCTTGATCATGGTGGATGCTTGGACAGCGGTGCCGCCCGACAGCCGCTACGCTCAATCTGGTGACACCGTCCCACGATTAAAGCAAAGCGACTTCGACCGAGCCTATGCGACGGCAGTGGCGACGACAACTTTTGCGTCCGACCGTCGTATGGTCGTGCGCGCCTTGTCCGCGGTGACCGCACGAAGGATAGCCAACCACAACTTGGACTTTGTTTTCCTCGACGCCGACCACACCTACGAAGGTGTGCGTGATGACATTGAGGCTTGGTTGCCGAAACTCAAGCCGGGCGGATGGCTGTGCGGGCACGACTTCGAGTTTCCCGGCCGGCCGCGCTGGGGCGTTCGCAAAGCCGTGGAGGAAATTGCCGCGAAGTTAGCGCTTCCCTATGAGCGCGACCGAGACAATACCTGGTTCATCCGAATTCCGTCTGCGTAGCGGATTGGGACGGGAAGTCTTTCCGCCCGGAGTGGTGGACCGAGGTCTTGCGTTCCGGGAAATGAATCAGGCGTTCCGAGACTTTCGGCACCGGCGTTCGCCCGAATTGACTTGTCAGAGCGTGGCACAGTGACTACAAAGCCGGCTTGCACAACAACCACATGAGGTGAACCGATGAAACAGTATCTTCCACGTCTTGCCGTTTGCAGTTGGTCACTGCAACCAACCTGTCCCGCCGATCTGGTTCGCGACCTGAAAGCCATCGGCTTGAACAAACTCCAACTCGACCTCGATCCATTCCGCATTGACCCGAAAGTCTGGGATGCCGCGCCCGCGCTGTTCGCCGAGAACGGCATCACGCTCGTCGCTGGTATGTTCCGCAGTGTCGGCGAAGACTACTCGACACTCGACACCATCCGCATCACCGGCGGCGTTGTGCCTGACTCAACGTGGGCTGAGAACTGGAAGAACGCACAAATCACCGTCAAGAACGCCGCGCGACTCGGCGTGAAGTTCATCGATTTCCATGCCGGGTTCCTGCCGCACGATTCGCGCGACCCGGATTTCGCCAAGCTCATCGGGCGCATCCGTCAGCTTGCCCGTCTCTACGCCGACCACGGCATTACGCTCGGTTGCGAAACGGGACAGGAAACCGCCGACGCCCTGAAAGCGTTCCTCGAACACCTCAACGAACCCAACGTCGCCGTCAACTTCGACCCCGCCAACATGCTCCTCTACAACAAAGGCGACCCCGTCGCCTCGTTGCGCGTGGTCGGGCGCTGGGTCAAAGGCGTCCACCTGAAGGACGCCGCCGTCACCAAGACGCCCGGCACGTGGGGCGAGGAACTCGCCGTCGGCACCGGCCAAGTCAACTGGCCTGCGTTCTTCCAAGCGCTCGACGACATAAAGTTCGATGGCACTTTCGGCTTCGAGCGTGAAGCCAACAACCAACGAGTCGCCGACATCCGCGCCGGCTTGCAAGTCATAACCAAACTGTTGAAGGAGGCAAAATCATGAGCACAGTCAATGTCGCCATCGTCGGTGTCGGTTTCATGGGTGCAACGCACATCAAAGCGTACCGCCAAGTTCCCGGCGCCCGCATCGCCGCCATCTGCGACGCTGCTCGCCTGCCGCTCGACGGCGACCTTTCCAACATCGCCGGCAACATCGGCAGCGCCGAGCCGCTCAAGCTCGACATGACACAGACCAAGGCTACCAAGAACCTCGACGACCTTCTCAACGATCCTGAAATTGATTTGATTGATCTTTGCGTGCCGACGCACACACATCCGAAACTCGCAGCCGCAGCCCTCAAATCCGGCAAGCACGTCATCTGCGAAAAACCGCTCGCGCGCACCTCGGCGCTCGCTCGCGACATCGTCAAGGCTGCCGAGTCCGCCAAGGGATTCTTCATGGTGGCACACTGCATCCGGTTCTGGCCGGAGTATGCCTGGCTGAAACAAGCCATCGTTGCAAACACCTACGGCAAGGTGCTCGCTGCACGGTTCCGCCGAGTCTGTGAGCCGCCGCTCTGGACAAAAGATTACATGGACGGCGCGAAATCCGGCGGCGCAATGATGGAACTGCACATCCACGACGTTGACTTCGTTCAATACTGCTTCGGCCGCCCCAAGGCTGTCTTCGCGACCGGCTTCTCGAAACTCAGCGGCGCGCCCGATCACATTGTCGCGCAATTCACTGTTGCCGGCGGCGCGGCTGTGTCAGCCGAAGGCGGCTGGGCGATGACGGGCGGGTTCGGCTTCAACATGGAGTACACCGTCCAGTTCGAGAACGCGACCGCCGACTTCACGCTCGCCCGTGGCGCTGAACCGCTTCGCCTCTTCGAGAAAGGCCAGCCCGCCCGCGCGATCAAACCGCCGGGTGGCGACGGCTACATCGGCGAACTCAGCCACATGGTCGAGTCCATCCGCGCGAAGAAAGCGCCGACCGTCGTGACCGCGCGCGATGGCGCGAGCGCCGTGGAGATTTGCGAAGCCGAAGAGAAGTCCATTCAGACCGGCAAAGTCGTCACGTTGTGAGATTCATCACCAACCTCCTATTCGCCGGTAGCATAGGCCTCCGCGCCTGTGCTGTTCATTGGTTTCACCACTCGATACAGGCAGGGACGCCTATGCTACCGGATTTCCACACACGCTGTAAGTGAAGCCGATCTTTCAGAAGTTGACCGGCGGCCTTGACGAAGGATTCGCTTTCAAGGTGTGGCGTGGCCGAAGCTTTGACTGTCCGTGGCATTTCCATGACGAGTATGAATTGATTCTCGTCCTGCAAAGTGGCGGGTACCGGATGCTCGGCGATCATCTCGCGCCGTTGCGCCCGGGTGACCTCGTTCTCGTCGGGCCGAACCTGCCGCACATCTACCACAACGACGAAGGCTCGCCCGGCCGCACTCCGCCGGTGCACCAGCTCTTGATCCAGTTTGAGGAGAACTGTTTCGGCGATGAGTGGTTGAGCTTGCCGGCCCTTGCGCCGGTGCGACGCCTCTTGGAGCGCGCCCGGCTCGGACTCCACATTGTCGGTTCAACTCGCGACCGCGTGGCAGCCATCATGCAGGAGATGCCGAAAGTTTCCGGGTTGCGCCGCATCATCAGTTTCCTGAGCATCCTGGAAATCCTCGCTGGCTCTCGCGATTGTCGGCCACTGGCGAGCCGCGCCTTTGCCGCCGCAGGAAAACCGTTCGACCAGGAGCGCATGAACCGTGTGTGCGAATTCATTCGCGACCGGCTCGATCAGCCGGTGTTCTTGCCCGAACTGGCGAAGTTCGTGCATCTCAGCCCGGGCGCGTTCAGCCGGTTCTTTCGCGCGCACACGAACAAGACCTTTCCGGAATTCGTAAATGAACTGCGTGTGGGCCGCGCGTGCCGTCTGCTGGCCGAGGGCGAGATGAACGTGACGGAGATCGCGTTCGCCTGCGGCTTCAGCAACCTGTCGAACTTCAACCGCCAGTTTCGCCGTCTGAAACGCACCACGCCACGTGCATTCCGTAAAGCCGTACAAGCGCACGCGCTGGGGACAACCTGAACTGGCAACATGGGCAGAATTCGACGAGGCGGGTACATGTTCATCTGGTGGCGGGGCGACCATGAGCCTCCCCATGTTCATGTGTTCGACCGAAATGGGCGATTGATTACGCGCGTGAATCTCCGTACAATGCAACCGATGGATGTACCAAGTGTCAACGAGCGGATTATCGAACTGATTCGCGCCTTACAGCGTGAGGGCCGACTGTGAAAACCGGACTGCGCAACCTCAAAGTGCCGTTCGGCACGGCCAAGTTCTCGAAGATCAAGAACGTCCGTTACCTCAGTTGGGAAGACGCCTTTGACGTGGAATTTGCCGACGGACTCTGCATCCTCGAACCGCATGCCAACATCCGTCGCGCCAACAAAATCTCGCCGCAGGCCACGTTCGTCTCGCTTGAAAGCGAAGACTGGTGTCAGGGCGGTTTCTATGTTCACTACGACACCGGCGAAGTGGCCGAGGTGTCGTGGTCATTCATCCGCGAACTGCCGCCCGCTCAGCCTTCGACTGTCGCCGAAGCTCCAGCCAAGTACACGGCGAGACGGAAGAAACGAGTCACAAGCTCGTCCTGACCCACAAAACACTCTCCCTCGCCTCTGCTGGCGCTTCGTCACAATAGTATCAAAACTGGTCGCCTCTGGCCTAGCCGACGAAACCTGACGGCGGCATTATGCGGCCATGAACACTACCAAACTCGCCATCAATGGTGGCACGCCCACCGTCAAAGACACACTTCCACACTGGCCTACATTCGACGAGAACGCGATCAAATCCGTCGAAGCCGTCCTCCGCTCCGGCAAGGTCAACTACTGGACCGGCCGCAAAGGCATGGAGTTCGAGAAACGTTTCGCTGAATGGCAAGGCAGCAAGTTCGCCATCAGCACCACCAACGGAACTTCCGCGCTCCACGTCGCGCTCACCGCGCTCGGCATCGGGCCGGGCGATGAAGTCATCGTGCCGAGCTACACCTTCATCGCGTCGAGCTTCTCCATCGTCCAAGCTGGCGCCATCCCGCGGTTCGCCGACGTGAACCTCGACGACCATTGCGTCAGCGTCGAGTCGGCCGAGAAACTCGTCAACGAACGCACCAAGGCCATCATGCCCGTCCACCTCTATGGCAACGTCGCCGATCTGGACAAAGTCAAAGCGTTCGCGAAGAAGCACAAGATTTTCGTGGTCGAAGATAACGCCGAGGCATTCGGTGGCGTCTATAAAGGCAAGAAGACCGGCAGCATCGGCGACATCGCTGGTTGCAGTTTCTGCCAGAGCAAGACGTTCACCACCGGAGGCGAAGGCGGCATGGTCACGACCGACAACGAAGACTGGGCGTGGATCGCGCGCAGTTTTCGCGACCACGGCTACGACGTGAAAGACCGCCTCAACCTGCTCGAACTCGAACAGAAACTTTCCTACATCCACAACATGGTCGGCTGGAACTACCGGATGACCGAGATGCAATCCGCCATCGGGCTCGCCGAACTGGACCGGATGGACACGTGGAACATGCCACGTCGCCGTCGCAACGCGCACATCATCATGGACGCGCTCGCCGACGAGCCGCTCGTGAAGTTCCGTCCGATTGACACGCCCGAACGGCAAAACGGCTGGTTCGTGATGGCGTTCTCGCTCGACATCGAGAAGATGCGCTGCGACATCAACGAGTTCGTCGCTGCGGCCGGCGCCGAGGGCGCGCCGTGCTGGCGCGTGTTCTGGCCGCAGTGCCACACCGAGAACGCCTACAAGAAGCGGAACGCCTTTGGTCGCTCCGGCTTCCCGTTCAAGTCGAAGGAATACGCCAGCAAAGCCAGCGTGGATTACTCGAAGGTGAAGATTCCAAACGCGCTCTGGCACCAGAAACACACCTTCACCTGTTTCGCGTATCCGACGTTCGAGCCGCATCACTGCGAGCAAATCGGCGCCGCTCTCAAGAAAGTCATCCGCGCGTTTGCCAAATAAGGAATCCCTACCATGAGCCGCAAAATCCAATGGGGCGTCATCGGCTCCGGTGGCATCGCCCGACGGCGGACCATTCCCGAAGGGATCACGCAGGCGTCGAATGCCGAACTCGTCGCCGTCTTCGACCCGAACACCGAAGCCAATCAAGCCGTCGCCAAGCAATTCAACGCTCGCGCCGTCAACAGCGTGGCTAAATTGCTCCGCTGCGACATCGAGGCGGTGTATATCGCCTCACCGCCGGGAGAGCATCGCAAACAGACCGCCGCGTGCGCCAAGGCGGGCAAACATGTGTTGAGCGAGAAACCGCTCGGCATGACCATCCCGCAAGCCTGCGCGATGATTGCGTCCTGCCAGCAGGCAGGAGTGAAACTCGGCACCGCATTTATGATGCGATTCATGGCGCAGCATCAAGCGGCGTTGAAGATCATCCGCGATGGCAAGCTCGGCAAACCGGTCTTTGGCCGCGCCCAACTCTCCTGCTGGTATCCAGCGATGCCCGGCGCATGGCGTCAGGACCCGAAGACCGGTGGTGGCGGCTCGCTCATGGACATGGGCGGCCACTGCATTGATCTTCTGGAAATGTTTTTCGGCCCCGTCCAAGCCGTGAGTTGTTTCACCAACCGCACTGTCCAGAGTTATGAATCGGAGGACAGCGCTGTCGCGTCGTTGTTTTTCGAGAACGGCGCGCTTGGCGTGGTGGACACGTTCTTCTGCATGCCGGACGAAGCGAGCCAGAACCGGCTCGAACTTTACGGCTCGCTCGGCAGCATCCTTGCGAAGGGAACCATCGGCCAAGGAGCGGCCGGCGAGATGGTGGCGTTCCTCAAGGAAGGCGCTACCGGCTACGACGCCCAACAGGCGCGCGCCGACGGTGGCGGCATCGTGATCGCCCCGCCGCCGTTCAACACCTACCGGGCCGAGATCGAGGAATTCTCCAACGCCATCATCGAGAACCGCGAGCCGGCGAACAACGCCGCGCTCGGCCTCCAAAGCCAGCGTGTGTTGGCCGCCTGTTACAAATCCGCCCGCACCGGCAAAACTGTCGTCTTGACCCCGTCCTAGTGCTTCATCACCCTTCATTCGAAGGGTGTTGTTGTAGCCACGCCGCTCCGCCGGCGTGCGGGGAGCAACGGACGCGGCGACGGAGCGCCGCGGCTACAACCTTTACATTCAACTTTGACAGAGCACTAGACCTGTTCAAGGAAATCTTTGGGGTTGCCTCCGTCGTCTCGCTCCGCCCGGCTTGTTCCGTTTACGATCTTCCGGCCTTCGATTGGTTGTATGCTTCCAGTTCTTCGGCGTCAGAACAGACTTTCTCCGCGCATTTGGGACAGGCGGTCATGTCGTAGCCGAACGTTGTGCGGCACTTGGCACAGGTCCACCGGGTCTTCATGTCGGCCAGCCATTTGGCGTGGCCGTTCTTGCGAATCTCGTTGAGGTACTTCTCGCGAAGGCCGTACTTTGGTTTGCCACTGTTCAAACTGGCAAACTTCGGACACGGATATTCCTGGCAGGCACCACAGGAGACAACCTTCTTCTCGATGGCGCACTTGCGGACGGCGCACTTGTTGCGGTAGGCGGGCGGTTTCTGGGCGCTCTTGCAGCCGAGACATTTCACGTCGGCCTGGCGTTTGGCTTTCTTGCTGTTGAGCAGCGCGGAACACGCGCCGCAGTACAGGCCGCAATAGGCGTCGGGAGTTTCCTCCGCGGCCGCGTCGGTCAACAAGCAGTGCGCGGCGCACGCACAGAAGACAACTTTGCCGGTGGCGTCGAGGAATTGGCGGCGTGAGATCGTGTTCATGGTTGTGTTGTCCCACAAACCATAGGCGGCTTCCAGCCTTTTGTAGGCCGCGCTTGCAGAGTGGGGCAACCATCCTGGTTGCCCATTCATAGCAACGGGCAAGCTGGAAGCTTGCCCCACGGTTGCGCGGCGGGATGAAGGTGGTATGGTGCCCGCCATGAATATGCCTGTTATTACCCGAACGGTTTCTTTGTTGGTCGCCTCGAATGCGTTCATGACGTTTGCATGGTATTCCCACCTGCGAAACTGGAATGATAAACGATGGTATGTCGCCGCGACGTTGAGCTGGGGCATCGCGTTCTTCGAGTACATGCTCCAGGTGCCCGCGAACCGCATCGGCCACACGACGATGAACCTCGCCCAGTTGAAAGTGATGCAGGAAGTCGTCACGCTGGCGGTGTTTGCGCCGTTTGCGGTCTTCTACATGAACCAGCCGCTCAAGCTCAACTTCCTCTGGGCCGGGCTTTGTCTGGTGGGCGCCGTCTATTTCATGTTCCGCGGCTGACGACGCCGAAACCTGTCGCCGCAGTTGCACGAATGCAACGGCGCGCTTAGAATGCGCCACTCATGAACAGGCAGGAACCGTGGAGGCGCGGATTTTGGGCGCTCATCGTGACGCAGTTTCAAGGCGCGTTTTCTGACAACGCGCTGAAGACGCTCGTCACGTTCCTGGGATTGAACCTCGCCGCCACGTCGCAGCAACGCGAGGCGGTCGTGCCGCTGCTCGGCATCCTGTTCTCGGCGCCGTTCATTTTGTTTTCGATGGCGGGCGGCTATCTCGCCGACCGCTTCAGCAAACGCAGCGTGACCATCGGCGTGAAATGTTTCGAGGTCCTCATCATGCTGTTCACGTTCATGGCGCTCTGGCAAAGGCACCTGACGGGAGCGATGGCGGCGGTCTGTTTCATGGGCATCCATAGCGCGTTCTTCGGGCCGTCGAAATACGGGCTGCTGCCGGAATTGTTGCCGGAGAAACGCCTGTCGTGGGGCAACGGCATCCTCGAACTCGGCACGTTCATGGCCATCATCGTCGGCGGCGCGGCGGGCGGATTCCTGTTTCAGGCGTTCAAGGGACGGGAGCAGTTCTCGGCGTTGCTGTTCCTCGCGTTGGCGGTCGCCGGGTTGTTGTGCAGCCTCGTCATCACCCGCGTCCCGGCGGCGAACCCGACCAAACAATTTCATCCGAACTTCCTCAGCGATCTCTGGTCGCAGATTCAGATGATCCGCCGCGACCGCGTCCTGTGGCTGGCGGTGATCGGCAACGTCTATTTCTCGTTTGTCGGCGCGATGGTGTTGCAGAACGCGATCCTCTTCGGCACCGACACGCTCAAGGTCGGCGAACTGCACACCAGTTACATGCAGGTCGCGCTCGCCATCGGCGTCGGCTTGGGCAGCTTTGCCGCCGGTTATCTCTCCGGCGGCAAGATCGAGTACGGCCTCGTCCCGCTCGGCGCGGTGGGCTTGACGGTCTTCAGCGCGACGCTCTGGTCGCCGTCGCTCGATTACCGGGGCGCGTTGATACATCTTGCGCTATTGGGTTTTTTCGGCGGCTTCTTCATCGTGCCCATCGCGGCGATCATGCAACACCGGCCCGAGAAAGGACAGAAAGGCGCCGTGCTGGCCGCGGGTAATCTGCTGTCGTTTGTCGGCATCGCGCTCGCCTCGGCGGTGTTCTGGCTGATGACCTCCGTCGCCGGGCTGCAACCGCGCCAGATCTTCCTGATGAGCGGCCTGATGACGCTGGGCGCGACCGTGTATGTCGTGGTCATGTTGCCGGACTCGTTGTTGCGGTTGCTGGTCTGGATGTTCACGCACTCGGTCTATCGCATCAAAGTCGAGGGCCGCGACAACATCCCGGAACGCGGCGGCGCGCTGTTCGTCTGCAATCACGTCTCTTTCATTGACGCGGTGCTGTTGATCGGCTCGACCGACCGGATGATCCGCGCGATCATGTTCAAGGACATCTACGATCTCTGGTTCGTCAAACCGTTCGCCAAGGCGATGAAAGCCATTCCGATTTCGTCGCAGTTGCGGCCGCGCGAGATGATCAAGTCGTTGCGCGAGGCCAGCGACGCCATCAAGAACGGCGAAGTCGTCCTCATCTTCGCCGAGGGTCAGATCACGCGCATCGGCCAGATGCTGCCGTTCCGCCGGGGATTCGAGCGCATCATGAAAGGCGTGGACGCGCCGATCATTCCCGTCTGTCTCGACAACGTCTGGGGCAGCATCTTCAGTTTCGCCCATCGCCGGTTCGTCTGGAAAGTGCCGCGCTACATCCCCTACCCGATCACCGTTTGCTACGGCAAACCGATGCCGCCAACCTCCACGCCGTTCGAGGTCCGCCAAGCCGTCCAAGACCTCAACGCGGATGCATGGCATCATCGGCGAAAGCTTCTCTGGCCGTTGCACCGCGCGTTCATCCGCAAAGCGCAACATCACCGCAAGCGTTTCTTCATGGCCGACGGACGCACTCCACGCCTCAACTTCGGCGAAGCGTTGACCCGCACGGTGTTCCTCGCGCGGCGGTTGCGCGCGACGTGGCGCGACCAGCAGATGGTCGGCATCCTCCTGCCGCCGAGCGTTGGCGGCGCGCTCGTCAACTACGCCGCGCTGTTGCTCGGCAAAGTCCCCGTCAACCTCAACTACACCGTCAACGACGCCGTGCTCGCCAGTTGCGCCAGCCAGTGCAACCTCAAGACCGTCATCACCTCCCGCGAATTCCTCGCCAAACTCAAACTCACCGTCCCCGCCGAGCCAATCTACATCGAAGACATCGCCGCCAACCCGCGCCCCGGCGAGAAGATCGCCGCACTCGCGATGTCCTGGCTGCTCCCGCCAAAACTACTGGAGCGCGCCTTGTCCGGCAAAACCGCCACCCTTGACGACCTCGCCACCGTCATCTTTTCCAGCGGCAGCACCGGCGATCCCAAGGGCGTCATGCTCACCCACTGGAACGTCCGCTCCAACATCGAACAGATGGGACAGACATTCGCGTTTCGTCCGAACGACAAGCTCGTCGGCATCCTCCCGTTCTTTCACAGCTTTGGTTTCACCGGCACGCTGATGGGGCCTGCTGTCCTCGGCTGCGGCGTCGTCTTCCATCCCTCGCCGCTCGACGCCCGCGTCATCGCCGCGCTTGTCCGCCAATACCGCTGCACCTTCCTGCTCGCCACGCCGACGTTCCTGCAACTCTACCTTCGCACTTGCGAGCCGGAAGATTTCGGCAGCCTCCAATACGTCGTCACCGGCGCCGAGAAACTTCCCGAACGCCTCGCCCAAACCTTCGAGGACAAGTTCGGCATCCGTCCGCTCGAAGCCTACGGCTGCACCGAATGCTCGCCCGCCGTCGCCGTCAACACCCACGACTTCCGCGCCGCCGGGTTCCGTCAAGTCGGCGCCAAGCGCGGCAAGATCGGACATCCGTTGCCCGCCATCGCCGTCCGCATCGTGGAACCCGACACTCGACAACCGCTTCCCGTCAACCAACCCGGTCTCATGCTGGTGCGCGGCCCAAACATCATGCAAGGCTACCTCGGCAAACCGGAGAAGACCGCCGAGGTCTTGTCCGACGGTTGGTACACCACCGGCGACATCGCGGCGGTGGACGAAGACGGTTTCCTCACCATCACCGACCGGCTCACGCGCTTCAGCAAGATCGGCGGCGAGATGGTCCCGCACATCAAGGTCGAAGAAAAACTCCACGAACTCGCCGGCGTGACCGCGCAATCCTTCGCTGTCGTCGGCGTGCCGGATGAGAAGAAAGGCGAACGCCTCGTCGTGCTTCACACACTTCCCGATGTCACAGCGGTCGTGGAGAAACTTGCCGCCAGCGACCTGCCGAACCTCTGGAAACCGAAAGCCGACCAATTTCGCCACATCGAATCGCTCCCCATCCTCGGCACCGGCAAGCTGGATCTGCGCAAGATCAAAGAGATCGCACAATCCGCTTCTTGACGGATTTTCCCCAAGCAACTTTTGAGCGGCACCGGTGTTTAACCTGCAAACCATCCCCCATGAGGACCCCATGAAGCTATTCTATGTTGGAGCTTTCTTGTTCGCAGTTACCCTGACTCGCGCAGCGGATGACGCAAAACAAATTGCCGCAGTGACCGGCTTCCGCGGCGGCCTCGTCGTCCACGTCGGCTGCGGGGACGGGAAACTGACAGCGGCATTGCATCTTGCCGACAACTGCGTCGTGCAGGGCCTCGATGCGGATGTCACGGCTGCACGCAAACACATCCAGTCACTCGGCTTGTACGGTCCCGTCTCCGTCATGCGCTGGAGCGGACAGAAGCTTCCCTATGTTGACAATCTGGTGACGCTCGTTGTTTGCGAAGACAGCAAGGCAGTATCGAAGGATGAAATTATGCGCGTGCTTCGTCCCCTCGGCGCGATGGCAACCAGACAAAACGGAAAATGGACCGCGACAATCAAGCCGTGGCCGAAGGACATTGACGAGTGGCAACAACACTACCACGGCGCGGACAACAACTCGGTCGCGCAGGACACCGTCTCCGGTCCGCCGCGCCGGTATCAGTGGCTGGGCTTTCCGGAATGGCAACGCTCGCATCTGGCGATGCCTTCGATCAACAGTCTCGTCTCCTCGAAAGGCCGTTTGTTCACCGTCGAGGACATCGGTTCCGCCGAGCACCCGGCGTTGCCGGGCAAGTTCGCCATCGTGGCTCGCGACGCCTACAATGGCATCGTTCTGTGGCGCGTGATGTTCCCCGACTGGCATCCGATCTACATCCGCGACAAGGAAACGCCCGTGCAACTCCAACGCCGGATCGCCGCCATCGGGGACGTTGTCTATTGCACGCCGGGATACTCGGCGCCGATCACCGCATTCGACGCCGCCACCGGCGCCGTTCAGAGAAAGTACGATGGCACAGCGAACTCGCAGGAGTTCGTGCATGACCGCGGAGTCCTGTTCACCGTCACCGGCGACCAGTACGACGTCTCGGAAGCGCTCAACGAAACCGGACGCACGGCGCTGAAGACAAGCATGTTCAAACCCAGCGCGTATGGGCCAATCATCAAGAAGCCAGACAATCCCAAGAACGACATCATCGCCGTTGACGCGGCAACAGGAAGAGAACTCTGGCGAAGATCCGGCGACGACACGAAGGGCTACGAAGGCGCATCGCTCGGCGTGAGCGGAGACCGTGTTGTTTACTCGACCGAGAAGGAACTCGTTTGTCTTGACCGCGCCTCGGGCAAACCGCTCTGGCGCGTCTCCGCTCCTGTCACCCTCAAAGGCCCGAATGGCATCGCCGTCTCGCTCGTTCTCTCGGACCGCGCGGCGTTTCTTGCAGACTCACAGAGGCTCCGCGCGTTTCGCCTTGCGGACGGCAAGGCGCTCTGGTCGCAACCGGCCACCATCAATCATCATAAAGCCCCCGATGTATTTCTCGCAAACGGCCTCGTCTGGACATCGTCATATGACGCCGACAAGGGCAAGCCAGCGCCGGCGCTCGGTCTCGACAAGATGGGATCGAACGGTTTCGATCCCGAAACCGGCAAACTGGTCAAGCACCTCGAACAAGCCATGACCGGCCCGATGGGACACGACCGCTGTTACCGCAACCGCATCACGACCAGTTACTACATCAACAGCGCGACCGGCGGCAGCGATTTCCTCGGATTCACCTCGCCGGCGGAGTATCCGAATCCGTGGATTCGCAGCACCTGTGGCGTCGGCTTCCTCCCCTGCAACGGCCTCTTCTACGCAGGACCGCCTTCGTGCGCCTGCTGCAACAGCGTCATGCTGAACGCCCTCAACGCGTTCGCGACCGAGTTGGGCCGCATTGACGTGCAGGCGAAACCGTCCCTCGAAAAAGGCCCGGCCTATTCCGAAGCTTCCCAAGTCTCCAGTTCCCCGGATGATTGGCCGACCTACCGCTACAATGCGGAGCGAACCGGCTCGACGAAAACGAAGACCTCCGCCACGCTCGCGAAACGCTGGGACGTGAAACTCGGTTCCCGCGTCAGCGCGCCCGTGATCGCCGGCGGAAAAGTGTTTGTCGCGGACGTTGACGGCCACGCTGTCTGCGCCGTGAACGCGGCGGACGGCAAACTCGCGTGGCGGTTCACCGCCGAAGGTCGCGTGGATTCGCCGCCGACATTCCATCAAGGTCTCCTCTTGTTCGGCTCGCGCGACGGCACGGTCTATTGCGTGCGCGCGTCCGATGGCGCGCTGGCGTGGCGATTCACCCCGCTCGAACGACGATTGATCTGCGCCTACGGCCAGACCGAGTCGGCATGGCCGGTTTGCGGAAGCGTCCTCGTCAAGAACGGCCTCGCGTATTTCGCCGCGGGACGCAATTCGTTCACCGACGGCGGCATCTTCGTGTTCGCGCTCGATGCGCGCACTGGCAAAGTCGTCCACCAAAAACGAATGTACGGTCCGCATGACGAGAAAGGTTTTCCCATCGAGAACCGGGAGGTCGTCGGCGGCATGAGCATCGAAGGATTCAAGTCGGACGTCTTCCTCGCCGCCGGCGATTTGCTTTATCTCCGCCATCAAGGATTCAATGCCGACCTCTCTCCCGTGAAACTTTCGGACGTCAAGGAGCCGCACCTGATTCCGTCGCACGGTTTCCTCGAAGCGATCCCACAACACCGCTCGTTCTGGACGATTGACATCGCTTTGCGCTACGACATCCCGACAGGGCTGGGCGGCATTCATGGCGACATCCTCGTCATGGACGGCAAACGTTTCTACGAAGTGCGCGGCTACCAGCCGGGGCGGACGGAGTCGTTTGACCCGCGCGCCGCCGGTTACACGCTTTACGCGGGAACATACGGCGGCCAAGGAACCGCTGACATCACCAGAAAGGGCAAGAAAGCGAAACGCGCATTCACCTCAAAGAACGCTACCTCGACGAAACTCTGGAGCAGTTCCATTCCGCTGACCGGCAAAGCGCTCGCGCTGACCGGCGATACCCTGTTCGTCGCAGGCACACCCGTCGCATTCCCCGAAAACGACCTTGCGAAAGCCTACGAAGGACGAATGGGCGGCGTCCTCTGGGCAGCATCCGCCTCCACCGGCGAGAAGCTCGCTCAATACACGCTCGACGCTGCGCCCGTGTGGGACAGCCTTGCTGTGGCGAACGGCGCGTTGTTTGTGTCGCTGGCCGACGGTCGTGTCATCTGCATGGCGCCGCGCTGAGAACGCCAACGACAGAAGCCGCCGTCACTCGCCCTGCTTCAGCGCAGCCACTAGTTGGCGATAGGCGGTCTTGTATGGTGCGAGTTGGGTGTGAACGCGAATGGTGGAGACGATGGCACGCAGTTGTCGCGTCTCGAACTTGTGTGGAGGGGCGGTCACGATCACCGTTGGCTGGTCTTGCCCGCGCGTCGCCGTGAAGACAGCCGCGGTCGAAAATCGAAACCCTCGCCTGGGCTTCGGGAACGAAGTTACCGTTGACGCAGGCGTAGTTGATCGAGGGCACGGAGGATTCCTTCCGCTTTGGCGAGCGTTTCGTCGTACTCGGCGTCCGGCTCGCTGTCGGCGACAATGCCGCCGCCCGCGTGAAAGGTCAAGCGACCAGATTGGTGAACGATGGTGCGGATGGCGATGTTGAAATGGCTCGTGCCGTCGTGACCGAAATAACCGATGGCGCCGCAATAGACGCCGCGGGCGTGCGGTTCGAGTTCATCAATGATTTCCATCGCGCGGATTTTCGGCGCGCCGGTGATGGAGCCGCCGGGGAAACAAGCGCGGAGTGCTTGGACGTGGCTGACGTCGGGGCGGAGTTTTCCCGCGACGGTGGCAACGAGGTGATGGACAGTTGCGTAGGTTTCCACCCGGACCAAATCCGGAACATGGACGCTGCCGAATTCGCATACTTTGCCAATGTCGTTGCGTTCGAGGTCGGTGATCATCAGCAGTTCGGCGTTGTCTTTCGGCGAGCGGAACAGGTCGTCGGGATTGCGTTGGCGAGGCAAAGTGCCTTTGATGGGACGCGTGATGATTTCGCGGCCCTTCATGCGAAGGAAACACTCCGGTGAGGACGAGAGGATTTGAGCGTCACCGATGTCGAAGTAAGCGGAGTACGGGGCGGGGTTGGCGATGCGGAGGGTGTGGTAGAGTTCGAGAGGTGAAGCGGTGATACCGCATTGGAACCGCTGGGACAAGTTCACTTGATAGATGTCACCGGCGGAGATGTAATCCTTGGCGCGGCGGATGGCGGCGCAGTATTGGTCGCGGGTGAAGTTGGAGTGGAGGGGAGAATGGTAGGTGGTAGGTGGTAGATAGCAGGTGGGGCGGACGAGCCGGCGGCTCGTCCCTACCTCGGATAGACGTTGCTCTTGGTGGTCGAATTGGAGGACGTTGTCGTAGAAACCGAACCAGCAGTCAGGCAGACGAAGATCGTCCTCGGCGTTGGCGGGGAGTTTTTCGATGAGGTTCTTGAGATCGTAGCCGAAGTAGCCGATGGCGGCGGCAGGACAATGTTGGGAAAGAAGTTGATCGAGTGCGTGGAAGGGATCGGTGCGGTGAGTGGGATCAACCTTGAAACGGAAGACGTGCGATGGCTCGGCGGCGAGAATGGAATAGCGTTGGTCGCCGCCGGGGGTGACGGTGTCGAGCCACGCGCAAAATGGTCGGCGCGCGAATTCGGCAAAACATTCGCTCGGCTCACGCCACGGTAGCGAGGTGATGGTCACACGAAGGTCAACAGGTCACGCGCGACGGCCTCGTCGTTGCGCGGGGTGATGATGGCGGCGTTCAGGCCGCCGTCGCGGAACAACGCAGCGGCGACAGCTTGGATATGGTCGGCGCTAACGGTTTCGAGTTTCTTCTCGATTTCGTCGGGCGTCTGGATGAAACCGTAGGCCATGAGGTGTTCACCAAGCCAGATCATCTGGTTGCTGGTGCTCTCCAGTCCGAGGCGCATCTGGCCGACGGCGTAGTCTTTTGCCCGGCGCAACTCCGGCTCTGTCGGCGCCTGCCGGGAAATCTTCCTTAGCTCGCGCAAGATCAGGCTCAGCGCGCGCGGCAGGCGTTTCGTGTCGAGGCCAGCGGAAACAATGAACGCGCCGGTGTCGGCGAAGTAACTTCCGGCGGACTGGATGGAGTAGGCGAGGCCGTGTTGTTCGCGGATGACCTGGAAGAGGCGCGAACTCATGTTCTCGCCGAGGATGACGCTGAGCAACTTTGCCGCGAAACGCCGTTCGTCGTGACGCGAGAAGCCGCGGATGCCGAGCGCGAGGTGCGTCTGCTCGACGTTCTTGCTGAGGAAGCGCAGGCGCGGTGCGCGCTGGTTCTGTTGTGCCGCAGTGAAACGCGTCCGTTGGTTGGCGTTATTCAACGACAAGATGCGTTCGACACGCTCGACAACAGAATCGTGCTGACAGCGCCCGGCGACGGCGAAGACCGTGTTGCCGGCGTTGTAGTGGCGTTGCTTGAACGCGAACACAGCGGCGCGGTCGGTGGCGTCGAGCGATTCAACGGAACCGGTCAGCGGGCGTCCCAGTGGTTGGTCGGGCCAGAGCGTTTCGCTGAGAAGTTCCTGGACGTAGTGGTCCGGTTGGTCGCGGTACATCAGGAGTTCTTCCTTGATGACGCCGCGTTCCTTCGCGATGTCGGCGGCAGCGAACTTCGGGTGCTGATACATGTCGGCGAGGACGTCGAGCAATGTGTCGAAGTGACGGTGGCTGGCCTTGGCGTAGTAACAGGTGTGTTCCTCGCCGGTGAAGGCGTTGAGGTAGCCGCCGATGCCCTCGACGGTCTGGCTGATTTGCTTGGCGGTTCGGCGGCGAGTGCCTTTGAAGAGAAGATGCTCGATGAAATGCGAGACGCCACTGTGGCGTTTGGTTTCGTAACGACCGCCGACGCCGACCCAGAGGCCGAGCGCGACGCTTTCCATGCCAGGCATCTCAGCGGTGGCAACGCGCAGGCCGTTGGACAGGGTGGTGACTTGAAACATGGTCAGGCTGAAGTCGGTGCGTTCCGCCGTTTCAAGTCCGCGGCGGCAATGATCTCGATGGCCTCGCGCACGTCGTCGGTGACACGGAACAGATTCAAATCTTCCGGGCTGATCAGTTTGTCTGCCAACATGCGGTTCTTCATCCAATCCACCAATCCGCTCCAGTAGTCGCGTCCGATCAGCACGATGGGGAATTTCTCGATTCGGTTTGTCTGGATCAAGGTGATCGCTTCGCTGAACTCGTCAATCGTGCCATAGCCGCCGGGGAAGAGGACGAACCCGTTCGCATACTTCACGAAACAGACTTTGCGGATGAAGAAGTAATGGAAAAACAGCGGGCGATTGGCGAACGGATTTGGTTTCTGTTCGTGGGGCAACTGGATGTTCAAGCCGACCGACACGCCGCCGGCTTCCGTGGCACCCTTGTTGACGGCCTCCATGATGCCGGGACCGCCACCGGTGATGGCGGCGTAGCCGAGCTTGGCAATCCAACCGCCCATCTCGACCGCCTTCTCATACCACGGATCGCCGGGGAGAGTGCGCGCGCTGCCAAACACGGTGATCGCGGGGCCGAGTTTGCTCATTTCCTCGAAGCTGTCCACAAACTCGGCCATGATCCGAAAGATCCGCCACGGATCCTGCGTCGTAAAACCGGCATTGGGAGGGTTTATCATGACCCCACTAATAGTCCTCTCGAAGGCACAGGTCAATGATATCGGCAAACGCGCGCGCTGCTTGAACGCTCTTGGCGACTGTGGTATCTAACCGAGCAAAGAAGGAGAAAAGGATATGTTGCCAGTTCCAGTAGCGTTTTTGTTGGTCATCGGAGCGACAATAATTGCGGTCATCGCCCAGATCCGGGTGACGAGCGCCTTCAAGCGCTTTTCACGAGTCCGCACAATGCGCGGTTTGACAGGGGCCGAGGTCGCCAAGGCAATCTTGCGCGACGCCGGTATCACCGATGTTGAGATTGAGAGAACCGAATCGTGGCTTGGCGACCACTACGACCCGAGCAAGAAGGTTCTCTGTTTGTCGCCCGGTGTGTACGACAGCGAATCGGTTGCGGCAGTCGGCATCGCGGCGCACGAGTGTGGGCACGCCATCCAACACAAGCAAGCATACTGGCCATTACAGGTGCGGATGACGGTCGTGCCGGTGACGATGGTTGCATCAAATCTCCTGCCATTCATCGTGATGGGTGGATTCTTCTTTGGGATGGTTGGGATTCTGTTGACACTTGGCATTGTGGTTTACGCCATCCTGACGGTGTTCCAACTCATCACGTTACCCGTCGAGTTCGACGCCAGCAACCGTGCCAAACGCATTCTGCGTGACAGTGGCGTGGTCATGGCCGATGAAGCCGACGGCGTCAGCACCGTGCTCAACGCCGCCGCGTGGACCTACGTTGCTGCGTTCCTGTCCGCGCTCACGCATCTGCTGCACCTGCTCGCCATCCGTGACAGCCGCGATTGAAGGCGACCCGGCTCATTGCCGCGTTGTTCATCGCAGGGACACTTCAAGCGTCCGAGAAACTGGTAATCATTTCGCCGCATTGGGAAGGCATCCGCTACGAGTTCGGACGGGCGTTCTCGGAATGGTACGGATTGCCGGTCGAAGTGGACTGGCGCGATCTCGGCGGTGGCAACGAAGACCTGAAATTCATCATCAGCGAATTCCAGCAACGACCACAGGGCGTCGGGATTGACCTGTTCTTCGGGGGCGGCATCGAGCCGTTCATTGAATTGAGTCGCCGGAACCTGCTGGAGCGCTATCAACCGCCGCTCGATGGCATTCCGACGGAACTGGCCGGCGTGCCGATGTATGACGCCGAGGGGCGTTGGTTCGGAACCGCGCTGTCCGGATTTGGCATCCTGTACAACAAACGCGTGGTAAGCTCGCGTGGCTGGCCGGTGCCGGCGACGTGGCGCGAACTGGCGGAACGCGCGCCCATCGGCTCCGTTGCGTCCAGCGACCCGCGCAACAGCAGCACGATGCACATGATCTACGAGATGCTCCTCCAACGCTACGGCTGGGACGACGGCTGGCGCATCATCTATCAGCTCTGTTCAAAGGTCCGCCAGTTCGACCGTCTCTCCAGCACGACCGCCAAACAAGCCGCCATCGGCAACGTCGCCTACTCGCTCGCCATTGATTTCTACGCGCTCACCCAAATCGCCGCCGCGGGCAAGGAGAACATGGGCTTCGTTCTCCCCCGCGACTGCGTCGTCGTCAACCCCGATTGCATCGCCATCCTCCGCGGCGCGCCGCAGCAAGAACTCGCACGGCGCTTCGTTGACTTCTGCCTCTCGAAAAAAGGACAGGAACTCGAGATGCTCCCGCGAGGTCATGCCGGCGGCGCGCGCCGGTTTTCCATCGAGCGGATGAGCATGCGTCCGTCGCTGTATGACGAATTGCGCGGCGTCACGCTCGTGCCGATCAATCCATTTGCCGAGCCGATCTCCTTCCGCTACGATGCACACAAGGACGCCGCCCGCAGCAGCGTCGTCAACGCCCTGATCGGCGCGACGATCATTGACGTGCATCCGGAGTTGGTTGCGACGGCAAAGCGTGGGACACTGGATGCAAAGCCGCCGATTGGCGAGGAGGAAGCGATGCGGCTGGCGACAGGCAAATGGCGGGACACGTTGTTCCGCCAGCGCAAACAACTCGAATGGCAGCGATGGGCCTATGAACGTTACACTGCGAAACCTCACTAAACGATTCGACGCGACAGCGGTGGTGAAGTCCGTCTCGCTTGATGTGGCGGACGGCGAGTTGTTCTTCCTGCTCGGCCCGAGCGGCTGCGGCAAAACAACACTGCTACGGATGCTCGCAGGATTCTACCAGCCCGACGACGGTGACATCCTGTTCGGCGACCGCCCGATGAACGGCGTTCCGCCGAACCGGCGCAATACCGGCATGGTCTTCCAGAACTACGCGCTCTGGCCGCACCTCAGCGTGTTCGAGAACGTCGCCTACGGCCTCGATGTCCGGAACATCGACGGAACAGAACGCTCGCGCCGCGTTGAAGAAGCGCTGGCGATTGTCCGTATGAACGACTACGCCGCGCGCAGTCCCACCCAGCTTTCCGGCGGGCAACAACAACGCGTGGCGCTTGCCCGCGCGCTCGTCATCCGTCCCGACGTGTTGCTGCTCGATGAACCGCTCTCGAACCTCGACGCCAAACTCCGTCTGGAGATGCGCGAGGAAATCCGCCGCATCCACCGCGAGACAAAGCTGACGACGATCTACGTCACGCACGACCAACAAGAGGCGTTGGCGTTGGCCGACCGTATCGCATTGATGCGCGATGGCAACATCGAGCAGGTGGGGACGCCGCTGGACATGTATCGGCGTCCGAGCACTCCGTTCGTGACGGAGTTCCTTGGCGCCGCGCACTTCATCGAGGGCAACGTGCTCGCTGTGCTCGACGAGCAGCGCGTCCGCATCAACACGCCGCTTGGCGAAATGGAATGCGCTGCCGCGGCCAGCGTCGGCGACCGCGTAACCTGCGCCATCCGTCCTAACGACGTGATCGCACTGCGAGGATAGGGGATGAATTTCAATTGTCATTCCGAGCTTGCGAGGAATCTCTGCAGTTTATCCGGACGGGAAGTTAGAGATTCCTCGCAGGCTCGGAATGACATGATGATAAGCCAATGAGAACTCGTACCTTTACTCCGGGCACCGTAGCCATGCTAATTGGCCTCGCGATATTCTTCGCGGTGTTTCTGGTCTATCCGGTGGTGTGGATGTTGCGCGGGGCATTTGTCGTGGATGGGCAGTTTACGCTGGAGTTCTTCGCGATGGCATTCCGCAGTCCGTTGATGCTCGGCTCGCTGCGCAACAGTTTCTTGATTGGCGCGCTGGTGACGGCGTTCACGACGCTGCTGGCATTGCCGCTGGCGCACCTGTTCACTCGCTACGAGTTCCGCGGCAAAACGCTGCTGAGTGCGTTGCTGCTGGCGCCGTTGATTCTACCGCCGTTTGTCGGCGCCATCGGGATGCGGCAGTTTTTTGGACGATACGGCTCGGTCAATCTGTTGTTCGGCGCCGACGTGGACTGGCTCGGCGGCGGCGGTTTCTGGGGCGTCGTCATTTTGCTGACGTTGAACCTGTACCCGATTATGTACCTGAACGTGTCGGCAGCGATGGCCAACGTGGACCCGACGTTGCGCGAGGCGGCCGAGAACATGGGCGCGTCGCCGTGGCGCGTGTTTTGCAGCATCACGCTGCCACTGATTGTGCCCGGATGTTTTGCGGGAGGAATCCTCGTGTTTATCTGGGCGTTCACCGACCTCGGCACGCCGTTGATCTTCGGCCTGACTCGCGTCGTATCAGTGCAAATCTTCGACCGCGTCACCGATGTCGGCATCAACCCGATGGGCTACGTGCTGGTCTGCGTCGTGTTGCTGCTGACGGTACTGTTGTTCGCTGTCTCCAAACGGCTGGTCGGCACGCAACGCTACGAGATGCTCGCGCGCGGCCACACCGCGGGCGGCGAGCATCGGCTCAGCGGCTGGCGCGGCGCTGCCGCATTCGCAGGCGTCGGCCTGGTCGTCGCAATGGCGTTGGTGCCGCACGCCAGCGTCGTGCTGCAATCACTGGCCGATCGCTGGTTCTTCACTGTGTTGCCAAGCGAGATGTCCTTCGATCACTACGGCGAGATATTCGCCTATCCGCTGACCGTCTCCAGCATCCGCAACAGCTTGTTCTACTCCTCGCTGAGCGCCGGCGTGGACCTCGTCCTCGGCGTCATGATCGCGTACCTGTTGACGCGTCGGAAGATTCCCGGCGGCGCCGTGCTCGATGCCGTGGCGATGTTGCCGCTGGCGTTGCCCGGGCTGGTGCTGGCGTTCGGCTACGTCGGCGGATTCAACTGGAACGCCGTGTGGCTGAACCCGCGCGACAACCCGACCGTGTTGCTCGTTGTCGCCTACTCGGTCCGTCGGTTGCCGTACATTGTCCGCTCCGCATATGCCGGGTTCCAACAGACAAGCGTCACGCTGGAGGAAGCGTCGTTGAACCTCGGCGCGTCAGCGTGGCGGACGTTGCGTAAGATCACCATCCCGCTGGTCATGGCAAACTTGGTGGCGGGGACGGTGTTGACGTTCAGCTATGCGATGCTGGAGGTCAGCGACAGCCTGATCTTGGCGATGCGCGAGAAATTCTTCCCGATCACCAAGGCGATCTACGCCCTCGTGGGTCGGATTGAGCCGAACGCGCCCGCCGTGGCCAGCGCGCTCGGCGTGCTGGGGATGCTGCTCTTGGCCGCGAGTCTGTTCGGCGCGAGCAAAGTCCTCGGCAAGAAGATGGGACAGTTGTTCCGTGCCGGCTGATCTGAACACCCGCATTGTTGCCTGCCGGCGATGCCCGCGGCTTGTCGAGTGGCGCGAGCAGGTGGCACGCGAGAAGAAACGCGAGTTCCGCGACTGGGAATACTGGGGCAGACCAGTGCCGAGCCTTGGCGATTTCAATGCGCGCGTTCTCATCATCGGGCTGGCACCGGCAGCGCACGGCGGGAACCGGACAGGCCGCATCTTCACCGGCGATTCGTCGGGCCGATGGCTGTTCCGTGCTTTGCACAAGGCCGGGTTTGCCAATCAGCCGACGTGGGAACGACGCGACGACGGGCTGCGGTTGAACGATTGTTACATCACCGCCGCCGCGCACTGCGCGCCGCCGGGGAACAAGCCGTTGCCATCGGAGATCGCCAACTGCAACCCGTTTCTGCGCGAAGAACTGGCGGCATTGAAGAACCTCAAGGTTGTGATTGCGCTCGGTCGGATTGCATTTGAGGTGTATCTGAAGACGTGTGGCGTCGCGCCATTGCCGGAGTTCGGTCACAATCGCCGGTACGATTTGAAACCGATGCTGGTCGCGTCGTATCACCCGAGCCGCCAGAACACCAATACCGGCAAATTGACCGAGCCGATGTTCGACGCTGTGTTCCGGGATTGTTCCGGTTACGTTTCTTCTTTGGGTGACTGAGTCGGTGCGGCGGCCGTGGGAGCGAGTTTGCGTTTGCGGATGAGGTGGAGGTTGCGCATGTAGATGGCGGTGTTCGGCAGGTAGGCGAGGATGCCGACAGGGTCGCGCTGGAAGATGAAGTAGCTGCACATGATGATGCTGCCACCGATGCTCCAGTACCAGAACGACACCGGAATCACGCTCTCGCCTTTCTTTTCCGAGGCCAACCATTGCGCGAGGAATCGCGTCGAGAAGATGGCGTTGCCGATCAAGCCGAGAATGGTGATGTAGTTCCAATCCAGCCCGAGAAAACGATGTTCCTTGCCGAAGGTGGTTACGGCCAATACGAAATCCATTGTGCCTCCTAGTTTTTGGTTTCGGCGACACGATAGCGTAGCTGGCGGGATTTCAGCCAGCGCACGCCGAGCAGGTCGCGGAATGATTTGAAGAGCCGGTTCCAGACGCCGTAGTGGCTCTGTCCGGCAAAGCGCGGGTTGTTCGTCACCGGTACTTCGGCGATGGTGAACCCGTCCATCTCGATCAACTGCGGCAGGAACCGGTGCGCGCCGCGCCAGAACTTGACGTTGGCGATGCACTCCCGCTTAAACAACCGATACGTGCAGCCGGCGTCGGTGATCTTCTCGTCGCCGCTCAGCTTGCGACGGACGGCGTTGGCGATGCGCGAGCTGGCGATGCGGATGAAGTTGTCGCCTTTGCCGCGCGCCTCGACACGCGTTCCGCAAATGCAGTCGGCGCGTTTCACGGCTTCGAGGAATTTCGGCAGATCGCGAGGATCGTTTTGCAGGTCGGCGTCAATCGTGCAGAGATAACGACCGCGCGCAAACTGCATTCCGGCCCAGCTCGCCGCGCTCTCACCGCAGTTATACTCGAACCGCTGGATGCGGAGCCGCAGGTCCTTCGCGGCGATGTCCTTCAGGATTATCCACGAGTTGTCCTTGCTGCAATCGTCGGTGATGACGATCTCGTACTCGATGCCGAGCGGGTCAACGGCGTCGTGGATCGCCTTCACGAGCGCGTGCAGATTGCCTTCCTCGTTGTAGCAGGGAATGACGAGGCTGAGTTCCGGTGTTTGCATGTCGGCGCAAGTCTTACCTTGTCGGATGCGCCGTCGCAACAAAACAGTTTGCCATGTTATGCTTGAATGGAAGCGCCGGGGGCGGTACGCTGTAGCCATGAAGAAGAGCTTGATCTACCATTCAGACCCGGAGATTCTGCGCGGCGCTCCGGTGTTTGTCGGCACCCGCGTGCCGATCCAGAGCCTCTTCGACCATCTGGAAGCCGGGGACTCGATTGATGATTTCCTCGAAGGTTTTCCAAGCGTCAAACGCGAACAGGTGATTGCGTTGTTGGAGCACTCGCGTCACCGTCTCTTGCAAGCCGCCTGACGTGAGGATTCTCCTCGACGAAAACCTCGACTGGCGCTTGCAATGCGATCTTCCCGGTCACACCGTCGAGTCGGTGCCGCTCATCGGCTGGGCGGGACTGAAAAACGGCGCTCTCCTCGCCCGCGCCAACGAACGTTTCGACGCGTTGATCACAATGGACGCCAGCCTGCCGAAGCAACAGAACTTGGCGAGGTTTCAGATTGCGGTGATCGGCTTGAAAGCGCGCACCAATCGGCTGGCTGACACCCGGCCGCTCATGCCCAAAGTGCGGACAGCATTACCGCGCCTCCGCCCCGGCAAGATCATTGTGATTTCGTAGGGACTGGGCCTACTTCTTCCCGTGGAAGTCGGCGATGGCGTCGCAGACGTAATCAACGTCTTCTAGTGACAGTTCGCCGTAGATGGGAAGCGAGAGAATCTCTTTCACGGCTTGTTCGGTGCGCGGGAGCTTCGGGATGTCCTTAAACAGATTCGTGATGGCCGGTTGTTGGTGGTTGGCGACGGGATAGTGGATGCCGGTGGAGATGCCGCGGTCTTTCAGGAATTTCGCGAGCGCGTCGCGCTTGTCGCCGCAACGGATGACATACATATGATAAACCGCATACGCCCACTCGCGTTCGGGCGGCGTCGGGACGATGCCTTTGAGACGCTCGTTGTAACGGGCGACGGCTTTGCGTCGGCCGGCGTTGAGCTCGTCGAGGTGTTTGAGGCCGACGCGGCCGATGGCGGCGTTGATCTCGTTGAAGCGATGGTTGAAACCGATCTCGTCGTGGCGGTATTTGTCGAGGCGTCCGTGGTTGCGGAGCTTGCGGAGCCGCTCGGCGATGGCGTCGTCGTTAGTGGTGATGCAGCCGCCGTCGCCCATGACGGTGAGGTTCTTGGATGGGAAGAACGAGAACGCACCACAGAAGCCCATCGAGCCGACGGTCTTGCCTTTATACTTTGCGCCTTGTGCTTGAGCGCAATCTTCGATGAGCCAGAGTCCGTGTTTCTTCGCGACGGCGAAACATCGGTCGAGGTTGGCGGGATGACCGTAGAGGTGGACCGGCAGAATGCCGACGGTGCGCGGTGTGATGGCGGCTTCGAGTTGTTCGACATCAAGACAGTAGGAGTCGTCAATATCAATGAACACCGGTTTTGCGCCCCACTGGCACATCGGTTCGATGGAGGGGAACGCGGTGTGGGATGGCACGAGGATTTCGTCGCCGGGTTTCAGTCCCATGGCTTGGTGGACCATCTGCATGCCGGAGGTCCAGTTGGTGCAGAGGACCGCGTGCTTGGTGCCGGTATACTTTGCCAGTTCGGCCTCGAAGGCTTCGCATTCCTTGGCGAGGATATACCAGCCCGACTCCAACGCGCGCATGGCGGCTTGGCGGACTTCATCGGTCAGATAGACTTTTGACAACGGTACGTTTTTCATGGCTGGTTCGAGAGCAACACCGTGTAGCCGGCGCGTTCCAGTTCGCGCCACGCCACACCGGTTTCTTCGCGCATTGTCTCCGTCGCATCGGCGCTTGCAACACAAAAAACACGCTGCGTGGTGGCGAGCATCGCGCGGTAGGCGGCCAGATCGGTCACCAGCAGCGGCGAACCGGGGGCGGGATGGTGAAACTCGAAAACGGCCACGCGGTTGGTCGCGCCGGGGTTGTAGGCACGGACGGGCCGCTGGAGGTAGAACAGGAACGTCGTCGGCAGGCACCGATGACCGACCACCAGCGCCTTGCCGAGCGGGTCCTCGCGGCGGACGCGCTCGGCCAGCGGTTTCATCGAGGTGTTGTGGCGGAGTTGTCGTTCGATGCCGGGCAGCAGCGCGATGACAGCCAGGACGACCGCGAGAAACGTGACAACGGCAGCGTGGCGATAGAAGAGCGCGGCCAGCGCGCCAATGACAGCGACGACGTTGATGGCGATGACCCACGACGTCGCGAGGCCGCAGCGGGTGCGGAGGTAGTGTGTCAGCAGGAGCAACGCGGCGACGAGCGAAACGCTGACCAAGGCGTTGTGCCAGCGTCGCGGTGGCGTCATCGCGGCGAGCGCGGCCAGCGGCGGCATCAACGGCAGCGCGTACGTCGGAAGTTTCGATTGGCTCAGGCTGAACAGGAGCACGCCGAGCACCGCCCACGCGGCGAACATTCGCGTGGTTGCATCGAGCGGGCGCCGCGTGAACAGGGTGAAACTCCACGGCAGGAATCCACCAAGCGTGACGACGATGAGGAACCACCACGGCTGGCTGCGTCCGTGTTCGCCGGTGGCGACGCGCTGGAAGATTTCGCGGACGAAGAAGTAGCGCCAGAGTTCCGGGTTCTGGAGGGCGAGCGCGACGAACCACGAGGCGCTGAGCGCGAGAAAGACCGGCAGGCCGATGACCCATCGGAACTCGCGCAGCGGCGGGCGCAGGCCGATGAACGCGAACAACGGCAGCACGACGGCCACGGGGCCTTTGGTCAAGACGCCGAGAGCGAGAAAGACGAACAGCCAGTTGCTTCGTCGCCAGATCGCCCAGACGCTCCACGTGACCCAGCAGCACAACACCATGTCGGCTGTGACAAGGCGCGCAATGAGAAAAAACATCGCGCTCGTGGTGAGTATGACCACGGACCACAACGCGGCGTGTTCGTCCGCCGCGCCGCGCACCATCAAGTAGAGTGCGAGCAGCGCGCCGAGCGCGGCGAGCGCGGACGGGAGGCGGGCGGTGGTTTCGTTGACGCCGAACAGTTTCAGGCTGGCGGCGATGGACCAGTAGGTGAGCGGCGGTTTGGAGAGGTGAGTGAAGCCGTTGATGCGGGGCGTGAGCCAGTCGCCCGACGCCGCCATCTCGCGGGCGGCCTCGGCGTAGCGGCCTTCGTCTGGCTCGTTAAGTCCACGCGCGCCCAGTTGGAAGAACAAGGCGAGCAACACCAGGACCAGGACGAGCCATCGCATGGCGTCTGGGTAACGCAGGGATTTCTGCTGTGCAAGGGCAAAGTGTGTGTGGTACTCTGCGCCGCACAGGAGAATGAGACTACCGAAAGCAAGTTACCGGGTGCTGGGCGACCTGATTTGCCGCTGGCCCTTGTTGTTTGTGATGCTCGGATTGCTGCTGGCCACGAGCGCGGGCATCTACGCCGTCCGCTCGTTGAAGTTCAAGACCAGCCGCAACGACCTGATCGGGCGCGACAGCGAGTATTGGCGGCTGTACAGCGAGTACGCCCGCGAGTTCCGCGACGAGGAGGACTACATCGTCGTTGTCGAGAGCGACAAGCCCGACCGCAACCGCGCTGCCGTGGACGCGCTGGTGAACGCGCTGCTCGCGCCGGCCAACAACCCGCACAAGGCCGACGCAAAAGACGCGCAGCAGTTCACGGTCCCCGACGTGTTTGCGCGGGTCAACTTCGAGCCGATGCAACAGTGGTTCCTCTACTACCTCTCGACCAACGACCTCGTCGAGATCCGCGATTCGCTCCGCGAGTTCAACCAGCTCGTCACCGTTCTTCAGAACCAGCCGAAGCTGGCCACGTTCCTCGACTCGATGAACCAGATGCTCCAGCAAATGGATTCCGCGTCCGACGCAGAACGCAAACGGATGCTGGCGTTCGTGCCGACCATCACCGCCACCGTCAAACAAATGGCCGATTACAATCCCGCCGCCGAGAAATGGCAGTTGCTCTCGCCGTGGGCCAACGCCTTCTTCAGCGAGGAGATGGTCGGCCAGGCCGAGGACGCGATGAAATGGGGCGGCTATCACGTCTTCCGCAAGGGAAAGATGTACATCGTCCTCATTCACCCGCGACTGTCCGGCAAGATCGCCAGTCCCGAACATCATGCCGCCACCGTCCCGAAACTCAACCGCATCATCAAGGAGGTCCGCCCGCAGTTTGGCGATGTCCGCATCACGCTGACCGGCGAACCGGTGCTCGACAACGACGAGATGGTTGTCTCCGAGCACGACACCATCAAGTCTTCCATCCTGACGTTGATCCTGATTGGCATCGTCATCGTCGCCGGGTTCCGCGACTGGTTGCGGATGCTGTTGTCCATTTGCTGCCTGATCCAGGTCATCATCGTCTCGATGGGCTACGCCACGCTCGCCATCGGCCACCTCAACATCATCACCATCACCTTCACCGTCATGATTCTCGGTCTCGGCGAGGACCTCGGCGTCCAGTTCATCTCCCGGTACGAGGAGGAACTCAGCAAGGGCGCCGACCGGTTCGACGCCGTGCGCGGCGCCGTCCGCTGGACGGGACCGAGCATCGTCACCGCCGGCATCACGAATGCCGCGGCGTTCTTCGCGATGGCGCTCAGCGGATTCAAGGGCGTCATCGAACTCGGCGTCATCGCCGGCGGCGGCATGTTGCTGGCGACGGTCGGCATGGTGATGTTGTTGCCGTCGCTGATGCTCGTCATCCGCCGCAAGAAGGAACGCATCCCGCGGCTCGTCAATGTTCCCAGCCCGCCGGCGGAGCGGGCGTTGCTGGCGCGGCCCCGCGTCACGCTGGCCGTGTGCGGCGGCGCGACGCTCATCGCGTTGGTGCTCGCGTGGCAGGCGCAGTTCGACTCGAACGTGCTGCACCTCCAATCGCTCGGCCTCGAATCGGTCGAGACCGAGATGCGGCTCTTGAAGGCCGACGCCGAGTCCACGATTTATGCCGCCGTCGTGGCGGAGAACCTCGACGAAACCCGCGCCCTCCAGTCCAAACTGGGCAAGTTGCCGAGCGTTGCCGCCGTCCACAGCATTGCCGAGTTGATTCCCGAACAACAGGCCGAGAAAGTGCCGTTGATCCGCGAGATCCGCAAACGCGTCGGCAACGTCCGCTTCAACGTCCCGGAGTTCGCGGCGTCGGACGCGGCGGAAGTGCAACGCGCGCTCGGCTCGGTCCGTCTGCGCGCGTCGCGCATGATGCGCGAGGCGAAAGAGCGCAACGACGACGGCGCCGGGATGACGTTTGCACTGCTGGCTGAAACGTCAAAGGCTGCGCGCGAGAAACTTCAAACGCTGAACCCGGCAGACTTGGAACGCTGGCTCGGTCAATACCAGAAAGGTTTCTACAGCGACCTGCAAGCGCAGTTGACGCTGCTGGCGGGCCAAGCGGAGCGCCCGATGGGGTTGACCGACGTGCCCGAAGACATCGGACGGATGCTCATCGGCAAGAGCGGCAAGAAGTTTCTGCTCCGCGTGTTCCCGAAAGAGAACATCTGGGACCGCGACGAACTGGAACGGTTTGTGGGCGACGTCTGCTCCATCGCGCCGAAGGCGACCGGCACGCCGCTGGGGTTGTACGAGTTTGTCGGCATCCTGAAAAGCGGCTACATCAAAGCGGCGCTCTGGGCGTTTGTCGTCATCGCCATCATGGTTTTCCTCGACCTGCGTGGCTGGTTGGCCACGCTGTTCACGCTGGTGCCGTTGATGTTTGGCATCGTCTGGATGATGGGCGCGATGACAGCGCTCGGCATTTCGTTCAACCCCGCCAACGTCCTCACCCTGCCGTTGATGGTCGGCATCGGCGTCGCCTACGGCGTCTATTTCGTCCAACGCTACCGCGAGGACGGCGAAGCGGCCTTCTGGGGCAAGAGCACCGGGCGCGCCGTCATGCTGTCGGCGTTGACGGCCATCATCGCGTTTTCCAGCATGTTGATCGGTTCGCACCGCGGCATTTGCAGCCTCGGCCTCATCATGAGCCTCGGCGTCGTCACCTGCCTGATCGCGTCATTGACGCTGCTGCCCGCGTTACTGGAGATCGCCCGCCGCCGCGGCTGGAAGGTGTAGCCGCAGCCTTTACGGCTGCGCGGGCATAAAGCCCGCGACACTCCCAACTGCAGGTTCCGGTGTGCTGAGGTAGCAATGGCGCGCCGTGCTGTCCGCCGAGTTGTAGGGCAACCGCTCCGGTTGCCGTCGTTAGATTCCCGGCGGCAGGCGGGGCGCCTGCCCTACAATCGATCGTAAAGATTCAGGTGGTGAAGCATTCCGACATTATCCTGCTCCGTAACGAGGCAGCGGTTTGGCAGTCTGTTTTTGTCCAGAAACGACCTAAGGAAGTGGTAATGCAGTCTGCAATACCGCTGGCGGAGCCTCCGGAAGCCCTATTGCAGTCTGCAATACCCCTTCCGGCATTCCCGACAGCCCAAATGCAGTCTGCAATACCCCTTCCGAGCTTCCCGACAGTGGTTTTGCAGACTGCAGCGGCGTGTACCGAGGCTCCGGCTGGAAAGAAAATGCGAGTTTCCACTGGAAAACGTAGATTTGTACTGCTGGCGAAGGCTGGTTTTGTGGGGGCAGCTATGGCTTGGCTGGCGGAGCAACGACGGTGGACGGCATCTGATTCGTCGCAACCTCTGGCAAAGGTCTCGGCAGAGTTTTAGGCAGCTTAACAGCGGCGAAGTCATGTCGGATAAAGGCTTCCTTGTTCTCCTCCCATAACTGGCGAATAGACCGATAGACCAAGTCGTGTGTTACCCGGTGATCCTTATTGGGATCACTCAAACCATACCAGCCTTGTACCCACTTGATTATTTCCGCACTAAATTCCGATCTCCAATGTATGATGTTATGAATCAAGAAAGCGGCAAGTTGCGGTCGAGTAAGATAATCTCGACCGACTTCCTCGGGGTGGTAGAGCAGTTCTGCCAGATAAGGAATGACTACCGGGTTCTTGACGACCTGTAGCAAGACAAGAGCATCGAGATACTCTTTTGTGGTTCTGTCCTTCCTTAAATCCTCAATAACCGCTTTGACTGTCTGCGAGTCACCGAGACGCAGGAGAAGATAGCGGGATCTATACTGGTCAATAGACTCGGCACGATACAATTCCGCGATGACATCGCGCCTCTCGCTTTCCGACATCGCGGTCTCTTTCATTTCCTGTGTGTACCAGATCCATCGTTCGACTTTTGTCGCTAGATTGGTCTGTGTGGCATTCGTCAATGGATTCGGCAATTTGATGGTAACGTAGTCGCCACGACGGAATACTCCCTTGTGCTTCTCCCACAATAGGCGAATCGAACGATACAGCGCCTGTTCCCCAAGCACCATGGTGCGTTCACCCATCCATACTTCAGTTTGCGTCCAGCTCTTCACTTCTGGCGTAAACTCAGGGCTTCGACAGATGATATTCTGAATCGCTAAAGCCGCACGTAACGGTCGCGTTATATACCCGACGTCGCTTCCGGGATTAACACCGGACTCGACTTTCTCAGAAAAATAAAGCAGTTCCGCCAAGTAAGGAATCAGTATGGGGTTACTAGCGTACTCGAAGGCACTCCATCCATCACTCCGCTTTTTCCAATCGTCACCTCGAATGTCTTGTACGACCCGTGCAATTGTCTGAGTGTCGCTCAGACGAAACAAAAGTATCTTTGCCGTGGATTGAAACCCAATCACAGCCTCCGAAGCAGCCGCCTTTCTAAATTCGGCAATGACCTCAGCTCTCTGTGTCTCCGACAACGATGTCATATCCATTTCCTTCGGATACCACAGCCATCTTTCGACGAGTTTCGCCGTGTTCGTTTCCGCTCCAAGCGCTGTTGCGGAGAGTAGCAGGATGAGACTGAGGCTGGTGATTCGAGTCATGCCGGTGAGCGTCGCTCCTGTGCGCCACAGGTTAGGTGAACGCTGACGGAAATGCAATCGTAGAGAGACGCCGTCTCGCCGGGAGGGCGCACCGCAAGTTTTATGGGGGGGTGGTAGTATTGGGACAGATGTGTGAGAGCTGGAATCGGGCGGGGTTGATTGTGGGGACAGTCAGCCACGGGAAAGCCACGCTTTCCCGACCGCCACAACGTCTCCCGGCCACACACCGACAAGGAGGATCGAATCGAATGAACTCTATCGCCAAAGAAACGGTCGTGCCCACCCACTATGTCACCGGCTGGGAAACGTGGGCCGCCCATCTGGAAACCCGCTTGCACCAAAGCGTCCATTGCGGCCAAGACGGTTTGGGACACTTGGAGGAGCATTTGAGCGCGGGCACGCGCGAACTCCAACGCCAAGCTCTCGAACGCGCCGCGCAGGCCAAGGCCGACGCGACGCCGCCGCACTGTCCGGTCTGCGGCAAACCGCTTACGCGCCGCCAACGCAATCAAGCCCGCACCGTCACCACGCGGTTTGGACCGGTGAGGATTCGCCGCACGCGCGGCTGGTGTTCCCGCTGCAAGCTCTGGCGCTTTCCCGCCGATGTCGCCCTGCGTTTGGACGCCACCGGCGCCGCCTCGCCCGCCGTGCAGGAGGCCGCCGCGTTGTTGGTGGCGCAGATGCCGGCGGCGGAAGCGGCGGCGATTCTGCAACGGCTGACGGGGATTGAGTGCTGTCCCGCCACGTTGGAACGGGAAGCGCGCCGCCAAGGCGAACGCGGCCACGCACACCGCGACGCGATGAATGCGGTGTTTGATGACTGGGATTCACTGGTCGCGGCAGCGCAACGGGCGGCCACGAAGGTCCCGGCCATGCCGTTCACGTTGGTCATCGAAATTGACGCGTGGAATATCCGCGAGCGCGACGGCTGGGGAGAGACCGCCGCCTTGACGCAGGCCGGGCAACCGCCGTCGCGGTGGCATTGGGTGTATGGCGCGACCGTGTTCCGGCTCGATCAACGCGGCCAGACGGCGGGCGGACGCCCCATCATCAGCGAACGCGGGTACGTGATGACGCGCGGGGGCGTAGATCGGTTGCGCGCGTTGCTGTGGGCGGAGGCGATGCGGCGCGGATTGGCGCAGGCCGCGCGCGTGTTGGTGGTGGCCGATGGGGCGGTGTGGATTTGGAATCTGGTGGAGGATCGGTTTGGCGAAGCGCACCAGTTGTTGGACTACTACCACGCCAGCCAACACCTCTGGGCAGTGGCGGCGGCGGCGCATGGCGAGGGCACGACGGAAGCGCGGCGGTGGGTCGAGCCATTGCTGGAGCAACTGCGGGGCGGCCACGCGGCGAAAGTGATTCGGCGGTTGGAACAATTGGAACTGCGGGTGACGCCGCCGGTGGCGGAGACGGTGGCGCGGGAGCGGCAGTATTTCCAGAAGCATCGGGAGCGGATGGGCTACGCGACGGCGGCGGCGCAGGGCTGGCCGTTGGGCAGTGGGGCGATGGAATCGAGTTGTCGGCAATACCAATGTCGGTTCAAGCGGCCGGGGCAATACTGGAGTGAAGCTGGTGACGAAGCGTTATTGGTGCTGCAAGAGTACTGGCGGAATGGTCGGTGGGCGCAATTGTTTCCGCACACGGGCTGTTGTAATCCCTCCCTCAACTGATAGCGACCTATGCCCCCTCAAAACTTGCGGTGCACCC
>Ga0233425_10002526_pt1 | contig 35630 bp, 28 predicted proteins | sample Watercolumn_Towu_2_FD_181712 | JGI IMG/M metagenome (GOLD analysis project Ga0233425, IMG submission 181712) | Freshwater microbial communities from Lake Towuti, South Sulawesi, Indonesia - Watercolumn_Towuti2014_140_MG | ecosystem: Environmental > Aquatic > Freshwater > Lake | place...
CGAGAAACTCCAGTATTTTGCGGACCTACCCGCTTCGATCAAAGGGCTACTGGGCAAGTACTGCGAGACCCTCGGCGAAGTCACGGCGTAGGGGATAAAAAAACTTTATCTGAAAAACTATACCAGGAAGCCTTAAGCATCTTCCGAGACATCAACAGCGATCTTGTTGGTGAGGTCAACCGGCGACTTGAAGAAGCCGCATGTGTGCTCAAGGGATGTTTGGATGTCGGCCGGAAGCCTGCGATAGCGAAGCCTTTACCTCCGAGGACAACGCTTCGGCTTCTTCCTGTGATTGGCCGAATCGCGGCTGGAAAGCCTCTGCCTACTGAGGAGGATATCACCGGTGACGGAGATGTGGAAAGCATTTCAATTGATGGGACCCAGTACCATATTCATCGCCTTGGGCAAGGAAAGAGACAGGATTTGCTTGTCGACACCTGGAATTATAGATGGTTTCTTACTCGGGTAGTAGGTGACAGCATGGATAACGCCCAGCCGCCAATCTATGAAGGCGATTACGTGTTGTTACGAGGACAAGCCCGTGACTTGCCGATTGTGCCTCAGATAGGTGACATAGTCGCGGCCGTCATTCCAGATGTGGATCGTCTTGCAACTCTCAAACGGCTTATCCAAGAGGACGGCAAGAAATTCCTGCAGCCCGAGAGTTCCAATCCAGAACATCAACCTTTTGAATTGACGAAAGAAGTCCAGATTGCAGGCGTGGCGCTGGCGATTCTGAAAAAAACCGAGGCTTAGCCGAAAGGAGAGCAGTTCAACAAAAGCGATCTTCCAGACAATATCTGCATTACCCGACATATCCATCCTGCAGACATACTCCGAAATTCGCAACAGCGGCCTCCGGGGCGATTTGGAATTCTTCGCAGAACGCACTTCTGCTGCCGAACCGAGAGATGCCGGCGCAAAACTCGCGCCACGCTCCTCAAAGGCCGCAAAAGGTGAACCTCGTGCGAGTTCTATGTGGTTCTCATCCCCTCCACCACCCCCAACCCAAACCCCTCATACTCGCTCACAAACACCGTCCCCGTCGCCAGCACGTACAACGCCGGCTTATCCGCCTCATCCACCCACCCAGTGAATCGCACATGCTCGCCGATCCCCAGCCGCGCGACCACCGGCCGCGGGTCGGGCGTGAAGGGGGTGTCGGCCGCGGGCAGCTTGCCGGCGATAACCAGACTGACGACTGACGACTGACGACTGACCACTCGCGCAAACGCCTCCACCATCCGCACCACGTTCTTCCGTGCGTCGAACCCGCCCAGATAGAGGAGGAACGGCGCGTCGGGCAGGTCGTATTTCGCGCGGACGCGGGCCAGCTCGGCCGCATCCGGCGCGGCGTGGTAGCGCGGGTCGGCGGCCAGGTGGATGGCGTGGACGCGTCCGGGGGGGATGCTGAGATGGGCCACGATGTCGCGCTGCGACGCCGCCGAATCGGTCAGCACCGCGGCCGCGCGGCGCGCGGTGCGGCTGACGAGCGCGGTGTAGGCGCGCTGGAGCGGGCCGCCGCGGTAGAGGGGCAGCAGCAGCGGGATCAGGTCGTGGACCGTGACAACGACCGGGCAGGGCGACCAGAACGGCGCTCCCCAATACGGCACGAACGCGACATCGGCGCGCAAGCGGCGGCAGGCGCGCGGGAAAGCGATCTGCTCGAACCAGAGCTTGGCGAGATGGGGCGTGATGCGTGAAACGTGGAACGCGAAACGTGAAACGTATTGCGTGGTGCGTATTGCGTGGCGCGGAGCATCATTCGCCGTTTGCTGATTTGCTGATTTGCTATTTGCCGATTTGCCGATTTCCGGCCTGACGACGATGAACTCATGCTGCTCCCCGACGCGCGGCAGCCACGCCAGCAGTGCATCCAGGTATTGCCCGCTGCCGGTGGTGGGTTGATCGGTGAACCAGCCGTTGATCGCGATGCGCATAGGGTGGATGTGAGATTGCAGATTGCAGATTGCAAATTGCAAGTTTCAGCCCGCCGGGAACCTTTGACCATTATCAACTAACGACTGACGACTGACAATAGATAGCATAGTACAAAGTGAAGAATATGTCAACCTTGATTGAGCGGGCGGGCCGCGCGGCCGGGGTTCCCGCGTTTGGCCTGCCGGACACGTATGTTATAATCCGTTCACGAATCACGAATCGCGAATCACGGAGCCAACCTTGCCTGGCCTTTTTGATCCGATCACCCTGCTCGCCCTGGCGGTCATCCTGCTGGTCAGCTTCCCGGTGCATGAGTTTGCGCACGCGTGGGTGGCCTACCGGCTGGGGGATGACACGGCCGCGCGGCAGGGACGACTGTCGCTGAATCCGCTGCGCCACCTCGACCCCTTCGGCGCGCTCATGCTGATCGTCACGCAGGCGTTCGGCTGGGCCAGGCCGGTGCCGGTGGCGCCGTGGCGGCTGCGCTATGGCCCGCGCGTGGGCCACGCGCTGGTGTCGGCCGCGGGGCCGGCCAGTAACCTGCTGATGGCGGCCGGCGCGGGGTTCCTGTGGCGCTCCGGCCTGCTCCGGCACTTGCCGCTCAACCTGGATCTGGCCGTCGTCCTGTTCGTCACGATCAATGTCGGCCTGGCGCTCTTCAATCTGATCCCGTTGGGACCGCTGGATGGGTTTGCTGTGCTGAGCGGGGTTGTGGATGCGTCAACGGCCCGCAAGCTGGAACCGCTCCAGACCTACGGGTTCTACATCTTGATGGGCCTCTTCATGCTCGGCTATGTCGCGCCGCAGCTCGATCTCCTGGGGCTGGTGTTGGGCCAGGGGATGCGGGCGGTGACGCGACTGTTGCTGGGGTTGTGAGCGCCGGCCGGGTGCAGCGTGCGTTCTATCGCGTGCGCCAATTCGTGGGGGCATTGGCGGCGGCGCTCCGGCCGTTGACCGCTGCCGAGGAGGCCCTGGCCCGGCGTCACCTGCCGCTGGCGGCCTGGCCGCTGTTCGACGCGATGGCGCGCGCCGATCAGCGCCACAGCCTGCGGGTGCTGGCGGCGCTCCAGGCGCGCGGGCAGACGCAGCCCGCGTTGTTGCAGGCCGCGCTGCTCCATGATTGCGCCAAGACCGCGGGCGGCGTGCGGCTGTGGCAGCGGGCGGCGAAGGTGCTGCTGGCGGCGGTCTGGCCAGCCTATCTGGCGCGGTTGGCGGCTGGGCCAGCGCCGGCAGGTTCGTGGCGCGCTGGGCTGTGGGCGCACTTGCATCACCCGGCGCGCGGAGCCGAGCTGGCCGCCGCGGCCGGCTGCGATCCGCTGGCCGTGGCGTTGATCCGGCGTCACGAGACGCCGGCGGATTCGGGCGCTCCCGAGGCCGACCCGTTGTTGCGGGCCTTGCAGGCCGCCGACGATGACGCCTGAAGACCTACCGAAATGTAGGGCGATCCCTTGTGGTCGCCCGCGTGGGCAGACGCAAGGCCGTGCCCCTACCTCAAGAAAGGCTAATTCATGGCAGATAAGCTACAAATCACCATCATCGGCCTGGGGATGATCGGCGCGTCGGCCGGGCTGGCGTTGCGCCGCTACCAGGACAAACTGCTGATCGTCGGGCACGACCCCGACCCGGCCCGCGCGGGCAAGGCCAAACAGATGGGCGCGGTGGATCGCACCGAGTGGAACCTGATCAACTCTGTGACCAAGGCGGATCGGATCCTGTTGGCCTTGCCCGCGGGCGAGCTGCGCGAGACGCTCGAACTGATCGGCACAGAGCTTAAGCCCGGCTGTTTGATCGTGGACACGGCCGATGTCAAGGCGCCGGTGCTGGAGTGGGCGGCCAAACACCTGCCGGAGAGCGTGAGCTTCGTCGGCGGCCACCCGATCGTGCTGGCCGAGAACCTGGACACCGCCAGCGCCCGCGCCGACCTGTTCGACAAGAAGCTCTTTTGCCTGATGCCCAGCGAGCGATCGAGCGATCGGGCGCTCAACCTGGCGGTGGATCTGGCGAATGCGCTGGGCGCGCAGCCATTCTTCCTGGATCCGGTCGAGCATGATGGTCTGGCCGCGGCGGTCTCGCACCTGCCCCTGGTGATGGCCGGCGCGCTGATGTCCATCGCCAGCGGGAGCTCCGGCTGGAGCGACATGCGCAAGCTGGCCGGCAGCCAGTTCTACTCCGGCACGTGGCTGGCCGAGGATGACTCGAAAGGGGCGGCCGGCACCTGCGTGGCAAACGAAAAGCATCTGACGCACTGGATTGACCGGCTGATTGACGAGCTGGAGCTGTGGAAGGAACAGATCACGGCCGGCGCGCAGGATGACCTGGCGAAAAAGCTCGAGGCCGGGCAGATCGCCACAACTGCGTGGGTGCGCGCGCAGGCGCAGGGCATGTGGGAGGAGCCGCTGCCGATATCCGATCTGCCGACCAGCGGCGCCTACATGCGGCAGATGATCGGCCTGGGCGGGATGGGGCGGCGGCCGGAGAAGCCCCGAAAGTAGGGCAGGCCTTGCGCCTGCCCGCTTGCGCCTGCCCGCCGGATCGGAGCCGGCCGTGCCTTTCGTCTACATCGTGCGCTGCGCCGACGGCACGCTTTACACCGGCTGGACCACCGATCTCGACCGGCGGATCGCGCAGCACAACGCGGGCCGCGGCGCGGCGTACACCCGCCAGCGCGGCCCGGTGACGCTGGTCTACCGGGAGGAATGGCCGGATCGCAGTGCAGCCATGCGTCGCGAGGCCGCCATCAAGAAACTTGACCGGCCGCGCAAGGAGCGGCTGCTCAATAGAGATTATCGGGAATAACTGTCATTCTGAGCGGGTTGGCCTCGAGCCTCTCGTTACGGCGTCAGACCAGCGAAGAATCTCCCTCAGCAGGCGCTGAGACCCTTCGCCAGGGCTTTGTCGCGGCGTGCCAAATGTCGTTAACTCGCTCAGGGTGACACGGCTTTTTGTTACTGATAATGTCTAATGCAACCATGTCGGATGAGTCATTGCGAGCGAAGCGAAGCAATCTCCCTCTCGCAATGACCGGCCAAGTGGTGATGCGTGAAACTGATCATTCAGATCCCATGCTATAACGAAGAAGCCACCCTGCCGCAGACGATCCGTGACCTGCCGGCGGCGCTGCCGGGGCTGGCTGCGATCGAACTCCTGGTGGTGGATGATGGCAGCCAGGATCGCACCGCCGCGGTCGCTCGCGAGTTGGGCGTGCGTCACATCGTACGGCACACGCGCAACCGCGGTTTGGCCGCCGCGTTCCAGACCGGCCTGGATGCGGCGCTGGCGGCCGGCGCGGACATCATCGTCAACACCGACGCCGACAATCAATATCATGGCCCGGACATCGGCCGGCTGGTTGAGCCGATCGTGCGGGGTCAGGCTGACATCGTCGTCGGCGACCGGGGCGTGGCCGCGCTGGCGCATTTCTCGCCGCTCAAGCGCGTCTTGCAGACCCTCGGCAGCGCCGTGGTGTCACGGGCGGCCGGCATCCCGATCCCGGACGCGACCAGCGGTTTCCGGGCGTTCAGCCGCGAGGCGGCGCTGCGGCTCACCGTGCTGAGCGACTACACCTACACCCTGGAGACGCTGATCCAGGCCGGCGCGCGCGGCATGGCCGTGACATTCGTGCCGATCCGCACCAACCCGCAGACGCGCAAATCGCGGCTGATCCGCAACATCCCGTCGTTCCTGGCGCTGTCGGTGGTGACGATCTTGCGCTTCTACACGATGTATCAGCCGCTGCGCGTCTTTCTGACATTGGGCAGCATCCTTCTGGGCGGCGCGATGCTCCTGGGGCTGCGCTTCCTTTACTTCTTCTGGCTGGGCGGCGGCATGGCCGGCCACATCCAATCCCTCATCCTGGCGGCGATCCTGGCGATCGTCGGCTTCCAGGTGTGCCTCATCGGGCTGGTGGCCGAGCTGGTGCGGATGAACCGGAAGATGCTGGAGGAGATGGTGTATCGGGCGCGGCGGGCCGCGCCGCGCAGTTCAGAGGATGTATCCCCCCTGTGAAGATCTGCTTTGTCGCCTCAACATACCCGCGTCACGAAACCGATGGCTCGGCCCGCTTCATCCGCTCCATGGCCGAGGCGTTGAACGAATTGGGCCACAGCGTGGATGTGGTGATCCCGTATCGCGCGGATTTGCACCTGGCGCCGGGGCCGATACGTGTCTTTCCTTTTCGCTATATCTGGCCGGATCGCCTGGCGATCATGGGCTATGCGGAGGCGATGCAGAGCGATCAGCACCTGCGTGGCCTGGCTTATGTTCTTGCACCGGCCTTCGCCCTGGCTGAAGCGCGCCAACTCGCCTTGCTCCATCGCCAATCGCCGTATGACATCATTCATGCGCACTGGGTGATACCCAATGGCGCGATTGCGGCGCTAGTCGCGTCGCGTATCGCCCGACCGTTGATCATCAGCCTGCACGGCTCCGACATCTTCTTCGCGCGCCGGCACGCGTTGCTTGGCGCGTTGGCGCGTTGGACCTTTAGTCGCGCTTCCGCTGTGGTATCGTGCAGCCCAGAGCTGCGCGCTGGCGCCATCGCTCTGGGCGCTGATCCAGCCACATTGCACCTGACGCCTCATGGCGCTAACCCGCGCCTGTTCAATGTGGCGCAATCGGAATGTATGCGTCTACGCGCTGAATTGGGGCTTCAGCCCGATCAGCCGGTCATCTTGAGCTTGGGTCGCCTTGTAAAGAAGAAGGGGATCGAATACCTGATCCAGGCCTTGCCTGACATCGTGCGTAGCGCGCCGGATGCCATCTGCCTGGTGGCGGGCAATGGGTCGGAGTTAGGGCTGTTGCAGCAGCTTGCGGCTGATCTTGGCGTATCGCGCCATGTAAGGTTCCTCGGCGCGATCCCGTGGCCGGAAACACCGGCGCTGTATGCCGCGGCCGACATTTTCGTGGTCCCTTCCATCCACGATGCGCGCGGCAATGTAGATGGCCTGCCCACAACCATCCTGGAAGCAATGGCCGCGGGCCGGCCGGTGGTTGCCAGCCAGATTGCCGGAATCGAGCTTGCCGTCGCCGATGGTCTCCACGGGCTGTTGACGCCCGAACGCGATGCCGCCGCGTTGGCGCACGCTATCTTGACGCTGATCCAAAATGGGGATCTCCGCCATCGGTTGGGGGAGAATGGCCGCGAACGCGTGCGCCGAGAGCTTAACTGGACAACCATCGCGCGCACCTTGAGTGAAATCTATTCTGCCAGCGCGGCGCGCGCCATGCCCCAGGGGCGCCGGTCGCCGATATGAAGCGGATGCGGGTGCTCCAGATTGTCTCCGGGTTGTCGATCGAAGGCCCATCAGGCGGCTCCGGCCGTTTCGTCATCGAGCTGGCGCATGCGTTGGATCAGGCCAGGTTTGAGCCGCTGGTCGCGGCTATCTGGGATTACCACACCGGCTTCGAGCAAAAATGGCGCGAGCGACTGTTCGCGGCCGGCGTGCGCAACGTCATCGCGGCCGGCTGGGACGAAGCCGCGCCTTATCGAAGTTGCGTGCGCAGCTTGCAGGCGCTTCAGGGGCGGAGTGACTTTGCCGCCGACATCTTGCATAGCCATGGCGAGTTCACCGATCTGGCCGCGATCTATCTGCGGCGCCCCCTGCGTGCTCGACGCATCATTCGCACGGTGCACAGCGCGCTGGAATGGTCCAAACGCCCCTTCTACGGTCGTCTCTTCGCCAATCTTTGCTATCCGTTGGCCTTTGATCGGGAGGTGGCGGTCTCGCAAAGAGCGACCGACAATCTGAATCGGCGGCTCCTGGCGCGGCTGCGCCGGCGACAGGCGCAGTGTATCCATAATGCCCTCAACTTCCGGCGCTTCGATGATTTGCGTGCGCAAGCAGATCGCGCCGCTCAGCGCGCGGCATTGGGCCTCCCCGCCGGCGCGCCGGTAATCGGGACGGTCGGCCGGTTGGTAGCCGTCAAGGGATACCGATATTTGCTGGCGGCCATGCCCTTGGTATTGACGCGGCAACCGGAGATCCATCTGGTGATTGTGGGCGACGGCGTGGAAGGCCCGGCGCTGCAGGCCCAGGCCCAGACCTTGGGGATCGCCGACCGTGTCCACTTTACCGGCGCGCGCGCCGATGTCGAGGCGTTGCTGGCTATAATGGATCTGTTTGTCTCTACCTCATTGGTCGAGGGGCTGCCTACAGTCGTGTTGGAAAGCATGGCGGCGCGCGTGCCGGTCATCGTGTCGGAAATCCCCGGCAACCTGGAGCTTGTCACCAATGGCGAGACGGGGACCGTGACGCCGACCGCCGATCCACCGACCCTGGCGATGGCGATCACGGCGGCGCTTGCTGAACCGGACCGGATTCGCGGGCTGGCGGCCGCCGCCTATCACCAGATACGCGCGCGCTTTTCCATCGAGGCGGTCGCCGATCAGTATGCGGCTTTATATTGTGAGCTGTTGAACACCCCGCGCGAGTGAAAGGCAGAAAATCAGAGGACTGTTGTTCGGCCATGAACATCCTGGTGACCAACGTGCATTCTGCGCGCAATGCGGGTGACCGCATCCTGCTTGAGGTCACCCTTAAGGAGCTCCAAACCCAGTTCCCAGGCTGCAAAATCACGATCGCCATGAACGACCCGCACAGCTATGCGCCGGATCAATCCATACAGGCAATCGGTTCGTTGACACATTGGTTTCAAGACGATGATGGCGCCTGGCGTAGATTGGCCGTGCTCACTGCGCCTTGGCTCTTCTTGCAGGCATTGACCTTTGCATTAATCCGGCGCTGGACGCGTCGCAAGTTGCCCCTGCTGGCCGCCGCGGAGCAGCGGCGCTTGCTTCACGCCTATGCCGACGCCGATCTGATCGTCAGTTGCCCGGGCAACTTCTTCTTCAGTGGATCCGGGTTGGGCGTACCGTTCTTCCTCGCGGCGCTGGCGCTCGCCTATGGGCGACTGATCGGGAAGCCGCTCTATATGATGCCCCAGACGATCGGCCCATTGCGGCGCCGGCGCGAACAACGGGCGATCCGCTGGTTGCTGGCGCACGTGCGCGTGGTGCTCTTGCGAGACGAGACATCTGCCGCAGCCGTCAAAGCTATCGGGCTTCGCCACCCCCGTTGTTATGTTTTGCCGGACGTTGCCTTTCTCTATCGGGGCGACAATGACCTGACGTTGTTGGCGCAGGCGCAAGCCGAGCTGCCTGGGCTGGCGCGCCCGCTTGTCGGCGTCACGGTTATCAACTGGCGCGGCCACGATCGCCATCATGCGCGTCCGGAGTTGTATGAAGCCGCTATCGCAGCCGCGTTGCGCGCCTTCTTGAAGGCGCACGGCGGCGCGGCCATCCTCTTCCCACATGTATGTGGCCCAAGCGCGGCGGAGGATGACCGGCCGCCCTCCCGTCGCATCGCCGATCAACTGCGGCGCGAGGGGCTGCCGGTGGTAGCCCTTGCCGCCGAAGCGACGCCAGCGCAACTCCAAACCGCTTACGGCCAGATGGATCTGTTCCTGGGCACACGGCTGCACTCGAACATCTTCGCTCTGACGGCGGGCACACCGGTGTTGGCAATCGCCTATCAATACAAGACGCACGGCGTGATGCGGATGCTTGGACTGGAGGATTGGGTGATAGACATCCAGCAGGCAACTCCTGAAGGGGTGACGACGGCGCTGGAGAAGTTATGGCAGGAGCGGGCGGCGCTCCGAGCGCAGTTACAGCAGACGCTGCCGGAGATCCAGCGCCAGGCGCGCCAGGCCGCCGCCTGGATTCGGGCCGATTTGGCCGGGTCAGTGCCATGACATCGCCGCTGCGCGTCTTGCAGATCGTCAACAGCGTCGCGCTTGGTGGGCCGGTGGGCGGCGCCGAGCGGCTGGGCGTCACGCTGGCGCGCGCCTTTGATCGGGCGCAAGTACAGCCGTCCGTGGCCGCGCTGTGGAATTGGGCGCCGGCGCTGGAGGCGCTCTGGCAGCGCCGATTAACCGATGAAGGGATCCCCACCTGTGTCGGCCCGGCGAAAGATGATCGGGCGCCGCTGCGCAACTTCGTGGAAGCGGTGACGATGCTGGCGCGTACCGTGTCGGGGCCGGTGGACATCATCCACAGCCAGTGTGACTTCGGCGATGTGGCGGCCATCTTGCTGCGGCGCCCTTTACGGGCACGGCGCATCGTGCGAACCGCGCACAATGAACGCGAGTGGCCCAAACGGCCGCTCCGGCGCTTGCTGCTGGTCAACGGTTTGTATCCGCTGGCATTCGACGCCGAATTAGGCGTCTCACAACGCGTGGTCGCCGTGCTAGATCGCCGCCCGTTGGCCCGGCTCCTGGGCCGGCGCGCCATCGTGGCCCACAACGCGCTGGATCTCGATCGGTTTGATGGCCCACGCGTCGCCGGGGATGCCGCCCGGCAGCGCCTCAATCTGCCGCACGGGTGCGGGCCTGTCATCGGTACGGTTGGCCGCCTGGCACGCCAGAAAGGGTACGAAGTGCTGTTGGCGGCCGCGCCGCGCGTTTGCGAGCACTATCCTCACGCTTGCTTTGTGATTGTCGGCGGGGGCGAGCTTGCCGAAGACCTCGCTGCGCGGGCGCACGCTCTCGGTGTGGCGGACCGCGTGTTCTTTACGGGCGTGCGTGATGATGTCGAGGCCATCTTGCCTGGCTTTGATCTCTTCGTTTCTGCTTCACTGTGGGAGGGGTTACCGACGGTCATCCTCGAAGCAATGGCATCCGGGGTGCCGGTGGCGGCGACGCGCGTTTCCGGCGTCGTAGAGCTGGTGGAGGATGGCGTCACCGGGGTCTTGGTGACACCCGGAGAGCCGGCGCAACTCGCCGATGCCATCCTGGCCAGCCTGGCGCATCCAGAGCGTGCTCGGGCAATGGCGATAAGCGCCAGGGAATTTGTTGCGGCGCATTTCGATATTCAAGTGGCGGCGCGTCAACATGAAGCCTTCTATCGGCAACTGGTCATGGGTTCTTGAATGTCACTTCTTATAGTGGATAGATAAAATGAAGCAGATAAATATCCTGTTGATCGTCTTGGATGCGACGCGTGTGGATCATTGCTCGTGCTACAACCCGGCGCAATCACTGACGCCTGCATTGGATAGGCTCGCAGAAGAGGGGCTTGTCTTCCGACACGCGTTCGCGTGCGCGCCGTGGACACTGCCGACGATGGCCGCCATTTTGACCGGTCTCTATCCGACACAAACAGACATCGAAGCAAAACGCATCCTCGCTCCAACCTATCCGACGTTGGCCACCCGGCTCAAGGCGCATGGCTACGCAACGTTTGCCATCAGCAAGAATAACTGGTTCGGTTCGGAGTTTGGCCTGCCCCAGGGCTTTGATGTATTTTACAAGCTATGGCAGTTGCTCCAGACCAAAACCGATCTCACCGAGGTCAGTCTCGCCCGGGCGTATCCGGGGCAGAACCTGCTCATCAGCGCCGCCAAAGGGGCGCTGCGCGGAAATTGGCTCATAAACATGGTGAACCTGGCAAGCCGCCGGGTCAGGGCGCTCAAGAGTTCTGACTACGGCGCACGCCAGACCTTGCGACCGGTGCAGCAGTGGATCTCAGCACAAAGCGGGCCCTGGTTTGCCCTGGTTCACTATCTGGAGGCCCATCTCGAATACAAACCGCCCGTCGCGTGGGCGCGGCGTTTCACCGATAACTGGCCGCTGGCGCAGAAACTTTTGGCCGCCGACCAGGTGCGTCTCTGCTATCGGCATATTACCGGGGTCGAGCGTCTCGCGCCCGAGGCGTTGCGCGTGTGGCGCCAGCTCTATGCCGCCGAAGTGGCCTATCAGGACCATGCCATGGGGCAATTGCTGCAATGGCTCAAGCAGACAGGGCGTTATGACGATACATTGATCATCGCCGTGGCGGATCATGGCGAGAGCCTGGGCGAGCATGGTCTGCTCAATCATCTCTACTGCGTGTACGACCCGTTGATCCATGTGCCGCTGGTCATGCGGGGGCCTGGCGTTGACCGCGGCGGACAGATTGCCAGCCTGGTGCAGACAAATGACATATTCGGCACAGTGCTTGCCGCGGCGGGCGTGCCTTTGCCCGATCATGCGCAGAACCTGTTGGACGCCAACGGCGCACGGCGCTATGTTGTGGCCGAGTATGGGCCGCCACGCGTACCACATCAGGAGTTACTTGCCAGGTTTTCGTTACAGGCAAGCGATTTTGCGCCGTTTATGCGCGGTCTGGTTGCAGTACGCACGGAACAGCACAAGCTCATTACCGATTCGGCTGGCGCGTTGGAACTCTACGACCTCGTCAATGATCCAGCAGAGCTTGCTAATCGGGCGGCAGATACGCCTGAGGTTCTGGCTGGGTTACAAAGTCTACTGGCAGAGTGGCTGTCAGCGGTAGGTCGAGCGCCGGTTCGGCAGCCGGCGGTCGCCGCGCCCCCCGTCGTTGCGCCAGAAGTCGCCGCGCGACTCAAAGCACTCGGATATCTGGATTGACATGGCGCTTGGCCAATTGCCGACTCGCCGGCGAGTCCTGACCAGTTTCGCCACATTGCTTTCCGGCATGGGCCTGGCGCGCTTGCTGACGGCAATATCGCTGATTCTTGTCGCGCGGCAGGTAGGCCCGAGTAGTTATGGGCAATACGTGGCCTGCTTCTCACTGGCCAAACTGACTTCTGTCGCTTTCTCCTGGGGGCTGGACGGCTGGCTGCTCTGGCGCGGCGGCAGCGCCACAGACCGGCGCATGATCGCGGTACAGAGCGGCGCGGCCTTGACCTGGAAGCTCATCCTGGGCGGCATCTGGTTTGTGTCGCTCTACCTGCTGGCTGGTTGGCTCAACCCGAAGGTCTTCCCGTTATCTGTGCTGCTCATCTCAGGCCTGATCGTCTGGGTGGATGATCTGACCAGTACCGTATGGAGCGCCTTCAAGAGCACGCTGCAAAATGATGTGACCTTCAAGATCATCACATCCGTCCAGCTTCTCATGGTGTTAGCCACTGCCGCGCTGATTCTTGCCGACACACAGACTCTCATCACTTTTCTATGGGCGCGACTCATCATCGCGGCCATCGGATGTATCGCTGCTGTCTATCTGCTGCGCCACAATATCGGCATCGGCTTTATCCCCTCAACCATGTTGCCAATCTTTCGCGGCGCCATGCCGTTTGCCGCTTCGCTGGTTTTCTCACTGATTTACGAGCGGGCGGATGTAACGATCATCGGTCAGTTTCTTGGCACCGAGCAGGCCGGGCTTTACGGGCCTGCTGCAACTCTTGTCACCACGCTGTTTCTGATCCCGGCTTCAGCCTATGCGGTTATGGTGCCTGTATTCACCCGCGCCCACGCCATCCAGGCCGCGCAATTCGCCACCACACTCCGTCTTTTCCTGGCCGTGAACACGGCATTGGGCATCTGCCTCGCCGCGGGCCTCGCCTTCTCGGCCGGTTGGATCATGCAACAACTCTATGGCGATCAGTATGCCGAATCAGGCGCCGTTCTGGCGATCTTGTCTCTGGTCCTGGGCTTGCGCTGCGTGACCTTTGCCTTGGGGGCAGCGGTGGTTGGCGCAGGATTGCAGACGCGGCGCCTTAAAGCGCAAGCCCTTGCCGCGGCGCTGAATGTGGTCATCAACTTGATCATTGTCGGCGCGTGGGGCATCCGGGGCGTGGCCTGGGTCTATGTCTTCACAGAATTCGTGCTGCTGATCGGTTACTGGCTGGCGCTGGCGCCGATGCGTCTCAGAGGCGCCCCGAAAACCGTCCGATGAACGACAGCGATTCTATCGTAGCTCATAGGGTTGTCGGCCTGCGTTCAATATGCAGTCGAGCGCGCATCACGAATCTGAACTCATCACCACGTCCGGTAAAGTATTCATCCACCGCGCGTTTGCAGCCCGCCCAATCCCGATAATCGTCAATCACCAACACGCCGCCGGGAATGAGATGGGGCGTGATGCGTTCCAGGCAGAGCATCACAGATTGATACCAGTCGCAGTCAATATGCGCCAGCGCCACCGGTTCGGCGATATACAGCGTATCTTCGAACAAGCCGGGCCAAATGCGCATATGGGCTTGCGCCGGGTCAATACCAAACCGCGCAAAGTTACGCTGTACCTTCTCCAGTAACCCATCTTCATAACCATAGTACCGATTGCCCCTGATACCGGGCGAACGCCCGCCAGCGATTTCGGCATAGCGCGCATGGGCGTCTGGCCCATCATCTTCGGACGGCGGCGGAATCGTGGCGAAAACATCATAGAGGTACAGTGGGCGCGCTGGGGTCTTTGACCTGGCGAGTACGATTGCCGAACCGCCCAGGGCAACGCCCGTCTCGACGATCAGGCCATGCAGGTTTTGTTGTTCCAACCGCTGAACCGCGTCGTAGAGATCAATCAGCGCCTGGCGGCTCAGGTACGTCAATTTCTGCGCGCGCACCGCACGGATGACGCCGTAAATGGAAGGATTGGTAGCGCGGAGACGCAAGCTGCGCACTACTCGTGTAAGGAGATTCATAGGCGCCCCGATCACCGCGCAGTCGGCGGAAATAGCGAGACCTCACGTAGCACCCCGACCAGCGAGTGAACTGCATGAGGTCTCTGATGGACTTATCCGGCTTGACGATCAGGCCAGAAACGGGTGGATTGCACCGCTTGCTTCACCCAGGCGCCACAGGCGCTTCGCGCGCCTTATTGAATAGCAATGCCGTTGTAATCCTCTGCCACAACACCAGCCGTCGTGTTGGAGGAGATACGCACGACCGCGATCAGTTGGCTGCCGGTCGGACCCTCGACGATCGCCGCGCCGCCAAAGCCGCCGCCCGGATTCGCTTCGGGATTGCCGAACTCTGTCAGATCGGTTGGTACAAAGCCTGTGTTGAGCGTAGCATTGGTCGCGTTCGAGTTGGCCTTGGCGCCCGCCGCGATGCTGGCGATGGTATGGACGCCCACCTCCTGCCCCAGCTTGTTCAGATAGCGCACCCGGACGTTGGTGACGGCTGCATTTCCGATGTTCTGGATGGCGATGGCGGCGCGCTGATACTGGCCAGAAGTATACTTCGTCTCACTCCAGCGCACGTATGGCAGCGCCCGCTTGGCTGAACCGCTGGTCTCACCCAGAAAGGCCGTATAACGACCGGCTCCACCGACCTTGCCAATGACAACGATGGGCGCGCCCACGCTCGTGATCGTCGCTGCACCCGAGAACCCGTTTGATACACCTGTCGCATTGCACGTATTGAAGCTCGTCTTGCCGCCGGCAGAGATGTTCGCCTGTTGAGTGCCGCCGTTTGAGTAGGTCACAGTCACGTTGGCGGACTGGTTGGTGCTGGTGTTCTGCACAGCATAGGAAGAGGTGGTGCCTGCGACGCCGCACAGCGCAGTGGCCATGTAGACTGTGTTGGCAGCCGCGGTGTCTGGCACGCCCTCAAAGGCCCGCACGCCGACATTGTTTGTCTGCAGTTCCAGCACAGTACCAACAATGCTGCCGGGCGTCTGCGTGCCGGACCGCACCGCCGACACAACTGCTGAACCATCGAAGGAAGTGCCTAACTGAGCGATCGTGCCGGTATCATAATACTTGGCCGCGCCCGCCGGAATGTTGGTTTCCGTCAGTGTGGCAGCCGGGGTGGTGTTACCGACACGATAGAAATCGAGTGTAATGTCAGCATTGCCATCAGCCGCGTTCTGGATCGAGAACCTGCTGTTGGTATTGAACTGATTCTTGAGCAAGGTAGCCAGCAACACCTTCGGACTGCCCTGTGAGAAGCCGTTGGACAACGGGCGATTCTTCACCACACCGGAGGATGGCTGCGGGATCTGCACCAGCGTGGCGACTACCGGCTGGTCGGAGCTCAAAACCGCTGAACCGTGGAAGTCGGCCGGCAGTGCTTCGTTGCCAGTCAAACTGCCGACAGACAGCGAGGAACCGGCATTGGCGGGTAACGTGCGATTCACGACGATGGCCGTGGCGCTCTTTTCGTTGTAGAAGCTGAAGACGATGTTGGCCGTCGAGTTGCTGACGTTCTGGTAGGTGATTGACGATGAGAACGGCGTCTCATAACCAGTCTGCGCAGAAACCAGACCGGCCGACACCAGAAGCAACAGCACACTCAATACAAGTACCTTTCGAAGCCGACGCATAACTTTTCTCCTTTCAAGAAAATAGTAGCTGATATCAGCCAGCAACTCACGCAGGCCCGATCCAGCACGCCTGATTTGACCGATCAGCGGTCGTAGTGTAACATTACCTGAAGGAAAAAACAATACCCCAATGGTGGTATTATGGGTTTTGGGCTCCCGATTGCACCGGGGACGCCACTTTGGTTGATGATGCAGGGTTTCAGCATTCAGGAAATATCGAGATGATCTCGCACCGATTGATAACTGTCGTTTTGGGCATCATTTTGGCGCTGTTTTTTGCAGCCTGCGGCGGCGATAGCCTCCGGCTCTTGGTCGCGCCGGCTGCTGTGACACCGCTGCAAGCCGAGTCTAGCGCGGCTGGGCAACCGGAAAGCCTGTTGTCGGCGCAAAAGAGTCCACTCGCCACGCCGGCCGCGGCGGCATCTGCGGTCACCACACCCAGCGCCGGCAAGGGTTCGCTGGCTGGACGCCTGATCCGTTTCAATACGAGCCAGCCGATGGTTAACCAAAATCTCAGCTTACCAGCCGTGCTGTGCGCCCCCGGCGTGGCCGAGAAAGACAAACGCGAGCAGTGCATTTATGTGATTGATGAGGCATTCGACCCATCTGTGCTCTCCGATGGGGAGGGACGGTTCGTTTTCCAGGATATTGCGGCCGGTGAGTATGTCTTGATGATCGGCAGCCGGATGACCAAGTATGTTGTCCTGACCGATGAATTCAATCAGCCGCTCATCTGGAAAGTGGAAGCGGGCAAGGCGCTCGAGCTTGGCGATCTGGTGGTGGATCTACGCTAACACATCCCTCGTATAGCGATGCTTATGTTTGACAATGAGCCTACGATGAGGCGCAGGCCCGCGTTCACTTGCGCTGACCACCAGGGAAAGATCGTCGTGGTGTCTGGGTTACCCCGCTCAGGCACATCCATGTTAATGCATGTCTTGCACGCGGGTGGCATGACGCCGTTAACCGATCAGATCCGCACCCCAGACGCCGACAATCCAAAAGGGTATTATGAATTCGAGCAGGTGAAGCGACTGCCGCAAGGCGATATAGGATGGCTCGATGACGCGCGTGGTAAGTGCGTCAAGGTGATCTCCGCGCTGCTGATGTATTTGCCAGCGAACTATAGCTATGATGTCATTTTCATGCACCGGCGCATCGCCGAGGTGCTCAGCTCTCAGCGCAAGATGCTCGTGCGCCGCGGCCAGGCGACCGCTGACAACGACGATGATATGACCGTGTTGCTGCAACAGCATGTCGCTGACGTGCGCAACTGGCTTGTCAACCAATCCAATCTTTCTCTCTTCGACGCCGATTACAACGCCATGGTGACTGACCCGGCGAATTGGGTCGGTCGCATCAATACTTTCTTGGGTGGCAACCTGGATGTCGTGGCCATGCGGGCGGCAGTGGATGCGACACTTTATCGTAACCGGATGCCATAAGTGACCCCGGCATCCCCGAGCCGGTAGCGCATTATTGAATAACTCGCCATTCGATGTGGTGCACCCAGAGATTGATGCCATTTAACTTGGCTCATTATTTGTTGCTGGGAGAAAGTTAGGCTCCATGACAATTGTTGGGCTACGTAACGTTCGCATCCTGATGCTCGCCCCCACCAGCTTTTTCGCCGACTACGGCTGCCACGTGCGCATCCTGGAAGAAGCGACGGTGTTGCAAAAGCTGGGCCACGAGATCACGATTGCGACCTATTACAACGGCAACGACGTGCCCGGTCTGGACATCCGTCGCACGCTGCCCATCCCCTGGCGGCGGCATTATCTGGTCGGCTCCAGCAAGCATAAGGTGGCCTTCGATGCGCTGCTCGGCCTGAAAACCCTGGAACTGCTCCTTCGCGGCCGCTATGACGTGATCCATGCGCACCTCCACGAGGGCGCGCTGATCGGGCTGGTCTTGGGCGGGCTGTTCCGGGTACCAGTGGTGTTTGATTTCCAGGGCAGCCTGACCGGTGAAATGTTGGATCATCACTTCCTGCGGCTGAACGGTCTGGCGCACCGCTTTTTCTGCTGGCTAGAAACATGGATCGTCCGCCGCGCGCCGATCATTCTGACCAGCTCGGCTCATGCCGCGCAACTCCTACAACGTGAGTTCGGTTGTCGGCCCGAACGGGTGCGGGTACTGCTCGACTGTGTGAACGCCGATGTTTTCCGACCGGCGGATACCTATCGGCCGGCGGAACTGGCGGCGCTCCGCAGCGAGCTGGGCATTCCCCCAGAACGCAAACTGATCGTTTATTTGGGCCTGCTGGCGGAGTATCAGGGGATCGGTTTGCTTCTGGAAGCGATGGCGCGTATACTAAGGGAGCGCCAGGATGTCCACCTGTTGCTCATGGGCTTTCCCAATGAGACGTACTACCAACAACAGGCGCGTCGGTTGGGCATTGAATCTTATGTGACCTTTACGGGACGGGTGCCCTATGGGCAGGCCCCGCGCTACCTGGCGTTGGGCGATGTAGCGGCCGCGCCCAAGCTCAGCCTGACCGAAGGGGCCGGCAAGCTGCTCAACTACATGGCGGTCGGGTTGCCGACGGTCGCCTTTGACACGCCGGTGGCGCGGCAATACCTGGGCGCCGAGGGCCTCTTCGCGACGAAAGGCGATATCGCCAGCCTGGCGGCGCAGCTTCTCGCCGCGCTCTTTCCGACCGATCAGGCAGTGCAGGCGCGCGGATCACAACTCCGGCAGCGCGCTATCGCCGCCTTCAGTTGGCAGGCCGCCGGCGAGCACATTGTGACCATTTACCGGGAGCTGCTGGGAGAGGCGTCTCGTGTGGCCGCGCCGCGCCCCGACCTGGCGGCGAGCCATGACTGAGGTGACATGAACGAAAAGACTGCCGTGCTGGCGGATTCCTTTTCCGATCCCGAGGGCGCTGGAGCTGAGGCTGTCTCCGCCATCTCGGTTGATGAGAACGCGGCGAGCCCTGAATGGATCAGGCCGCGCATATCCATGATCGCACATATCCAGGAGTTGTGGCGCTATCGGGAGCTGACCTGGAGTCTGGTGGTCAGAGACTTGCGGGCCAGATACAAGAGCAGCGTGTTGGGGTTTGTCTGGAGCTTGCTCAATCCTCTGGGAATGATGGTGGTGTTCACCATCGTTTTTACAGTGATGATGCCCAGCCAGATCGAGCGTTTTCCGATCTTCCTGTTATGTGGTTTGTTGCCGTGGAACTATTTCACGGGCGGCGTGATGATGAGCACAAACAGTATTGTCGGCAATGCCGGGCTGGTGAAAAAGGTTTACTTCCCGCGCGAAGTGCTGCCGATCGCCACGGTGCTGTCTACGCTGGTCAATTTCTTGCTTTCATTGTTGGTGCTCTTCACGATCCTCATCGTGGCACGCGCTCGGTTCAGCCCTTGGCTCTGGCTCTTGCCCGTAGTGATCCTGGTACAAACCTGCTTCGTTTTGGGCATGGCGTTCATTTTGAGCGCCTCGAACGTCTTCTATCGAGACACCATTATGATCATTGACGTGATCATGCTGGCATGGTTTTTTCTGACGCCGGTCGTGTACTCGATAGAGATTCTGCCGAGCAGCTATCAGTTGCTCGGCGTGACGCTCGACGTGCGCCGGTGGATGTTTATCCTCAACCCGATGGCTTCCTTGATTGCTGCGTATCGGGATTTGCTGTACTGGGGATATCGTACCAACCTTGACTTTTTCTTGCGCACGGCTGTCACTTCCCTGGCCGTTCTGTTCGGCGGCTACTGGTTCTTCCTGCGTTATAGTGGACGATTCGGCGAAGAAGTATAGTTCATAGCCCGGTAATGTCGAAGACGAAGCCTCAACAGGGATATGAAGGGGCGTGGGGGTAGAGATGTTTCACTTGATACAGTCTATTTTGGTCAGTGCGTTGTGGGTTACGATGGGGTTCATGCCGAACTTGTTCGGTGACCATACTACTACAAGCGGTTCCAATATCGCGGCGTCTCAGCCGGTATCCTACACCTCGACCTATTATCTGCCGCTGGTGACATCGCACTTCCGCGAAGTTCCAGGCGACTACCGTGATTGTCGTCTAGGTATCGGCGTGGTGCACAACGCCATCTCCACCTATGATATCACATTGCTCAAGATTGGCTGGTATGTAGATTGGCAGTCGCGGCTTTTGCCCGCCAGACCGAAAGGCGTCAGTTTCTATCACACAATTCGGGTCAAACAAAACAAGTCTGAGGGGATGTATCTGCCGAGTTATACCATCACGCCGGGGCTAGACTTCACGGCAAATGGGCTGGGGCCGATGGTTCAGGCAAACCTGGGTAACATGTGGCTTGTGGGGAACGAGATTGATCGGGTGAATATACAAGATGAGACCTTACCCGATATGTACGCGCAGATATATTATGACACGTACAAGTTCATCAAGAGCATTGATCCGACGGCCCAAGTTGCTATCGGTTCGGTAGTACAGCCGACCCCGGTCCGCTTGCAGTACCTCGATATGGTATTGCAGGCTTATCAGACAAAGTTTGGCGAGCCGATGCCAGTGGATGTTTGGAATATTCATATATATATTCTTCGAGAAGTCAAGGATAGCTGGGGCGGTGAGATTCCCCCGGGTGTGGATGCTTCTACGGGAATGTTGTACACACTCAGAGACCACGTAGATATTGAGGTCTTCAAATCACTCGTGATCGCCATGCGCACTTGGATGAAAGGCCGGGGTTATCAGGATAGGCCGCTGATCATTACCGAATTTGGCGCGCTATTTCCTATCTGGTTTCTGAATGGCGAAGGGATAACGGAGGCCGAGGCTTTTCAATTCAATCAAGATTCTATTAATTATATAGCTACGGCGGTTGATCCGGGTTTGGGCTATCCGGCCGACAATTACCTGTTAGTGCAACAGGGAGCAATATATAGCCTGGACGATGACAGCTTAATGACCATAGATGATCAAGGCTCCTTAGACTACAAATGGGGAACTTTCTTGTTCAATTCTACTACGCCTTATACTCCAACGCAGATGGGCGTGTATTACAGAGATAGTATTGCCGCGAGCCATACCCCGAGTGTTGATCTGTTTCCTTATCGAGTATCTTCGGAACCAAGCCTGCTGATTTCGGCTCCGACGGAAACTATCACACCAGTGTTCAAGATTCTGATTGCGAATGCCGGCAATTCGATGCCGATGCGCGGCGCGATACCATGGCCGGTGATCGTTCGTCTGTTTGATGTGACTGAAGGAAGAAACAACCTGATTGGGGACGCGCTACTACCGCCATTTCCCGGATGTGGCAGTCTACGCGAGGCACGCATTGCGTGGCCCAATCTATCACCGGGTCTTCATGTCATGCGCATTGAGGTGGATCCTGAACAGCGCATATCTGATTCCCTTCCATCGAATAATATCATGACAGTTCCCGTATTTGTTGGTATATATACCACATACCTGCCCTTGATTCGGCGCTGAGACAACACCTGGCAGAACTGCGAAAAGCGAGAGTGTGGCTCCAACCCAATGGAGAGCGATTTGTGCCTGCAACGAGGATATCGCCGATTGCCATCAAGGCTCTGGTTATCACGATCTGTTGCTTCGTGTTGTTTGCGGTAGCCGTTGCTCGTTTTTCAGTCACCGCCGCTTTTTTCAAGACAAACACCCTTGACCATTCATGGCTCATCGGGTTGGCGGCCGCTTTGCAGCAAGGTCAAATCAGCGGACGTGACTTTTTCTACACGTATGGTGTTCTCGCTCAGGCTCTAGCGTGGTTGGGTGTGTGGCTGAACGGAGGGGATTCAGCCCTGGATAGTTTCTTCGCGATATTACTGTGCTTTCAGTCGGCGGCGATCATCTTATTTGGAGTGGCGCTCGGCTTAATCAAGCAAGCCAGATGGAAGCAAGTTTCGCTCATCTCTTTGGCAATGGCGTTGCTGGCCGCGCTGTTTCAGTACGCAGCGTTCCGGATGATGTTGGTTTTACTGTGCGCGGTGTCTCTGCAATACGCCATGTCGGCTTCTTCCACAAAAAAACGCCTCGCATTGGCCGCAGCTACAGGCATTCTATGCCTGATGGCGCAGCTAGTGACCGCTGAATTGGGGATCCAGACGATTCTGATGGTCACGTCGGTCATCGGCGCATATGCCGTATTCGCTAGCATTCGCAGAATACTGCAGCGCGATGACCTGTTGCATCCCGCGTGTTACCTGTTGATTCTCGGCGTGGTTCTGATTGTTTTTGTGACAGGCAATGTATTGGTCAGCCTTCTCTTTGAATTGTCGTCTCCGACATATCAATGGCTCTTTGACTATCAGCGGTACAGTCTGGAAATTATGCGTGGTTACAACAATACGATGGGTATCCCCTGGAAGCCCTCCCCGCGGGCGCTCGGCGGGGCGTTTCTTGTATTACTCTACGTAACAGCATTTGTTTTGGCCAATCTCAGAAAACTCAAGAAAGCAGATGGTTACCTGTTGTTCAGTTTGCTGGTCTCATCATGGGTTGCACTGAAGGGGATGATCCTCAGAAGCGATTGGGGACACACCACGTTAGCACTGATTCCGACGGTTTTCTTACTACTTTTGATGGGTTTGGATTGGCTGGAAACCAATAGATGGCGGATTTCGTGGGTTGTTGCCGTGGTCTTGCTGTTTGCAATCTGGCCGGGCGCCAGTTTTTCTGCGCTGGTCTATGGGACGCAAATGCTGACGGGTGAATTGTCGCTTTCAACTCGGTTGAGACAGATTCTGTCGTATCGAGCCACGCTAAGCGAATATATGCCGGCCGGCCTGGTGGAGGCATTGCCGGACTCGTCCAGGCCGATGTTGAGTTTTCCTTATCAAAACTATATCAGTATTGGCTTGCGACGAAAGCCGATAGCGCCGATATTACAAACACACATTGCACACACTGAATCTTTGCAGCAGAAATATGTTGAGGCGCTCGCCCAACAAAAGGGCGCTTTTGATGTGGTATACGGACTGGATTTTCTAGCTTCGTGGCCTGTTGATAATGTCCAAAATGTGTCCCGCGTACCGATTATCTTTGAGTATCTATATCGTAATTATGAGCTGCAATCCCCACAAGGTTTCGGGGAAGGATTCTTTCTGTTACGCCCCCGGCGCCAACCACTTGATTTTCGTGCTGTGAGACTACCCTACGCGCTTACGCGAACGAACCAATCGAATATCCGGGTCAAACTCGATGAGCCTGCTTCATGCAGTTTGGTTCGTCTCGAGTTGCGGATTATCTACCCGATAATCGGTGTATTGGGGCGGCCGGATGCGCTCCATTTGCAATTCTTGTCTCGCGACACCGACATACTACAAACCGATGCGATAGCCATCGAAACAGACAGGCTTTTCAGCACCTACGTTAGCTTGATTGATGCGCCCGAGTTCTATAAGGTGTTCGGGGCGATGCCGGGCCAATCCAAGCGCTGGGATGCGCTACAAATCAGTCCACGCTTATCCGGTCTCTTAGGAGTGCCGCCTGATCGAGTAGATATCGGCCAGATAGAATGTATCAGGCTTGACGGACCATGATAGCCGTGCAGGATGAGCGGTTTTGCAATGGAGTCTAAGTTATGACCGCGGTTGCCACTATGTTTGATCGGTGTCGGCGACGAATCCCCCTGCTAGAACTCATACCTATCGTGACTCTCCTTTTCCTGTCTGTGCTAATCAGGATATGGGGCTTGGATTATGACTTACCGTATATATACCACCCCGATGAGCCAAGCTACATCGCAATTAGTCAGCGTATATTTCAGACTGGCGATTTGAACCCGCACTTCTTCAATTATCCCTCATTATTCTTCTACATCAACGCCTTAGCCTACATACCGTACTATGCTCTTGGGAAGCTCATGGGTGTCTTTCATGCACCTGCCGACATATTGCCCCCAATATCATTGGCCATGGGGGTTTCACGAGCTCAAATGCCCACGGTCGTCTTATTGGGACGTGCAGTTACAGTCTGCTTTGGCGTCGGGGCTGTGGGGTTAGTATATGCTATCGGCAAGCAAATAACGGGAAAGTTGGCAGTAGCCGTGTTAGCCGCGTTGATGGCGGCGATATCACCCACTGCGGTCTGGCACAGCCGCCTCGTGACGCCTGATACCCTGGTGGTATTTTTCTCACTTGCCGCGCTCTCGTCATCAGTCCTGGTATACCAACATGGTAAGACCTGGCAATATGTAGTCGCCGGTATATGTGTGGGGCTTACTGCGTCGAGTAAATACAATGGGGCACTGATCGTGTTGCCCTTAGTGTTGGCGCATTTCTTGCGTTACAACAGAGCGGCGTTCAAACAACCCCAGCTATATCTAGCATTATTGTGTTGCGCAGTGGGATTTCTTGCTGCCACTCCCTTTGCTATCTTCGACCACTCCAAATTTCTGAACGACTTCAGATTCGAGGCCCAGCACTATTCTTCGGGTCACACCGGAATGGAAGGAGATACCTTGAAGTGGTACCTGAACTATATGTGGAATACGGGCGGCGGCCTCTACTTGCTTGCCTTTTTAGGTGTTTTATATGGTGGTGTTTTGTATCCCAAGATGACGGGTATGCTATCGGTTTTTCCGCTGGTGTATTTCATGTTTATCAGTAGTTTTGTTGTAAGAAACGATAAGACACTTCTCCCCGCAATACCTTTCTGGTTTTTGTTAGCGGCTTGGTTTTCGGTGAATATATATGATAGATTCAGAGTATTACAAACTAAAGCTTTGAGAGCGCCAACTGTTCTGTTTTTTACCGCTCTAGTTTGTATCGCGCTGGCATCATCAGCTTCAAGAGTGATCGCAACAACTCGCCTTCTAACCACAGTGAACAGCCGCGAAACAGCGAGAATGTGGATAGCCGATAACTTGCCGTCTGGCGCCAAGATCGCCATTGAGTCATATGCCCCGTTCGTAAATCCGTCCCAGTTCGTTGTGCATGGTTTCTGGGGAATCATAGATCATGAGCCGGAATGGTATGTCGAACAAGGGTTTGATTACTTAGTCTTCAGCCAAGGCCTATATGGACGGTTCTACCGAGAGCCAGAGTTATACAAAAATGAAGTCGCACGGTACGACAGTTTTTTTGAGCGTTTCAATTCGCTGATGATATTCACTGATGGCGGGTATGAAGTACGTGTTTATAAGGTCAGATAGGCTGCAAATGCGGCGATCCTTGCAATAGTATTACCCCGCGACATTTGCGTTGATCGCGAGAATCTTCGGCGGTGTCATGGCGAGCGGTATTTGCGAAGCAATCTCTCGCCCATGGCTGAGATTGCTTCGGCCAAGCCACGTCCTGCGCGAAACCGAAGGAGGCGGCCTCGCAATGACCACTTGTTGGGTTGCAGCCAAAGGCCGTGCTATGTTATGATACTTTAAGTAACATGGTCAATGAGGGTTAAGTGACTCCGGCGATCCAATTCCGTAATGTCTCCAAAAGATTTGTAATGCACCGTGAACGAGCGCGTTCGTTCCAAGAGTTGATCATCAACGCGTTTCAGCGGAATCAACAGCCGGCCGATGTGTTCTGGGCCTTGAAAAACGTCAGTTTCACCGTAGAACCAGGCGAGACGCTCGGCATCATCGGGCCAAATGGGGCCGGCAAGAGCACCATCCTGAAGCTCATTGCGCGCATCCTGGAGCCAACGGCGGGCGATATCAAGGTGAACGGTCGGGTCAGCGCGCTCCTCGAATTGGGCGCCGGCTTCCATCCCGATCTGACCGGACGCGAGAACGTTTTTATGAACGGCGCGATCTTTGGGCTGAGCCAGCAGGAGATCAAGCGCAAATTCGACGCCATCGTCGCCTTCGCCGAGCTGGAACGCTTCATTGACGTGCCGGTCAAATACTACTCTTCGGGCATGTACGTCCGGCTCGGTTTTGCGGTCGCCGTCCACACGGAACCTGAGATCCTCTTGATAGATGAGGTGCTGGCGGTCGGCGACGCCGCGTTTCAACAGAAGTGCCTGGAGCAGATTGACCTCCTGTATCGTCAGGGCGCGACCATTCTGCTGGTGTCGCACAGCCCCGACGCGATCCGGACGATGTGCCAGCGCGCGCTCTGGCTGAACAACGCGGGCGTCTCTGTCATCGGCGCCGTGGACAAGGTGATCGGCGCCTATTTGTCCCACGTACAGCAACGCGTGGATGAGGCCAAAGCAACCGGGTCGCACGCCGGCGCCGTGACCGTTACCGATGAGAGCGGCCAGCGCTGGGGATCGCGCGAGGCGGAGATCACGGAGGTGCGTTTCTGTAACGCCTGGGGTGAGCCGCAAGATCCCTTCGTATCCGGCGGGCCGTTTCGCGCCTTGATTCGGTACACGGCGCACACCCCCATCCGCACGCCAACCTTTGGCGTGGCGATTTATAATGCACGCGGCGACAACCTGACCGGGCCGAATTCGGTGGATACCAGCTATGAGATTGAGGTGATTCAGGGGGATGGGGAGATCAGCTATATCATTGACGCGCTCCCTCTGCAACCAGGTGTTTACACATTTACCGCTGCGATCTATGATCGCAACTCGGTACACCCCTTCGATCATCACCATCGCATCTACACCTTCACTGTGACCCAGGCGCCCCATATCCGGCGGATGGAAGGGCTGCTGGCGATCCCCTGTCATTGGGAACATCGCCCGGAGCTTTCAAACACCGCCGAGCCTACGCCAAGATAGAAAGGATTCACTGCATGCCGCTCCCTGCGTTTTTTGTGGTGCTGTTTCTCACCGGCGGCGCGTTCTTGCCCGGCGCGCTGGCGCTCCTGTCGTGTCGGAGTTATCGGGCGGCAAATATCATCGAATGGCTGCTCGCCGCGACAACGCTCGGCATACTGGGCATCGGTTGGGTCGCCTTGCTCCTGGCAGAGCTCGGCCGCTTCTCACTGCTCGCATTGGGCGCGATTTGGGCCGTGGCAGTGGTTTTGTTGGGCTGGCTGGCCATCCGTCGCTCTGCCTTGCGCGCCTGGCAAGAGTGGCTTGTGGCAGGCAAACCGACGGGTCTGACCGACCTGACCGCATCAACGCACGCGCTCCCAAGATGGGAGCTCGGCATACTGGCCGCCTGGCTCATCGCGGCTTGTGTGCTGTTCTTTCGGCCCCACGAGTTTGTGGTCGGCGGCGCCGATGCCGGAGTCTACGTGAATCTGGGCGCCAGCATCGCGCGCAGCGGCAGCATCGTGCTCCACGACCCGCTCCTGGCATCCTTCGGCAAGGCGCTGGAGCCGGCGTTGCTGCGTGCGTTGCCGGCGCCGGAATATACGCCCTATTACTATCTGCCGGGATTCTATGTGCCGGATGCCCCGCCCGGCCAGATCATCCCGCAGTTCTATCCGCTCTACCCGGTCTGGCAGGCGGTCAGCTATACGCTGGGTCAGGCGCCGGCCGAGCTTCATATCACCGGGCTGTGGGCGGTCCTGGCTTGCCTGGCCGCCTATGTGTTCGTGCGTCGCCTGTGGGGTTGGAAGGCCGCGCTCCTGGCGTTGGGCACCCTGAGCCTGACCGGTCTCCAGGTATGGTTTGCGCGTTACCCCACGTCCGAGATGCTCACCCAGTATCTGTTCCTGGTCGGCGCCTGGGCGTTCACCGTTTGGACCACCGAAGAGCGCAGCCATGCCGTGTGGCCGGCCCTGGCCGGCGCGGCCTTGGGACAGCTCTTCCTCACCCGGATTGATGTGTTTCCCTTCCTGGCGGTCCTGCCATTGGTGTTTATCTGGCGCCGGTGGGATGCGCGCGCACAACGCCAGGACCTCTGGTTCTATGCCTTGTTTATCCTGTTGGTGGCGCACTCGCTCGTCCATGGCTTATGGCAAAGCGCCCCCTACTTCTTCAATCAGATCGGTTTTCAGACCTACATGCTGGGCGCGAACCAACGGTACACCCTGCCATTGCTCGTGACGGTCGTTGCCAGTTTGATCCTGCTGGTGGTTCTGGATCGCGACCCTGCGATGCGCGGCCGGCTGGCCGAATGGCTCAGACATCACCGGGTCGCGTGGTCACTGCCGCTGGCGCTGATCGTCATCGGTCTGGCGATTTATGGCTACTTCGTGCGGCCCCAGGTCGGCCAAATGACCGTCCATGCGTATTGGTACGCTGGCGGCTCCATCCCGAACCTGGATTACGAGAACCTGTTGCGCCTGGGCTGGTATTTCACCCCGTTCGGCGTGATGTTGGCCGCGGCCAGCGTCGCGCTTATGATCGTGTTGGAGGACTACCGGCGGACGGCGTTCTTCTTGGGGGTGGGGCTATTCTTCTCCGTGTTCTATCTCTGGCGGATTCAAATCAACCCGCATCAGGTGTACGCGATGCGCCGCTATGTGCCGGAGGTCGTCCCCTTCCTGGTGATTTGTGTGGCCTGGGCGTTGAATTGGGTCTATGAAGGGCGGACGCGGCTGTGGCGCACGGCGGGCGTCGTGCTGGCTGCCGCCTGGGTGGTGGCCCTCGGCATGTCGGCCCGTGGACTGATCAGCCACGTAGATTTTCGCGGGCTGGCGGGGCAGGTCGAACAGCTCAATGCTACCTTCCAGCCTAATTCGGTGATTATCTACTATGACCCGACGCCAGTTGGCCTGGGCGACCTGTTTGGCACGCCCCTGCGCTTTCTCTACGGTCACGACGTGGTGGTCATCCGCAACATGGAGCGGCTCGATCAGGCGGCTTTTCGCCAGCTCGTGAGCAAGTGGCGAACCGATGGTCGCACGCTCTACTGGGTCACACCGGACGGCGACTTCAAGTGGCCGTTAGCGGTCGGGCAGGCGCGCGAGTTGTTGCGCTGGCCGACGCGCGCCAAGATGCTTGAGCCGACCTATGAGCGACGCCCGGGTAAATTTGTGACGCTCGAATGGTGGCAGAAGATCTCTGTGCTGCAATAGGCGGGCGCTCCTGGAGGACGGCGTTGACTGAACCACGCTTGTCGGTGATTATCCCGGTCTGGAATGGCGCGGCCCTGTTGCCGGATTGTCTGGCTGCGTTGGCGGCCCAATCGGCCGCCGTCCATGAGGTTATCGCGGTGGACAACGGCTCGACCGATGGCTCGGCCGCGCTGATCGCCGACCGCTATCCGCATGTGCGCCTGTTCCGCAACGCACAGAACCTGGGGTTTGCCCAGGCGTGCAATACCGGGATGCGCGCGGCAACGGGCGATGTGCTGGTCTTGCTCAATCAGGATACGCGAGTCGAGCCGGGTTGGGCCGCCGCGTTGCAGGCGGCGTTCAGCAGGAGCGACGCCGGGATCATCGGCTGCAAGATTCTCTCGGCGGCCGACCGTTCGCTGCAACATGCCGGCGGCTATGTCCATGAGCTGCTGGGGACGCCGTTCCACTACGGCAAGGCCGCTGCCGATGGGGGCGCATGGGACACGCCCCGCGAGGTGGAATACGTGACGGGCGCGGCGATGGCGATCCACCGCCGTGTGGTGGAACAGATCGGCGGGTTGGATGAGCGGTTTTTCCCGGCCTACTATGAAGATGTGGATCTCTGCTTTCGGGCGCGCGCGGCCGGATTCAAGGTGGTCTATTGGCCCGACGCGGTCATCTTGCACCATGAATCCACCTCGACCCCCAGCCAGACCCGTTGGTTTTATTTCCAGCGCGGCCGGATTCGTTTCATCCTGAAGCATTGGCCGCTAGAGCGGCTCTTGGGGGGATTTGCTATCGCGGAGAGCCGCTTTCAGCCGGCCTTCAGAGCGGATTTCGGCAACACCCGACCGCTCCGGCTGGCTTACCTTGCAGCCCTGATGGAAGTCCCAACTATCGTGGCCGACCGTTGGTCTGCTGGCAGTGATGAGCTGGCGCAGATCAGCGGGCTTTTGCGCCGGCTGCATACTCAGACGTTGTCGGCTGAGTTTGCGCAGTTGTACCCGGGGCAAAGTCTGATGAGTCCGCGCCGCGCTGACCTGCCCAGTGCCGATCTGGACTTTGCTGACGTGAGTGCGCCAGCTACTGCGCCGTTTGTGCCACAGGTTGTCGAACAGACCTTCGCTTTGCCTTCTTTGACGGAGTTTGAGTTTCGCTCGGCGATTCCGGTTTTGGGTGGATTGGTGGCTGCGATCCGGCGCGCGTTCTTTATGGTGGCGGCCAAATGGGCGCTTCAACATGTGATGGGGCAACAGAATGCGATCAACCGCGTTATTGCCGAGCGGCTCCAGCAGCTTGAGCGCAAGATAGCCGATCTCGCTGTCTGGCAGGAAGCCGCGACGCGCCACTTCGCTGTCCAACAAGAAGTTGTGGCGCGTCAGTTGATGGCCCGGCAGGATGCTTTGGCGCATCAGTTCATGGCCCGGCAGGATGCTTTAGCGCATCATCTCGATGATTATATCGGCAAGCTGCAAGATTATCTTGCAGAAAGAGAAGCTCACGCCACGGCTGTAAATCGTTTCCTGCTCGACAATATCGCGCAAACCGAAGAAGAGACGATTTTTGCGTTGCTGTGGCCGCTGCGCTGGGACATCGTTCTTGACTCAACCACTTCACAGAAGGAAGCTAAATGAACGAAGACAAGCTGGAACGCCGTATTCCACTGACGCCGGCCGAGCAGATGCTTATGATTCGGAATGCGGTCATCGGGGAGGGTGGCGAGCAATCCGGGGCCGCCAGCCTTGAAAAACTGACCACCTATCTCCAGAGCGCCGATCGCATGCAGCAACGTCTGCGCGACCTGGAAAGCCGCGCCTGGGTGCGCGAGACGGCGTTTCAGTCGCAAGCGCCCGTAATCGCCCGGCTGATCGTGGCGGTGCGCAATCTCTGGAACTGGATGTCCACCAAGTGGTATGTACTGCCGATGCTTCAGCAACAAAACAGCTTCAATGTGGCCGCCGCGCAAATGATCCGCGAGCTGTGGACGTTGAATCGGTCGCAGTTGACCACCATCTGCTTGCTGCAAGAGCGCGCCGCGGCGCTTGAGGCGCAAATCGCGCGCCTGAGCGCCGCGCCGCCGGCGGATGACCGATGATGCGCATCGCTGTTGACGTCCGCCCCTTGCAGTTCGACGCCTACCGTGATCGGGGCGCCGGCCGCTTCCTGAGCTCGCTGCTCTCGGTTCTGCAACGTTCAGACACCGGATTTCAGTGGCTCCTGGTCTACGCGCCCGATCGGCCGGCGCCCGCCATCGTGTCCGGCGCGCCCGCGTGGCAGCTTTTGCCCTTGGCGTTGCCATTCCCGGTGCAAGAGCTGCCGGCTACCACGCCGCACACCGCTCCCGATCTTGAGTTTCAGTTCGATTCGGCCATGGAGGCCTTCCTGCTTCAGCACCAGGTAGACCTGTTTCACCAGATCTATCCGTTTGCCTGGGAATTCTATGCGCCGCGCCGCCTGCGCCAGGTGCGGTCTGTCGCCACGATCTTGGATGTCATTCCACTGCTTTACAAGCAAGAATACCTCGATCCGCTGGGGCAGGCGCTGAAGGAGAGCTTCGCTGATCGCCTGAGCGCGGCCGTTTATGCCCAGCGCGTGCAGACGATCAGCGCGGCGTCGGCGCGTGATATCGCCAAGTTCACGGGGATCCCCGAAGCCCACCTGGATATCATCTACCCGGGGGTCAGCAGCGATTTCCGGCCGCTAGATCGTCAGCAAGTGGCTGAAGAGTTGCGCCAGCTCAATCTGACGAAGCCCTTCATCTTTTCCCTGTTGGGCTTTCACCACAGCAAGAACCTGCGCCGGACGATCCAGGCATTTGCCAGACTGCCGCGGACAGTGCGCGAGAACTACCAGTTTGTAATCTTGAGCCGGTTATCGCCGGATCAGAAACAGACTGTCGAATCGTGGATTGCATCAGAAGGATTGACGGGCGATGTGCGTCTGCTGGAAGGCGCTTCGCACGAGGCGCTTCTGGCGCTCTATAGCGGCGCAACGGTTGTCTTGCACGCTGCGCTCTATGAAGGGTTTGGCCTGCCGGTCCTGGAAGGGATGGCCTGCGGCGCGCCGGTCGTCGCGTCCGACATCCCCGTCCTGCGCGAGATCGGAGCCGATGCCGTAGTGTATGTGGATCCGGCCGCGCCGGAAGAGATCGCGACTGGCGTGCAGCGCGTGCTGGAGGATCCGGCGCTTCAGGCGCGGCTGCGAGTTGAAGGCGGTCAACGGGCGCGCTTGTTCACCTGGGAACGCGCGGCGCAAGCGTTACTGCGCTCCTATCGCGCGGCGCTGGCCGCGCCCTTGCCCTGGACAGTCCCTCAAGCCGGGCGTGCTGCTACGGTGGGTGAAAACGTCATTGGGAGGAGCGTCTCGTGCGATTGCGAGGCACGAAGCAAAGCAACCTTCCCCGACGCGGGGGATTGCTTCGGCCCAAACCACGTCCTGAGCGGAGCCGAAGGAGACGGGCCTCGCAATGACGCCCCAAGAGATGTTTTCAGGGCAGAGGTTCATGCCGGGCGCGGCGCCACGGCCGATGAAAATGTCATTGCGAGGGGCGTCTTTTGCCCCGAAGCAATCTTTTCCAATGCGGGGGATTGCTTCGGCCCAGACGACGGGCCTCGCAATGACGCCCCAAGAGATGTTTTCAGGGCAGAGGTTGAGCAGGCGCCCACCCTTCTCAAGTCCGCGCGCCGCCTGCGCCTCAGTTTCTGGTCGCCGTTCAACCCCAAGCTATCCGGCATCAGTGATTACAGCGAGTCGTTGGTGGCCGCCTTGCAACAGTACGCTGACGTGGATTGCTACGTCGAAGGGTATCAACCGATCAATCGTCCCCTGGCCGATACGCTCCCGTTCTACGATGCGCGCGCCTATCCCCAACTGGCCGCCGCCCGGCCCTATGACGCCAATCTGTATCAAATCGGCAACAACGTGTTGCACCGCTATATCTACCGGCACGCGATGCAGACACCGGGGATCATCACTCTGCACGATGTGGTCCTGTATTACCTGATGTATCACACGTTGATCAAGGATGGTGACACGAAGGACTTCTGGGCTGAAGTGGCGTACAGCGAAGGCCCGGCTGTGGCCGAGCGGGCCAGGCGTGAATACTTGCAGGGGCGAGCCAACGATTACGAGCTGGCGCTGCACCGCCGGATCGTGGAGACCAGCCTCGGCACGGTCGTACACAGCCAGTGGGCGGCCGACCGCATCGCGCCCGTGGCGACCGCGCCGGTGCAGGTGATCCCGATGGGGTGCACGTTGTTCCCGCCCGATGGCGGGCGGTTTGCCCGCGTGGCGCGTTCCCTGCTCGGCTGGCCCGTGGACAGCCTGGTGATGGGCGTCTTCGGCATCATGCACCGGGTCAAGCGGGTCGAGACGGTGGTGCGCGTCTATCGGCGGTTGCGGCAGCAGTTCCCGCACATCGCGCTGGTGTTGATGGGGCCGGTGGATCCCACGGCCTGGCCGCTGATCAATGCGCTACAGCAAGATCCCGACGGCACACTGGCAGAAGGGATTCACATCTATCCGGCGTATGCTTCGCCCGAGATGCTGCTGACCGCCATGCTGGCGGTGGATGTGGGGGTCAACCTGCGCAACCCGACCGCCGGTGAAACGTCAGCCACGCTCAACACCATGCTGGGCATGGGGAAACCGGTCATCGTCTCAGACATCGGCACGTATCGGGAATACCCCGATCTCTGTTGTCCCAAAATCCCCACGGATGATGCCGAAGAGCAGGTGTTGTATGAAGCCTTGCTGCGGCTTGTGATGTCACCCGCCGCGCTGCGCCAGGCGAGCGCGGGCGCCTGGGCTTATAGTGAACCAAATAGCTGGGATCGCTCGGCGCAACGCTATCTGGCGTTCGCCGAGACTGTGTTATCAAGTTAGACAAAGGACAAAAAAGTCATGAGCACCTCGTTTTTGCAGTACGGTTTGGTTTTTTTGGAGTATGCTATTGTATTGACAGGACTCGTTGCGCCATTAGTAGCTTACTATTCGACTTCCTACCCCTTGCTTAGATTTTTCATCTATAACTCCGATGCGCTATATTTGCCATCTTTATACGCCGATGTCTTGAGCGGAGATAATCTTGCCAAGTGGAGCTTCCCACCGACCCCCTATATTTTTCCCGATATGGTTCTGTACTTTCTTATCAGAATCATTACTCCAAGTGTTCACACTGCAATGGTCGTTTTTGGGATGATCCAATACCTGGTTTTCGCGTTGGGCGTGATGCTTCTTGCTGGGCGATTGCTATCACGTTCTTATGGTTTAGCTCCTTACGGCTTGATCGCTTTGATGAGCGCACTCTTCTTATTTCTGCTTGGGAAACTAGAGTTCTATAGCCAAATGATTTTCGCAGGTACTTTTCACTTCGGGGTAGTTCTGATCATTCCCTTTGTGTTGGCAATATCGCTTAGACTGATATCAGAACCCGAGGTTAGGCTCCCTCTTGTCGGCGCATTATGTATTCTCTCATTCCTGACCAGCGCTTCAGATGGGCTATACCTTACCCAGGTTGCCGTTCCGCTTGTCGGGAGCTGGGTAGCTCTTTTCGTAACGAAAAAGGTTCGTATTCGACATACTCTCGTTATCGGTATCAGTGTGATATTGTCAAGCCTGATAGGACTTGTTCTTAGCCTGGTAAATATTCTGAGATACTCGACAATGGGAATGTATGTGTTCAGGCCGAACTCGATCTATTCATCCTTCTTGAAGTCCTTCAACTCCCTGGTATCAATCACCCAGTACCATGCGATCTTGGCGGCAGTGTTTTTGGGTGTGTGTATATTTGTGTTTATCAAACATCTAGTTCAGTCTTCGCTGCGTAAGACATCTACCGCCGATTCAAAAAGCGTTTTGCTTTCGTCGTTCTTTTCTCTAGCCCTTATTGTGAATACTATAGTGATAATCGGTTTGGGTGTGTTTATTGATCGCAATGGGTTTCGTTACTTCCTTCCATTTCTGATTTTCTCTGGATTTTGGGGGATACCCCTTGTGGTTGGAATCCCCCAAGCCATCAAACCGGTGTTTGTTAAGGTTGTTGTTTCATGTGCTTTGGTTGGGGTCACAATTTTTGGACTAAGAAGCATGGATATTCAACGATTTTCACGGGTTTTCACTGATGTCTACTATCCTCCGTTTGTTAAATGCATGGATGAAAACACGGCTCGATTGGGAATCAGGAATGGTATTTCGCAATACTGGCAAGCCAGACCTATATCCTTGTTGACGCAGAATAATCTGAGAGTGGTTCAAGTGGGGCGCGACTTATCGCCTTTTCATTGGATTAGCAACCTAAACTGGTACGCGATGGAGCCGGAGTTTGCGATAATTGATTTGGCCGTGCCGGAGAATCACCCCTTCCGTTTGGACGAGCAGCTCATCACAAGTCGCTTTGGTAAGCCAGATGCCACATTTCAGTGTGAACAAAGCAAGGTCATCGTTTATCGTCACTTCGATAGCAAATTCAGGTCTTTATTTGAGAAGGCACAGTAAGAATAGCTAGATACTTCAAGGCCCAATTCTGAAGTTTGGGCAAAATGCACTGCGGAGGTCGGTGGATGGTTATTGCGAGAAGCATTGTTAGCGACGAAACAATCCCTCGCGTGGACAAGATTGCTTTGCAATAAACACTCGCAAGGATGGTTTGCCCAGGATTGAAACGCGCCTTCATTTCATTTTTGTCATCATTGACACCTTGACTGTAGATATGCTACAATCCTCTTGAATCAAGAAATCCATGCTGAGCATATTGCCGTAATGGGATTGATGTTGCGCGATAAGAGCAAGTCTCTCGTATAGTAGCACCCTGTAA
>Ga0233425_10002527_pt1 | contig 35627 bp, 33 predicted proteins | sample Watercolumn_Towu_2_FD_181712 | JGI IMG/M metagenome (GOLD analysis project Ga0233425, IMG submission 181712) | Freshwater microbial communities from Lake Towuti, South Sulawesi, Indonesia - Watercolumn_Towuti2014_140_MG | ecosystem: Environmental > Aquatic > Freshwater > Lake | place...
AGCGCATCGAGTTGCGCATGAACGTGCGCGAACGCGGCTTGGTTGGTGAGGTCGAGCAGCAACTGGTGGCGCGCCATCACCGGCTCGTAGTCGGGCGGGTGCAGCACCCACTCGGGATGCGCGCGCAGTACTTCGCTGTCGCGGTTCACCATCTCCGGTTCGATCCAGATGCCGAAGTCCATGCCGCGCGAACGAACATGGTCGATCAACGGTTTGAGGCCGTTCGGATACACCTCGCGCGACACCACCCAGTCGCCGAGCCCGGCCCGGTCGTTGCGCCGCGCGCCGAACCAGCCGTCGTCCAAGACGAATCGTTCGATGCCGAGGTCGGCCGCGGCGTCGGCGAGCGACAGCAGTTGCGCGGTGTCGTGGTCGTAGTACGTGGCTTCCCACGTGTTGATCAGCACCTTGCGCGTGCGCGGCGACGCAGCAGTTGCGCGGGCGGCCGCGCGCACGTGCTCGTGCATCACCCATGACGCCGGCGTGAAGCCGGCGCCCGAGTACGCACCGACCACGATGGGCGTCGTGTACGACTCACCGGCTTGCAGGCACACTTCGCCGGGCATCAGCAGTTCTCCCAGTTGCGCATACCGGCGACCGTCGGGCATCACCTCGGCGTGGAGCGCATGGTTGCCGCTCCACGCGAGATGGACTCCCCATGCTTCGCCCGACCATTCGCGCGCGTCGGTCGTGCTCCACCACAACGTCGGCGGATACTCGTGCGACGTGCGCCCCGTGCGGTTTTCCGCGGACCACGCCCCGTGGTCGATCGTCTGGCGGTGCGTCGCCGACTCGCGCGACCAGCGGCCCGAGTAGGTGGTGAGGTCGCGCGCGTGCGACGGCACCGGCAGCGTGATGGTGAGGGCGTCGAGCAGGTACCGCGAGTCGCCTTCGTTGGTGACGGTCGCGCGCGCACACAACGCACCGGCGTCATCGAGCTCGAGTCGCACCTCCAGGCGCAATTTGGCGGCGTAGTCATGCGAGACGGTGACCACACTGCGAGTCGTCGCCTGCAGTTCGCACGCGCCGAACCGCGGCGCCCAATCGCGCCCGCCCGGACGGTGACCCAGGAGACCCGGCCGCGCGAGAGTGCCGAGCGAGTGCTGCGGCACCACCTGCAACGGCGGCACCGCGTCGAGCGAGCCGTGCGTGATCGGGCGCGTCGTCAACGCCGCGAGACGCGCCGCGTCGGGTGCCGCGAGCGGCGCACCCCAGTGCACGATGTCGGGCACGCCGCCCGACACGTCGACCACGAGCGACACTGCGCCGTGCGCGAGGTGTATGACGCGCGCTTCCGCCTCGCCAGTCACCTGAGCAACGCTAACGATGCGCCGTGCAAGCGGCTCAGCCTTTCGTCGAGCCGAGCGTGAGACCCGAGACGAACTGCTTGCGCAGCGCGAAGAACACCAGCATCGTCGGCAGCGCCGCGATGATCGCACCTGCGGCGAGCAGGTTGTAGTCGGTCACGTACTCGCCTTGCAGTCGACCGAGCGCGGAGGTGATCGGGCGTTTTTTGTCCGTCGACATGAGCACGAGCGCCCAGAAGAAGTCGTTGTAGATCCACGTGGTCATCAGCACGGCGAGCGACGCGAGCGGCGGGCGCAAGAGCGGCAGCATCACGTTCCAAAAATGGCGGAACACTGACGCGCCGTCCACGAGCGCCGACTCGGAGATCTCTTTGGGGATCGTCTTCATGTAGCTGGACAAGACGAACGTGGCGAAGCCCATCTGGAAAGCCACGTGGATGAGCACGACGCCCCACGGCGAGTCGAAGAGAAAGCGACGGTTGCCGACGAGGTCGCCGATGTTGAGATACATCTTGAACACCGGGATGAAGACGAGCTGCGCGGGCAGCAGGTTGCCGGCGGTGAACAACAGCAGCATGCCGACGTTGAACCTGAACGAGTAGCGCGACACCACGAATGCGATGAGACTGCCGAACAACAACGTGAGAAACACCGACGGCACGGTGATGAGCGCCGAGTTCCACAAGTAACGCGGCAGGTCCATGCGTTCGATCGCGTCGGTGTAGTTGAAGATTCCGAAACGTTCGGGCAGGGAGAACGTGCCGCGCGCGCGGATTTCTTTGTACGGGCGGAACGAACTCCACAGTGTCCACGCGAGCGGGAAGATCCACAGCAAGGCGAACACGCCGATGAACACTGAGATGAAGCGGTCCTTCACCACTTGCGTGCCGCGCACGGGGGCCCTGCCGCTCATCACCACACCTTCATCCGACTCGTGAGCCAGACCTTCGTCCGACTCACGACACGTCTTCCCGGAACTGCTGGCGCAGGTACGCGATGATCGGCCCGATGGACAACAAGAACAACAGCACCGCGTACGCGGCACCCTTCATCGACGCGCCTTCACCGGCGATGTTCTGGAACACGAGCACGCCGAGAATCGGCAGACCAGCACTCGTGCCGTAGATCACGTAGATGATGTCGAAGGCGCGCAGCGACTCGATGATGGTGATGACGACCACGATGATGTTGACCGGCCGCATCGCCGGGAGGATGACCTTGCGGAACGTCTGCCACTCGGTGGCGCCATCGATGGCCGACGCCTCGCGCAGCGTCGGGTCGATCGCCTTCAAGCCCGCCAGGTACAACAGCATGATGTAGCCGACATGGCGCCACGATGCGATCACCATGATCACGTAGATGTTGATGTCGTAGTTGCCGAAGAACGAGATCGCGTCGTCGATGTCGCGGCCGAGGACGCCGTTCACGAAGCCGTCGGAGCGCAGCATGAAGTTCCAGATGATTCCGGTGACGGCGAGCGACAAGACGACCGGGAAGTAGTACGCCGACTGGTAGAAGCGGTGCCCGCGAATCTGCCGGTCGATTTGGTACGCGAGCAACACGCCGGCCGGGGTCGACAGCAAGGCGAACCATACGAGCCAGATCACGTTGTTGCGCAGTGCGTCGTAGAACGCCGGCGTCTTGGTGAAGATGTTCGTGTAGTTGTCGAGCCCGGCCCACTTGATGTCGCCGAAATTGATGCCCGTCCAGAACGTGAACGACAACAGAATCGTGAGCACCGCCGGCAACCACACCAAGACGACGTGCAAGAACGTCGGTACTCCGACGAACACGCCGAGCGTCAGCCGGTCTCCCTGCGAAAAAGCACGTCGGCGACGAGACCGTGCAGGCCTCGCCGCCGAGGAGCTCATGATCCGATCAACCCGCGTCGCGACGCGCTAGCGGGTCGACGAGTTGTCGCTCAGAGCGGCGGGAGCGCGTCCCACTGCTCCTGGAGGCTCTCGAGGATCTTGTTGACGTCCTTGGGGTTCTTGAACCAACTCTGGATGGCGGGGCCCACGACCGGTCCGGCGAAGTCCGGACGGGTGTCGCGGTCGAGGAATTGCGTGATGTACTTCGCCTCGGCCATGACCGCCAACTGCTGGGTCTGGAACGCGTCGTAGGTCGACGTGTCCTGTCCCTTGTTCGCCGACGTCATCGGGATGCCGGTGTCGAGCATCGCCTGCACGCCTTCCATGTCGCCCGCAAAGGCGAGGAAGTCCTTGCCACCCTCGTTGTTCGCGCCGTTCTTCGCGGCGCAGAAGCCGTCGATCGGTGCGTCGATGGTGTCGCGCTTGTGCTCGGGGTTGATCTCCGGGAACGGGATGATCCAGAGGTCTTCGTAGTCGGCATCCGACTGCTCTTTGAAGTTGCCGCCGAACCACGAACCCATGAGCATGGCGCCGGCCTTGCGCTGCAGCAACAACTGCATCGCACCGTCCCACTCGAGGTCGAGCACGTTCTCGTTCATGTACGGAACCAGCATCTCCCAGTACTTGAACACTTCCGCCGTGCGCGGGTCGGTCCACTTCTCGCGGCCGGCCATGAGGTCGACGTGGAACTGGTAGCCGTTGAGACGCGCGTTCAGGATGTCGAACGTGCCCATTGCTTCCCAGCCGCCCTTGTCGCCCGCGGCGAAACCGATGAGGCCCTTCGACTTCATGCCTTCGAGCATCTTCATGAAGTCGTCCCAGTTGTTGATGCCGTCCGGATCGATGCCGAGGTCGGCGAGCATCGACTTGCGGAAGTGCATGCCCCACGGGTACCACGACTGCGGAATGAAGTACTGCTTGCCGTCGAGACCGGTCGAGGCGATCTTGTACGACTCGTTGTACTGGTCGCCGATCTTGTCCCACACGTCGGTGAGGTCGACGAGCAAGCCTTGCTCGGCGAAGAACTGCATGCGGTAGCCGGCCATCCACTGGAAGGCGTCGTCCGGGGTTCCTTGCAGGTACTGCGACAGGTTGTTCTGGAAGGCGTTCGACTCGGTCGCGTTGTAGGTGACCGTGTTGCCGGTCTTCGCCTCGTACGCGGCGACGAGCGCCTTCAGTTGCTTGGTCGGCGACTCGTCGACGGTGCGAGCACCGAAGGTGAGCGGGCCGACTGCTTTCTCGCCGCAGGCCGCGAGCAACGCGCTCGCGCCGGCGACACCGGCCGCGCCGGCGAGGAGTTGACGACGGTTCATGCGGAACCCGAGATCGGACTCGCGAACCACTGGCTTCTCAGCTGACATGTACTTCCCCCTGTTCGTCGTGTCGCGCACGACAAGTTGAATAGATGGTGACAGTCTGACGAAGAGACGAGGGTGGTGTCAAGCCTCGCATGTGCGGATCTGTCAGGTTCCGTGAGCATGCGTGGTATTCGCCGACCCCGTAATGCCCGAAATCGGGGCAATTCATCGGGAAAGTCGGCACAAACCGTTGAGTCGCACACGCCAGATGTGCGTTTTTGTGCGAAGCCGCCGGCATCTGTCAGGATGGCGAGATGACCGAGTGCGCGGCGCGCCGATGACCGATCTCGCGCGGCGCCCGGGCGACACGACCGGTCAGACGACGCGCGCGCTCGCCGCCCAACGACACGACATCATCACCGCCCAGTTGCGGTTGCACGGTGCGGTGCGCGTGGGCGATCTGGCCGCGTTGCTCGAGGTGTCAGAGATGACCGTGCGCCGCGACCTCGACACACTGAGCGAGGCCGGCGTGCTGGACAAGGTGCATGGCGGTGCCACGCTGCGCGACGATCGCAGTGCGTTCGAGCCGGGCTTCGACGCGAAGTCGCGGCGCAACCTCGAGGAAAAAATCGCCATCGGTCGCGCCGCCGGCACGCTCGTGCGCGCCGGTACGTCGATCGGGCTCACCGCCGGCACGACCACGTACCACATGGCGATGTCGTTGCTCCACGTCGTCGACCTGACCGTCGTCACCAACTGCATCCACATCGCGGAATACCTGCACCAGTTCCCGCGCGCCGACCGCACCGTGCTGCTCATCGGCGGTACGCGCACGCCGAGCGACGCACTCGTCGGGCCGACGGCGGTGCAGACGCTCGAGCAGCTGCAGCTCGACATGGTGTTCATGGGAGTGCACGGCATGTCGGCGAAAGGGTTCACCACACCGAACCTCGCCGAGGCAGAGACGAATCGCGCGTTCGTGCAGACGACGAACGACGTGGTCGTGCTCGCCGATCATTCAAAGTGGAACATGAACGGGTTCTGCACGATCATGCCGCTCTCCTCCGCCGCGATGGTGGTCACCGATTCTTCGTTGCGCACCGACGCGCGCAACGTGCTCGCGCGCGAGTGTCGCAGCCTACGCGTCGTCGACACCGACCCGACGATCGCGTCCGCCGGGCGGCCGAACGCATGAACGCAACGAAACAACCAACCACATAGAAGCAAAGGGAACACGATGTCCGCAGTCGAATTGAAGAAGGCAACACGTCACTTCGCCGGAATGAACCACCCGGCCGTCGACGCCGTCGACTTGCACGTGAACGACGGGGAGTTCCTCGTGCTCGTCGGCCCGTCGGGTTGCGGCAAGTCGACGATGCTGCGCATGGTCGCCGGGCTCGAGACGGTCGATTCGGGCTCGATCAGCATCGGCGACCGCGAGGTCACCGACCTCGCGCCGAAGGATCGCAACATCGCGATGGTGTTCCAGAGCTACGCGCTGTACCCGCACATGACCGTCGCCGAGAACATCGGCTTCAACCTGAAGATCAACAACGTCGACAAGGCTGAGATCAAGCAACGCGTCGAAGAGACGGCGCGCATGCTGGATCTCTCCGACTTGCTCGAGCGCAAACCTGCCAAACTCTCGGGCGGCCAGCGCCAGCGCGTCGCGATGGGCCGCGCGATCGTGCGCAAACCCGAGGTGTTCCTCATGGACGAGCCGCTCTCCAACCTCGACGCGAAGTTGCGCGTGCAGACGCGCACGCAGGTCGCCGAGCTGCAGCGCCAACTCGGCATCACCACCCTCTATGTGACCCACGACCAAGTCGAAGCCATGACGATGGGGCATCGCATCGCGGTGCTGAAAGACGGCATCCTCCAACAGATCGCCGCGCCGCAAGAACTGTTCTCCAAGCCCGTCAACGTGTTCGTCGCCGGCTTCATCGGTTCGCCGGCCATGAACATGATCAGAACGACCGCGACCGCCGGTTCGGCTTCGTTCGCCGGCGCCGATGTCGCGGTGAGCGGCGGCGCTCAGAACGTGATCGTCGGCGTGCGCCCCGAGGGCCTCGAGGTCACGAGCGGCGACGGCATCAACGCCGTGGTCGACTTCGTCGAAGAACTCGGCAGCGACTCCTATGTTCATTGCACGCTCGAAGGCGGCCAGAAGGATCGCATCGTCGCGCGTGCGCCGGGGCTCTCGCGCCTAGTGCACGGTGCGCGCGTCTCGCTGCGGGCCAAGCCCGGCTCGTTGCACGTGTTCGATGCAGCGAGCGGATTGCGCGTGTCGGCCTAGCGCACCGACATGACCGATCTGCGCGTCGACCCGTGGCTCGGCACGATGGTGCACGTCGTCGCGTCGCGACAAAAACGCCCCAATCTCCCGTCGAGCGGCTGCCCGTTTTGTGTCGGCGGACTCGAGGCACCCGAGCCTTACACCGTGAAGGTGATCCCCAATCGCTGGCCGCCGATGCCCGACGCGCGCTGCGAAGTGGTGCTGTACACGAGCGACCACGATGCTCGGCTCACCACGCTCGGCGAAGCCAACATGCACGAACTCGTCGACGTGTGGGCGCAGCGCACCGTCGCACTCGGGGCACGAGATGACGTCGACTACGTGCTCATATTCGAGAACTCGGGCCGCGAAGTCGGTGCGACGATCGACCATCCGCACGGGCAGATCTACGCCTTCGACCACGTGCCCGAACGCCCGCGCCGCCGTCTCGCCGCGGGATGGAAACCCGACCCGACGCGCGACCGCCTGATCGTCGAGCACGACGGCTGGGTGGCCACGGTGCCCTATTCGTCGGCGTACCCGCTCGCGGTGGAGATCGCACCGGTGGAGCGCCTTCCCGACCTCGCGGCGGCCGACGCAGCACGGCGACGAACTTTCGGCGAGATCTTGCAAGACATGTTGCGGCGCATCGAGCGGCTGCACGGCGGCCCGACGCCGACGATGATGTGGTTCAACCAGCGACCCAGCGTGCACGGCTCGCGCAGTCGCGACCTCGACGGCCTCGCCGACGCGTGGTTCAACGTGGAAATCGTGTCGCCGTGGCGCGCGGCGAACGTGATGCGCTACATCGCCGCCGCCGAAGTGGCGACGGGCGAATACTTCATTCCGGTCGTGCCGGAAGATCTTGCGGCGCGTCTGGCGAATTCGGGCTAGCGGCGGCACTCCCGACGCCGTCGCCCGGCGCCGCTCGGCCGTGTGCCGGGCGTGGTCGCCACACGATGAACAGCACGACCGACGAGACGAATACGACCACCGCAGTCCACTGGTTGAGTCGCAGACCGACCGCCACCTTCGACGGGTCGATACGGAGCATCTCGACCAGAAAACGCAGCGTCGCGTATCCCGCGGTGTATACGACGAACAACTGCCCGGGTCGCAGTCGCGCGCGACGGTCGACTTGCAGGAGTATCGCAAACAGCAGGAGATTGCCGAGCGACTCGTAAAGAAACGTCGGGTGAAAGAGCGTGCCCGAGGCGAATCCGTCCGGTAGGTGCTTGTCGTCGATCTCGAGACCCCACGGCAGCGTCGTCGCCCGACCGAACAATTCCTGGTTGAACCAGTTGCCGAAGCGCCCGATTGCCTGTGCCAGCGGCAGCGCAGGTGCGACGACCGTGAGCGATTCCGCGATCGGCAGCCCGCGGCGCTTGGCAACCGCCAACCCGACGATGGTGCCGACGAGCAGACCGCCGAAAATCGCAAGTCCCCCCTTCCAGATCTTCACGATCTCGAGCGGCCGTCCGGCGTACTGTTCCCAGAACGCCGACACGTAGTACACACGCGCGCCGATGATGCCAGCCGGCAACGCCCACATTGCGACTGCGCTGGCGTCGTCGCGCGTACCCAACTTGCGCGCCTCGAGCCGGCGACCTACGAGCCACGTGGCTGCTATGGCGCCGAGCGCGATGATGAGACCGTACGCGTGGAGCTTGAGCGGACCAATCTCCAGCACGCTTGACGGCGGACTGGGAATCGCTGCGAGCCAATGCACGTCCATCACGCTAGTTTCACCGATCGTGCCGGGTCGTTCGCCGAGCGCTGATTGGTCGGCGCTCACGGGTTTCATCGCGGTGATCGCGCTGTTGCCGGCATGGCTGGTGACTACGACCATCGTCTGGATTCCGTTCAGCCGCCTCGGCGGTGTCGATTATCGGTTGTTCGTCGGTGCGTTCTTCGCATTGTTCATCGTGCTCTTCTCGCGCCCGGTGCAGCGCTTCGTGTTGATGCGCCTGCTCGGTGCGCGCGAGCCGTCGCGGCGCGAACGCGAACTGCTCGACGCGGCGTGGCGGCCGATCGTGCGACGCAACTCGCTCGAACAGCGGCAATTCGTGCTGGCGGTCGTCGACACCGATGCGCTCAACGCGTTCGCCTGCGGCGGGCACCTTGTCATCGTGTCGTCGCAGGCAATCGAGCGACTCGACACCGAGCTCCTCTCCGGCGTGATCGCCCACGAACTCAGCCACCACCTCGGGTTGCACACGGTGTCGCTCACCGTCGCTCAGTGGATGATCCTGCCCGTCGTACTGCTCTCGCGCGCGGGCATGCGACTGCGTGCGGTGGCCGAGGCAGCCACGCATGCTTTCGCAAGACGACTGCCGCCCTTGCACGCGCTCGGCCTGTTCGTCGCCGCGTTCTTGCACGTGGCTTCGTGGCTGCTCATGCTGAACGTCTCGCTCGCCAACGTGCTCGGCAACGCGGCGAGCCGTGCCACCGAGTTTCACGCCGACCGACGCGCGGCGCGACTCGGCTTCGGGCACGCACTGCTCGCCGCGATGCGCGAATGGGAGACGACCGCTGAACGCGAACCGCGCGGCAACGTGTGGCAGCGAGTCTTCGCGTCGCACCCGCCGATGCGATTGCGCATCAACAAACTCGCCGCGCACTTGCGGGCGCGGGGCGGTGTGCGGTGAGCGCGGCCGGCGTGGCTCTCGCCGTGCTCGGCGGCGCGTTCGTCGCACTCGGCATTCCGCCGTACTCGGTGTGGCCGCTCGTGATCGTCGGGATCGCGTGCTACTTCGTCGCCGCCGAACGCGCCGCACCGCGGGCACGAACACAATTCGTCGTCGGCGCGGCCTTCGCCTGGGCGTGGCTCGCGCCCGGGATGGGTTGGATGTGGCACCTGGTGCCCGGCGGGTTCGTCGTCGCACCGCTCCTGTTCTGCGTGTGGCATGGTGTCGCGTCGCTCGCCGTCGAGCGACTCGTGCCGCGCCCGGGCACGGCCTCGCACGGCGATGCCGGCTCGCGTGCGACGCGCTTCACCGCGCGACTCCTCGTGCGGGCGGCGCTCCACTCGCTCGTCGAATGCCTGCGCTTTGTCGTGCCGTTCGGCGGCGTGCCGCTCGCGAGTGCGGCGATGGGTGTCGCCGACACGCGGCTCGCGGGGCTCGCCCGCGTGGTCGGTGCACTCGGTGTGTCGGCGTGGATCTTCGTCGCGGCAGCCGCGGTCGCCGAGTTGTGGCTCAGCCGAGGTCAGTTCGGATGGCGTGCGCGGCGCGGGGTGCTCGTGACGCTCGCCGTGCTCGTCGTGGCACAACTGGCCGCGGGCATGGCACCGCGCGCACGCGACACGGGCCGCATCTTGCGCGTCGCGGCGGTGCAGGGCGGCGGGCCGCAAGCAGTGCTCGCCATCGACAGCGATCCGCGCGAAGTGATCACCCGTCATCTCGCCGCCACGCGCCTGCTGGACACCGGCGACAAGGTGGACCTCGTCGTGTGGCCCGAGAACGCAATCGACGTGGCGGATCTTTCGACAAGCAGGGTGCGTGACGACATCGCTGCCGAGGCGCGGCGCGTCGGCGCCCCGTTCGCCGTCGGTGTCACCGAGAGTGCCGGCGACAACTTCACCAACGCCCAGATCGTCGTCGACGTGAACGGCGCCGAGACCAACAGGTACGACAAGGTGCTGCGGGTGCCCTACGGCGAGTACGTGCCGTTGCGCAGGCTGCTCGCCTCGCTCGGCGCACCCGTCGAACGCATCCCGCGCGACGCGGTGGCCGGTACACATCCCGCCTACATCGACGTGCCCGTGCCGGCGCGCACCGATGGTGACGCTGCCCCCACGTCGCGCAACGAACGCCTCGCTGTCGCCATCTCATGGGAAGTGTTCTTCTCGCGGCGCATCAACGACGGTGTCGCGGCGGGCGGTGCGGCAGTGCTCAACCCGACGAACGGGTCGAGTTACACCGGCGAGATACTGCAACGCCAGCAGGTTGCAACTTCGCAATTGCGGGCAATCGAGTCGGATCGCTACGTGGTGCAGGCGGCGACCACCGGATACTCCGCGATCATCGACAACGACGGGCACGTGCTGCAACGCATTCCGATCGGCAAGCAGGCGGCGGTGTTCCACGACGTGCCGATGCGCGAGGGTCGCACCTTGTATTCACGGCTCGGCGACCGAACGATCGTCGGGTTGTTGTTCGGTGTCGTCGCCGCGGCCGTCGCGACGACGGCACGACGCAAGAGCGCACCGCCGCGCAAGACGACGCCACCGCAATGAGCACCGAGGTGCACCTCGGTGACGGCGCGTTCGGCTGCTCGGTCGACGTGCTGCGCGGCGCACGACTTTCGTCGTTGCGCGTCGGTGCGCGTGAGCGCCTGCTCACCCGCAAGCACGGCGCGGCGGCAACGGCATGGGGTGCGTACCCGATGGTGCCCTACGCCGGGCGTGTGCGTGACGGACGCTTCGTGCACGCCGGCGCACAGCACCAACTGCCGCTCAACTTCGGTGCGCACGCGATCCACGGCACCGTGTTCGACGTGAGTTGGTCGACGACCGAGCAGTCAGCGAAGCACGCGGTGTTCGTCGCGCCGCTGGGAGCGCGTTGGCCGTTCGCCGGTCGCGTCACCCACGAGGTGAGCATCGACCGGGCCGAGCGCAGCGTCGCGTGCACCCTCACGGTGACGACGACCGCGGAGTCGATGCCGGCCCAAGTCGGTTGGCATCCGTGGTTCGTGCGACCGGCCCGACTCGAGGTCGACTTCGCCGAGATGTACGTGCGCGACGATGCGCACATCGCGACAAACCGACGCATTCCCCCGCCGCCCGGGCCGTGGGACGATTGCTTCATCGGGCCGCGTCGCGCGCCGAACATCGTGTTCGACGACGGAGCACGGATTGCTGTCGAGAGCGACTGCGACCATTGGGTCGTCTACGACATGCCGACGCACGCGTTGTGCGTCGAGCCGCAGTCCGGGCCGCCGGATGGATTCACGCTCGCACCGCACGTGATCACGCCAACCGAGCCGTTGCGCCGGACGATGAAACTGATCGTCCGATAACTGCCCAGCGATAGCGTCAGGGCGCATGTCGGGGGGCGACGTGCAGCGCGAACTCGACCGTCTGCGTGAAGGTCCGCTGCGACTCGCGTACCTCACGTATCGCGGCAAACCGCACGTCGGCGGGCAAGGCGTCTACACGCGGCACCTCACCAAGGCACTCGTCGACCTCGGTCACCATGTCGAGGTGTACGGCGGCCAGCCCTATCCGGTGCTCGATCCGCGCATCGCGCTGCACAAACTGCCGAGCCTCGACATCTTCAACGACCAGTATCCCGGTCGCTTCCCCGCGTATTGGGAACTGAACAACTGGCCGAACGCGCTCGAGGCGCTCTACTTCTTGAAGGGAACGTTCGCCGAACCGCTCACGTTCAGCCTGCGTGCGTACCGCGCGCTGCGCGAACGAACCGCCGACTTCGACCTCGTGCACGACAACCAGTGCCTCGGCAAGCACATTCTCTCGATCGAGAAGATCATCCCGACGGTCGTCACGCTGCACCACCCGATCACGAAAGACCGCAAGCTCGAGATGCAACACACGAGAACGATGTGGAAGCGCCTCGGCATCTCGCGGTGGTACTCGTTCGTGAAGATGCAGGGCAAGGTGGCGAGCCGCCTGCCGCGCATCGTGGTGGTGAGCGAGAACTCGATCAACGACATTCACACCGACATGGGCGTGTCGCTCGATCGCATGCGACTCGTGCCCGTCGGCGTCGACCCCGACTTGTTCAAGCCGCTGCCGCACGTGGCACGCAAGCCCGACCGTCTCATCACCACGGCGTCGGCCGACGTCGCGCTGAAAGGTCTCGCCTACCTGCTCGAGGCCGTCGCCAAGTTGCGCACCGAACGCGACGTGCACCTCACGATCATCGGCAAGCCGCGCGCGGGCGCGAGCGCCGATTTGATCGAGTCGCTCGGATTGCGCGACTGCATCTCGTACGTGTCGGGGGTGAGCGACGAGCGCATCGTGGAGTTGTATGCCGAGAGCACGCTCGCGGTCGTGCCGAGCCTCTACGAAGGTTTCAGCCTGCCGTCGGTCGAAGCGATGGCCACCGGCATCTGCCTCGTGGCGACCACGGGCGGTGCATTGCCCGAGGTCACCGGCCGTGACGGCGACACCGTGCTGTCGTGCCCGCCCGGTGACGCGGAGGCGCTGGCTGCCGCAGTCCGGCGCGGGCTTGACGACGCCAATCTCCGCGAAAAAGTCGGCGCCGCCGGTCGGCGGCGCGTCGTCGAACGCTGGTCGTGGCGCTACTGCGCCTCGCTCACGGTGGAGCAGTACCGCGAAGTGCTCGCGATGCCGCACAACGTGGAAAAGGCGCGTCGCCGCATCGCTGCAGCGAAGGCCTGAGCCGTGCTGACCATCCGCTTCGAACGCCTCGCAATCACGAGCGACACGTTGTTTCTCGACGCCGGCGCAGGTTTCGGTCGCCACGCCTACGAGGCCGCGCGGCGCGGAGCCACCGTCGTCGCGCTCGACTACGGGCACGACGAAGTCACGGGCACCCGCAACACGTTCGCCGCGATGGCGTTGGCCGGCGAGATCGACTCGGCGCGATTCGGTGGCGCGATTCGCGGCGACGCGACGCGCCTGCCCTTTGCCGACGCGTCGTTCGACTGCGTGGTCACGAGCGAGATGCTCGAGCACATCCACGACGACGCTGCTGCGCTGAGCGAACTCGTGCGGGTGCTCAAGCCGGGCGGCACGTTCGCGGCAACCGTGCCGTCGTGGCTGCCAGAGAAGATTTGCTGGATGCTGAGCGACGAGTACCACGCGCCGTTCGTGCAGGGGGGCCACGTGCGCATCTACACCGCGCGCGAGCTGAGCGACAAGGTCGCGTCGCGCGGACTGCGCATCAACCGCACGCACCGCGCGCACGGTCTGCACTCGCCGTACTGGTGGCTGCGCTGCGCGGTCGGCCCGGCGCGCGATGATCACCCGCTCGTGGATGCGTACAAGAAATTGCTCGAGTGGGACATCGTGAAGGCTCCGGCGATCACCCGCGCACTCGATACGGCACTGTCGCCCGTGCTCGGTAAATCGTTCGTGGTGTACGCCGAGAAACCGGCGGCGGCACCCGAAGCTGCGGTGGCACTGGCGTCAGCGACATCGCCCGTCACCGCGGCACGCCTGCCAGCGACATCGCCCGTCGCCGCGGCACGCCTGCCGACCCGCGACCAACTGCGCGCCACCGCCGAGTGGATCGCCTCGCTGCAGCGACCGTCGGGCATGATTCCGTGGTTCGTCGGCGGGCACTGCGACCCATGGAACCACGTGGAGACCGCGATGGCGCTCGACGTGACAGGCCTGCACGACGCAGCACGCCGCGCCTATGAGTGGCTGATGAACACCCAGCGCCGCGACGGTTCGTGGCACAACTACTACGCGAGCGACGGTTCGGTGGAAGATCCGAAACTCGACTCGAATGTGTGCGCCTACGTCGGTGCGGGCGTGTGGCACCACTGGCAGTGCGCCGACGATCTCGCGGCAGTGGAGCGTTTCTGGCCGATGGTCGAGCGCGCGACCGAGTTCGTGCTCAACATGCGCCGCAAGGACGGGACCGTCCTGTGGGCGAAAGAGACGCACGCCGAACCGTGGTCGTACGCGTTGCTCACCGGCTGCAGTTCGATTCGCCACTCGCTGCACTGTGCAGCGAACGTCGCCGCCCTGCTCGGCGAGCCGCGGCCGTTGTGGCGCGCGGCAGCCGACGCCATCGATGCAGTCATCAAGCACTCCCCAGAGTCGTTCGAGCCCAAGACTCGCTGGGCGATGGACTGGTACTACCCCGTGCTCGCCGGGGCACTCGTCGACGACGCCGCGAAGTTGCGCCTGAACGACGGCTGGGACGCGTTCTTCATGCCCGAGCGCGGCATCCGTTGCGTGAGCGACGAGCCCTGGGTGACCGCGTCAGAGACCGCCGAGTGCGCGATTGCCCACAGTGCCATCGGCGACCAGCAGACGGCGAGCGAACTGCTCGCGCTCACGTCGCTGCACCGCAACGACGACGGTTCGTACTTGACCGGGCTCGTGTATCCGGACCGCATCGCATTCCCGGCGATGGAAGTGAGCGCCTACACCGGAGCCGCGGTGATTCTCGCGGCTGACGCTCAACTGGACTTGTCTCCCGCCCACCGGCTCTTCACGCACCACTGAGCCCGGCGCGATTCAGAGCGCTACGCGTCGCAGCACGCGCAACGAAGCCGTGCGCGAAACTTCGGCGTACTTCCCCGACTCGATCGCCGGAAGATAGATCTCTTCGTAAGGCGCCTGACCACCGTCTGCGGGACGTTCGAACACGTCGTGCACCGCGAGCGAGCCGCCGATTGCCACGTGGGGCGCCCACGCCAGGTAGTCGCCGCGCGCAACGTGTCGCGCGTGACCTCCGTCGATGAAGCAGAACGACACGGCCCGACGCCACCGTGAACCGAGCTCGTGCGAGTCTCCGACGCACTCGCGCACCACGTCGGTCAGTGCGGCGCGGCGCATCGTGTCGCGGAAGAACGGCAGCGTGTCGATGCGGCCCTGCACGTTCACGAGCTCGGGGTCGTGCCACTCCCAACCGGCTTGGTGCTCCTCCGAACCGCCGTGGTGGTCGACGGCGTACAACTCGGTGCGCGCGGCGCGCGCGGCCGCACCGAGCCACACGGTGGAGCGCCCGCAGTACGACCCGACTTCCACCATCGGCAAATTCGGAGCGAGCGCCGCGGCGGCGACCGCCGCTGCGTACAGTGCATCGCCCTCGGCTTCGGGCATGAAACCCTTCGTGGCGAGCGCAATCGTGCGCAAGTGTGCGTCCAACATGGCGCGAGGACGAACGCTATCCGTGCCGCTTCTGCCAGCATGGAGGGGTGCCGACAGCGCAACAGCCGCTCGACGACTTGGTCGCGCTCCTCGACGTGGAGCCGATCGAAGTCAACATCTTCCGCGGCCGCAGCCCCGACGAGAGCCGCCAGCGCGTGTTCGGCGGACAAGTCGCCGGTCAGGCGCTGATCGCGGCGGCGCGCACCATCGACCACGCCGGTCGCAACGTGCACTCGCTGCATGCCTACTTTCTGCGGCCCGGCGATCCTGAAGTGCCGATCCTCTACGAAGTCGATCGCCTGCGCGACGGCAAGAGCTTCTCGACGCGCCGCGTGGTCGCGATACAGCACGGCAAGGTGATCTTCAACTTGCAGGCGAGTTTTCACGCGACAGAACAAGGTCTCGACTACCAACCGACGATGCCGAGCGGGGTGCCCGACCCCGAGTCGTTGCCGGACTTCAAGACGCGCATGGCACCGTACAAAACGCAACTCGGCGAGTGGTACGACAGACCGCGTCCGATCGACACCCGTTACGTCGACTCAGACCCCGTGTCGCGCGAGGGCAACCCGCGCCAGGGCCAGCGGGTATGGATGCGCGCCGAGGGATCGCTGCCGGCGGACCAAGTGCTGCACTCGTGCATCGTCACGTACGCCAGCGACATGACGCTGCTCGACACCGCGCTACTGCCGCACGGCATCGGCTGGACCGACGGCAATGTGCAGATGGCGAGCATCGACCACGCGATGTGGTTCCACCGTCCGTTTCGCGCCGACGATTGGCTGCTCTACGACCAGACGTCGCTCTCCACGTCGAATGCGCGCGGTCTCGCCGGCGGCGCCATCTACACGCGCAGCGGAGAACTGGTGGTGTCGGTGGTGCAAGAGGGTCTCATTCGACTGGTCGGGAACAAGTAGCCGTATGCGCCCCTTCGTGTGCGTGCTCGCCGTCGCGGGATTCGCCGGCATGGAAGCCGTCACCTACGCGGTGCACCGGTTCGTGATGCACGGTCCGCTCGAGCGACTGCATCTCAGCCACCACCGAAACGCCGCGGCTGAGTTCGCCGAGAAATCACCCGAACCCAACGACGTCTTTCCGCTCGCCTTCTCCGCCGTCGTGATCGCCGGCTTCTGGATCGGTTTCAACATTGACGGTCTCGGGTGGTTGCTCCCGCTGTTCGTCGGTGTCACCGTCTACGGCATCGTCTACACCGTGGTGCACGACGGCGTCATACACGGACGCGTGCGGTGGATGAAGCGCAGCGACTCGCGCATCGCAACGAGCCTCGCCGTGGCCCACCGCGCGCATCACCGTGACAACGGTGAACCCTACGGGATGCTGCTGCCGTGGCTCACGATGCGCGACGCGCGACGCGCGGACTCGCGAATCGCCGCGCCGCGCTAGCCGCGCAGCGGGTCGCGACCGTCCCAGGTGCCTTGCGCGTCGTAGGGCTTGAATCGCGCGAACATCTCCTCGCCGTACCACTTCTCTCGTCGGGTGCGGCCGACCACGCGCAAGTGCTCGGGACGGCGACGCGCGAAGTTCGTCATCGCTGCTGCATCACGCCACAGGCTGAAGGTGCCGAGCCGCAGGATCGGGGCCTCGCCGATTCCGACCACCGCCAGGAGTCCCTCGCTCGCGTGCAATTCGGCGTCGACGATTCGCGCCTCGCGCGAGAACGTCCGCCACGAGACGGCGCGCACGTCGGCGCGCGTGATCATCGCCAACGCGTCGCCGCCAGCCGTCGACGAAGCATCGGCGCGGTCTGACGCTGCACCGACCATCTTGGGAATCTCGCGACCGCGCCACGAGCCGTGTCCGCCCGCGCCGCGCAATTTCACGTGCCACGATTCGGCGAGGCCGCTGCGTTCACGCACCCGCGCGGTGAATTCGTCGGCACACGAGTCGTCGTCGAACAACGCAAACAGCGCGGTGCGGCCGAACTGCGTGCCGGGCGCCGTGCTCGAGCCGTGTCCGGTACCCAGCACACGCAAGAACCGCAGACCGCGCGCGCCGCGATAACGCACGCGGTCGAACGCCAACGCCGCGAACATCGCGGGATTGCCCCGCCATCGCAGGAGGTGGAACGACGCGACGCTGCTCATTTCTGCCTTACAGTGTGTCTGCGTGTTCGCTGCGTTGCTCGCCGTGCTGATCGGCTACTTGCTCGGTTCGATTCCCGTCGCCGACGCCGTGACGCGGCGCGCCGGAGCCCCGAACCTGCGCGACGTCGGCGACAGGAACCCCGGGTTCTGGAACTCGCGCAGCGTGCTCAGCCGCAACCAGTCGCTCACCGTGTTCGTGGGCGACCTGCTGAAAGGCACGGTGTCCGTGGTCGTCGCCCAGGAGCTCTCCGACGACTGGCGGGTGTGGTTCCTCGCAGCGGCTGCCGCGATGGTCGGTCACGCGTGGCCGGTGTTCGCGCGATTCAGCGGCGGACGCAGCGTGCTCACGTGGGTCGGCGCGGCACTGGTGCTGAGCCCGCTCCCGGCCGGGTTTTCGCTGTTGCTCGTCCTGCTGTTCTGGGCAGCGACGCGCGAGTTCAGTCATGCCGCGCGCATCGGTGTAGTCGTGTATCCCTTCGCGCAGTGGTACGCCGACGGAGCCTGGCAAGCGGCGGCCACCGGCGCGTTGATGTCGATCATCGGGTTGCGTTTCGTGATGGCACGTGGTTGGCAACCAACCCGCGAGTCAGTACTTGCGGCCGCGCCACTCGCGCGATGGCGACAGCGTGCCGCCGACGATGACGAGCCACGCGAGTAGGTCGGCGAACGGCGACAACCAGTAGCCGAGGCGCGGGCGTTCGTACGCTCGGTGGGTACCGAGCAGTGTGCCCAGTCTCAGCAGCAACGCTGCGGCGGTGAGCGGTGTCGCAACACCACCCGCGAACAACCAGACGGGCGCAGCCAGCACGACCGCCGTCACGAGGATGTCCCACCACTGCCGCGACGGATGGTCGACACCGCCGAGCGCGAGCGAGCGGCCCCACCCGCGCCACGTGTCGGCGAACCCGTCGAACATCGCCACGACCAAGAGGTCCGACCCGTCGAACATCGCCACGCGCTTGCCGTCGCGCACAAGTTGGCGAACGAGGGCGACGTCTTCGATGATCTCCCCGCGCACCCGCTCGCACCACCGGTCGCGCAGTGCATCGTCGCGGCGCATCACCATGCACTGACCGTTGGCGACCGCGTCGCGCCCCGCGCGTGACGCACCCGCCGCATGGCGGTACACGAGCGACACCAGCATCGCCGCGTGCAGCCACTGGCTCGCAGGCGACGTGGTGCGGAACTTCGGCGCGACCGTCGCCAGCACCACACCGTCATCGACGAGCTGCCGTGCTGCCGCGCTCGGCAGCGATGCGTCGGGGCGTGCATCGGCGTCGAGCGTCACGATCACGTCGCCTTGCGCCGCTTCGATGCCTTGTCGCAGGGCCCAGATCTTCCCGACCCAACCGGCTGGCAACGGCGCACCTCGCACGACTTGCGCACCGTGCGCAGCGGCGATTGCCGCCGTGTCATCCGTCGACTCGTCGTCGACGACGATCACCTCCACGACCCCTGGTGCCTCGCGCAAGGGGGCGAGACACTCGGCGAGACGCGCAGACTCGTTGCGGGCCGGTATCACCACGCTGACGCGGGGCATCGTTGCCTCGCCGCGCGACTGCATCGCTGTCGCAACATGAGCGCGCAAGCGCGTGCCGCCGCGCGCCGCGCGCCACAGTCGCGGCGCGACCGCCGCCAACGCGACGAGCTCAGCCGCGGCGAGCAGCCAGCGCAGTGCGTCGGTCACGCATGCACGGCCGGGCGGCGGCCCGACCACGGCGCGGCAGCCTCGAGTTGCGCGGCGAGGCGCAGCAACACGTCCTCGCGACACGGCGCCCCGACGAACTGCACGCCCATCGGCAAACCTGACGCGCTCATGTGCAACGGCAGGCTGATCGCCGGCTGTCCGGTCATGTTGAACTGCGCGGTGTACTGCATGATCTCGCGGATTCGCTCCATCGAGTCGTCGCCCGACAAAGCACCGATCTTCGGTGGCGGGCCGGCGAGCGTCGGCGTCACCAGCACGTCGAACCCCTGCTTCTCGTCGCGCGGCAACCACCACGACACGACGCGTCGCGACCACGCATGCATCCACGCGACGGCACCGAGATACGCCACCACGTTCGTCGCGTTGCCGAACTGCGCCATCAAGTGGTTGCCCGGTTCGATGTCGTCGGTGGTGAGCGTGGTGCCGAACGACTTCTCGAGCGCCGCGACGTCGTAGGCGATGTGCGCGATGACGATCGCAAGGAACATGTCGCCGAACTCCGCTTCGCCGAGCGCCGCGGGCGACGCGACCTCGACGTTATGACCGAGCCGCTCCAGTAATTTGCCGGCGGCGGCGACTGACTCGCGCGCCTCAGGGTGGTCGAGCCCGCCGGCCATGAGCGGCCCCGACAAGAGCCCGACGCGCAACTTCTCCACTTTCGCGCCGATTTCGCTCGCGTACGGACGCAGCGGCAACGGCGGCGTGTTCGGATCGCCCGTTTCGTAGCCGCTGATCGCATCCATCACCGCCGCGGTGTCGCGCACCGACCGCGTGACGCACCCTTCCACCACGCCGCCGATCCACGATTCACCGATCGCAGGTCCGAGACTCACGCGCCCTTTGCTCGGCTTCAGACCGACCAGCCCGCACTCGCTCGCCGGAATGCGGATGGAACCGCCGCCGTCGTTGGCGTGCGCGACCGCGACGCAGCCAGCCCCGACCGCCGCCGCCGATCCGCCACTCGAACCGCCGGTCGAGTGCTCGGTGTTCCACGGATTGCGCGCCGGGCCATAGGCAAGCGGTTCGGTGGTGATCGTGCTGCCGAACTCCGGCACGTTCGTGCGCCCGATGGCGATGAAGCCCGCGCGGCGGAACCGCTCAAAGAGATACGAGTCTTCGGTCGCGACAAACTTGCGGTTCTTCAAGAAACGCGTGCCGAGATGGTACGGCTCGCCCTTGATCTGGCAGTTCAGGTCTTTCACGAGCATCGGAACGCCGGCGAACGCGCCGTTGCCCGCAGACTTTGCTTCGGCGCGCGCGCGTTCGTAGCGCGGGTGGATGACCGCGTTCAGTTGCGGGTTCACGCGCTCCACTGCGGCGATCGCAAGATCGACGAGTTCGGCGGCGGAGAGTTGTTTGCTGCGCAGCAGTTCTGCCTGCGCCGTGGCATCAAGTTCGAGCGGGTTGGTCATGTTCCGACACACTAGAAGCCGTGCGGGTGCTGGCGGCAGTCGACAAATTCCGCGGTACCGCCACGGCGAACGAAGTCGCGGCCGCGATCGGCGATGCCTGCTGGATGTCGGGCCACGAATGCCGCGAGATCGCGCTCGCCGACGGCGGCGAGGGCACGCTCGCGGTGCTCGGCGGGCCGAATCGTACGACGCGAGTCGAAGGCCCGCTCGGCGCACCCGTCGATGCCGGCTGGCGACTGCACCGCGGTACGGCGGTGATCGAGATGGCGCTCGCCTCGGGTCTGTTGCTCGTCGGCGGTGCAGAGCACAACGACCCAGTTGCAGCATCCACCGTCGGCACGGGTCAACTGATCGACACCGCGCTCGATCTCGGCGCCGAGCGCATCATCGTGTGCGTCGGCGGGTCGGCGACGACCGACGGAGGCCTCGGTGCCGTCCAAGCGATTTCTGCACCGGCGCGGCTGAAGCGACTCGAGTTCGAGGTGGCGTGCGACGTGCGCACCAAGTTCCTCGACGCCGCTACCTTGTTCGCCCCGCAAAAAGGCGCGTCGCCGTCGCAGGTGAAGTTCCTTGCGTCGCGGCTCGCCGGCACCGCGCAGTGGTACCGCGAACGATTCGGTGTCGACGTCACGACGGTCGAGGGCGGCGGCGCCGCGGGCGGACTGGCGGGCGGGCTCTATGCGCTCGGCGCGCGACTCGTCGCCGGTTTCGAACTCGTCGCGCACGAAGTGCTGCTGCACGACCATCTCGCCGAGTGCGACGCCGTCATCACCGGTGAAGGCCGCCTCGACGAAACGAGCTTCGACGGAAAGGTCGTCGGAGCCGTGCTGTCGCTCGCTCGAGCACACCGCAAACCCGTCGCGGTCGTGTGCGGCGAAGCTACGACGCGAGGGCGGGCCGACGCCGAACGGCTCGGAGCGCAGGTCGTCTGCTTGCGCGACGAGTTCGGCGACGCCGCGACGACGAGCCCGCGGCAGTGCGTCCGCGACGCGGCGCTGGTCAGCCTCCGACGGTGGTGGTCGTGACGACGGCCGGAGCCGCCCCTGCGCCGCTCGCGATGATTGCGAGCGGCTTGCCCGCCAGGTCGGTGCCGAGCAAGACGAGCACGCTCGCCTCGCCGAGGCTGCCGGTCTCGGTCGGGATCGGGGTGGGCATCGGCGACGTTGCGACGCCACCGAGTTCTTGCGCGACTTGCGCGGCAGCGGTCTCACTGCCGAGCAGGTAATAGACGACGGTGACCGTCTGCTTCGGGGTGATCTCGCTCTTGTTGATGGCCGGCTGCACGATGTAACCCTTGCCCTGCATCTCGGTGGTGAGCAACCCGGCGCTGCCGCTCACACCCGACGCGTTGGCAACCTGCACCTTGAACGCCGTGAGCACGACCGGCGCCGCAGTGGTCTGCACCACGATTTCTTCGACGCTGGTGTCGGTCGAGACGACCTCGTCGGGGGAGGCGACATCGTCAGGAGTGGCCAAACCGGTGTCGTTACGCAGGTCGCGCAGGATGAAAAATCCCAGCAGCACGGCGAGCACCGCGACGACGATCGACAGAACGGAGTTCACGTTTCCCGTCCGCGGTTCGGAGGTCGGACGCTGACGACGTTGCTCTTGACTCATACAACGAGACTAATCGCTTCCTCTACGACTGAGACTCCCTCGCGATGGACTCAATTCTCGCCCGATTGGACTCGGCGTAGTCTCCTCACGTGCCGGGCGTCAACGGAACAAGCTGGAAGGTTTTCGCTATGGCACTCGCCCTTTTGTCTCTGTTGCTCGGACTGTGGGTTCAAGCCACGCCTCTGGGTTCGGCACCCGATGAGAGTGCTCACTACATAAAGTCCGCTGGAGTGATTCGCGGACAATTCACTGGCCAGGATGTGCCGCATTGGCTGTTCAGCGTCAGCGGCTGGGTGTACGACGACTCATCAGGTGTCCGGAACGTCTTGCTCGTCGGCAACGGTGAAATACTCGGGATTCAAAGCCCCGACACTGTGCGCGAGGACATAGAAGCGTCCTTCGGGGTCCCAGCAGATGCAAGGGTGGGATTTGACTTCGGGGCGATCCATGACACGCGCTACGCCAGTTACCGAGTGCTGGCAGAACTGAACGACGGAAGGATTGCAACGATCGCACCAGCAGCCGAAAACAACATTGCAGTCGTCTCGGATGGGGAACTCAAAGATGGACGGACCCCGGCCGAATCGATGACGACACTCGGAATCGTAGAGGAGTCCCAGCTCACGGGTCGCATGGAGTACTCCCACTGGTCCACGTACCTGGACATTGAGCGACAGTTCGATGCGGCGAGGAATGTTCAGGCGTGCTTTGTCGCTCAGGCCCAACGAGCGTCGTGCGGGTTGAAAGTCGAGGATGTTGAAATCCAAGGCGAAATATCAGAACTCCCCCTGACGATGATGGGACGGTACACGCCAGCGATGTATGTGATTCCCGGGCTCGGAACGCTTCGCGGACCTTCGAACCTGTCCTGGTACCTTGCTCGCGCTGCCGGGGCACTCGTCGGCGCCAGCCTTGTCGCTCTGGCGGTCGTCGTATTGTCTCGCCGTTCGCTTTCTTTGCTCGGACTCGTCACCAGTCTCGTACCTGCCGCGTTCTTCCTCGGCTCCGTGGTCAATCCGAGCGGAATGGAAATACTTGCGTCGATCACGTTGTGGATCGCGACTCCGGGTTTCCTGCGACTCGATCGACGCGATGCGTGGGAGGTGGTCGCGTTCGCCACCAGCGGACTCGTCGTGATACTTGCCCGACCGCTCGGGATGGTCTACTACATCGTGATACTCGGGCTGTGTGTGTTGACCACTGGCACCCTCCGCAGCATCTTGGATATCATTCGCCGCCGAGTACTCATCGCCAGCATCCACGGGATTGCAATCTTGTTTGCCAGCTGGTGGTATTTCTTCGTTTACAACAATGTCGTTGACCCGAGTCGTGCGGAATACCTGGGGCCTCAGGTCCCGATGACCGAGCGGATTCTGCACTCACTCTTTGGAAACGTCTCAAGGGTCATTGCCGAGGGTATTGGCGACCTCGGCTCGCACGAGGTTGGGATTCCAGCGATTGCACTCACATCTCTCATCATCCTCGGCACGTGGCTTGTCGCAGCCGGTTGGTCCCGGAGTGAACAGGCAACGAGGCAGGCGCTCGTCGTGCTCGCGGTGCTGATCGTCGTCTTCGTCATCGCCACGGATGTCAACTACATGAGAATTCTCCGAGGCTACGGAGCCCAAGGTCGGCATGCCATGCCGCTGCTCGTCGGGATTCCTCTTTTGGCCGTGCGAAATCTACGAGCGACCCGCGTGATGACCGTCACGACCCTGTGCGTTTGGGTAACCAGCCAGTTCCTTGCCGGATTCACTGCATTGCGGCGTTATTCAGTGGGCATGATTGACGACAACTTCCTTGAAATGTTCTACTTTCCACTCTGGGAACCGCCACTGGGAATCAGACCGACCTTGTTTCTTCTCGCGGTGCTGCTCATCACGGCTGCAGTCGGGGTGGCCCGGCTCGAGCCTCATGCGCGGCGAGCCGAGGGTGGGGATTGAACCCACGACCTGCCGCTTACAAGGCGGCTGCTCTGCCACTGAGCTACCTCGGCGAGTCGCGGTCGGCGACGAAGTTCCATGCTACGAGCGCGGCTTGCCGGGTTGCCGCGCGCGCACGACTTCGTACGTCGCCAGCGCCGCGGCAGCAGACACGTTCAGCGACGACAACGCACCGCGCATCGGAATCGACACGAGCAGGTCGCAGCGTTCGCGCACGAGACGAGACAACCCCGGCCCTTCGGCGCCGAGCACGAGACACACGTGTTCGCACGCGAGATCACCGAGACCAAAGACGGGCTTGTCCGCCGCATCGTCGAGACCGACGACCCACACGTTGTTGTCGCGGAGTTGTTGTATCGCGGTCGGAAGTCCGGGCACCACGCACATCGTGAGGTATTCCACGGCGCCGGCGGCCGCCTTGGCTGCGCTCGGCGTCACGTGCACCGCACGATGACGCGGAAGTATCACGGCATCGACGCCTGCACCCTCGCAACTGCGCAGAATCGCCCCGAGGTTGCCGGGGTCGGTGACGCCGTCCACCGCCACGATGAACAACTTGTCGTCGTCAACCGCTGACGCGAGCACCTCGTCCAGCAGCGTCTCTTCGAGCGGTTCAGCGAACGCGATCACGCCCTGCGGTGCCTCGCTGCGAGCCGTCTCGTCGATCTCGGTGCGCGACACTCGCCGCACGGCGACGCGTTGCGATGCCGCCAACTCGAGGATCTCGCCGATCACCGGGTTCCTGTCACTGTCGTCGTTCACGAGCACCTCGCGCACTCGACGACGCGATGCGATGAGCAACTCGCGCACTGCCTGACGACCTTCGATCTGTTCGCCACCGAGTGAGCGGTCGTTGCTCGGTGCCCGCGCCGGTCGGCTCGCGCGCGGCGATCGTCGAGGTTCGTTGGGCCTCCGGCGCGAGCGGCCCCCGCCGCGCGACTTGCGACTCATGCGGTGAGCAACGCCACCGCGATGCACGCGAGACCCTCCACTCGTCCGATCGCACCGAGGCCCTCGGCCCGCCGTCCCTTCACGCTCGCCGGTGCGCCGACGGCTTCCGACAAATTCGCCTGCATCTCCGCACGCAAGGGGGCGATCCTCGGGCGCTCGCAGATCACGTTCACGTCGACGTTGACCACGTTCCAGCCGCGTGCCTTCACCATCGCGACCACCGCCCGCAGGATCGCCATCGAGTCGGCGCCTTGCCACTGCGGGTCGGTGTCGGGAAAGTGCTCGCCGATGTCGCCGAGTGCCGCCGCGCCGAGCAGCGCGTCGCTCACCGCATGGGCCACCGCGTCGGCGTCGCTGTGCCCGAGCAGGCCGCGCTCCCCGGCGAATCGGACACCGGCAAGGACGAGCGGACGGTCGTCGTCGGCAAAGCGGTGGATGTCGAAGCCTTGCCCGACGCGCAGACCATTCACCGCGGTGTCACTGCTCGCCGCGCTGTTGGGCACGCGCCCATTCGAGGTCGTCGCGAGTCGTGATCTTGCGGTTGAGCACGTCGCCGTCGACGACGAGGACCCTTCCGCCTTCGGCTTCGACGAGTGAGGCGTCGTCGGTGCCTTCGCCGCGCTGGGCGTGCGCGCGGCGCAACATCTCCGCGCGGAAGGCTTGCGGTGTCTGCACGGCGCGCAGCGAGCCCCGCGGCGGGGTGCGCATCACTTGCCCGGTGTCGTCGACCACCTTGATCGTGTCGGCCACCGGAATCGCGGGCACCGCACCGTCGGCACCCTCGGCCACGGCCGAGATCACGCGCGCAAAGTCGTCCTCGTTCGCAAAGGGTCGCGCCGCATCGTGCACGCAGATGATGGACGCGTTCTTCGGCACGGCTGCGAGACCGCGGCGCACCGACTCGCTGCGCGTCGCACCGCCGGGCACGCCGCCTTCGTCGAGCGCGACGTCGGGAGGCAGCACCACCACCACCCCGTCGCTCGACTCCCGCGCGACGGCGACGGACCAATCCATCACGCGGCGGTCACCGAGCATTTCGAACTGTTTCGGCCCACCGAAGCGAGTTCCCGAGCCTGCCGCGACGACGATGGTCCAGATCACCTCGCCGGGCCGGCGGACTTCTCCTGTCGCCATCTCCCGTAAGGGTAGTACCGTGTTTCACATGACCCACGATGAACTCCTCGCGAAGAACGAGTTCTTCGCCGCCACACCAGCCTCGTCGTTGAAGAACATCGCTGCTGCAGGTTCGGTGCGGTCACTGCAACGCGGTGACGTGCTCTTCAACGAAGGCGACTCGCCGGACGCGATGTTCGTCGTGCTGTCGGGGCGCATCGCCATTGCGATCGGCAACCGCCCGCTCGACTCGCGCGAGAGCATGCTCGCCCTCATGGAGTCGGGCGACTTGTTCGGCGAACTCGGCCTGCTCGACGACGGCGCGCGCAGCGCGCTCGCCCGCGCGCTCGAACCGTCGAGCGTGCTGCAGATTCCGTACTCGGCGGTGAAGGCCGAACTGAAGGGCAACCCGTCGATGCTGTGGGGCGTCACCAAATTGTTGGCCAGGCGCCTGCGCGTGATGGACGAGGTGCTCTCCGACAGCGTGTTCCTCGACGTCACCGGGCGCACCGCCAAGCGGCTGCTCGAACTGTCGGAGGGCATCGACGAGTTCGTGTTGCCGGTCACGCAGGAAGAATTGGCGGGCATGGTCGGCGCCTCTCGCGAACGCGTGAACAAGGCGATCGCGAGTTTCATCAGGCTCGGATGGCTCGAGCAAGCCGACCGCCGCTACCGCATCAAAGAGCGCGCCAAGATGACGGCGCGTGCCACGTGATGCTGCGCGCAAACCGCTAGTCGCCCAGCAGCCACGCGCGGGCCCGCGCGAACGCATCCGCGGCGTCGTCTTTGCGGTGCACCGGTCGCGACGGATCGTGCGCGAACGCGTGCTCGGCTTGCGCGTATTCCACCACGCGGCATCCGGTTCCGCGCAACGCGTGCACGTCGGCAGGCGGGGTGTACGGATCTTTCGATCCGATGATCGCGAGCACCTTGCTCGCATCACCGCGTGCGAGTGCGTCGAGCGGTTCGCCCTGCGTCGAGGAGCGCCAGTTCGGCGGCACACGGATCATTCCGTAAAAGCTCGCGATGCGCGCGAACCGCCCGCTCGTCGCCGACTTGAAGCAATACATCCCGCCCATACAAAAGCCGATAAGCCCGAGGCGCGGCGTGCCGAGCGCGTCGGCGGCTTCGTGCAGATCGCGGAGGTGCAGTGCGTCGTCGAGCGAGGCAACCGCGGCCGTGCGCGGTTCGATCTCGGGCGGCAGGTCGCGGCCCGGGAACGGTTCGACGGCGCACACGGCCATGTTCCACTCGCGCGCCAGCCGGGCGACCATGTCGTCGTACAACGGTCGAAGCGACCAGATGTCGGGGGCGATCACCAGACCCGTCGCGGGTGAGGCCGCGCTGGTGTCGATCTCGGCGGGGGTACCCGACGGCAAGGTGATGCGCACCAGGCAATTCTTGCCGACCTCCCCCGTGCAAACGCGGCGCGCGGCGGGTGCGGTGAGAGTCGCGGTGAGGCGCGTTCTCACGCTGGGGCGGCATGACCGTTCAACGACATGCCACCTCCGTCCGACTCAATCCCATCACCATGCTCGATCGTGAATGGCAACGGCTCTCCCGTTGCCCGCGCTCGGTGCGCACGGCGAATTCCTGGCGACTGTGCCCCGAAGACTTCGCTTCGCTCGACGACCTGCTCGCCGCCGCCGGCTTCCGGGGCAAGAAGTGCGACTCGGTCGCCGACCAAGTGCTCGCCCGGTTGGTGCGGCGGGCCGCCACCGACCCGCTCGCTGCCCGCATCGTGTTGCAGCGCGTGATGCCGCCGATGGTCGCCATCGCGCGACGGCGCGGCAAATCCTGCGGCGGCGGATTCGACGAAGCGATGGCCTCGGTGCTGTCGCACGTCTGGGAGGTGATTCGCACCTACCCGATCGAGCGTCGCCCGGCGAAGATTGCGGCGAACATCGTGCGCGACACCGAGTACTTCGCGTTCGTGCGCGGCAACCGGTCGCGACCGCTGCACGTGTCGCTCGACGAGATGCCCGAACACGCCACGATGAAGCTCGCCACCGACGCCGACGGCAACCGGCTGAGCGGCGGTTACGGACCCGCAGAAATCGCCTCGTCGGTGCTGGTGCGCGAGCTCCTTCGCGAGGCGCGCATGAACGACTTGTCAGCACAGTCGACGCGCGTGCTCGAGGCACTGTGCGACAAGACACTGGCCGAGTACGCGGCGGCGGTCGGCATCAGCGAACGCATGGCCCGCAACATCCGGCGGGAAGCCGTCAACGAGCTGCGTGTACGAACGCGGTGCGAGGTGTGAGCCGCACCCGGCGCAGGCGCAGGCTGTTCGTCACGACGAACACGCTGGAGAACGCCATCGCGAGCCCGGCCCACATCGGATTCAGCAGACCGAGCGCGGCGAGCGGCAGTGCGGCCACGTTGTAGACGAACGCCCAGAACACGTTGGCGCTGATGGTTCGCAGCGTGGCGCGCGACAGGAGAATCGCGTCGGCGACGAGACGAAGATCGCCGCTCACGATCGTGAGGTCGCTCGCATTCATTGCCACGTCGGTGCCGGTGCCCATCGCGATTCCGACGTTGGCCTGGGCGAGTGCCGCCGCATCGTTGACACCGTCGCCGACCATCGCGACCGCGTAGCCGCGCTGCTGGAGGTCGGCCACGACGCGTACTTTCTCCTCGGGCAGCACGCCGGCGATCACGTGCTGCTCGTCGGCGTCGATGCCCACCTGGCTCGCGACCGCAAGCGCGGTCTCTCGACTGTCGCCGGTGAGCAGCATCGGGCGGAGCCCGAGTTCGCGCAACGACGCGATTGCCGCGGCACTGTTCGCCTTGGGACGATCGGCGACCACGCACACGCCGCGCACGGATCCGTTTGTCGCCACGAGCACGCCGATGTTGCCTTCCGCACGGGCGGCATCGAGCGCAGACGACATCACCGCGGGCACCAACACGAGCTTGCGTCGCATCAACTTTTCGTTGCCGACCAACACACTCGCCCCGTCGACGACGCCGATCGTGCCCATACCGGGAAGGTTCTCGAACGACTCGATCGCGGCGAGTGTCCCGAGTTCGGCGATGGCCGCCGACGCGATTGCCTTGGCGACGGGATGCTCGCTCGCGTGCTCGAGTGCGCCCGCCGACGCCAGCACCTCGGCACGCGTGACGCCGGCGACGCATACCACGTCGACGAGCTGCATCGAGCCGACGGTGACGGTGCCCGTCTTGTCGAACACCACGGTGTCGACCCGACGCGTGCCTTGCAGCACGTCAGCACCCTTGATCACGATGCCCATCTGCGCCGCACGTCCGCTGCCGACCATCAATGCGGTCGGCGTGGCGAGGCCCAGCGCGCACGGGCACGCGATGATGAGCACGGCCACCGCGGCGGTGAAGGCCTGTGTCGTGTCGCCGCGCCACGCCCACGCCGCGAACGTCACGATTGCGATGACAATCACCGCTGGCACGAACACACTGCTCACGCGGTCCGCGAGTTTCTGCACCGGGGCCTTTGTCGCCTGGGCGTCGCGCACGAGCCTCGCCATCTGCGCGAATGTCGAGTCGGCACCGACCCGCGTGGCCTGCACGACGAGGCGACCCGTGAGGTTCACCGTCGTGCCCGTGACGTTCATGCCGACGGTCACGTCGACGGGCACGCTCTCGCCCGTCAGCATCGACACGTCGACCGACGAGCTGCCGTCACGCACCACGCCGTCGGCGGCGATGATCTCCCCAGGCCGCACGACCACGAGGTCGGAAACTCTCACGTCGCTGGCATCCACTTGCACTTCTTGTCCGTCGCGCAGCACCGTGGCATGACGGGCGCCGAGCGCGAGCAACGAGCGCAGTGCGTCACCAGCCCGGCGCTTGGCGCGCGCCTCGAAATAGCGGCCCGCGAGCAGAAAAATGGTGACGGCGACGGCGACCTCCATGTATACGTGGTCGACGTCCATCGCGGCCATGTCCATCGCGCTGTGCTCGGCGGCGTTGCCCCACACGAGCGCCCAGATCGACCACCCCATCGCGGCGATGATGCCGAGCGAGATGAGCGTGTCCATCGTCGTCGTGCGGTTCCCCGCGTTCATGGCGGCCGCGCGATGGAACGGCCCCGCCGACCACACGACGACCGGCAATGACAGGGCGAGGGCCCACCACTTCCAACCGTCGAACTGCAGCGGCGAGAACATCGACACCGCGACCACCGGAACCCCGGCGATGAGCGACACCGTGAGGCGGGTGCGGAGCATGGCCACGCGCTCGAGGATTTCTTTGTCGAGCATCTCGGGGGTGGTGTCTTGCACGAGTCGGGCGCCGTACCCGGCTTCCTCCACTCGCGCGATCACCCGCGCCGGCGACACACGATCGTCGAAGGAGACGCGTGCCGACTCCGTCGCGAAGTTCACCGTGGCGTGCACGCCATCCAATTCGTTCAATGCTTTCTCGATTTTCGCGGCGCATGCGCCGCAGGTCATGCCCGAAACGGAGAGGTCGAGTTGGTGGGCGGCGGCCACCGTCGCGCGGCTCGTCTGCTTGGTGCTCATGCGTGGGTCGCCCGGGGATCGAACCCGGGACCTGCGGATTAAAAGTCCGTTGCTCTACCAACTGAGCTAGCGACCCGTGGCAGAGTCAGGCTACTTGCGGACTCAGCGAACGAGCATGGCAGTCGCTGCGAACTGGCATGCGACAGCGGTAACCGTCATCACGTGCCACACCTCGTGGAAGCCGAACACCGCCGGACGAAGTCGCGGCACGCGTCGCGAGAACATGATCGCACCGGTGGTGAAGATCACACCGCCAGCGGCGTAGAGCGCGAGAGTCGTCATGCCGGTGCGCTGGTACAACCACGGCAACACGACGATCACCACCCAACCGAGTGCGAGATACAGCGACGACGAGAATTTTCGCGCCTTCCACGTGGCCTTCAGCACGATGCCGAGTACGGCTACCACCCACACCAGGACGAGCAGCACGATGCCGGCAGCGCGCGGCAACGCGACCAGGCACACCGGCGTGTACGTGCCGGCGATCAAGACGAAGACCATCGAGTGGTCGATGCGTTGCATCACCACCTGCATGCGGCGACTTCGTGCAAGCAAGTGATACGTTGCCGACACACCGAACAACAGCGCGAGCGACGCGGTGTAAATCGCGGTGGCGACCGTGGCAGTCGCGCCGTTGGCGAGGAACGTGAGCGCGATTCCGGCCGGCAATGCCACGACGAGCGCACCGGCGTGGATGCGACCTCGCCACTCCGCGCGCCACTCACCGAGCACGTGATGGAAGACGGGCGTGTGCGGCACGATGCGACTCTTCGTTCGAGCGTACGCCGCGCCCGCGGTAACGTCAGGCGAACTTAGCGTGACGTTCGAGCAACCTGGCACGTTGGCGCCGAAGGCTCGATCTGCGCTTCCACTCCTTGGCTTTCCAGTGGCGCAGCCGGCGGTGGTGCGACGCGCGTTCTTGCGCGTGGTGTTCGTCGACGTGGTGCATCGGCTTCCACTCGACTGCTGGATCGTCGCATTCGTCGACGTCGCACGAACGACCGACGCGCGCGGCAAGGGCGTGCAACTCGCCCTTCACTCGGTGCCGTTCGGCGTGCGCGCGCGCGCGCAACTCGGCTTTGGATAGTGGTGCCGAGTCATCACCATGATGGCGCTTGCCCATGCCTACCTCCCGTAGAACTGGTCGCGCTCTCCCTTGGGGGCAGACAGTACTCCGCGCGCCGGGGGTGTCAAGAGGCGAATGTTGCGGCGAGGTAACTCTTGATGCGAACCAAGCAACGGCGACGGGCAGATTGGCCGGACGCGCGACGATGCCTCAGCCGAATGCGCGGATCGGCCGCACATGGAACGGATTGAATCCGCCGTTTCTGCGCGGATCGCCCGTCAACCACTTTTCCCGATCGAATTGCTGGCCGTCGACCCACAACTGAGTCCAGGCGTTTTCATTGTTGTATTCCGACGAAGTCCAATAGAACCCGCGTGTGAAGCCGAACGAGTTGTTGCCCGTGAGATCGTTGTCGGTGAGCGCGAGCACGTTGTAGAGCGCGTCAAGTTCGTCTTTGCTCGGAAGGAACCAGTCGTCTTTTCCGCCGCAGACGAGACCACCCGCGTATCCGGCTGCCGTCGGGGCAACGGCCGCCAAGGTGCGGTGTTGCTTCCAGATGAGCTCGGTGTTCTGCAAACCCATACCAATCGCCTTGGAGCGCACGCGATTTTTTGCGGCCGTCCTCCACTCGGGGTACAGCAGCGGCAGTTGCTTGGTGCCCTTCTTGTTCGCCGGGGTGTTGCGCCACACCATGCCGCTCGCCTGGCACGAAGCAGGCGAGGCTTCGAGCCAGCGACCCCAGGTCTGTGTCGATCCTGCGTCGTAGAACACCACACCGCCACCCGGCCCGATGTCGCCAACTTGGCACGATGTGCCCGCGCTACAGGTTGCCGAGGCACGACCCCCGGGCGGAATCGAGGGCAGCGGCGGTCGCGCGGGCAAGGTCACGCCGTTCGGGGCAAAGGCGCGAACGAGCAGGTATCTCAGCGGGGCGGATTTGAATGACGAACCCTTGTGCTCGCTGCTACTCGTGAGTTGCTTGTTGCCCTGCAGTCCGGGAATGATGCCGTTGGCGTCGGTGAACTGGGTGCCGTCGTTGAACAACTGGTACCACGCGAAGGTGTCTGATGCTTCGCTGGAGGTCCAGTACGGGCTGCCGTTCACGCCGATCTTGTAGGCGGTGCTGAGCGGAGATGGGTTGGTGGCGATGAAGTTGTAAAGCGCATCGAGTTCGTCTTTTGACGGGAGGTGAAAGTCGAAAGGGGGCGAATTGTCAATGCGCCCCCACATCCGAAGAGAATTGAGTCTCCCCTCACCGATTCGCTTGCTCAGGATTCGATCTGCTTTCGTGGAATAGAGAACTTTGGAAGACCACGGCACATAGGTGGAAAGTTGGCTGTTGATCGCTGCCGCCATCGCCTCCAGGTACTGACCCCACCACTGGGGAGTCGGTGCAATGTAATAAACGATCCCACCACCAGGGCCGGTGTCGCCGAGCGCGCATGTACCGCCGTTCTTGCACGGCAAGGGAGCCGCATGTGAGGCGATTGGTGCGAAGGTCGCCGTGAGGGCAGTCAGCAACGCGGCGATCGTGGCGCCGAGAGGCGCTTGTCGTCTCAGATCTATCCGAAAAACCTAGTTCCGGAATCACGCCGCTCGCGCACACAGCGCGGCAGCGAGTGACTTGACAACCTCATAAATGCGAGTGACGATGCCCAACATGACCGATGACAACCCGCCCGTCTCCGACGTGCCCGACCCCGACGACTTCGATCGGGCCGCTTCACGCGGGTTCGTTCGATACGAGCTCGCAGTGACACGAGGAGAGCTCAAACAAGACATCGCCGACCTACGAACCGAACTCAAGCAAGACATCGCCGAAGTACGACTCGAAATCGCCGAGGTCAAGCGCGAACTCAAGCAGGACATCGCTGACCTCCGCACCGACATGATCGAGCGGTTCAACGCACTCGATCGCAGCATGTGGTGGAAACTTTCAGTGGCGGTTGTCGCTGCGTCGGCACTCGCGGAACTCCTCGGCCGGCTCTAGCACCGTCACCCGGTTGACGGTCAGGCGCCAAACAGGTCAGCGTTACCAGCTGCGCCAACTGCGACCCCAGCGCGGCGACGTGCGACGCAAGTGATTGGCCACACGAGGCAGGCGGTTCTCGACCAATTCAGGCAACACGATGTGCACGAGTACGTCGACTTGGCGCACGAAACGACAGGGCGAACCGAACCAAAAACGACTGACAACAGGTTTTTCGACGCGTTTCAACAGAGCAAACGTCTCGCGCAACGTGTGACGGCGCTCGAGCACGAGACGAGGCTATGGCACGACGGCCGTTTGGAGACGATGGGTGCAGCGAGCACCTCAGCGGACCTCACAATCGCGGAGCATCAGCCGCCCGACTGCGCGATGGCGGCGGACTGCCGCAGTTCGTCTACTCTCGTCGAATGGCCTACGACTTTGATCGCTTCTTGCGCTACGACGAGATGGCGGCCTGGTTGCGTGCACTGGCGTCGCAGCATCCCACTTTGCTCACCGTCGAGAGCTACGGACAATCCCACCTTGGGCGCGACCTGTTGCTCGCCACCGTCACCGACTCGCGCACCGGCGAACATCACACCAAGCCCGCGCACTGGATCGACGCCAACATCCACGCCGTCGAGGTGACGGGCGGAGCCGCCGCGCTGTACATCATCCATGATCTCGTCACACGGTTCGTCACCGGTGACGCGACGGTGGTCGAAGCACTGCGAACCCGCACGTTCTACATCGCACCGCGCGTCAACCCCGACGGCGTCGAGGACGCACTCGCCGACCGGCCGCTCTTCCACCGCTCCAGCGTGCGACCGTGGCCGTGGCGCGACGGTCATCGCTGGCCGGGGCTGCATCCCCAGGACACCGACGGCGACGGACGAATTCTCACGATGCGCATCCCCGACGAGGACGGCGGATGGATGGAGCACCCTGACGAGCCGCGCGTGATGGTGCCCGTCGGACCGCTGGGTGCGCCCGCCGGCAAGAAGCGGTACCGGCTGCTCGCCGAAGGTCTCATCGAGAACTATGACGGCTTCACCATCGAGCAGCCGCGCGATCCCGCCGGCCTCGACATGAACCGCAACTTCCCCGCAGGTTGGGGCGTCGACGTGCTCGGCTCGGGTGATCACCCGCTCAGCGAGCCGGAGATCCTCGCGCTCGTGCGCGCGGTGAAGATGCGCCCGAACGTGTGCGGCTACAACGCTTTCCACACGGCGGGCGGATTCATGCTGCGACCGAGCAGCAACCTGCCCGACTCGAAACTGCCGCCGGAAGATTTGTTCATCTTCAAGAAGTTCGGCGAGCATTCGACGCCGCTCACGACGTACCCCGTTCACTCCGTGTACGAGGATCTCACGTGGGACAAGTCGCGCGTGATGGGCGGAGCCGGCGACGATTGGGCGTACGACCATCTCGGCGTGTACTCGTGGACGACGGAATTCTGGGACGCGATCTACCGCGCGACAGGCGAACACTCGCCGACCGACGTGTGGTACGTCGGGCCGACACCCGCGCAAGACCTTGCCGTCTGCAGGTGGAGCGACCAGCACGCGCCGGGGTCGTACGTGGCGTGGTATCCGCATTCGCATCCGCAACTCGGCACGGTGGAACTCGGCGGCTTCAACGCCCTGCATATATGGACGAACGCGCCAGGGTC